>OBLW0100000107.1_pt1 | contig 63540 bp, 46 predicted proteins | sample 1520161 | NCBI WGS metagenome assembly OBLW01 (sample SAMEA3539309, study PRJEB22396) | soil metagenome | biome: tundra; feature: field; material: soil | place: USA | collected 2010-05 | depth 0.15 m
GTAGGGAGGGATCGAAAATAGCCCCGGATGAAGTCCGCCGCAGCGGACGCAATCCGGGGAAGGCGTCCAAAAAGCAGTAATCCGCCCCGTCGGGGCGGAGCGAACCCCATCCATGATCTCAACTGCTGTTCATGCGATTGAACTGCATAAGCAACCCGGCAATCTCCAGCAAAGTTGCAACAAGCGTAGAATGGAAGTAGCAGCACGAGCCAGTTGGCCCGGCTCGCACTCGAAGGTTTGGGGGCGTCACGGTTTCGACGGGATCGATTGCGGCTAAGGAGACATGTCGGGGTGTGGGCACCCGTAATCGCCTGCAAAACAAAAGTTGCCAACGATAATCTGGCACTTGCAGCTTAATTAAATAAGCTGCCGTCTTCCACGGCTTCGCCTATGGGCTGTGAGCGGACGTCATACAGTAGGCTGGCGTGAGCAGCTCGGTCCGTGTTGCTTGCGTGAGATCATCGGACTAGTTCTCGGCGCATCTTGTCCGTTCTGAGTTCCGGGGGCGAATCCAAAAGGAAGCGGACAAAGCATGAACTCTCCTGGCTGACAGCGATTTCGGACGCGGGTTCGACTCCCGCCGCCTCCACCATGACTCATTGATAATAAACAGCTTAATGTAAATACTCAACTTCAGCTCCTGCGTCTATCCTATTTGTAATCAATATCTTAGAATTCTTACTGTTCCGCCGCCTCCACTATTGGCAGTCAGCGATTCTCTCAATTGAGATCCTTCGCATTGTCAGGTACTGCTCAGAACCTACAGGGAAGTTGACGGAAACCACGGAGGGCTTTGATCGGGAAGTCGACAATCATCTGAACAGAGCCCTTCCCTTTGCATGCTCGCGAGTTCCGATAGGCCTAATACCGAGTCCTGTCCGGTTTGGCAGCGATCGACCGCGACCAACCAATGCGACTCCCACGGAGGCTTCCTCATGCTGCGGCGGTTTCCGGCGCAGCTGTGCGCGATACGGAGCTGATATTCGCGGGTCGACACCGCACAATCTGATCCGTCGGGGGCTGCCTCTGGCTAACTGCGCGAGTCCGGCTGAGCCTGTCGCATGGGGAAGCCACGGATTCTCCTTTGGACCTAATTGGAGAAGATTTCGCTTCCATCCCTCGGACTGGGCTGTGGCCAGTTGGCCAATCGAGTTTGTTCTGAGAGCTTTTTTCCTTGATTCACCAACGAGATTTCAGTGGTTTGCGCACAGGTCCACCTTGACGATGTTTGGCACGACTTCCGGCAGGCAGCCCGCGAACCCAAACGGGTCGACCCCAGTCACGTACAGATTTGTGACGTATGCCGTGTTCCCGCGAATCGCCACCTTGGATGAATTGCACAAACCGGCCTCTGCTATCACCGTCTCGTTATTCCAATACTTGTCAAAGCGAAGCAGTCGAGCCGGACCGGCATACGGGAGAGCCCATGATCCCCACGCTGGTTCACCACCAAAATCTACGACATACTTGTTTCCTTGGTCGTCAAACGCAATTCCGTCCGCGGCCCGAATGTCGCCAACAACGTCCGTATGAACCCAGCCCGCATTCCCGTCGCGCTCAATCGGAATCGATACCACGGGGTAGTCGCTGCCGCGCAGGTTTGGCAACGTGCCCGCTCCCGTGTCGACGTTAACGACGTAAAGCGTGTCGTCGCGATAGGCAATACCAGCCGCCCCAAAAGGACCCGTGGGATCTGTCGCCCAAATGAGCAAGTTGCTCTGAATCCAGAGTTCCACTTTGCCTTTTCGGGAAATCTTCCAAATAGCCCCGAGCGTGCTATCAGTCACGTACCGATTGCCTTGGCTATCGAACGTTTGCGCATTGAGAAACCCAGATGTAGGTTGCCCATTGAGAAAGCCCTGTATCGGGATAGCGGCCACGAGCCGGACACGGCCGTCCAGATAGACCTGCCAAACTCCGTGGGTAGCTGGATCCCAGGTGTTTGCAAGAACGTAGATGCTACCGTCGTCTCCGAGCAGTAACCCGAGCGCCTGGAGATTGGGGTACTTTCCTGCGGGAAACAGTTTAGCGATGACCTTCGATCTCCCATTGGGGCCGATGCGATAGACAGTGCCTGAGTACATATCAACAGTGATCACATCGCCGTTGGGCGCCACGGCTACGGATTCCATGTCCTGCCCTGCAGGGACGGAGAATACAGGTTGAGGTTTCCCGGGCACGCAATCGTATCTGTATTGGGTACTGCCAACAATTGGCATTCCTAAGGCAAGCAGAATCGTAGTTAGCACTTGCGCCTTCATTTGCCTTTCTCCTCTCGTGTGTCTAGTTGTCGCGGCAGTGGTTCTATGTCTGCGTTTTGCCCACTGCAGTGGCTAAGGTGAGGCTCGATCTGCGCCTGAAGTAAGTCAATTCGCCGGAGGTCTCCCGGCAGACTTGATTTTGTCTGCGCTTAGTGCTTTGATGTTGCATAACTTAAGCATCTAGTCTCCTGAAGGTCTCTCGGCTGTTCGGCCATGGAGAGAGTTGATTTTGGGGTCTAGTCATGAGCGATCCGAAAGCAACTGACTCGATCATTCGGTTTCAGAGATTTGAGCTGGATCTGCAGTCAGGGGATCTGCGCAAGGACGGCACCCGATTCAAGCTTCAAAACCAACCCTTCAGGGTCCTGGCCGCCCTTCTCGAGCGGCCCGGCCAGGTTGTTACGAGAGAAGACCTTCGCCGGCGCATCTGGCCCAACGATAGTGCTGGCGACTTCGACCATGCGATCAACCTTGCCATTGGCAAGCTGCGCACTTCGTTGGGCGATTCGGCCGACGTTCCTCACCTCATCGAAACGGTGCCCAAGCGAGGATACCGTTTCATCTGCACAATCGAAGCCAACGGGATTCATCAAGACGGGGCCAGTCAAGACGAACCGTTGCCGGGTCTGCGATGGAAGCTGTGGCTATCTGCTTCACTGCTGATCTCGATCGCGGTGGTTGCGCTGCTTCTTGGTTACAGCAATTTACGCAGCAAGCTCATCTCCCGTCCCGCCTCAGAGTCTCAAATCCACTCTCTGGCCGTGTTGCCACTCAAGAGTCTTTCAAGCGATCAGAACCAGGACTACTTCGCCGAAGGGATGACGGATTCGATCATCACGGAACTGGGCAAAATCGGCGCCCTGCGGGTAATCTCGCACCAGTCTGTAATGCAGTACAAAGGCACAACGAAGTCAGTGCCCGAGATTGCGCGCGAGCTTAATGCGGATGCAATCGTAGAAGGCTCCATTATGCACGCAGGCGAACAGGTGCGGATCACGGTGCAATTGATCGACGGGCGAACTGACCATCACCTTTGGGCTGACAGCTACCAGCGCGACGCGGGAGCAATTCTCTCCCTGCAGAACGATCTGGCCAAAGACATTGCGGCTCAAGTCAAAGTGAAGCTAACGCCTCAGGAGAAGGAACTGTTCGCTTCGGCGCCGACTGTCAAACCAGAGGCGCACGAGGCCTACCTTAAGGGCCTGTATTTCGTTAACCGGTGGCCTGAGCTCGAATCGATTCGGTGCATTGAGTCGTTCCAACGGGCAACGGAAATCGATCCGTCCTTTGCGGCTGCTCAATCCGGACTGGCTACCTGTTACACAATAATGCCGTGGACTCTTCCTCCAAAGGAGGTTTATCCAAAAGCTAAGGCGGCCGCACAGCAGGCACTCAGGCTGGACGCGAACCAGGCCGAGGCATACGCGGCTCTGGGCGCGGTCAACATGTTCTACGAGTGGGATTGGGGATCGGCCGAGCAAAATCTGCGACGGGCAGTGGAGCTAAACCCGAACCGGTCCTACTCCCTCATTTGGTATTCCAACTATCACAGTTTTCTAGGACACACAGATGAGGCGATTCGAGAGGCGAAACAAGCAGTCGCTCTCGATCCAGTTTCGGTCTTCACGAATCGGAACCTTGCTTTTGTTTATCAACTTTCGCATAAGTACCCGGAATACGCCACACAAGCTCAAACCACGCTGGAACTAGCACCCAATAACGAAATCGCTAGGTGGGATTTAGCCTACGCGCTCGCATTGCAGGGCAGGAGAAATGAAGCCATACAGCGACTCGCAGCGGTAGAGGACCCGCTCGATAAAGCAATCGTGTTGGCAACATTAGGTGAAAATGAGCAAGCAAGACGAGCACTCAAAAAAGCTAGAGCCCCGACGTGCCCGTGCACGTTTGCTTTTGCTGCGGTTCATGCTCTGCTGAATGAAAGGGACGTAGCTATTCAGATACTAAAGACGGCATTCGACGAGCGCGACGCCGAAATGGTTCAGCTAAACACGAATCCCGCCTTTGATTCGCTGCGCACCGATTCGCGGGTTCAGACGTTGCTACGCCGCATGAACTTTACGAAATAGGCCAGATTTGGCCTCCAAAACGGCTTGCATTCAGCAGCTTCATTGCAGGAGCCAGACCAACTGGCAGCGACAAGACAATGGCACACGCTAAGAGGGATCAGCCACTTGGTAATTCGCACAGTCTGGATGGCGATGAAAGAAAGATTGCCGAATCCCATGTACTTGTAGCGTACTTCAGAACCGCGTATTGGCCGTTTCTTCCGTTTCTAGCGGGCCTTTAGAATCAATAACATGTTTGTTTTCAAAGCGATCCAATAATCCGACTCCCGCCGCCTCCACCATAACTATCTCGTTTAAAATAAGTATCTTACGTGAACTAGAGTTAGGCACGATCTGTCCAATATAGGTGTCGTTCATTGTACGAAACGTAAACTGTCCCAGTATATCGTTGATTCCATGATTGTTATACAGCCTTGACGTGGGCGGGATCCCGCCTGGAGTCCGAGAATTATCTCTGTTCGATCTGCTATTCAATCTCAGTTTCCTGCCCCTGCGGTATGGCTTACTTGCGCCACTTAGCCAACATCTCTTCTACTTTTCCCGCAATCTGTTGGCGTGCGTCGGCGCGGTCTTGACCGCTGGCCAAGAGCTCATCGTACGGGGTGTGGTTGTGGCGAACCGCGGCACCGACCGCCAAGGTCAAAGCTCTTTCATCGAGATGTCGCCCCGCCTCCGAACGGCCGACGCGGCCGCTGCCCCTGACCGCGGTGTGTTCGGCAATGGCTGCAACTTCGGTCGCAGGACAGCCCGGGAACAGCTCCGCAATAAGCTTGATCATCTGCGCAACCAGTTTGCGGTCCTGTTCGCACCGCTGCACTGCAGCCCGTGCCCGCGCCGCTGCCCGCTCGTCGGCGTCCTGAACGCATTCCTGCTCGGCCTTCTCCAGCGCGGTCTCTTCCACCAGAATGCCTTGCCGCTCGTAGCGCTTACGAGCCCGGTTGAAGCGCACGACAATGGCGGCTCGCTGGCTGTACTTGGCGGCCCGCCGCGTCAGAGCTGTGTCGCCGGCGGGAAGAAACTCCAGGCCGTCGAGGCGCGCACAGTGAAGGCAAAGCGGCTGGTCCGCTTCCATCAGGAGCATGGAACCCTGCGCAATCTCTGCTCCGCATTCCGAGCATTCAGCGTCGCGCAGGTTCAGAAACACGACCGGCTGCGGCACCTTTTCGAGCTTCTGCTGAAGCTTCTGCTGCTTGCGCTCCGAGAGTTCGGGCGACACGTAATGCGTCCGGAAGACCTTCTCGATCTGGGGGTCGCCGCTCTTGGAAAATTGCAAGGGCACGGTTCCGGACCGTGCAGATCGCACGTAGTCGGTTTCGCTTGGCTTGAGCGCCTTCTCGTGTGCCCAACGCTGGAAGATCGCTATGGATGAAGAGATTTTGTTCAGGCTACCTTGAATTTCCCGCTCAAGAAAATCGATGCGGCCCTTGTGCCAGGAGTCGACCGCAGAGGATGCCAAGAGTCCCATCCCACACAGTACGTCGATGACGCTGACGTAGTGCTGGCGAGCCAGGGCTGACTCTGCCGCGCGATAGACGCGCTCCTCGAGCTTGGTCTGAATTGGAGTCTCCATGGGGTGTAACTCCTTATGCGACTGGATCGACGTGACTCTGATAGCGATATCAGCGAATCCGCAGCTATCTGCCTTTGCGCATTCTCGCACCAGAGTCGATGGGCCGGGAAGCTTGCCGAGAGACAAGCCGTCGCCGGAACTCCCTCGTGTGCGAAAATCGGCTTGTGAAACCGCCTCAAGCAAAACACAAATGGACATTCAAGGCGCGGTTTCGTTCTCGCGCGTTTGGATATACAGGCTCCAATCTGGCCTGTCACCGCCTCAAGGAGGCGGTGGCGGAGATCAAGAAGCTCGCCAAATCGGACCCTGTTCAGGCTGCGGAGGGCGCCGTCTTCTTGATGGAGAAGATCTGGCCTGCATTGGAACAGGTGGATTCATCCTCTGGAAGTTTGGGTTCAACCGTTTACTGGGCACTGACCGAGCTATTGCCCATCGTGATCGATGCCCAGGCAGATCGCAAGACGCGGGATCGTTGGCTTGATCGGCTTTACCAGGCAATCCAGGAAGATGGAGTCGATTACCTCGACCGGGTGAAAGACGACTGGGGGCCCTTGTGCGGTTCAGTTGAGATGGCGTCGCAGTGGGCCGACCAGTTTCTTCCGTTGCTGAAGACCGTATGGTCCGATCCTCGTCCTGGAAACTACCTGCGCGAGACCGTCATGTGCCTGTCATGCCTTCTGGCGGCTGGTCGTCACACAGAGTTGTTCGAAGTGCTGGCCTTGCACCGCCGTCAGGATTGGAACGACCGCAAGTTTGGCGTTCGCGCCTTGCTGGCGGAAGGGATGACCGAGAAAGCGCTCGACTATGCCGAAGGCTCACGGGGACTCAATCAGCCAGATGCCGCAATCGATGCCGCCTGCGAGAGAATCCTGCTGGAAGGAGGGCGCGATGCGGAGGCATACGAAAAGTATGGATTGACGGCCAATGAGTCGTCCACGGGGCTGGCAACCTTCCGCAGAATCTCAAAGAAGTATCCGGCCATCGATCCGAGGCGGATTCTGTTGGATTTGGCGGAATCCTGTGGGGACCGTGGTCGCTGGTTTGCTGCCGCGAAGGATGCCGGGATGCTCGATCTGGCGCTGCACTTTGCGCAAACGGGTTCGACCGACCCAAGAACGCTGAGCCGCGCCGCGCGTGACCTTATTGAAACTGACGCCCGCTTCTGCCTGCAAGTAGGGCGCATCGCCCTACAGCGCATGGCCGATAACTACGGATACGACTTGACCGGCCTCGACGTGATGGAGGCATGCACCCACTTCATCAGGGCCGCCGAGAAGCTGGGGGTAGCGGAGGATGCTCGCAACGACGTACTCTCCATGGGGGCAAACGCCAAGCGGGGATCTACCTTTGCAAACGCACTCCGTGTCGCGATGTCATAAGGCATATTCGCGATAGCTCTGTCTTCTCCCTGCATCTTTAACATTGCGTCAGGGTCTGGGCATCTCATTGCTTTGGGGTTGGTTTGGAATCTGCTCTCGCAGAGATGGGTTTCGTTCGCGAGACGCGAGGTGAAGCTGGTGCTTTCTTGGCAACCGATCGGGTTGGCTTGGCTTTGCTGGCGACAACGGCAGACTTCTTCTTTGCCGTGGGAAGACCGCTCTTGCGGGAGGCGATTTCCGCCTTCTTCATGTGAGCGGGCTTCTCGCTTGCTGACTTCTTGGCCGGCTTGGGCTTTGCGGCACCGGGCTTGGCTTTGGTTACGCGCGTTTCCGGGACCCGCACGGCCTTCCCACTTTTGGTTGGAGGTGCAGGCTTGGCGGGCGGGGCAGAGTCGGCGAGGTCCAGTCCAAAGAGCTTGGACAAATCCTCTTCAACAAGAACCTTCGCGGGGCTCTTGCTGGCGCGCGGAAGCGCCTTGCCGGCACTGGCAATCAGTTCCTTTTCGTTCACTGCGCGAAGCCGAAAGAGCAGTTCAGGCTGCTGGTCCAGGCGAGCGCCTACGCCATAGAGAACAGCCGCGACATGTTTGCACATCTCCGCCCAGTCCGGGCAACTGCACGATAGCTTGATCTCTTTGGGCGACGGGAAGAGCCCAGTCTGCTGCTGGCTGATGCGCTCCATCACGCCTTTGGAGAGCCGTCCTTGCAGCAACTCGACCAGGGAATCGATCGATCCCGAGCAATCTTCACAGATCGATTTCCAGCGCGGCTTGGCTACCGGCAGGATCGCTACTTTGACCTCATACATCTCCGAGCCGCTTACCAGCGCTGTGATCTGGTTTTCGACAATCTGTAGATCGACGACCGACCCGTTGCGCACGTACGTACGCCCGCGGGGCAGGCGATTTTCGTAGTCGCTGTAGGACTCCAGATTCTCGCACCAGGCTTTTCCCCAGAAGCTCTTGGTGATGGTGCGGCCATCGACGCTGACCGGGGATATGATGCTACCCTTCCTGCGCAGGCTTTCCATCTTCTTCAGCGCTTTCCGGCGGCGTTCGGCCACTGAAACATAGGGTGCCCATCCATATCCGTCGTACATCGATCATGCCTCCTTGAGGGCCGCATTCAAATCCAACGCGACTAACTTGAGCAGTTCTTCGTCCTTCATCTCGGTGAGCAGAAGCTCTGCTCCGCCTTCCAGCATATCCTGCGCAATCTGGCGTTTGGATTCGATCATTGCATCGATCTTCTCCTCGACCGTCCCCTGGCAGACGAACTTGTGCACCAGCACATTCTTGTTCTGCCCAATGCGGTAGGCGCGATCCGTGGCCTGGTTCTCAACCGCGGGATTCCACCACCGATCGAAGTGAACCACGTGCGAGGCTGCGGTCAGATTGAGTCCTGTTCCACCAGCTTTCAATGAAAGAACAAAAAAGCCCACGGCTTCATCTTCCTGAAAGCGGCGCACCAGATCCTTGCGGCTCTTCACCGGAGTTTCTCCATGAAGCACGAGGCCTGGGCGGCCGAAGATCGAGCCTAGAAAGGCCGCCAGCGGGGCCGTTACTTCGCGAAATTGCGTGAACACCAGCACCTTCTCTTGGCGGGCCGCGATCACTTCGGCGATGTCGCGCAGACGAGCCCACTTGCCGCTGTCGGGTTCGCCCCAGGCGCTATCGCCAAGCCACTGCGAGGGGTGATTGCAGATCTGCTTGAAGCGCATCAGGAAGGCAAGCACCAGCCCCTTGCGGCGAATTCCTTCGGCTGTATCCAACTGCTTGGCCAGGTCGTCAACCGCCTGCTGATAGAGCGCGGCCTGCTTGCGGCTGAGCTGACAAAAGGCCTTCACTTCGGTCTTGTCAGGCAGATCGGAGATCACTGACTTGTCGGTCTTCAGCCGCCGTAGAATATACGGCCGCACCAATTCCCGCAACGGCCCGTAGGGATTGTGGGGCCGGTCGGCGAGGCGCTTGGTGAGCTTGGTGAACTCCTTTGCCGACCCCAGCAGTCCGGGATTGATGAAGTCGAAGATGGACCAGAGATCTCCGAGCCGGTTTTCAACGGGCGTGCCGGTCAGCGCAAAGCGGGAGCCGGCCTTCAGCGTCTTGGCGCTGCGCGTCTGCTTGGCATTGGGGTTCTTGATGGCCTGCGCTTCGTCCAGCACCGCCAGCCGCCAGGAGGTTTCCGTGAGCCAGGGAATGCGCAGCAGCGTGCCGTAGCTGGCAATCACCACGTCCACGTCCGCCAGGGAATCGACCGAGAGACTCTTCAGATTGTCGCTGGACATCGCCGAGGTATGGGCGACCATCACCTTGAGACTGGGCGCGAAGCGCTCCAGTTCCGCGGCCCAGTTGGCCAAGAGCGACGCAGGAGCGACCAGCAGGCTTGGCTTGTCCTTATCTAGTTTTCTGAGGGCCTGCTTCTTGAGCACCAGCAGCAGCGAGAGCACTTGAATGGTCTTGCCCAATCCCATGTCGTCGGCAAGACACGCTCCCAGCCCGAGCTTGGCCAGCAGATAAAGCCAGCGCATACCCACTTGCTGATACGGCCGTAACGTGCCCTTTAGCGCCCCTCCGGGATCGATCTTGTCCAACCCCTCCTGGCTGCGTAGTCCCTTCAAGGTCTCGGCAAGCCATGGGCCGGCGGTCACTTGTGCCCAATCGGCTTCGACACTATCGGTGCCACCATCCGCGCCGTCGAGATTGGCACCGGCCAACATGCGCATCGCTTCGCCGAAGTTTAGTCCATCACGGGCCGCAGCGCGCTCCGCCTCGCTAAAGCGGTCAATCATGCGGCTAAGCTGTTCGCGATCCACCTCGACCCAGCGCCCACGCACCAGCGCCAGCCCTTCGGTCGCGGACAGCAGCGTGCGAATTTCGGCAGTGGTTAACGGCTCGCCATCGAGCGTGACGTCCATGTGGAAGTCAAGCAGCGCGTCCTGGCCAACCAGCGATGGAGCGATGCCGCCCACCCTGGCCGTAACGCGGGGTCGCGGCGGGCGATGCCCTGGCCACGTCACTGGCATGCGGACAACGATCCCTGCCTGCTCCAGTTGCGGGCAATCGCGCAAGAACTGCGAGGTTTCACTGGGTGTCCAGCGCAACGGGTGGAAGATCTCGCCGCTATCGACCATGGCCTTCAGCCACAGGCAACTCTCCCCGGCTTGCTGCACCGGCAGCAGCAACGACAAGAGGCGGTCCCGATTGGTTGGCCCCTCGTACTCGCGCAGGGCCTGTCCCAAAGGTAGATGCTGCGCTTTGGAGTGGGCCGAAAGCCGCACGGTATAGGTGGCCAGGAAGGCGAAGGGCGACTCCGCATCGCTGCGGTTTTCCGCCAGATTGAAGCAGACGCGGCCTACCAGATTCCAGGCCGGATTGCGGCGCTTGAGAAACTCCTGCACCCCGCATCGCTCTTCCGACAACTCAAGCCGAAGGGCCCTGTCCGTCTGCTGCCATAAGGCGCGCAAGACGGCACTGGTCAGATATTCAGCCCCGGTCATAAGCGGCGCGGCCATGGCCAGCCACACCAGTTCCGCATCCCGCGGCGGCGCAACTGCTTCCACCATTTTTGTGTCGGACGCATCTGCGAAAAGACCTGGGTGCGTGCAGAGCGCGGTAACATAGCGAGCGGCAAACTCGCGCCAATACGAGAAGACGGCGGGCAACGCCGTACCCACTTCGCTGGCTCCGAGTTGCAGAAGTCCATGGCCCGCGCCGCGCGCAAACGCTGCCTGCAAGCGCTGCGCTACCCCCGCGTCGAGCGCAAGGGCGTCGTCCTGCTCTGCCAGCAGGAGGTGTCCATGGGGAGTCAGAACGGGAGCGAGCAACACCGGATGCATACACAAAAACTAGCAGCAGTAACGCCTTTGAGACAAAACCACGCCCCCCCACGAGCACCAACCAGGGAAACCAGTCGGGCAGTTATGCCGCAGCTGAACGTGAGCTTGAGGAAGAGCGAGGCGTACCTAAGGTACGCGGGACCGTCTATAACCGTCACGAAGCCGAATGGGTGGTCACTCATTGTGAGGATTCATTGGGGGGGGCACAAACGACCAGGAAACAAGACAGGTTGTTTATGTTTGGCGACTCATTCGCTGCAACAAAGGAACACTCACCCTGGAGACACCATCGCAACGGAAGTCGACCCCTCATCCCGGGCCACGTTGCTCCTTCTCCTCCGTACAATAAACGTACAGTCGATTTGGCATTGTGGGCATTTTGGTCCTTTCTGTCCATCCAGAATCAGCAACTCGCCTGTTTTCAATGGCATGAATGGTTCGACTCCCGCCGCCTCCACCATAACTTGAAACTATTGCTTCCAATATAGTTATGCCTATCAAAAGATCCGCCTGAACTTATTGCCTACTCGTCTGAGGAGTAAATGCACGGGAAAATTAATTATGTCTTGCCGGCTTTAAGTCATCGACTGCTGCATGGATAAGGGATGGTCCAGTTAACGTAGATGGGATTGCCCAGCAGCCAGAGCTTTCCGTCAGCGCCGACTACTTCCGCACGAAACCAATGACGGTGGCCATCACTTACCCACGACCAGGGAAAAGTTTGATCGGCGGATGAGACCTCATTCGAAGCAGTCTGAGCAACCTCCTCCCCATCCTCCCGCCAACGAATCTTCCCACCGACTGCAGCGGCCACCCTCAACGAAAAATCTACATTTTTGCCGTTTGACGCGTCGAGAGTATCTCCAGCTTCGAAAACCTGATCCTTGAAGTGCGCTGTCTCTTCAAGAATCCTGTCGTGTGTCCCAGCCAAATCAATGAATACGTGCCCAGCGCGAATCCCCGCAAGAATCGCAGGCGTAGAAAGCTCGCTAGCAAATACAACAGTTGTCGGGCTACCTATCGATCCTTGCTGGTCCAGCGGTTGCATTGGCCGGTGGTTGTCACTGCCTCCAATCCCCGTGAGTCGGCAGCCCCTGTTCAACTCCTTATTCCAAAACGGAACGTCGGAGATACCGGACTTCACACTCCCTCCGTTCACCGCCTCCACAGCCGTGAGCAGTTGCATATCGACTCCTGAGGTCGGCGTCCATCCACAGCCCATGCAGATCTCACCACTCGGAGCAGAGGGGTGATTGATCGAGGTAAGCGCACCGACACGATCAGCGTTTCGCAATAGGGTGTTCATGTCGGGGACCTGGCTGCTCCCGAGTCGGAAATCAAGAAAATCCGTCGTGCCAAGAAAGTTGATATGTCCTTGAAACGTCGTAATCTCGCGCCCCGGAATCAGGAGCACCTTGTCGAAGTACGGTTCCAGCTCGCGCATGGCATCGTACTGCGAGGTCGCATTGTGGTCGGTGATCGCGATAAAGTCGAGCCCGCGACGCGCTGCGGCATCAACGGTAAAGAAAACAGGACACGGAACCATCTTTCCCGTCTGATTTGGGCACTGTCCATCGCTATGTCCGGTGTGCATATGGAGATCGCCGCGGAACCACGCCGGACCAACGCGCACTGGCAACCTCAATACCGCAGGCTCGCGCGCGACCGCACCGCTCGGCGAAAAATACACCTGCACCGTGTAGTGCGATTGCGCCTTTGAGCGGATATTGGGCACGCCGATCAATACGTTCCACAAACCAGCAGGGATCGGCCCAGGAAGGCACGAGGGGGTAGCATCCGAAAGCTCCACAGTAAGCATGGATTTATTTCCGCCGCTCCAGCAGCGAAGCCGAGCGGGGTCAAGCAACCCAAGATCAAGCGCGGTATGCTCGTCCTTGCCGGTGTAGCTGAAAGTCAGCGTTACCCGCTCAGTGCCGTCAGGTACCTTGAACGGCACTTGAATGTACGTTTGGTTTTGGGAGCCAATCACCACACCTTGGAAAACCAAGTCGGGGACAGAGGCCTGAGTCGCGGTGGCAGCCTGCTGTCCAATCCCAGACGCAGCAGCAAATGAAAGCAAAAGCAATATGGACGTCGCGGAAATGACCGTTCCTACCAGGCGGAATCGCTGCTCGTTCATAATCAGAAATCCTTACAGAGTCTGAAAATTATTCAACCGATCCCGCCTTCATGCGTGTCCCCAGAGCAAGCGTAACAATCAACGCACAGGCCCGCAGACTGGAGCTTTTGCTATTCATCGAGGCTTGCCTTCCATCTCCCGTGAAGACTCTGTGCGGCCCAGCGTGTCATACAGCGGCTGGACGGGTACGATCAACGGATTCTCCTCAGCGGTCGAAATAGCAAGAATGCGAATCTTATCGTTTGACGGGAGCGTAATCGACTTCGCGTCTCCACCTACCTCAATCGGATACGCGAACAGATAGGAGTACTCATAAGGCTGATTCAATCCAGAAGCCGTATGATGATGCGAAGCGTACCAGGCCAGGCTCGCAGTCTTCACATATCCTGCTTTCAAGCCCACATAGTCTTCCGGATAGCGCGGTATGTTCGGACGCTGTTCCCGCTCCGCCTCATCCACAGGAGGCCACGCCGCGTGATTGGCTGAGATTGCCCAGTCACGCTCCGCTGGAATATTCCAGATGCGCGTATCCCACTGACCGACAAATCCGCTCCAATCCTGGATATTCAACTCAACTTTCTTCGTACCGACCAGGAAGGAACCAGCCTGGTCGCCGCCTGTCGCAGCGGCAAGCACATAGATTCGATTGAAGCGCCCCGCAGGCAGGGCAATTGTCTGTCCCTTCGCAACAACTGCGTTTGGCACCCCCGTCTTTGCTGGCTCCAGCTTGAACTCCACATCGTGATAGTTGATCGTCGCAGGCAGCATCTCCGCGGGCATCGCATTGCCGGCGCCATCAAAGCCGCCACCAACTGCCTTGGTGTCGTCATTGCTCGCCACAGCAAGGTCGTATTGCAGGGCGACCGGCTGAGAGTGCGTCGACTCCAACTTGGAGCTGGGCGCGCCAAGACGGACCGCAAACGTCCTCGGCTGATACGCCGTGAACGAAGTCACAAGCTCACCACCACTGACGTTCGCCGACCCGACTGGCTGCTCCTGAGCATTCATCTCGCGAGCCGCTGCAACCGGCCCCGCAAACGAAACCCTGACATTATCGGCCGGCTTACCATCAAGCTCCACCATGCGCACAACTACCTCGTCGCTTGCTTCAGCTTTTTTCAGCGCGAGCACGCGAATCCGTGAATTGCTCAGATGGACCAGAGAGAAGCTACCGCCCAGTGCGCCCGCATGCTTCGTCGTCTGAAACGCAATCAGCGGGTCGTTCAACCGATACGCCTGCCAATCCGTTTGAGATTGCTGCCAACTGCCGGTATGGCCAACCAGTCCAAAGGAAAATTCGTGGTGACCCCAATCCTGATTCGCTTGATCGGTGTATGTGGCGGGTCTGCCATTGCTCGGAGGCGTGATGCCTGGCGTGCGCAGCAATGTCAACCGCAGCGTATTGTCGTCCGGTTTGTCAGACCCATTCTTGCAGTCCGTCAAAATGGTCGTCCCGAAGCTGCCGCCCTTATCAGCCAGATCGATCCAGCGATGTGACGCAACCTCAAACTGACGCTCCTGTGCATTCGATCGCTGAATGGTTCCGATCTCCCAGTTGTACGTTGCATTTGGATTGCTCGCACTCAGAGGAAAAGTCGCCTTGAGATTTGCCGCCAGCGTTCTCCAGTCAATCGCATTGGCAAACTCCACTCGGTTGCCCGCATCCCCAGCCGAGAGGCTGACAGTCTGAACAAACTTCGAACCTTCTGCCTCGCGTGTCACCTCCAGCGAGATGCGTACCGGACCATTCTCCTTGATCCGTACCCGGACAGCCCCATCCACATACGCACGTGGTGCGGCCTGCTCCTGCTCAAAATCCATATTCCATGCGGGGTAGACCTTCGGCGTATCGCTCGTGATTGCGAGCCGAATCGGAGCTGACAGCAATTCCTTTTTTAAGCTCTTGTCGAAGATGCTCGCCACGTCACCGTTTGCATTTACCTGCACGCGATAGCGATCATTTTCCAGCGACGTATCCGTTACTTTCAGTCCGGAGTGTCCCTTTGCCGCCTCAGCGGGGAGAACTCCGTAGACCGAATACCCAACCGACGGCGCCCTCGCCACAAAAAGAACCTTGCCATCCTCAAACTGCGACGCTACTTCTTTTCCCTCGTGATCGACGACCCGAACCTCCTTGGGCGTCCCATTCGGAAATTCCACGTGTGCTTCAACCACATCTTCTCTTTCAATATTCAGCGGGTTGAACACCACGATCGGAATTCCACTCACTTGTGTGTTGAGCCCGGAAGCGATTGCCTCACTCGCATCGGTCAACACCCCGGCAAACTGATTCGACACGATCACATCGTCGTTCCACGCAAACTCATACGCGCGTGGCGTCGCCGTGCCAGCGCCAGTATCGTGAAAATGCCCGGCAAGCTCCAACATCCAGGCATCATTCAGTCGCCGCTGAGGATAGGCGCGACCTCCCATCCACGCAGCCGCAACCGAGGCCTTCTCTGCTGCGTCCGCCAGCAGTTCATTCTTGATGATCCAGCGTTTGTGATACGCCTGCGAAGTCAGCGACCCCGCGGAGTGGTTGATCAGTTCCAGATCACCCTTGTATTGCGGCAACCGCGAAGCCATCGACGGCGTAATGTCGTTAAACATCTGGTCTGCCGCAGACTCAATCACATGCACTGGACCCAGTCCAACCCTAACTGCGGGAGAGTTGGATGCTGTAGCAGTCGGCGTCTGCCCCATCGCGAACAGCGTGCTCGGAGGCAACGGCAGCACCGTCTCACTCTTCGTGACGATGGCTTCCAGCAGCTTGACCGTCGATTCCTGGGTCGCACCACCGATGTCTCCCGTCCCAACATAGTGGTAATCGGCGAAGATGCCCGTTGCCTTCCCATCGATATCAATGCGCTTCACCCAATTCTGTTCCAGCGCCCGCTGCCGCATCGCAGTGGCCCGCTGCTGCTCTGGAGTCAACCGTGCATTCTCCTCGCTCGTCAGTTGTGGCGCCGACGCCGATAGCGGGCCGGTGGGCTCCTGGCTCAGGTCAACATATACATTGCTGCCATACCCACCGGGGTTTAACGCAGCCATGACCCCCTTCCCGTCTGGACCTAGCCACATCCCGACATTGAAAGGAATCCCCTCTGGAGTCTCTTCCGGTGAGCCCGGTCCCCCAACCTTGGGTGATGGTTGCCACTGCGCGTTCAACTTTTGTGTCGAAAATCCCTTTACGCCAGAGTGCGCCAGAATACTTGGCAGCGACGCGGGAAAGCCAAAGCAGTCAGGCAGCATATATTCAGCGCTTGCCTTGCCAAAGTCGTTGCGAAAGTAATTATTGCCATACAGAATCTGGCGGAAAATGCCTTCCGCACTGGGAAGGTTCACGTCCCCTTCCTCCACTGACGACCCTGCCGGAAACCACTGACCTTTGGCGGCATACTGTTGCATCCGCGCGTAATCGGCTGGGTAGTACTCCTTCATCAGGCGGTACCGGTTGGCTCCCGACCAGTTGAAGACGTAATGCGGATATTTGTCCATGTAGTCGAAGTTCACCCGCATGGTCTTTAGCAGAAACTCGCTGATCGACTGCGGAAACTCCCACCGCCACTGCGTATCGAGATGCGCGTACGGCACTACATACAACGTAGGAGTTTGGGTAATATCCGGCGCCTTCATCGTCTGTGCTGCAACGGGTAACGAACAAGCGGCAATCGCCGCCACAAGGCTGCTCCATCGAAGCAGACAGCAGCACATTCTGGTCGCAGCCAGCAAGCGCGAAAATCGTGTCATTGGGAGACGTCCTACCGCTCCGATACCGCACGGAGGGCTCAGGTTTCAGTTGCTTGCCATAAGAATAAACCCCACGCGTCCGGCACACGCATGGGGTTTGCTCTGCCTTGCCAACTTAGAACCAGTACCTCAGTCCCGCCTGCAAGTTACGAGGGTTGCTGGTGGCTTTCGAGTTCACCTGGCCAAATGAACCCGACGTCGGGTTCAAGTTTGAGGCACTCATCGCCCAGTTGGGGTGATTGATGAAGTTATACGCATCAACCTTGAACTCGAATCCAGTCCTCTCATTAATCGGAAACGACTTCTTCATGTTCAGATTCCAGTTCTGGAATCCTGGTTGATAGATGGAGTCGCGGACACCTGGCTCGTGAACGAACGTGTTTGCGGGTGCCGCCGTAAAGATGTTTGAGCCATCTGGATTGGTTGTCGCGAACCACTTGCCGGTCTGACCAGGGTAGCCGGCAAAATTCTTCAACAACTTTGGTGTTCCGTTCATCGTGTAGAACTCGCCTTCACTGCCGCAACCAAAGCTTCCAAACTCGCCAACGCCAGCTGGATCACTGTTTGCTCCGATTCCGCACGGCACACCGCTTTGGAATTGAAAATTACCGCTCAACTGCCAGCCGCCCACAAGTTTGCCCGCAAGCTCATTCTGGTTCTTGAAGAACGGCAATGCGTAGAGGAAATTGATCACGAGAGCGTTGCGCGTATCGTATTCCGAAGGACCCCACAGACCGGTTGTGTCATAGGAATCGGGAAGGATATCGCGATAGTTAGAGCTGTTGTCCATGCTCCTTGACAGCGTATACGCCACGCCGACCAGGAAGCCGTTTGCGAACGGGCGGTTCCATCCAAGCTGGAATGAGTTGTACCGCGAACTGCCGTTGCTCTGCTCCTGCTGAATGGCCGCATACCCACGATACGGGCGCAGGTAGTTTGGGTTTTTGCCTGGGTTTTGGGACAAGGCACCAACTGTCGGTTGATTGATGTCTATGGCGCGCCAGTTGTAAAGACCGCGGCCACCGACATAGGCAACTGACACAATGGATTTCCAGGGGAGCTCTTGCTGAACCGTGGCGTTCCAGTTCCAACGTTGCGGAGACTGCAGGTTCTGCTTCAGGCTAGTGATCTGGAGAGGAGCAGCAATACCGGCGGTCAGGCTGCTTCCAGGGTTGTCGACCATGTCATTCACGCCAGCCGCTGGATTGACCGTAACGGCTGGCTGAAAGGGTGCGTTGCCACCCGGGAAGACGTTGTCCAGCAGGCCCATGCGGGTAGCAAAATTGCCCACGCCTGCGCGAACCACTGTCTTTGGCGTTAACTGATAAGCAATACCAATACGCGGCTGGTAGTTGTGCGAGGTGTTGACATAACCCTGTTTCATGCTAGGAGCAAACAGAGCAGCGCACGAAGAACCGTCGCAGTCAGTGGGGTTGGGTTCAGCACCAAGTACACCGTGCTGGGCCGCTGAACTCGGGAAGGACGAGTAGCCAGGGATCACCATGCCGTTGTAAGGATTGCCGGTCCCAAGCGTTACGTTGCCTGTCGACGGATTCACCGTGGGTGCGTTGGCTGGATTGTACGATGCAGGATCGAAGTAATCTGCATTTCCCCACGCTGGCGTGTAAGGTTCCAGGATGGAAATGCGCACGCCGTAGTCGATATGAAACTTGCTGTTTACCTTCCACGAATCCTGCACAAAGAGTTCGTTCATCAGGCCATGCCAATAGGTATAGGACTTCTGTCCGATTTCTGAATAGCTGTCGGCAAGGCCCATGGCCAGATTGGCCATGCTGACGGTGGTTGTGGCGCCTAAACCTGTGCGATTATCCGTAAAGAAAAAGGTGCCGTTCTGGTTGCTCGCGCCTCCAGGAACGGTGGCAACGTTGATCTGGTCGTTGTCGTTCTCTCCGGAAATATTGAGGTAGTAGCCGCCCTTGAGCGCGTGACTACCCCACACCTTCGTAAAACTATCCGACGCCGTCAAGATGGGACCAGACGAGTGCGAGGGGTAAGGACCACCAGCCAGGCTGTAGAAGCTGTCTTGAACCGAAGCGGTGGGTATCTTCCCAGGCTGGGCTTTTTGTGCTGCCGGGAATATATACGGAAAGGTGATTCCCAGCGATGACCGGTTGAATCCGGCAAGGGCCGTATTCACAGGAATATAGACGTTATCGAGGCTGAGCGTCACACGAGCCTCGTTAATCATCGTCGGCGAAATAGTCCAGGTCCATGCCAGCACGTTGGTCTGGTTCGGACGGATGAAGTACTTCCCGGTCAAACCTGAACCCTGATCAAACGGCTGATACTCGTTGTAGGTCGCGTTCTGGCGGCGGAACTCCAACTTGTGCTGGTCGTTGATTACCCAATCGACATTGATGACGCTCTTCCGCTGGTTGATGGGGTGCGAGGCCTGGGCTATCCAGTTGTTAGGTCCCGAAAGATATCCGGGTGTGGGGGCCGGATACGCATTCATAATTGCTATGCCGTTCGTGCTGAGCCGGCCCTTGGGAATGATATTGCCCGTAAACGCCACGCAGCCGGCATTTCCGACCGCCGGGCACGTCGCCGGATCGTAAAGCTGGTGAACACCGGAAAGCCACGGATTGGAACTCAGGAATTCACTGAAGTCCCCCGTGCGCATTTTCACCGTAGGAACGGCCTGCTGCTGCGTATCAGAGAAGCGATAGCGAATCCAGTCTTCGTTCACAAAGAAAAAGAACTTGTTCCGGAACCTGTCCATACCCACCTTCGGAATCCAGACTGGTCCGCCAAATGTGAAGCCAAAGTTGTTGTAGCGGAATGGCGAAGCGAACCGCGTCGAAGCAGACTGATTGCGAACCCAGGTATTGGCATTCATTGCCGAGTTGCGCAGATATTCATAGGCGGAACCGTGAAAGTCCCTGGTTCCACTCTTCGTTACAACGCGCATCTGGCCGCCCGCGGCGTCGCCATACTCCGCCTGGTAATCCGTATTGATGACCTGCATCTCTTCGGTAGCATCCACGCTCGCGACACCGATGATGGCGCCGCTACCACGGGTTCGAACGGCTGGAGCCCCATCAAAGGTCACAAGAGTATCCTGCGCGCGAGAACCATTGATCTGGAATGGAGTACCGCCGCCAATCGCAAAATTGAAGTCGCCCAGCGTCGAGCCGCTGCGCAACCCGGGAACCAGCGAACCCATGTAGAGCGGATTGCGCCCATTGAGTTCCTGATCGCTGACCTGCTTGCCCGTAATCTCAGCCTGCACCGCACCTGACTCCGTCTGCAGCACCTCGGCAGTTGCCGATACGGTTACCTCTTCAGTCATTGCGCCGATGGTCATGGGTGCGTCCAAGTCCAGCGTAGTGTTCGCACCCAGCGTGTTATGCGAGCTGACATATTTCTTAAAGCCTTTTACTTCCGCCGTCAGGCTATAGTCGCCCGCGGTCAAATTGGTAACGGTGTAATGGCCCTGCGTATCCGCGGTCGCCTGATAAGCTTCACCCGTTGCCTCGTTGGTCAGAACAACCCTCGCACCCGGCACCACAGCTCCCGATGCGTCCTTGATAAACCCGCCAATGGTCCCCTTATCGGACTGAGCAAAAGCTCCTGCCGAGAACAGGACCATAATGCATACCGCACACAAAAAACTCGACATCCACTGACGTTTCAACATATGGCCTCCGATTTTTTGACACCGTTCCTTTGTTTACCGTCCCGTTTCAGACGACGTTGACTCTGGCGATTCAAACTCGCTGAGCTATGCTTGCGCTATCCCGCTGGTAGCGCAATCAGTACACGCGGCCCAGATCCACGTTAGCGCTTACCCATCAAGGAATATTTGCCTCCGCATGCGATATTCATTAGGGATAAAATGTTGAACCTTAAAAACCTGCAATGGCTGGCTCACCGGGGCCCACGATTCAACATTGCCCGTTGCCCAGTGAACATCCGCAGTGGCTACCTGCTGCATGTGGACGTAGACCCCGCGCATAACGTATTTCTGGAATCCCATCAGCCCGCAACTCTGCTATGCGCTGTTGATTTCACTTTCTGCTGTCAATTGGAGCGATTTCGATTAGGGGAAATGCTCCATGGATGGTGCTTCTGATCGCAACCTGACAGACCGTAGAGCACTTTCCAGTCGGGCGAAAGTGTTTACCCTACGCCAGTGACGTGTATACACTGGTGACTTCTTCTCGTATTGCATTGATTTAAAACTGCTTGCCACTTACATAAATTGTTGCTAAACTTGCCCGGTTGGCTGGCGTTCCCCCTTGCATTCATCGCCAATTTATTCAATTTCCTTATCTTCGAAATGGGAATGTTCGCCCTCACACGCTCGATTGAAGGTGACCGTCATGGAACGATCGAATGCCATTCGGCAAGAGCAAAAGGCACTCCTTCCTCAGGAGACATTACCGCACTGGCTACAGGACGATCCGCGCTGGAGCCTGGCCCAACGGGTCGTCTCCAGTTCTCACTTTGCCCGATCCCCCCTGCTGACCCGCTTCCTGCTCTATGTGACTGCCGAAACCCTCGAAGGCCGGGAAAAAGAAATTACCGAGCATCAAATAGGCGTTCTTGTCTTTGACCGTCGGCCCGGCTACAGCACCATCGAGGACAACATTGTCCGCAACTACGCACGCCAGTTGCGCAAACGCCTGGCTGAATTCTTTGCTGGCGAAGGAAGTTCAGAAACCCTGCGAATCGATATCCCTCTGGGAGGATACGTTCCCGTTTTTGTTCCGGCCTCGGAGCACCACCCTGCCGCAGAGATGCGCAGTCTCCCGGTATCCGTAAGCATTCACGCCCAACCCGCGGAAACGCTTGGCGCCGGACCAACCGCTCTTCTACGGCGTCGGTGGAGACGCCGGCTGATAGCAGCAGCAGCTATAGCCGCATACAGTACGGCCTTAGTCTGGATCACCTTGTTGATCTCCACGCGCGTACGCGTGCCGCAACCGCATCCTCCTGAACCGGCCCATGCGCTTTGGGCATCGCTGTTCGACGGTCAGGTGAACACCTACATCGTCCCGGCAGACGCAGGCTTCAATCTTCTCGAAGATCTTTCGCGACGGCCTCTGCCGCTTGCCGACTACATCAAGGGCAAATACCTGGAACTGCCGCTTGCGGGAGTCGATGCGCACAGCGCCGACGATCTGCGCTCGCAGCATTTCACCAGCTTTGTAGACTTCCAGACTGTGGCTGCTTTGGCGCATCTGCCGGAGTTTAATCAGGAGCGGACCTTCCTCCGCTTCCCACGCGATTTGCGGCTTGACGATCTCAAGAACGCCAGCGCCATTCTCATTGGTTCAGTGGGCAGCAATCCGTGGGCGTCAATTGCGGAGAGCAGCACAAACTTCCGTATCATCTATCGCCAGGGCATGCGGAGCGCGACCATCGTCAATATGAATCCACAACAGGGAGAGGCGGCTTCCTACGTAAGCCACTGGAACGAGCCGGCGCACGAAACATACGCGTTGATTGCGTTTGTGCCCAATTTGGGCGGCAGCGGGCGTCTGCTGCTTTTACAAGGGCTGGATGTTGCCGGAACCCAGGCGTCTGCCGAAACGCTATTTCACCCAGCGGCAATCGCGCCAATTCTACGGCAGGCAACCCGCTCGGATGGCTCACTCCGTTTCTTCGAAATACTGCTGCGCTCCACAAGTATTGATTCCAATTCGACTGGGACCCAAGTGGTCGCCAGCAGGATTTATTAAGGCATTGCACTGAGTTGGCTTTGCCGCTGGAACATTGCAACGGCAGTGCCCGTTTCACCACCTGCGCCTTTTGACACGGCTGGATTGGAGACGCCCACCGATGGCCGCCAATCTGTACGTGCGTCCTGCCAGCTGTTCCCAATTACAGCATTTTCGAGTTGAGCGTTAACACAACTTCGGGTGCCCCATCCTCACCACGTCTTTGTTTTTGTGGCTAGGGTGGGGTAGCACGAAGACAGTATTTATTTGCCGGATCTCTAGCTCCCCACCTCTCCTCAACTACGCACGGTCAGGCCGGCTCGCCGGTGTCGCTGGTCGGCGCTCTAAAGCCGCCGCACCGCCATCCCCTTCTTTCGCGGAACTTCTCGCGCTCCTCGGGCGTCATCCGCTCCCAGACTTCCGCGCTGACCCGTCTGGATCTTGAGCGGCCAGGATCGCCTCCAGGACCACTCCAGCTCCCAAACAGAATCCGGCACAGAACCAGCAGTCCGAGAGCCTGCCAGAAGCTGATCTGGTGCCATCCAAACAGCGGCGGAGCAAGCCAGTTCCACAGATGCTTCACCACTTCACCGCAAAGCGCCACCACAAGCACGATCGCTGGCGGGGCCACAAAAAAGATCCACTTTTTCATTTCAAATTCCTCACTTCCTCAAAAACTCGTCGTGAATGCCTTGTAGTCGGCGGCGAAGATGAAGCACTGCGTAGCGCTTGCGCGACAGCAGCGTATTCACGCTCACCCCGGTTTCTGCTGACAACTCCTTGAAGCTCCGCCCCTCCATTTCGTGGGCCACAAAGACTTCACGCTGCTCGTCGGGCAGTTCGCCGAGCGCAAGTTCCAGCTCATCCAGTAGCACGCTGCGAACATAAAGCGCTTCCGGCCCGGCATCGGGTGAAGGCAACAGATCTTCAATCTCCAGCAACTCCCCGCCTTCGTCTCCCACCATTACGTCGCTGAAGTTTTCCGGCTTCTTCTTGCGAAACAGATCGGTGATACGATTGCGCGCAACACGAAAAAGCCAGCCGGTCACAAAGTCAATCGGTGTCAGCAGGCGATGAGCCTCTACCAGTTCGCAGAACACTTCCTGCAGAAGATCATCCACATCTTCTTGATTCGGCACTCGTCTGCGGATGAAATTGCGCAGCCGCGGCCGTTGCTCCGCGATGACTTCGGCGATTTGACGGTCTTGCTCGATCATCGAAATCACGCTCATGGCTCATCCATCTATTTCCCTGGACGGATGGCGAACGCAAATATTGTAGTGATTCCAGCACATTCCCGTTTGAAGCGGAAATGCAGCGGCAAGCGGCGGGAGCGATAGCCTCCCAGGAAGTGGATTACCTCGAGGCCAACACGCTCGGATCTTCACATGACCGTGCAAGCTCACATCAGGCGAGCACGCACGGTCTCCTCATTCCGTACTTGCGGAGTTGAGAACCTGGAACACGCCGTCGAGAGCGTTTTGCCACGATGCGAGGCGGACACCGAAGCGGTCGTATAACTTCTGGTTTGACAGCACCGAATTGTGGGGCCGCTTGGCAGGCGTGGGATAGTCCTTTGTGGCCAGCGGAGTGAGGTCGGGCGGCTTCACCAGCAGCTTACTCGGAGCTCGTTCAAAGATTGCCTTCGCAAAGCCAAACCATGTGGTGGAGTCCCCACAAGTCATGTGGTAGAGCCCCGCCCAATCCTGGGTTGCACCAAATTTGCCGGCCAGCACGCCTTCCGTAATCGTCCGCGTTGCATTCGCGAGTTCGATCGAGGTAGTCGGCGAGCCGAACTGATCGTCAACAATCGACAGACGATCGCGTTCGCGCGCCAGACGAAGCATGGTGAGCAGAAAGTTATTGCCGTGCGGGCCGTAAACCCAACTGGTGCGAAAAGTGAGGAAGCGGCAGCCGGCTTGCTCAATCGCCTTCTCGCCGGCCAGCTTGCTTTCGCCGTAAACATTCAGCGGGTTCGGTTCATCGGCCTCAATCCATGGCTCCTGCTTTTGCCCGTTGAACACATAGTCGGTGGAATAGTGAACCAGCAATGCATCGAGACTGCGAGCCTCTTCAGCGAGCACGCGGGGAGCAATAGCGTTGATCGCCATGGCTACGTCGGGTTGGGATTCGGCCCGATCGACGGCTGTATAAGCAGCCGCATTTAGGATCACGTTGGGCTGGATGCGGCGAACCAGCGTGCGGGTCTGCCCCTCATCGGCAAGATCCACGGATTCGAGATCGACGGCGACAATGGAACCGAAGCCTGCAAAGCTGCGTTGGAGTTCCAGGCCTACCTGTCCGGCAGCGCCGACGATGAGAATGCGCGGTTGTTCTGTCATGTGGGCCAAGCTCCAGGGTATGCACTAGACGCTCTTTGCATTCTACCCATCCCATCCCCTTCCAATACAATCGCGGTCTCCGTTCGTACAGAATTTCTAAAGGACGCATTTTCCAGAACCGCCCGCACCGCAGCCGGGGCTCAAGCGAGATATGATGGAAATCCGGAAGCGCTAGCCTTCTTCACTGGAGCGAAAGGGTACGAACGTGGCAGGGAAACTGGAGCTGATGTTGGGGCCGATGAGAAGCAACAAGACCGCGGAGCTGTTGCGGCGCGCGGAAATGCGTCGGCAATATGCGAGTCAGTATGTCCTGGTTCTCAAGCCCAGCGACGACACCAAAGGCGGCCCCGGAGTCGTCGAAAGCCGAAATCCGAACGGCCACGGCAAGATGAACGCGTTGGAGTTCAAGTCGCAGAACCCGTGGGAGGTTCTGAAAGCCATCGCCCAGAGAGAAAAAGAGATTGGCAAAAAGGTGGAGTGTATCGCCATCGATGAGGGACAGTTCGTGGAGGAACTCTTCCTTTTCACGCGCCATCTGCTGGACGCAAATCACGACGTCCTCATCGCAGGCCTCGACCTCGATTTTCGCGCGCTTCCCTTTGGAGAGATGCTGAACCTTACCTGGCTCGTAAATGCATACGGCGGCAGCATTACCGAGTGCATGGCCTACTGCAGTTGCGGGAACCGCGCGCTCTACTCGCAGCGCCTCATAGAAGGCAAGCCGGCTCCCTACGACAGCCTCGTCAAAATGCCCGGAGACTCCTACGAGCCGCGCTGCGCAGAGCATTTTGTCCTGCCCGGAAAACCGCACTGACGCGGCAAAAGTCGCAAGCTCCGCGTTTCCCAGACCTCTCCATCGTCCCGCGCCGACGCTGTTAAACTAGAGACTCATGATCCTCCCGTTTGTCCGCGAGGTATTTGCGGAGCTGGAGCACTCTTCGGGATTTGAGCGTATTGTCAGGCACCTGAGCCTGAGTGCGGGGCGGAGACGTGTGTCCGGGCTGACGGCGACAGCTCGATGCCTGTACATTCCGTTGATGGCGCGGGCCGCCAAGCAGCCAGTAATCGTGGTAGTAGCCGACAACAAGGCTGCCGAGGCCCTGGAGCCGATGCTCAAGGCCGGCTGCGAGCTTACCGGCGCCGTGGATCCGAGCCGCGTGGTGCGCCTCCCCGCCCACGATGTACTTCCTTTCGAAAATCTTTCGCCACACCCCGACGTGCAGGAGCAGCGAGCTGCGGCCTTGTGGAAGCTCGTAACCGGCGCGGTAGACATCCTCATTGCGCCGGTGGAGTCGGCTGCGCTCAAGCTCTTTGATCGCGAGTATTACGCCGGGCTGGCCGTGCAATTGCGGCGCGGCGAAGAGGTCGACGTCGAGGTACTCACCGGCCACCTGGCCGCCGTGGGCTACACGCAGATGGACCTGGTCGAGATGCCGGGCCAGTTCACGCGGCGTGGCGGAATTCTCGACGTCTATTCTCCCGAGCACGATCGCCCGATCCGCATCGAGTTCTTCGGCGACGAGATTGAAACCATTCGCAAATTCGATCCCGAGACGCAGCGCTCGCTGTCGGGCCTGGACGAAACACAACTGCTCCCTCTCACCGAGACGCCAGTGACGGAGCGGCTGCTTGCCGCGGTTCATGCTCGGTTGAGCCGGCAAAGGATTGAAGGTCAAGACGAAGAGATGGCCGCGGATTTGGCGGCTGCCGGCGGCGTCAGCGTATTTCCTGGTTGGGAGTTTTTCAGCGCCGTGGCCGGAGCGGAAAAGTCGCTGCTGTCTCTCGCGCCCAAATGCGCGCTGTTTGTCGATGAGCCGGCGATGGTGCGCAACCAGATTGACCGCTGGTGGAACAAGGTGGAGCAGCGGCACGAGCGGTCAGGCATTGGATCGCTGATCAGGCCCGAAGATATCTATCTCCGCCCAGAGGTGTTGCAGGCTCAGCTTCAATCGCACATGGGCTTCGATCTCGATCAGCTCGGCGCGATCGACGTGCTTGACCAAGACACAACCCTCGGCGAGATCGAACTGAACACCCGGCCGACGCTCAGATTTCACGGATCGATCCCCGCGCTTACCGAGCAACTAAGAAGCCTCATGCTGACGGAGACGCGCATCGTCCTCGCCGCACCGAACCAGGGCGACGTTGAACGGCTTGCAACCGTGCTGCGCGAATATCAGATTCCGTACCGCCTCGGCAGTCGCACCATGCGGCCCGGCGGCGAGACAGTGCTCGACGAAGCAAGCTACATGGCCGGCGACCTGCGTGTGCCGGTCATCGTGCGAACGCCGCTTTCCGCGGGCGTCAGCTTCTCCGACGTCAATCTCGTCCTCTTCGGCGCGAATGACCTGTCGGACGAAGCCGATGTAGCCGCCCGGCCCGAACCGAAGCGATCGAAGACGGCGGCCTTTGTTTCCGATTTCCGCGACCTCGGCGTAGGCGACTACGTCGTCCATGTAGAGCACGGAATCGCGCAATATCAAGGCCTGAAAGAAATTGTGCAAGACGGTCTCTCCGTCGAGTTCATGATTTTGGAGTTTGCTGAATCTGCGAAGTTATATGTTCCGCTGACTCGCCTGGACCTTATTCAGAAATACCGATCCACCGATGCCGGACCGGCGCCCGTGCTCAACAGGCTTGGCTCGCAACAATGGTCAAAGACCAAGGCGCGCGTTCGCAAGGCCATGCAAGACATGACCGGCGAGTTACTGAAGCTATACGCCGAGCGGACCACCGCGCAGGGAACGGCCTTCTCGAAAGACAACGACTTTCAACGCGAGTTTGAAGGATCGTTCGACTACAACGAGACCGAAGACCAGTTATCCGCAATCCGTGCCATCAAGTACGACATGGAATCCACAACGCCGATGGACCGCTTGTTATGCGGCGATGTGGGCTACGGGAAAACGGAAGTCGCAATGCGCGCAGCCTTCAAGGCCGTGCAAGACGGCAAGCAGGTCGCAGTGCTGACGCCCACAACGATTCTCGGCTTTCAGCATTTCGAGACGTTCAAGAAAAGATTCGCGCAGTTCCCCATCAATATCGAAATGATCTCCCGGTTCCGTACGCCCAAGGAGCAAAAGCTGATCGTGGAGCAGGTGGAGACGGGCAAGGTCGACATCCTCATCGGCACGCACCGCCTGCTTTCCAAGGACATTAAGTTCCAGGACCTCGGCCTTCTCGTGGTCGATGAAGAACAGCGCTTCGGCGTCCGCCACAAGGAACGGCTCAAGCAGATGCGGAAGGAGATCGACGTGCTCGCCATGAGCGCCACGCCGATTCCGCGCACGCTGCACATGTCGCTCGTCGGCCTGCGCGACATGAGCGTGATCGAAACGCCGCCCAAGGACCGCATGGCGATTCAGACGGTGGTGGCAAAGTTCGACGAGAAGATTGTTCGCTCGGCAGTTGAGGTGGAACTCGAGCGTGGCGGGCAGGTGTACTTCGTGCACAACCGCGTCGAATCCATCTACGAAATCGCATCGAGGATTCAGGAGTTGGTTCCATCTGCTCGCGTGGCTGTTGGTCATGGACAGATGAGCGAGACAGAACTCGAGCGTGTAATGCTCGCCTTCATGAGCCACGAATACGATGTGCTCGTGGCGACCACAATCATCGAGAACGGCCTCGACATTCCGCTGGCAAATACCATCCTCATCAACCGCGCAGACAGGCACGGGCTCAGCGAGTTATACCAGTTGCGCGGTCGCGTGGGCCGTTCAAACCGGCGCGCCTATGCGTATCTGCTCATTCCGCCCGAGAACGAGTTGACCGAAATAGCGCGCAGAAGGCTCGCAGCCCTCAAGGAGTTCAGCGACCTGGGCGCTGGATTCAAAATTGCCGCGCTTGATTTGGAGTTGCGTGGCGCCGGCAATATGTTGGGCGGCGAACAAAGCGGGCACATTGAGGCGGTAGGATTCGAGCTCTACACATCTATGCTTGAAGCGGCCGTCAAGGAAATGAAGGGCGAAAGCAGCGAGGAGCGGCCGGCCACGCAACTTAGCCTGGGCATTGCGCTCCGCGTCGACGAGAGCTACGTGCCGGAAGAAAACCAGCGGCTGCGCCTCTACAAGAAAATCGCCGGAGCGGCCAGCGAGGCTGCGGTGGACGAAGTGCGCGCAGAGATGGAAGACCGCTATGGCCCGCCTCCCGACGCAACCGTGTACCTGCTTGAAGCCGCGCGCGTGCGCCTCGAATGTGAGCGGATGGGCATCGCGCAAATCGACCGCAAGCGCAGCGAGTTGCAAATCCGCTTCATGGAGAACGCGACGGTCGACCCACAGCACCTCATGCGGCTGGTCGCGCGAAACGCCAAGCGTGGCGCACAGTTCACGCCCCAGGGATTGCTGAAATTTCCTTTGGCCGCCACGCGTCCCGACGAAGTTCTGCTTGAGATTCACGAGTTACTTGAAAACCTGGCCCCGGCACCGGTTGGCGCATAGCTATCCAACCTGGGCATTGAAAGGAATTATGAGAAGAGTTATTGCCACAATTGCGATCGGAGCTTGTATGTCCGCTGGAATCACTGCGCACGCAGCCACTGAGAACTGGAAGCAACAGTTTGCGACCGTCTCCGATCAGTACTTTGACCAGGTGTACTTCCACTACGGCCCGACCAACGGAACACTCGTTGGCTATCACCAGTACGATACGCAACTTGAAAATTTCTCGCGCAAGAACATCGACGCGGAGATTGCAGCGCTGAAGAGCTTTGAACAGCGCATCGAGGCGATTCATCCTGATGCCGACGCTGCGAATTTTGTCCCGCGCAGCGACCGTGAAATTGTTCTCGCGAACATTCATTCGCAGCTACTGACGCTGGAGACGATTCGCCCGTGGGAAAAGAATGCCGACAATTATTCGAGCACCTGTGCAAACGGTGCATTCGTACTGATGGAGCGGAAGTTCGCTTCGCCGAATGAGCGTCTGCGCTCGCTGATTGCGCGTGAAAAGCAGATGCCTGCGCTGCTCAACGAAGCGCGCGTGAACCTGAAGAATCCGCCGCACATCTTCACCGAGATTGCCATCGAGCAATTGCCGGACATCATCAGTTTCTTTGAGCATGACGTGCCCCTGGCCTTCGCCGACGCAAATGACCCCGCGCTGAAGACCGAGTTTGCGCAAACAAATGCCGCCGTAATTGCAGGCCTGAAAAGCTATCTCAATTGGCTCAAATCCGACGTGCTGGCGCGTTCGAACGGCGACTTTCGCATTGGTGCCCAGACCTTCAGTACAAAGTTGAAGTACGACGAGATGGTAGACATTCCTCTGGACAAGCTCCTCGAGATCGCCCGAGCCGACATGCGCAAGAACCAGGATCACTTCAAGCAGGTTGCGCACGAGCTCGAGCCGACCAAGGAGCCAAGCGCTGTGCTGGAGGACCTGGGCAAGCAGCATCCCGCACCCGGCCAGCTGATGGATGCGTTTCGCGCAACGTTTGACGGGCTCGTGAGCTTCATCCGCACGCATCACATTCTGACCATCCCTTCCGATGTGCGCCCCATTGTGGAAGAGACGCCGCCGTTCATGCGCGCCACCACTTTTGCCAGCATGGATACACCGGGCCCATTCGAGGCGCATGCCACCGAGGCTTACTTCAACGTGACGCTGCCCGAGAAGTCGATGACGCCCGCGCAGGTTGAAGGCTACATGCATTCCTTCAACATCGGCACCGTAATTTCGACGGCGGTGCACGAGGCTTATCCGGGACACTATGTGCAATTCCTGTGGCTGCCCCAGGCGCCAAGCAAAGTGCGCAAACTGCTCGGCGCAAATACCAACGTCGAGGGATGGGCGCACTATACCGAGCAGATGATGCTCGACAACGGCTATGGCCAGCCCGGCTCCGGCGCCAAGGATGAGCGCGAAGCGAAATTCCTGCGCCTTGGACAGTTACAGGACGCATTACTGCGCAACGCGCGCTTCATCGTCGGCATCGAGATGCACACCGGAAAGATGAGCATCGAGCAAGCTGAAGACTTTTTCCAGAAGGAAGGCTACCAGTCCAAAGAGACGGCCGTTGTAGAAACAAAGCGCGGCGCCGGTGATCCAACTTACCTCTACTACACGCTCGGCAAGCTCCAGATCATGAAGCTGCGCGACGACGTGAAGAAGAAAGAAGGCGCAGCCTTCTCGTTGGAGAAATTTCACGACGACTTCCTGAAGCAGGGATTTCCACCAATCAAAATTGTGCGGGAAGCAATGCTGGGAGATGATTCACCAACGCTCTAGCATCCTTCGAGATTGTCATCGTTTTGAAAGGGCACGGCTTCAGCCGTGCCGCAACTCGAAATAGGAGAATGTGGGGCTTTAACCCCTGAGGGAATCTTTCAACCTCCGAACAGGGCAGGTGCTGCGATTCCTCAGAGCCGCATTCGCACACGAAATTCCTTGAACGAACCGACGAATCCTCGGACAGGCTCTCTTGCCTTATGCCTTCCACTTGATATTGCAGCCGATGGACGGACTCTGGTCCGCAGGAACCTGCTTACCTGCTAACACTGTGTCGATAGCTCCACGAAGATCTGCGCCAGTTACCGGCACGCCATTGCTCGGCCGGCTCGCGTCGAATTGACCGCGATAAACCAGCCGGAACTCGCCGTCAAAGAGATAGAAGTCTGGCGTGCATGCGGCATCGTACGCGTGAGCCGCGGACTGCGTCTCGTCGTAGAGATACGGGAAGACAAACCCGAACGTCTCAGCCTGTTGCTTCAGTCCAGCCGAGCTATCGGCGGGATGTGTGGTCGCGTCGTTCGAACTGATGGCGACAATGCCCAAAGGCTGGCCAGCGTAATCCTTGCCCATCCTCGCCAATTCTTTTTCAATGTGCTTCACAAACGGGCAGTGAGCGCAGATGAACATGACCAGCAGCGCTTTCTTGCCGCGAAAGTCGTCGCGGCGAACAATCTTGCCGCTGATCACATCGGTAAGCGCGAAGTCGGGAGCGATAGTTCCCAGTGCAAGCATGGTAGATGCGGTTTGTGCCATGGAAGTTTCTCCTCTAAAACAGCGGTGTCTGCCGGCCCGGAAGGTCGAGGCCGAAGTGTTCATAAGCAAGGCGCGTAGCCACGCGGCCTCGCGGGGTGCGGTCGAGGAAGCCGATCTGGATGAGGAACGGCTCGTAAACCTCTTCGAGCGCGTCTTCCTCTTCGGCAAGCGTTGCGGCCAGCGTGCCGAGCCCAACAGGCCCGCCATCGTACTTCTGAATAATCGTAAGCATCAGCCGGCGATCGATTTCGTCGAAGCCGTGAGCATCCACTTCAAGCATGGTGAGGGCGGCTTTGGCGGTCGGAAGGTCGATCGTGCCCGAGCCGCGCACCTGCGCATAGTCGCGAACGCGGCGCAGCAGGCGATTCGCAATGCGCGGCGTTCCGCGCGAGCGCAACGCAATCTCAGCGGCGCCATCCTGATCGATCGGAATCTGCATCACTTCCGCGGAGCGGGTAACGATGAAGCGAAGTTCATCTTCCGTGTAAAACTCCAGGCGCAGCAGAATGCCAAACCGTGACCTCAGCGGTGAAGAAAGCAGTCCCGGCCGTGTCGTAGCGCCGATGAACGTAAACGGTCGAATCTCCATCACGTGCGTTCGCGCCGCAGGCCCCTGGCCGATGATGATATCCAGCTTGTAGTCCTCGAGAGCGGTGTAGAGCTTTTCCTCAAGCACCGGCTGCATGCGGTGGATCTCGTCAAGAAACAACACCTGCCGCTCGCGCAAGTTGGTGAGGATGGCGGTCAGATCGCCCTGAATCTGCAACGCCGGTCCGGAGGTCTGCTGGAAGCCCACGTCCAGCTCATTAGCAATAATCGTGGCCAGCGTAGTCTTGCCCAGCCCCGGCGGCCCAAACAGCAGCACATGATCCAGCGCCTCGCCGCGCGATTTGGCGGCCTCCAGTGCGATGGCGAGCTGTTCCTTGGCTTTCGATTGGCCGATGAATTCGCCAAGCCAGCGGGGGCGCAGTTTGAGTTCAAAGCCCTGCTCTTCGTCCGCGCGTGCGGCGCTGACAAGACGGTCTGGAGTGCTATCGCGGGCGATGGCCATGCTGAGGAGAAGTGTAGCGGGCCGGGGTTACGTCTGCAACCATAGAGGCGACGCCGAGCGACTTGTAAACTCCTGAACCTGTGAATCTTTGCGTGTATACGCACGTTTACACCATCGGACTGCGATAGATCTGCGACTCTCAGGTTCCAAAGAAGTTAGGCGGTGGTTAGATTGGCCACTAACTTGCAAGGATTTATTCCAGTACTCTGAGCCTTTGGGGCATTCAGGCTGGATCGGCTTGGATCCATCGCGATCAGTCTGTCTTTGGATTGGAGCGGTGAGCCCTGACCAGTGTCTCAGGCAGGGTGAGAGTTTTATGCCTGGCGCGCTGCATGAGGACTTTTATTAACCGTCTTGATTCCGTAAGAAGAAAGATGTCTTCGCGGGGCCACAGGCTCTACGATGATTGGACTAATCTCCGGGATTAAAAAGTGGATCCGCGACTTCGCCCCACGACGAGGACGGGGCCAGCAAGAATGCAAGGAGGCTTCGCATGTTCGGTCGTGATTGCTGTAAGATGCTGGGATTTGTTTGCCTTATACTGCCATTTACCGGTTGCACGAACACCGAGGTAAGTGCCATCCAGATTTCCCCGACGGCCCAGACTCTAGCGGTAGGCCAGACGGTGCAGTTCACTGCGTCCGGGTACATCGGCCATGGGACTAAATCGGAAAGCACCCAGGATGTAACCAGCCAGGTTACCTGGACCTCCAGCACTCCTGCCGTGGCAACCGTGAATGCTTCCGGAATGGCAACGGCTGTGGGCGCGGGCACAACGACGATTTCCGCCAGCATGCCCGGAACCTCTGGCGCCACCGCGACGGTCACCGCTACGGCCGCAAGCGGAGGCACTGCGGGGGGGACACTTGTCTCGATTGCTATCATCCCAAGTTCGCAATCGGTCGCATCGCCTAGTCAGACCAGCCAATTTATTGCTATTGGCACAACCAATTCTGGAGCCACGGAGAACATTACCAACCAGGCCGCCTGGTCTTCCAGCAGCGCACAGGTTGCCACAATCAATGCCGGCGGACTTGCCACGGCCCAGGGAAAGGGCACGACCACCATCACGGCCATCGCAACCAACTCCAACAACACCGTGGTGACGGGTACTGCGACCTTCACGGTGACGGGCGGAACAACTCAGCAAGTTACCGCGCTCTCGATCACTCCATCCTCAGAGTCGTTGTCTGCCAGCGGTCAAACGGGCCAGTTTATTGCGCTTGGGACTTCAGGGAGCACTGGACTTCAACAAGATATGACTGGATCGCCTCAGCTAAAGTGGAGTTCCAGCATTCCAACCATAGCTTCGATCACTGCTGGCGGACTTGCCAAGGGAATGAGTTTCGGCACCACCACGATCACGGCAGAATATACAAACTCCGACAATAGCGTTGTTTCGGCGGCAGGAACCGTCACGGTAACGCTCACGGCCGCACCGGAGCCACTGCTTTCGCTCACCATTATTCCAAGCAGCATCACCGTCGGCAATCTGCAGGATACAGGGAATTTCCTGGCGATCGGAACGTTCTCTACCCCTCCAACCGTCAGGGATCTTACGAACTCGGTTACCTGGCTTTCCTCCTTTCCCAATGTTTTCCCCGTCAACAGCAATACAAACCCTCCAAATCCGGGGGCTCCAGGCGGGATCGTAACTGCCTACGGCAGCGGAAATGCCACCATTATTGCCGAGGCAACGGATCCAGCCACGGGATCCATTCAGACCGCCACGGCAACATTCAATTGCCCGCTGACTCTCCCAAATTTAAACGGCAACCCGCCAACACCCGGTTCTTGTTACCCGGGTTCGCAAGCATCAGCGCTCCTGTCGACCGTAACCGTTTATAACGAAGGCTTGAACATCACAAACTGGCTGATAACGGCACCTTCCGCCACGGGCACACAGAATGTCATCCATTGCGGACCGGGTTGGACCGGCTCTGGCGGTTCTGTTTGCGTGGCAACCTACCCCATAGGCGCTAGTTTGACCTTGACGGCGCCAGCCGGGACAGGAGCTTTTGGCGGATGGTCCTCAAACTGCACACCTAACCCAAACCCGCCAGTAGCAGCCGGACCAAACACTTGCACGATAATACCGACAACCAGCAGCGAAACAGTTGGAGCCATCTTCAACTGAGAATCAACCTCGATCCTGCACGCAGCTGAAAGCCGCCCTCCGGGGCGGCTTTCTTGCATGCTGACGCATGGTTGAAGATGGCGGGCAGCATCTGTTCGCGCACTCGCAATCCTGGCCAGTGACGAGACGCTCGAGAGTGTTGTCGCGGGCGATGGCCATGCTGGAAGAAGTGTTGCGATTGGCGGCGGCGAAGCCAAAATCCCAGCAAGAGCCTTTGGCAGGACCTAGCCCGGCACCCTCACCTCCGGCCAGTAACGGAAGGCGCGGAAGTTGGCTTTACCTGTGCCATAGGCGCACAAAGCAGGGCGGACATCGAGGAATCCGCCCAGAACGTTGTGGTCCATGCCGGAGATTTCGGCGGATTCCTCCGTGCGGTGCCACGGCTTGCCGGGAAGCTTGTAATAGAAGTCGATCTCCTGCCGGTCATTGACGATGCGGAATGTGGCGCGAGTGGCCCCCTTTTCCAGGTGGGAGTGAGTGCTGCCACTCGCAAGCCGGGCGCCAATGCCTTCTGGAGAAACCGTGATGCCCGTGGAGTGCTCCGCGTTGTAGAACAGCAGCAGACCAGCAACGCAATCCTGCTCCATTTCAACATCGACTTCGACTGTGTAGGAGTGCCCCCCAACTGGAGTAGTAAGGACCGAAGTCTCGGCCAGAGTCTTGCCTCTAGCCTCCAGTGTGAGCACCCCGGCTCCTGTCTTGAAGCGGGCTTGATCAAATTCGTGCCAGAAGCCCCATTGCAGACCGAGATCCGGCGCCGTAAAGTCGTCCGACGGGTCCAGGAACGGCTGCTGAGACGAGCCGGGCACTGGCAAAGGAATGGCCGAATCGGCAGTGACGCCTTCTGGTACGCGGAACCAGCCGTCGGGAGTCCACTCTATGGGCAGCAGCAGGAGTTGGCGGCCCAGCGCGCGGTAGCCATTCTCATAGGAGTGGACCGTTATATACCACTTGCCATCGGGCGTATCCACCAGGCGGCCATGTCCAATCGAGAGCCAGTGGTCGTCGCGTGACCCGGTGCGGACAATGGGGTTCAACGGTGAGAACTCCCAGGGACCGTCGGCATGACGGCTGCGCGCGGAGACGACGGCATGGCTCGTTCCGGGGCCGGCTGTTCCGCCCTCAGCAACATTCATATAAAAGTAGCCGTTATGCTCCACCACCTTGGGACCTTCAAGGCAAGTGCATTCCATGCGCAAACTGGCGGGCATGGGCCAGGGATCGATGACGACCTTCGGCTGCACCTTCACAGAAAGACCATCGGAGTTGAGCTCGGCCATCCTGCCGCCAGCCATGTGGAGAAAGCGTCTGCCGTTTTCCGCTATGTGGGCAGGGTCGATGGCACTGATGCCCAAATCGATGGGCTCGCTCCAGGGGCCCGTCGGGTGATCGGCATGCACAACCTGCAGGTGCCCTGCCGCCGGGAAATACAAGTAGAAATGATTCTGATACTCGCAGAGGTAAGGAGCCCAGACCGTACCGTAATAGCGATGAAGCGCTGCAGCAACCGGCCGCCAGTTGATGAGGTCAGTCGAGTGCCAGATCAGGAGCCCAGGAGCGTAATCGAAACTAGAGTGAGTGAGGTAGAAGTCATTGCCCACGCGGATCGGACTCCCGTCAGGGTGGTCGCCACCGAGGATGGGGTTGCGATAAACGCCAGATGATTGAGCCAGAGAGAAGCGTGTCTGCAAAACGACAGCGGCGGCAGCGGAATCCAAAACAAATTTGCGACGTGTAAGCATGGCGGAGCCAGTGTACCTTTGCCGGTTGGTGGCGTAAAGCGGCCGAATCTCCCGTCACCACGCCGGGCGCGACAGCGAGTGGGCCGCAGGGTGCGGCGTTTAGACTGGTAAAGTCCTTCGAACGTCATGACCCACCGGTTCGGAATCCTTCGCCGCTTTCGCTTCAATCTGCCGCAGCGCATTGCGGCCGGATTGCTGGCGCTTTTCCTCATCCAGGGCCTTTGGCTAACCGGTCGCCAGACGCTGACAGATCGCGACTATCAGTATGCCCGCTGCGGCCGCGAAACATGGGAGCGCCCATTCGCACTGGCCGGCTACTTTACCACCTGCGGCAACATTCACGACGGCATTCTGGCCTACCGGATCGCGGGGCTGCCGCTCACGCTGAATTTCCTGGCCGAGCGAGCGCTGGACCACTTCCGCAAACCAGAAGATCGAGTCGTACAGGCGCCCGGAGACGAAATAGGCACATGGGAACTGCGCCACCAGATGACGCACATCCTCTTGCTCCTGCGGCTCCCGTTTCTGTTTGCCGGGTGTCTGCTCGGCGGGTGCATTTGGTGGGTCACGCGGCGGCTCTACGGCAACTTCGGCGGGTACACAGCGCTGGCCCTCTACTGCTTTTCTCCCGCAGTGCTCAAGGCGTGCGTGGCGCCCAATGCGGAACTGCTGGCGGCGCTCGGAGTCTATGGCGGCGTATACACCTGCATCGGCGTAGCCCACGCCATGCAAGGGCCGCGCCGAAAATGGCGGCCGCGCATGGTGCTGCTCACGTTGCTCTTCGGCGTGGCAGCCACCGCGCACATCGCTGCATTGCCAATCGTGGCGCTGCTCGGCATGGTGCTCATGCTGTGGGTTGCTGAAGGACATCGCAGCCACGCGCTGCCAGTTGTGTTGACGGCCACCGCCGGAGCATTGGTGCTGCTTTTTATCTGCTACGGATTTTCGCCGGATGCTTTCAGCTACGTCTTTCGCTCGGCGGCGGGGTTCCTGTGGTTCTCCTTGGACCCCGCGCGCCGGTTCTTCACCACGCTTGGCAATGCGGGAATTACGGTGGCCGCGGGCGCTGCGCTTGCACTCTATCTTGGGCTCAGGCGGTCACGTTACTTCGGCAACACAGCTCCTCTGTTCTGCGCTTTGGTCTTGATGCTCCTTGTGATGACCGGCGCTCCGGGGAGTCCCTGGCTGTGGGCTCTGCCGTTCCTGGTCACGTTTGCCGGCGGAGTGTTTGCCGACGCCTATGAAAGTCCGCGCGGACGCCTCGCGCTGTGGGCGGGCGCGGCAATTGTGGTGCTGCAGGCGGCGTTCTGTCTGCTGAGTTTGCCCGGGCTCTTATAGGCGTTCAACGGCGCCCCATGCCCATGATTCACGTAGCCTGGAGCAGTGGAAATACCGCCCAAAACTGGTTCGCAGCCGCCGCCAAAGTAAGTGCGAAAATCCACAGGATTAACGGTGTTTATCCAGCCTCCCGGCCGACCCACAAAAAAGTCTCATAACTTAAAGTAAAATAAGGACTTATTTCATCCTGCCCGCCTTGCTAAAGCGCGCCTCCGGCGAGTAAAATAGAAGTACAGCCCGTGGACCCGGCCCTGCTTTCATCGGACCTTTTTTGCCGCCCTCCTGCGAGCTCAGAAAAACCCTATGGCAGACGATCAGAACCCCCAGCTCCCACTCGAAGGTGGCACGCCTCCAAACGGCGGCACAAACTATCTCCCCATGAACATCGAAGAGGAGATGCGCCGCTCTTATCTCGCCTATTCCATGTCGGTAATCGTGGGGCGCGCTCTGCCCGATGCCCGTGACGGGTTGAAGCCCGTGCATCGGCGCATTCTTACCGCCATGGACCGCGAAGGCCTGCAGCACAACAAGAGATACTCCAAGTGCGCCGGCGTGGTGGGCGAGTGCTTGAAGAAGTATCACCCCCATGGCGACTCGTCTGTGTATGACGCCCTGGTGCGCATGGCGCAGCCTTGGTCATTGCGCTATCCACTCGTGGATGGGCAGGGAAACTTCGGCTCGGTCGATGGTGATCCGCCGGCGGCTTATCGCTATACCGAGTGCCGCATGGAGCGCATCGCAGAAGAAATGATGGCCGATATCGACATGGAAACCGTCGATATGACGCCCAACTTCGATGAGACCACCGACGAGCCCACGGTGCTCCCCACGCGGATTCCAACCCTGATCGTCAACGGGTCGAACGGCATCGCGGTGGGCATGGCCACCAACATTCCTCCCCACAATCTGGCCGAGGTCATCAACGCCACCATCGCCCTGGTGAAAAACCCGAGCGGCGGCCTCGTTGAAGTGCTCAAGCACGTGCAGGGACCGGACTTCCCGACGGGCGGATTTCTCTACGGCAAGACCGGCATTCCAGCCGCTTACAAAAGTGGGCGCGGGCGGTTCCTCATGCGCGCGCGCACTGCGCTTGAAAACATCACCAAGGAACGCCAGGCGATCATCGTCACCGAAATTCCCTACCAGGTCAATAAGTCCAGGCTCATCGAGCGCATCGCCGAGCTCGTAAACGACAAGATCGTGGATGACATCGGCGACGTGCGCGACGAGAGCGATCGCGACGGAATGCGGATCGTCATCGAGCTGAAGCGCGGCGCTCAGCCTGAGATTGTGCTCAACCAGCTCTACAAGCACACCTCCATGCAGGAAAGCTTCTCCATGATCTTCCTCGCGGTGCTCAACGGGCAGCCGCGGGAGTTGGGTCTCGATCAGGCAATCCAGGCATTCATCGATCATCGCGTCGACGTCGTGCAGCGGCGAACGGTCTTCCTCCTCCGCAAGGCTCGCGAGCGCGCGCACATTTTAGAAGGCCTGAAGATCGCACTCGACAACCTGGATACCGTGATCAAAATCATTCGCGCATCCGGTTCGAGAGCTGAGGCTCGCGAGAACCTCTATGCGTGGGGCAAGGGCACCGAAATTGTAATCAACTTCGACCGCGTGCGTCTTCCGCACGAAGAGAAGGGCCTCACGCTCCGGCAGATCGACGCAATTCTCGAACTGCAACTCTACCGGTTGACGCAACTCTCCATCGACGAACTGCTCACCGAACTCAAGCTGGTTCGCGAGCGCATCGCCGAGTACGAATCGATCCTGGCCAGCGAGACCAAGCTCCGCGCGGTCATCGTCAAAGAGCTTGAAGAGGTTCGCGACAAGTACGGCGACGCGCGGCGCACGCAGATTCTGGACGAGAGCGCCGAGTTGCAACTTGAAGACCTCATCGCCGACGAGCAGGTTGCCGTAACGGTGAGCCACCAGGGCTACCTCAAGCGGACTCCGATCTCCATCTATCGCTCGCAGCGGCGCGGAGGCACCGGCCGCATGGGCATGAAGACACGCGAAGAAGATTTCGTCTCGCAGCTCATCATCGACTCTACCCATGCCTACCTGCTCTGCTTTACCAACACTGGCCGCGTGTATTGGGTCAAGGTGTACGAGGTTCCCGACGTGGGTGCGGCAGGCAAGGGCAAATCCATGCAGAGCCTCCTCGACTTACAGCCCGGCGAAAATGTACGCGCCATTCTTCCCGTGCGCGATCTTGAAGAAGAGGGCAAGTTCATCTTCTTCGCCACGCAAAAAGGCACTGTAAAGAAGACGCCGCTCAAGGACTTCTCCAACGTCATGGCGCGCGGCATCATCGCCATCGGCATCGACAAAGACGATGAGTTAGTCGCAGCGCGCATCACCGACGGCTCGCAGCTGGTCTTCCTGGCGACGCACCTCGGCATGGCCATCCGCTTTGACGAGTGCGACGTCCGCTCCATGGGCCGCCCGGCCTACGGTGTGCGCGGCATCGCGCTCGCCAAGAACGATTACGTTGTAGGCACGGCAATCACTCCCAAGGAGCACGCTCCGGGAGACTATCGCATTCTTGCCGTCACCGAAAACGGCTTTGGCAAGCGCACCAATGTTGAGGAATACCGCTTGCAGACCCGCGGCGGAAAGGGCGTCAAGAACATGGCCGTCACGCCCCGCATCGGCCGCGTCAACACCATTCAACTGGTCGACGACACCTCGGAACTGATGGTCATCAGCCAGTTCGGCAAAATCATCCGTTGCGACACCAAGACCATCCGCGCCGCCGGCCGCGCCACGCAAGGCGTCCGCATCCTCAACCTGGAACCGGATGACAAGGTAGCCGCCGCCGTAATCATTCCTCCCGAAGAACTCAAGGACGACGAACCTACACTTCTCCAGTAGTTTTCCTGGACTGGCGCTTCACCCATATTGGTGGAGGTATTTAGATGATGGACAAGACAATCCGCCGCGTAGCCAGTTTTGAGGAGCAAGAGACCGAGACCTTCCGGTATTGGCAGAGCCGGTCGGTAGGGGAGCGTCTCGTGGCGGTCTGTGAACTAAGCGAGGCAGGGTTTGCTTTCGCTTCCGATTTTCGAGGAGTGCCGGTCCATGATGACTCAAGACTTCAAAGACCTGTTGCGCGTGTTCAACGCAAACGCAGTTAAGTATCTCATCATCGGCGGTCATGCTCTTGGAGTTCACCTTGTGCCGCGCATGACCAAAGATCTGGACATTTTCATTCGCGCCGACGAGAACAACGCCAATGCCGTCTATCGAGCTCTGGCTCAATTCGGGGCCCCATTGGATGGGATGAGCCCCGCGGACTTCGCGGATGGCACAACCTTTCAAATTGGTCAGGAGCCCGACCGGATCGACATCCTGCAGCGAATTGACGGACTCACCTTTGACGAAGCGTGGCCAAACCGCATTGAGGGCGCTATTGATGGTGAGGTTCCGGCCAGCGTCATCTCGAGAGACGACCTGATTCGTAACAAACTCGCCAGTGGCCGCGATCAGGACTTGGTTGACGTGAAGAAGCTGAGAGCGTTGAACCAGATCAAACCAGAGTAGAATCTCTCAAAGCGGACGCAACTAGTATCAAGGTTGCTGCGTCATCGATCGAGCCCGAAGAAGGCAAGAACGTCAACGACGAGCCAACACTGCTGCAATAGGACTTCTCAATTCGCCGGTGACATCCGGAAATTTACGGGGTACACGAGACCATGCCGGCGACAGGCGCCAAACCATCAGGCACGACAGACGAAGCATCTGCCGCACGAGCAGTGCGCCAGATGTTCGACTCCATTGCGCCTCGGTACGACCTGCTGAATCATGTGCTCTCCGCCAACGTGGACCGGCTCTGGTGGTGGCGCACGGCGCGGCGCTTCCGGCCCATCCTCGCCAACCCCGATGCCGCTGTCCTCGACATCTGCTGCGGCACCGGCGACATGACCATGGCTCTCCTCAAGTACCGCCCCCGGGGTGCGCGCCCAATCCTGGCAGCGGATTTTGCGCGCGGCATGCTCAGCCGCGGAGCCATGAAATTTGGAGCGCAGAACTCCGGCAAGCCCTATGCCATTCCCGTTGAAGCCGATGCGCTCCGCCTGCCGCTGAAAACCGCGTCGCTCGATCTGATTGTCACGGCTTTCGGATTCCGAAATCTGGCCAACTACGAGGCCGGCCTGCGCGAGTTCAACCGTGTACTCAAGCCCGGCGGCCAATTGGGAATTCTGGATTTCAGCGAGCCCGGAGGATTGATCGGCAAGGCCTACGAAATCTACTTCCGCCGCGTATTGCCGGCCATCGGGCGCCTCATCTGCGGCAAAAACGGCCCATACAACTATCTGCCCACCTCGGTCGGCAATTTCCCGCCGCCCGCGCAGATGCTGGCGCTCATGCAGTCCACCGGTTATCAAGACTGCGCCTGGCAGCCGTACACCTTCGGAATCGCCGGGTTGTACACGGCCAAGCGCTCGCTTGTAGTCTAAGAACTCAATGAGTCGAGCCACATCCAGTCCGCACGCCGTCCAGCAGCCCGCATTGACCCTGGCTGAATCCTCCGCGGAAAAACGGAACGTGTCTCGGAACTCGATGCTGGCCGCTGGGGCCATGACGCTGTTGAAGCTCGCGGCGGGGCTGCTGTCCGGGTCCCTGGGCGTGTTGTCTGACGCGGCCCACTCGGGACTCGACCTGGTGGGCGCAACGCTCACCTTCTTCTCCGTACAGGTGAGCGACAAGCCGGCCGACGAAGATCACACCTACGGCCACGGCAAATTTGAAAACCTTTCCGCGTTTTGCGAAGCGATCCTGATGGCCATCTCCTGCGGGTGGATTATCTATGAAGCGCTCAATCGCATCATTCACAACTCCACTGAGCTGCACCACTCCGTGTGGCCCGTGCTCGTGCTGCTCACTTCAATCGGCGTGGACTACTGGCGGTCGCGGCAACTGCGCGCAGTAGCAGAACGCACCGGCTCACCGGCCCTGGCCACCGATGCATTCCACTTTGCCAGCGACATCTGGGCCACCCTGGCCGTGCTGTGCGGGCTGGGCGCCAGTTGGCTAGGGGAGCGTAACGGGATCGCCTGGCTCAAGTACGCTGACCCGTTTGCGGCGGTGGTCGTCTCGCTCATGATTCTGCGCCTCACACTGCTCCTCGGCCGCGAGACCGTTGCCGTCCTCATGGATGAAGTTCCGGCAGAGACGCGACGGCGCCTGGTGCGCGAAGTGGAACAGGTGGAGGGTGTGCTGGCCGTCGAGCAGGCTCGCGTCCGCCGCGCCGGTGCGGGTTATTTTGCTGACCTCACGCTGGCGCTTCCCCGGCGCTTCACATTTGAGCACACCGGCGAGCTGGTGCAGTCGGCCACCGAAGCCGTGCACCGCGCCCTCCCAACAGCAGATGTTGTTATCCATACAGTTCCGCGCGAGGCCCGTGCGGAAAGCGTCTTCGACCGCGTGCGGGCTGTAGCCGCGCGCAACAACGTCAGCGTGCACGAGCTTAGCGTGCAGTCGCACCATGGCCGCCTGCGCGTCGAGCAGCATGTCGAACTCGACGAAAAAATGACACTGCGCCTGGCGCACGGCTTTGTCAGCGCACTCGAAGCTGAAATTCTGCGCGAAGCCCCGGAGATCGACGCGGTGCTGACCCACATCGAAAGCGAGCCAGCCACAATCGAGCAACCGGAGGGGATGGTTGAGGAAGATCGCAAGATCGAACACGCCCTGCGCACCACGGCTCACCTCTTTCCCGAGATTGTGGATGTGCATGAAATCACGGTCGTGCACGCCGCCGAGCACATTTATCTTTCCTGCCATTGCACGCTCCCCGACGATCTGGCCATGCAACAGGTGCACGTTGTAATCACCGCGCTTGAGGATCGATTCAAGCTGGAGTGTCCTGAAGTGCAGCGCGTAACCATTCATCCCGAGCCCGTGACGGACAATTTACGATAGGTTTCGAGAAAATGTTTTTGAGGAGCGAGGCGCCAGAATGAACAGCCGTTCGGTCGTGAATTTCTTTCAAATCGCGTCGCTGCTGATGCTGCTGGTCGCCGTAGCGCTTCTTGCCGCCATCACCACCATGCACTTCGCCATTCACGGCGCCGAGGTGCAGGTACCGTCGCTGAAAGCAATGACCGTAGCTGACGCGCGCAGCCAGACCGCCGGCCTTGGCCTGAACCTCAACGTCGATAACCGCTACTACTCCGGCGATGTCGCTGCCGGACACATTCTTACGCAGTCGCCGGCGCCGGGAGCGGTGGTGCGCCGCGAGTGGCAGGTTCGCGTCTCCGAGAGTCTTGGACCGCAGAAGGTCGACGTGCCAGACACAGTAGGACTCCAGGAGCGTGTTGCAGCACTGCAGTTGCGCCGCGCCGGCCTTGAAGTGGGCTCAACTGCTCGCCTGCCCTACCCAAATGCCGCGGAGGGCACAGTGCTCGCGCAAGATCCGCCCGCCCACGCACAAGACATCGCGCAGCCCACCATCAATCTCCTGGTGGTTGCGCCGGACGATGAAATACCCGATGGCTATGTAATGCCCGACCTGGTCGGAATGCCAATCGTGAGCGCCGTAACTGCGTTGACCAAGGTTGGAATCAAAGCTGCTACGCCCACGTATGTCAGTGTGCCCGTGGGTCCCATCGGCACTGGAGACGCCCCGCCAATACTGCCCGTGAAGCCCGGCGCTGTCACCGCGCAGGCACCGCCCGCCGGAGCGCGAGTCGACCAGAGTACGATGGTCAAGCTGACAGTAGCCAAGTGAATCAGTCCGCGCCTTGAAACTATATTTGAGTTTGTAACCAGAGATGAGGATTCTATGGGATTAAGCGAAGATCTTGAATGCGTAACATTGCAGGAACGCGAACTGCAGTTGCCACGAATGGACGAGCAGATGGCCTGGGAACTCGGCACGCGTTTGCGCACGATGGCCGAAGAACGCGGGCTGCCAATCGTAATCGACGTCCGGCGCTTCGGGCAGCCACTGTTTTATTCAGCGCTCAAAGGCACCACCCCCGACAACGTCTCGTGGGTGCAACGCAAGAGCAACGCAGTCGCGCGGTTCCATCGCAGTTCCTACGGCGTCGGCCTCACCATGAAGATGAAGAACGACACGCTCGAGTCCCGAGGACTTCCCATCAACGAATACGCCTCGCATGGCGGATCGTTTCCCCTCACTGTAAAGGGCGCGGGAATCGTGGGCAGCGTGACTGTCTCCGGCCTCCCGCAGCGCGCCGATCATGAATTGGTGGTGGAAGCCCTCTGCGCAATCGTAGGCCGCGATTACGCGACGCTGCGCCTCGGACCAGAGTAGTCCGCCTGCTACAGCATTTTCGAGTTGAGTGTTAACACAACTTCGGGTGCCCCATCCATTCCGCGCCCTTTGCGGAATGGGTGGGAGACCACTGACATCCATCGCAACTGTAAACACCCCGGCCGAAAGCGCTCTAGCTCAAATACTCATTTGAGCCGGCAGGCCACCTCATTCAAGCAGGTCTTTCCAACAGCGCGATGAAAAACCCATCCGTGTGAAAGACCCCGGGCAGCAGCCGTAGCGTGCCGTCCGGCATCGTGCAATCATGCAGCCGCGCCCCGCCGGAAGAAGTCAGCACACCTTCCTTCATCAGCGCATCAATGCGCGGCCCGAGCGAAACCAGGCGCTCCTGCACGCCCTCAGCCAACACAGCGGCGACAACCTGCTCGTTCTCCTCCGGCTCCAGCGAACAAGTTGAATAGACAACACTGCCACCGACGCGAACAGCACGCAACGCGGCGAGCAAGATACCCCTCTGCCGTTCTGCCTGGCGCGGAAGTTCCTCGGCGCTCAGCCGATGACGGATCTCCGGATTGCGCCCCAGCGTACCGGTTCCACTGCAAGGCACGTCGGCCAGCGCAAGATCAAAGACCCCATCTTCTTCCAGCGCGGCTGCGTCGCCCAGCCGGCATTCAACCCTGTCGCCGTAATCGGCAAGCCGCTTCCGCAACTCATCAAGCCGCTGCGAACTCGACTCACACGCAACGATGCGAGCCCGCGGATTCCTTTCTGCAAGAATGAGCGTCTTGCCCCCAGGCGCCGCGCAGCAATCCAAAATTGAGTTCACCGTGCCCGCGCTTCCCTGCCCTGCTATCTCCGCCACCAGCTGCGAGCCTTCGTCCTGAACCCGAACGCGGCCCTCGCGGAACGCCGCCGTCGCAGTCACGTCTCCGGAAACGACCGTACGGGCAGCAGTGAGCAGTTCGCCGGGTTCAAGATAGATTCCGGCCTTCATGAGTTCCGCTTCGACATCAGCGCTGCCGATGCGCACAGTTAACTCCGGCTGGCTCTGCCCATGCCTGCAGATCGCGCGCGCACCTTCGAGCCCGTAGAAATCCGCCCAGCGCTCAACCATCCACTCCGGATGCGCCTGCGCCATCGCCACATCAGCTGGAGACTCCTCCGAAAAATCCGCCACCGGAGCCCCGCCACCCAGTTTGCGCAGCACCGCATTCACCATCCCCGATGCGAATCGATGCCCTGCCTGCTTCGCCAGCTCGACACTCTCATCAATCGCAGCGCGCGCAGGAATGCGGTCCAGATGCATCAACTGAAATGCCCCCAGACGCAGCGCGATCAGAATCTCCGCATCGAGCTTCGCGTTCGGCCGTTTCAGCAACGCCTGCAGTTGGTGATCGAGTTGAATCTGCCACCGGAGTACGCCGAGAACCAGCGTAGTAGTCAAATTGCGATCGGGAGTGGAGAGCGCATTGACGGCCTTCCCCCGCAGCAGATCGTCTGAATGCGAGTGGCCGCGCCCAACGGCCATCAGGACCTGAAACGCCGCTTTGCGTGCTGCGGAAATTGCCGGCATCGCGGTCAACCGAGCCGCGCATTCTCAGCGAGTGGTGTTCCGTGCAGAAACTCAGCAGCGGCCAGCCTCTTCTTGCCTTCGAGTTGAACCTCAACCAGCTCAAGCCACGTCTCGCCGCCGCACGCAGCCAACAGCCGATGATGCTCGACATGAATCTGTCCGGCCTTCGTTGAGCCCGGCGCTGAAATATTCGAAGCGTCCGCAATCGCCATGCGATGCACAATCAGTTTCTTGCCGTCGAGAGTTGTAAACGCGCCGGGCCATGGTTGAAAGCCGCGCCAGCGATTGTAAAGTTCAGTCGCAGTGCGAGCCGCGAAATCCATGCGGCCGTCCTCACGATCCAGTAGCGGCGCAAACGTCGCGCCCTCGTGGTTCTGCGGCTCAGCCTTGATGGTTCCATCGGCCAGCCCGGCCAGCGTCTCCACAACCAGCGGCGCGCCCGCCCGTGCGAGAATGTCGAACAGTTCCACTGCAGTCTGATTCGGTCCTACCTCGACGGTCTGCTGCAGCAGAATCGGTCCTGTGTCCAGGCCTTCTTCAAGCAGCATCGTAGTGTTGCCCGTGAAAGCATCGCCCATCGCCACTGCCCACTGAATGGGCGCAGCCCCGCGATACTTTGGCAGCAGCGAACCATGCAGATTAATGCAGCCAAGCCTCGGCAGAGTCAGCATCCATGGCGGAATAATGCGCCCGTAAGCCACAACAACAATGGCCTCAGGCGCGATGGCCTCAAGCTGCGCGCGAAACTCTGCATTGCTGCGTATCTTTTCCGGCTGCACCACAGCAATCCCTGCTGCCAGCGCGGCCTGTTTCACAGGAAGCGCGGTCAGTTGGTGCGTACGACCCACAGGCCGGTCGGGCTGCGAGACCACCAGCGAGATTTCGTGTCCCGCTTTAAGCAGTGCCTCGAACGTAGGAACAGCGAAGCCGGGCGTTCCGCAAAAGACAAGTTTCACTGCTCTACCACTCGCCGTCGGCTTGCATCTTGCGGATCTTGCGCAGATTCAGGCTGCGCTTCAGCGCGCTCATCCGAAACAGAAACAGAACGCCGTCCAGGTGGTCGATCTCGTGCTGAAAGGCGCGCGCCATCAGGTCATCGCCGTCCATCTCGAACCATTTGCCCTTCTCGTCCTGGGCACGGATGCGGACCTTGGCCGCGCGCACAACCTTCTCGCGAATGTCGGGGAAGCTGAGGCAGCCTTCCTCCTCGTACAGCTTGCCCTCGCTGAAAATAATCTCAGGATTGATCAGCACCAGCCTGTCTTTGGGAACTTTGCCCATGCTGACGTCGATCACGGTCACGCGTTTTGACACTCCCACCTGGGGCGCCGCCAGCCCAATGCCCTGGTTAGCATAGGTGGTCTCGAACATATCGGCAACCAGCTTGCGCAGTTCCGCGTTGAACTCGGTAACCGGCTCACCGGGCTGCGAAAGGATCGGGTCGGGGTATTTGACAATCGTCTGAATCATCTTCTCTTGTTAAAAGCTCCGTATCTGTTCGATGTATCCGTCAAAATTGCGCTTCATTTCCAGCATCGAGTCGCCGCCAAACTTCTCCTGTGCCAAGCTCGCAATCGTGACGGCAACCATGGCTTCAGCGGCTACTCCCGCCGCTGGCACCACACATATATCGCTCCGCTCGTAGCTCGCGCTGGTTGCTTCGCGAGTATCGAAGCGAACCGACTCCAGCGGCCGCCGAAGCGTCGAAATCGGCTTCAGGTAGCCGCGCACCACAATGTCTTCCCCGTTTGAAACGCCCCCCTCGAGCCCGCCGGCGTTGTTGTGCGGGCGCGTAAAACGCGTCGGGTTACCGTTGGGTTCAGCCGCGTAGTGAATCGGATCGTGAACCTGCGAGCCGAACGACTCTGCCGCCGTAACGCCGCGGCCAATTTCAACCGCCTTCACAGCCTGCAAACTCATCACCGACCAGGCAAGCAGCCCGTCGAGCCGCTCATCCCAGTTGGCATAGGTGCCCAGGCCGGCAGGAACGCCGTGCACAACGACTTCAAAGACGCCGCCAACCGTATCACCGGTGCGCGACACAGCCTCGACCTCTTCCTTCATGCGTGCTTCGGTCGCTGCATCAACGCAACTGAGTAAGACCTCGTCCTTGGCCGCAACCACCACAATCTCTTCCCATGCCGCTGTGCGCACCAGCTCCACACGGCCCACGCGAATCACGTGACTCGCAACTTCAATTCCGAGAGCCCGCAGCATCAGCTTGGCAAAAGCTCCTGCGGCCACACGCCCCGTGGACTCGCGGGCCGATGCGCGCTCCAGCACGTAGCGGGCGTCGGGAAAGTTGTACTTCAGTGCGCCGGCAAGGTCAGCATGCCCCGGCCGCGGTGAAGCAACCGCCTGGTGCTTGGCCGGGTCGCCGGCTTCCACGGGCAGCTTCTCTTCCCAGTTCTTCCAGTCGCGGTTCACAATTTCTATCGCAATCGGCGAGCCAATGGTCTTGCCGTGCCGCACTCCGGAGAGAACGTGGGCCTTGTCGGTTTCGATCTTCATCCGGCCGCCGCGGCCATAACCCTGCTGCCGCCTCCACAATTCGCGGTTTACGAATTCCAGATCGACGGGGACGCCGGCTGGAAGCCCCGAAATGAGCGCAATCAGCGCCTCGCCATGGGATTCACCGGCTGTAGAGAAACGGATCATATTGAGTCCATTGTACCGGAGAGCACAGTTCTTAGTCCTGGGCCGCCAGCGGTCAAATGCGCAGAGGAGAACAGTCTAGCGACCCATCAAAAAAGCTATCTGCGACTGGCTTTCGGTAACGCCAGCCTGCACGCCGCATTCCGCGTAGAGCGCCATCGCTTCATGCCAAAGGAACGTCGCTTCTTCGGGATCGCCGCTGTCGGCCTTCAGATGCGCGTATCCGCGAATTGCGTTTGCCAGGTCAAGGGGCGGCGATGGCTCGTGCTTTCGATAGAGCGCAAGAGCCTCCTCGTAGCACGGTGCTGCCTTTGCCAGTTGTCCCTGATCGCGAAGAACATCGGCGACATGCCGGATTGCGTGCGCCAGCAAAAGCGGGTCGTCCTGCGCGCGGCAAAGTTCAACCGCATCGGAATAGTGCCTCAGAGCCAGGGCCGCGTTTCCCATGTCTCTCTCAATCTGTCCCAGTCCTGCGAGCGCCTGCGCCAGCAGAATCCTGTCGTTCGACTTCCGGCACCGTTCCACTGCGTGGGAAAAATAATTCTTGGCCTCGGCCAGCCGTCGATCGCTGCGTGCTTCGTGGCCGCGCGAGAGCAATTCAGCTGGCGGGATAGACATCATGGCGAAAGGGTAGCATGCAGAAGATACGATTGTCGGGGCCGCATCCAGGCCGCAAGATCCTATTCCCTATTCCCTGTATCTCGCCTACGATGTAGCCCATGAGCTATTTCCTCTTCAAAACCGAACCAGGTGTCTACTCCTTCGACGACTTCCTCCGCGACAAGGGGACCCTATGGGATGGCGTCACCAACCCGACGGCAGTCAAGCACTTGCGCGAAATGAAGGCGGGGACGAAGTGGATTTTCTACCACACCGGCGAGGAACGCACCGCGGTGGGAACTGGAACCGTGGTAAGCGTCGACCCCACCGATCCAAAGGTACCTGTAGTCCGGGTCAAAGTCGGCAAAAGGCTCAAGACGCCGAAGACCCTGCCAACCATCAAGGCTGAGAAGTTGTTTGCCGGTTCGCCACTCCTGGTAATCGGAAGGCTTTCCGTAGTCCCCCTCACCAAAGAACAGTGGGATTGGTTCCTAGGCTGAGGATGCAAAGACCAGAGACTGTCGCCGGGTGCCGGGTGCCCCATCCATTCCGCGCATTTTGCGGAATGGGTGGGATAGCACAACCCTCAACCGAGGGGCATTCCCGCTCCTGATTCCTGATCTCTGACCCCTGTCCACAGTCGGCCGGGTGCCCCATCTGGGCGCCCTCTGGGCACCACGTCTTTGTTTTTGTGGCTAGGGTGGGGTAGCACGAAGACACTATCTATTTGCCGGATCTATAAGCGAACATTTAACGCTTTCATAAGTACCACTTGGCCGCTATTTCCCGTTCTCCCCCAGCCACCGCTTCGTGTTCAAAAGTTGCCGGTTGTCGAGCGACCACACTTTCCCCGTCAGCTCGTCCGGCCCCTTCCCCTCGCGAATCGACTTGTCGAATTCGCTGGAGACGGCTTGCATCTTCGCGTCCAGGTCGTCCACAAAATTCAGCACCAGCGCCTCCGGAATCATCGGCAGCTTCGGCGAGCCGAACTCCAGCTTGCCGTGATGCGACAGGATCATATGCAGAACCAGCGTGCGCAACCGGTCAGGAAAATTGGGCAGGCTGGCAATGGTTTTCTCCACCATGTCGATGCCCATCTGGATGTGCCCCAGCAGCGTCCCCTCGATCGTGTAGTCGAACCCGATTCCCCATGACAGCTCTCGAATCTTGCCGATGTCATGCAGAACAACCCCCGTTATCAGCAGGTCGCGATCGAGCAGCGGATAGTGCGCAGCCACGCGATCAGCGAGGTTCAGCAGGCTCACCACATGTTCCAGCAGCCCGCCGAGCCATGCGTGATGAAGCTGCCGCGCAGCCGGAGCTTCACGGAAAGCATTGCCGATCGCAGGGTCGGCAAGTATCGTCGCAAGCAGCAGCTTCAGGTCAGGATTCGTAAGGCTCTCGACGCTCGATTGAAGCTGGCTCCAGAGAATTGCAACATCGAAGGTGGTTGAAGGCAGCAGGTCAGCCTTGTCCACTTCGTCGGCACGTGCCACTCGAAGCTGATCGATCTTCATCTGAAGCCGGTCATCGAAACGCGAGGCACTCCCACGAGCCTTCACGACGTCGCCCTTCTCGAAATCCTTCGCAATGCGCGGATCGCCGAGCTCCCAGATGCGCCCTTCGAGCTGGCCCGTCTTGTCACCCAGAATCAAGTTAAGGTAGGGCTTGTTGTTCTTGGTCGTCCGTTGTTGCTTGGCCAAAACCAGGAAGAAACCGTCGAAGGGCTTTCCTTCGTCGAATGTTGCGAGATCTGCAATGTAGATATCTTTCATCCTGCCGAGAAGCTTAACGCACCAGGCTGCTGTTGCCAAAAGCGAAGCGGGCCTGGGATCTCATCCCAGGCCCGCCGATCGTGCAGAATCGTTCGCGTTATTGTTGCGGTTGAGGAGTGGGAGCCGGAGCTGGCGCAGTCGGCGCAGGCGCAGGCGCAGGCGCTCCCGGCATTTGAGGCGCCGGCGTGAACTGTGGAGTCTGGCCCGGAGTCTCGACTTCTTTTTTCCTGTCGGCAAGGCGAGTCTTTTCACCTTCCGTTGTAGATTTCTTTTTCTTCTTAGAGGCGGTATCGCCGGCCAGGCCCAGCGGACCCGATTGGGTTGAGCGGTCGGCAACTTCGGCGGCATCTGCCGGCGCAGGAGCCAGCGCGTCGGGCTGGATGCCCTTCGCCTTAGGCTGCTTGGGCCCCTTGGCACGCGAGCTGAAGCGGGTCTTCTTCTCCGGCGCGGCTGCTTCCAGGGGATTCACCGGCTCGTCGGCGTTCGATGCCGTTTCTGGCAGCGCGCCTGCGTCTTCGATCGTGCCGTTGGCCGCTGCGGGGAGAGTCTTGCGTGGACTCTGACCAAAGCGAATCTTTTCCTTCTTGCCCGGCTTCTCGATTGCAGGTTCTGTACTTTTTGCGTGCTTCTTCTTCGAAGCACTGACACTGACCTTTTCCACGGCGGCTGCTGGCGTGGGCGATGGCGGCAGAGGGGTCGGCTGGGCCTGAGGTGACTTCTGCCGGAACGTGCGAGTGGTCTCGCGGTACCGGGTGCGCTCTACCTTCGCTTTCTTCTTGGGCGCTGGCGGAACATAAGCACTGTAAACCGGCTTGGTTTCATTTGGGCTTGCGCCGGTGTCGGTATAGCCTGGCTTGATGTCGATGAAGGCATCTTCGCGCAACTTGGTCAGGTAGTCGCGAATGGCCGGCTCCATCCGGCTCATGTAAAACGCATCTTCAACCTGGCCCTCCACTTCCTTGAATGGGCGCGGGCCGCCGGGAACGTGCAGAACCACCTTGAGGATGACGTATCCCTGCCGGGTGAGAATCGGATCGGTAACCTCACCCGCCTTAAGCGGGAACGTTTTGTCCTCCAGAGCCTTGGGAAGGGCGCCAGGCTGATACTGGCCCAGTTCGCCTCCCTCGGCCGCGGTGGGGCCGTCGCTGAAAGATTTGGCTAACTGGGCAAAATCGCCGCCGGCGTGAAGCCGGGCCACCAGGTCGTCGGCCTTGGTCTTGGCTGCTGCCAGCTTGGCCTGATCACCGGCAGTACCGGTAGAAATGAGAATCTCGCTTAGCCGTACGCTCTCGGGCTGCGTGTAATCCCGTTTGTGCTGCTCGTAGTAGCGCTCGGCCTCGCCGGGCGTAAACCGGATTGCCGCACCAACCTCCTGGCGCATCACGTTCTGGGTAATGATGCCGTTGCGGATGTTGGCCTTGAAGTCCTCGTACGAGACACCCTGCTCTTTCGCAGCTTTCTCCAGGTCCTCAATGGTATCCAGGTGGTATTGCTTGCGAATCTCGTCAAGGCGCTTAACCAGGTCGGTATCGCCGGTTATGCCCAGTTCCTTCCCTCTTGAAAGCCAAAGCTGCTGGTCGATCAGGTTACGCAGCAGGTCCTTGTGGGACGCGGAGATCTCCTGCAGCGTGCTGGCTCCATGCTGGCGCGCCTCCTGGTCCACTTCGGCCATCGAGCGGTCGTAATCGGAGCGGGAGATGATCTGGTCGTTCACCCGGGCTATGATGTCTTCGACCGTGTTGCCCCCATAGGGGCTTTGCGGCGCGACGTTCTGGGCAAGCGACAACGTAGGACTAGCGAGCAGCGCCGTGAAAAACACAATCGCTGCGGGAATGCGAAGGAATCTTAAGGTCATAAGGTCAGCACACGCCAGGTAGAGTGAAACACCACCTGAAGCATAGACGCCATTGTAAATGGCTGGGCAGCAAGTACGCGATTCCCGGTACGTTTTATGGGCCACTCCGCCCGTTTCACGTCGGGATGAGGGCAGAGTCGAGCTTGTTCCTTGCGGGAGTGCTTGGACGGAAATGTCGGACCGGCTTGCGCTTACGCCGGGCTGGCCTCCCTTTTCCTTCGAAACCAGGCGTTCCCGGGCCTTTTTCGTGAGCTGAAGTGGCCCCTTTGGTGGAGCGCCGCTACCCGAATGGTCACTGCCGGAGTCAAACATTACGGTGCTATACTTTAGCCCAGGATGGCTCTGCGGAGCCCCCGCTAGCGGTGTACCAATTCATTAGCCTTGCCGGATTCGGGCAAGGCCAATTTTTCTCAGGGAGCAGTCCCGCCGCACCCGGCGGATTGAACCCCGATCAATTGGAAAACCGCAGATGGGCCCCTGCCGCAATCGCCGTTCGGAGGTTCCGTCCGCCTATGACTCCCCGCGCACGCCGCGCACTCTTCACCGTCGTTCTCTTTTTCGCCGTTTGCGCCGTCGCGGGCAGCATCCTTCAGCGCAGGGTTGGGGCGCAGTCTGCCACCGACGAGAGCCAGCTTCGCGACAGCCTCAAGTCGTTCACTGATGTCTACGCGTTGGTTGAAAAGAACTACGCCGAGCCCATCAACGGTGACAAGGCTGACACTGCCATCTACGACGGAGCCATCCCGGGCATGCTCCGGGTTCTCGACCCGCACTCCAATTTCTACGATCCCAAGGCCTATGCAAGACTGCGCGAAGATCAGCGCGGCCACTACTACGGCGTTGGCATGGTGATCCAGGAGCAGGCTGATAAAAAGGTCTACGTCATCACTCCCTACGAGGGCACGCCCTCCTTCCGGGCCGGCATCCACCCAGGAGATGTCATCTCAGCGGTCGACGGCAAAACCACTGACGGCTGGACCTCGGACCAGGTAGCCAAAGCTCTCAAAGGCCCCAAGGGAACCCACGTGCAGGTAACGACCACTCGTACGGGGCAAGCGGCGCCATTGGTGTTCGATTTGGTGCGCGACGAGATTCCCCATCCCTCGGTCGACCTGAAATACGAGATTCGTCCCGGCATCGGCTACATTCACCTCACCCAGTTCCAGGAAACAACCGGCGACGAGATGACTGAGGCAATCAACAGCTTCGGCGACCTCAGAGGCTTGGTGCTCGATCTGCGCAACAATCCCGGCGGCCTGCTGAGCCAGGCGGTCGATGTATGCGACCACCTGCTGACCAAGGGACAGTCAATCGTCTCCCAGCGCGGCCGCGCCTACCCCGACCAGAACTACACGGCCACCCACGGTAACAGCGGCAAGGCCTTCCCAATCGTTGTGCTGGTCAATCGCGGTACAGCCTCGGCGGCGGAGATTGTTTCCGGTGCACTCCAGGATCACGATCGCGCCCTCATCGTCGGCGAAACCACCTTCGGCAAAGGGCTGGTGCAGACCGTATACAACCTGAGTGAAAACACCGGGTTGGCGCTCACCACCTATCACTACTACACGCCTTCGGGCCGCCTGATCCAGAGGAACTACACTGGCGTTTCGCTCTATGACTACTACTACAACCATGCCGGCGCGCTGCCTTCCAACTCCACCAACCAGGAAGTAAAGCTCACCGATTCGGGACGCACGGTCTACGGCGGCGGCGGCATCACTCCGGACGAGAAGATCGGAACGCCGGTCAGCAATCGCTTCCAGGACGAGCTCTTGATCAGGGATGTGTTCTTCAAGTTTGCGCCGATCTATGTTGCCAGCCACCCGGCGGACAAGAACTTTCAGGTGGACGATGCGGTCATGGGCGACTTCAAAAAGTACCTGACAGCCCAGAACATCGTGTTTACCCAAGACGATATGAACGCCGCGTCGGACTGGCTGAAAGCGCGCATCAAGGAAAAAATCGTCACCATTCAGTTTGGACAGCTCCAGGGATTGCGTACACTGGCCGACTGGGACCCGGAGATTCAAAAAGCAGTAACGTATCTGCCGGAAGCCCAGGCTCTCGAAGACACCGCACACAAGGTGCTGACAGAGAAAGCAATGGCGCGGAACCCCGGCACCCAGGGCGTCCCTGCGCAGCCATAGTCAAAGGACTCGACGAGCAATCTAATGAAATAAAGACGGACAGGCCTCAGCGCCTGTCCGTTTTTATTTCGTTGCGCTGTCCCATCAATGCCGGGCCGGGTGCCGCATCCATTCCGCGCCCTTTGCGGAATGGGTGGGAGACCACTGACATCCATCGCAACTGTAAACACCCCGGCCGAAAGCGCTTTACAGCATTTTCGGAATTGGTGTAGACCGAAGGCACTCTGCTAAGTGGCTTTTTCCTCAAGAAAAAGCCACCTTTCAATGCTCTTAAAAAGTCTACGTGTATTCCGGAAATGCTCTAGTCGTGCCGAAAGAATCCCCAAAAAATGACCCGGGGGCTTTACAGGCTGCGAAAAAACTCGTTCGGGCGGTAGGCCGGGGTTTTAACCCCGGCATAAGTGGCATGGAATCAATGGGGCCTTTAGGCCCTGAGGTATGCCTTTTGGGTGTTTCCCACCAATGCTCCCTTTTTCCGCAGCCTGTTTAGCCCCTGAGGCGCGCTCTGGGCGCACAAACAGCACAGGCCGGGGCGTGTAGTCCCGGCCTGCCATCCCAAACGAACAATCCAACTGCCTGCTTACTCGAACGCCGGCAGACCAGCGAGCGCCATCGCAACCTCTTCAGCCGGATAATCGTAGTTCTCCAGTTGCCCCGCCTGGTAGGCAATGTAACTCTGCATGTCGAAGTGCCCATGCCCACTCAGGTTGAACAGAATCGTGCGCGGCTTCCCTTCCGCCTTGGCGCGCAGCGCTTCGTTGATCGCTTCGGCAACTGCGTGGTTAGCTTCCGGCGCAGGAATGATGCCTTCGGCGCGCGCAAACTGAATCCCGGCGGCAAACGCATCCAACTGCTGCACCGTGACAGCTTCCGCAAGTCCCAGGTCCAGCACATGCGAGACCAGCGGCGCCATCCCGTGATACCGCAATCCGCCAGCATGAATTCCCGGCGGAATAAATGTGCTGCCCAGCGTGTGCATCTTCACCAGCGGCGTCAGGTGGCCCGTATCTCCGAAATCATAAGTAAAGCGGCCCTTCGTCAGGCTGGGGCATGCGGCCGGTTCAACAGCAACCATGCGCGCATTGCTCTTGCCCTTCAGCTTGCGGCCGATATACGGCATCACCAGCCCGGCAAAATTCGATCCGCCGCCAGTGCAGCCGATAATCACATCCGGATCGTCGCCCGCCAACTCCATTTGCTCAATCGCTTCCTGACCAATCACCGTCTGGTGCAGCAGCACATGATTCAATACGCTGCCCAGCGCGTACTTGGTGTTGGGGTCCTTGGCAGCTACTTCCACAGCCTCGGAGATAGCGATGCCCAGCGAGCCTCTGGAGTCAGGATGCTGAGCCAGAATAGCGCGGCCCGATTCCGTTTCCGTGCTGGGACTGGCGGTAACGGACGCGCCGAATGCCTCCATCAACGCGCGGCGATACGGCTTCTGGTCATAACTCACGCGCACCATGTAGACCTTGCAGTCCAGACCGAAGAAAGAGCACGCCATTGAAAGCGCTGAGCCCCACTGTCCTGCGCCAGTCTCCGTGGACAGGTGCTTGGTGCCGTCCTTCTTGTTGTAGTACGCCTGCGCAACCGCCGTGTTGAGCTTGTGCGAGCCGGCCGGGCTTGCGCCCTCGTACTTGTAGTAAATATGCGCCGGCGTGTCGAGCGCCTTCTCAAGCCGCCGCGCGCGATACAGCGGCGACGGACGCCATTGTGCGTATATCTGCCGAACCTCTTCCGGAATCTCGATCTCGCGCTCGCCGCTGACCTCTTGCAGAATCAGGCTCATGGGAAACAGCGGAGCCAGGTCGTCGGGGCCGATGGGCTTATGCGTGCCAGGGTGCAATGGGGGCGCCAGTGGCTTGGGCAGATCCGGAAGCACGTTGTACCAGACACGCGGAATCCGGTCTTGTGGCAGGTTGTATTGAATTGTATCCATGCGCAACATTCTACCAGCGGTTTCGTTCGCCTGTCTTATGCCTGCTTCGCCCACCAGCGGCACAGCGGCCCTGTAGCCGCCATCACAGCGCGGCCCTGCCGCCGCTCGTACGCTTGATACGCAATTCAGGAGAAGATGCCCATGCCCACTATCGCCGCGGAAAACGAAACTACCATTCAGAATCTCTTGGCCGCCTTTGAGGGCGAGTCGAATGCCCACGCCAAATACATCGCCTTTGCCGTCAAGGCTGACCAGGACGGGATCCTCGGAGCCGCCAGCCTTTTCCGCGCTGCCGGGCGCGCCGAGCAAATTCACGCTGCCAATCACGCTCGCGTTATCAAGCAGTTGGGCGGCGAGGCCAAATGCGAAATCCACCCAGTCGAGATAAAGACAACCCTCGAAAACCTGAAGGCCGCGCTCAGCGGCGAGCAGCATGAAGTCGACGTAATGTATCCCGAGTTTCTAGCGGAGGCCACAACCCACGGAAACACCCTCGCCATCCGCACGTTCACCGGAGCTCTTGAGGCCGAGAAGACCCACGCCCGCCTCTATGGCGAAGCAATCGCGCTGCTTCAGGCCGGCAAGCTGGACTCGTGGATTGGAGCCGCGCGCGAGTTTTACGTCTGCCCCGTCTGCGGCTACACCTCTGAAACCGAAGAGGAGCACGAGCGCTGCCCCGTCTGCAACTGCCCATGGGAGAAATTCGAAATTATCCGCTAACAGCCGGGTGCCCCATCCTTGAATCGCTTTCTGATTCAAGGGTGGGAGACCACGAACCTCCGTTCACCCTTCCTGCTTCTGCACGAACCTGAACCGATGTGCGACCCACTCGATATAAACTTCGTCTGCAATGCCAAAGGGTCTTGTTCGATACCAGAAGTGCGGCGTCTTTCACTTTCTCACCTTCAGTTGTTATCGAAGGCAGCCGCTGCTGGCCGAGGCCGGAGCTTACACGGTCTTCGAGCGCGCGCTTGAAAGCGTGCGCCTGCCGTACGGATTTGTCGTTGCAAGCTATGTTCTGATGCCCGAGCATGTTCATTTGCTCGTGGCAGAGCCCAAGGGAACCTCTGAACAAGTCGATGCTTTGAAAGGGCACGGCTTCAGCCGTGCCGTAAAGTGAGCAAAATGACCGTGGGCTTTAGCCCTTGAGGAAAGGTTCGACGTGCAAAGGAACTTAATCAGAGGTTCCCAAGGTGTCGTCCCTGGTAACCGCGCTGCAAGTCCTGAAATAGCAAACTTAAAGGAAACTGAAGCGGGGCTGGGAGATTCAGTTCTGGCAGCGGCGATACTACGACTTCAACGTGCACAACGAATTAAAGTGCGTGGAAAAGCCGCGATACATGCACCGCAACCCGGTCAAGCGGCGTCGTGTGGCGAGGTCGGAAGACCGGCCACGGTCGAGCTTTCTGCACTACGCAACGGGGAAGATGAGCGCGGTGGAGATCGAGTCGGAGTGGACCGCCCGACGACGGGAAGAGAACAGGTTTTTGGTAAGGGGGCCTCAGTGAATCCCACCCTTCGCAAAGTGCGCGAAGGATGGGGCACCCGGCAGGTTGAACCCACAATCTATCTGCGAGCCCGAAATATCAAGGCCAGTGCCACGATCAGCACCAACCCGCTGATCCACATCCAGCCACTATTCCAACCTTGCATTCCCATGTTGTATCCGTGCACCAAACCTCCTCAGGAGACAGCCAGGGAAAAAGACACTCAGTCCAACGTCGCTCTCCTATCATTCGCTATCCATCAATCAGCTTAGCCGCAACAGCCGTGGCCGCTCTTCGGCTTCTCCGCAGACTTGCCCAGGTATTGCGCTGGATTATGATCGAACTTCTCTTTGCACTTGGAGCCGCAGAAGTAATATGTCTGCCCAGCGTGCTCGGTGTGTCCAGCGGCATTAGCTGTCTCTATCTCCATGCCGCAAACGGGATCTTTTACCGCAGAGATGCTGCTCATAGGAATCTCCTTGGTCTGTGAATTTGGTTTGATTGCGTTTCAATACTGTCGGGATCGTCTATTTCTGGTCGCCCATCATTCCTTTTTCCTTCTTCATCTTCGTCCCGGTTTTCTTGTGCATGTCCGTTGCATCCGGCATCATGGCCATGCAGTCTGCCATGGACTGCATATGGTCATTCATCGTTTGTAAGTGGTCAATCACAGCTTGCTGCAACGCCATCTGGCTCTTCATGCTGGCTTGTTCTGTCTCCATGTGGGTCTTCATAGCAGCGTCGGCAGCAGCCATTTTATCCATGGAATCCTTCATGAGAGCCTGTAGCTGAGCCATCTGCGTGCGCATCTGCTCCATCTGTGCATGCATCTGTTCCATTTGCGGCTTCATATCCTTCATGCCTGTGCCGGAACTCGGCATCGTATCCTGGGCTTGCAGTGGAGCACTGTAAAAGCCCGTTATAAAGATTGCGAATATTGATACGAACAGCAGCTTTGTTATTCTCATTGCTTCATCTCCTGGAGGTTCTCAAATTTGCACGGATTGCGGATGAGTAATCGATTGGCAGTCGTCAGCATCGCATTTGGTACTCGCCCTGAAGACCTCGTTTCGTCTGCAAGCGGCTGTAGCTGAAACCGTCTCAATTCGGATAGGCCAAAGTCCGGTCAGTAATGCTCAGGTCAATGAAAAGCAGCTATAACTTGGTTGTACGCAATCTCAGCGCGTTGGCAATCACCGATACCGAGCTGAAGCTCATTGCAGCAGCGGCGATCATCGGGTTCAAGAGCAGCCCGAAGCTAGGGAACAGCACGCCTGCTGCAAGCGGTACTCCGACGGCGTTGTAGACAAATGCGAAGAACAGATTCTCTCGAATATTGAGCATGGTTGACTTGCTTAGATGACGTGCGCGAAGAATGCCGCGCAGGTCGCCTTTCAACAGCGTGATGCCGCCGGCTTCCATCGCCACGTCTGTGCCGGTGCCCATGGCAATGCCTATATCAGCCTGCGCCAGCGCGGGCGCATCGTTCACTCCGTCCCCGGCCATCGCGACCACGGAACCCTTTTGCTGGCGCTCCTTCACGACCTCCGCCTTCTTTTGAGGCAACACATCAGCATAAAACTCGATGCCAAGCTTGTCCGCAACCGCCTTGGCGGTGGTTGCATTGTCTCCGGTGACCATAATGATCTGCAGCCCCGCCGCGCGCAGTTCGCGGATTGCATCAGGCGTGGATTCCTTGATCGGATCGGAGACCCCAACGAGGCCCGCTGCCTTGCCATCCACGGCGACCAGCATTACCGTCTGGCCTTCTTTGCGCAATTTTTCAGCGCGCTCGAGCAACGGTGCAGGATCGACCGCAAGATCGCGGAACAACTCCGCATTTCCAACAGCAACCTGCTTGCCCGAGACGGTTCCCTTTACGCCCTTGCCAGTGGCGGAGCTGAATCCGACCACATCGACCAGGGCAAGCTTCTTTGCCTCCGCGCCTTTCACGATGGCTGCTGCCAACGGATGTTCGCTGGAGCGCTCAAGGCTGGCGACGAGCTGGAGCAGGTTGGATTCCTCGATGCCTGGCTGAAGAATGACGGAACTAAGCGTCGGCTTACCTTCGGTGAGGGTGCCGGTCTTGTCGATGATGAGTGTGTCGACCTTGCCAAATATCTCCAGCGCCTCTGCATTGCGAATGAGAATGCCTGCGCGAGCCCCGCGACCGGTGCCCACCATGATCGCCATGGGTGTGGCGAGACCGAGAGCGCACGGACAAGCAACAATGAGTACCGCAACGGCGTTTACAAGGGCATGAGCAAAGCGGGGCTGCGGACCGGCGAGGAACCAGACAGCGAATGTGATGATGGCCGCAACGATTACAGCGGGTACAAAGTACGACGACACTCGATCCGCCAGCCGCTGAATCGGCGCCCGCGACCTTTGCGCTTCGCTGACCATCTTCACAATTTGCGACAACAGCGTGTCTGCGCCAACCCGCTCCGCGCGCATCACGAATCCGCCGGTTCCGTTGACGGTTCCCGCCGTGACTTTCGCGTCTTTATCCTTTTCAACCGGGATGGGCTCTCCGCTGATCATCGATTCATCGATGGAACTGTGGCCTTCAAGCACAGTACCGTCCACAGGCACTTTTTCGCCGGGACGCACACGGAGCCGATCACCAACAACAACCTGGTCGAGCGGCACGTCGGCTTCCCCGCCTTTATCGTCAAGGCGCTTGGCCGTCTTTGGAGCCAGTCCGAGCAACGCACGTATCGCGCTGCTGGTCTGGCTGCGAGCGCGGAGCTCCATCACCTGTCCAAGGAGGACTAGCGCAACGATCACCGCTGCCGGCTCGAAGTACACGTCGATCTGCCCCCCGGCTCCGCGAAACGACGGAGGAAATATCTGGGGAACGACGGTAGCAAAGACGCTATACAAATAGGCCGAGCCGGTGCCAAGGGCGATCAAGGTGAACATGTTCAGGCTGCGATGCACTACCGATTGCCAGCCCCTGACGAAGAACGGCAACCCGCACCAGAGGACGACTGGGGTCGCCAGCGCGAACTCGATCCAGGCCCACACTTTCGCCGGGAACAAGTGTTGCATGGGCATGGAAGGTAGAAAAGACGAGACCATCAGCGCGAGCATGGGTGCTGCCAGCGCGACGCTGATCCACAGCCGGCGCGTCATGTCGGCCAGCTCTGGATTTGATTCTTCGGCGGTGATCTCCCGAGGTTCAAGCGCCATGCCGCAAATTGGGCAAGAGCCTGGAGCATCGCGCACAATCTGCGGATGCATCGGGCAGGTGTATTCAGTCCGCTTGGCAGGTGCAGTCACGGTCGCCGGTTCGAGCGCCATGCCGCACTTGGGGCAGCTACCTGGACCCGGCTGCTTGATCTCTGGATGCATGGGGCACGTGTATTCCCCTTGCGGCTCGGCCTTGGCTGGCGGCTTCAAGGGAGCTGCGTCCGGTTTAGCCTGCAAGTACTTCTCCGGCGAGGCGCGGAACTTGGCGGCGCAGCCCTGGCTGCAGAAGTAGACGGTGACGCCCTCATGGTTAAGGCTTGCCGCCGCCTTTGAGGGATCGACCTTCATCCCGCATACGGGATCGTGCACCTCAGTTTGCTGCATGGTTTGATTGTGGGCTAATCCGCGCAGTCTGATCTGTGCCTTTGTGCTCTATCAGCACCAATGACAAATGGCTGACGACAACAGCCCAGGGCGGCAGGTGGCCCAGGTCCCAAGCAAGTGAATCGCGCCACTGAAGGTGGGTGCCCCGGGTCCCTCGCATTTGGGGACCCGGGAGACCGCGAACCCCAACCGGACCATTCCCTAATTTCTGACGTTCCGGTTGCATCACCGCCTATTCGGAATTAATCCTCAACTGTAGAGAACAGGCCGAGTCGCTCATCGAGATGCGATCGCCCGAAATCTTGAGTTCCGGGCGGATCACCGCCAATGCAAACCACAACCGGGACCGGCACGAAGACCTTGACGATCACGAAC
>OBLW0100000109.1_pt1 | contig 63271 bp, 53 predicted proteins | sample 1520161 | NCBI WGS metagenome assembly OBLW01 (sample SAMEA3539309, study PRJEB22396) | soil metagenome | biome: tundra; feature: field; material: soil | place: USA | collected 2010-05 | depth 0.15 m
GAGAAGTCGTAGGTGATTTGTCGGTGAAAGGCGCGTCGCTGAAAGGCGGAGTGATCGACAAGGAACAGATACCACTGGTGATCGACGAACTACCGATGCTGGCCGCGCTCGGTCCGTACACCGAAGAGGGAATCGAGATTCGCGACGCCGCCGAATTGCGCGTCAAAGAAAGCGATCGGATCGCTGCGCTGGCCGAAAATTTGCGCCGCATGGGTGCTGCCGTCGACGAACGACCCGACGGATTGCGCGTGGAGGGCCGCAAGGCCGGAAAACTTCGCGGTGCCGAGATCGATCCCCACGGCGATCACCGTATTGCCATGGCCTTTGCGGTCGCAGGCTTGGCTGCGGAAGGTGTGACCGTGATTCGCGACGCGGATTGCGCCAGCGTCTCTTATCCAAGTTTTTACGAAGACTTGCAACGGGTCGCCGAGCGCTAGCCTCCGAGGCACAGGGTGTGCGGGGGTTGACGCCGGACGGAGCAGCCTGTCCCTACAAGCTGGTTGCTAGGTGGGTAGTTCATTCGCTCGAGCCGCGACCGGGCTTCGCGCCTACCAGGAATCAGTTTTTGTGGATGGAGATCGATCCGTAGCTGGTCTTCAACGTAATTTTCGGCCCGCGTCCATTGCCATACTTCCCCTCCAGATGTGAATCGCCCGATTCCGTAGTCGTCTTCTTCAACGACTCGCCATCAAATTCCGAATCGATATCTCCCGAATGGCAATCCGCGACAATCTGAAAGTTGGAAGCCTCTGGCAATCCCAGCGTAATCCCTGCCGAAGCATTGGTGACGTCGATGTCTTCTCTGGGCGGAGAAGAGAAGCGCACCTCGATGTTGCCGTTGCGATTGTCGACCTTGACCTTGCCACCCGCATTCTCGATGGTGATTTCTTCCTCGTGGGTGCGCACATTCAGATTTCCCGGCGCATCAACGATCTCCAGATTGCCCGAGCCCGCCTCCATGTGCCCGCTAAGTTGCGACAGTGTCAAATCGGTACGATGCGAAACAAAGCGCACGCCCTTGGCAACTTTTTCCGCGCGAACCGGCCCAACGAATTCACCGTTGATCGTAAAATTTCCCGTCGCGTCCACAACGTCCACGCTATCGCCAGTCCCGGAAATCTTCACGTCTCCCTTAGTGCCCGAAATTTTCGCATCACCCCGGCGCATATCGATCGTCACATCGCCGTTGGTGTTGCGCACGTCGATGTCACCGCTGCCGCCGTTAATCGTCACCGGCGTGCCCATATCGGCCACGGAAATGTCGCCCTTCTCATTCCGAATCGTCACCGCGGACTTACTGGGCAGCACGATATCCATGTCGACGCTGACCCGCGAATCCCCGCCGCTCTTCGGCTGTACTTCATAGCCGTCGCCGTTCTGCACGACCTCGACTTCAACCTGTCTAGCAACCCGCTGCGCATCATTGGCGTTCCAGCTGCGCACATTTTTCTTGCCGTTTACGCGAATCTCGGGCTCATCCGATCCCCGCACGCTGATGTCGCCATGAATCCCGCGGATGGTCACACGCGCATTGACCGGCACTGGCTTCGGCGCTACATCCAAATCCACGGTGGTGGTGTCGCCGCTGACCCAATCGGGAAAATGCTCTTTGACGCCTTCGACCGCGACCACTACGCCCACCAGCGCCAGTAGTCCCAGCACCAGAAAAACTTCGCCGGGAGTGATGCGTGATCCGCTTATATCCCCCGAGCGCGCCCCGGCCGTTCGTTCGTAGAGTTTCAACCCGCCCCAAAAAATCAGCAGCAGCGGCCACCAATGCGTCAGCACGTGGCCCAATTCAAAGCCGCGATAGTTGTGCATCAGCAGTAGCACGCCGATAAAGATGAGGATCAGGCCGCTGAATATGCTGCTGCCGCGCGGGCGACCGTTATCCATGTGCGGTTATTGTCCCTGCCCGGGATAAGGAGTCTGCGTCGAGCCTGGCGGCACGCCGGTGCTAGGGCCGGGTGCAGGAGGCGCCGCGGGAGGAATTGTCGCAGAACAAATGTGGCCGTCCATAGGAGCCAGCGACGAAGCCAGCAAAATCGCGCCAATTACCACCAGAATTACCGGATACGTGTTGCCGAATTCGAAGTATCCTCCACGCGACTGTTGCAGCAGAAACAGCACCCCGACGGTGACGATCACCGCCGGGCCAACCAGTGCTCGTATCGTGCAGCGCGCACAACGACACCGAACTTGATCGCTCATCCTAGTCCACCTTTCACGGCCGGCCACTTAGCCGCTTGCGGAACATCAGGACGCCCACCACAATCAAAAGCACCGGCCAGAATTGCTGGATGCGCCACCATGGGAACCAGTCAAAATTGTGCAGCAGCAACAAAACGCCGATAGCGATGATCAGAAACGGCCCAACAGGTTTGCCTTTGCTGAAGGTCTCCAGAGGATCGTCCAGAACCTGCCCAGCTGCCTTAGCCTTCGCGGTGCGGTAGGCGTCGATGGGCATGTAGACCCACAACGCCGCAATGCAAATCCACAGCGCCGCTTCCGCGCCTCCGCTCAAGGCGCCATCCACACCTAGAATGAAGAGAAAGAGGAAAATCGCGAGGTGGATCACGCCCTTGCCATACTGTTCGTTGTAAAACGCGCCAAGTCCGGGCAGCAAGCCTAAGAAAAATGCCAACGCCGGATTCGGCCCCAGACCCGCAGCATGAGCCGACACGGGCACGGGCGGCGGTGGCACGGCACCCGGATCGTGTGCGAAGGCCGGGGCAGGCGCCGGAAGTCCGATCACGCCGGCGAGGCAATCCTCGCAATACAATACATCGCGCACCGGACGCACGCACACCGCGCACATCGGCTTGCCGCAATTCCGGCAGTACCCCGTGGCGTCCACATCGGTATGGACCGCACACTTCATGGCAATCTCCTCACAAACATGGGGGCGCTCACATACCCCGTCCATAGCGGCAGCTCTTCGGCCAGAACCTGAATTTGCCGGGTAACGTCATCGGCCCGATTCTGCTGCCGCGGCGAAGCAGGTTTCGATCCATCGGTGCGCCCCGGTTGCTTCTCGGGAGACGACGAAGGTGCAACGTTCTCTGGATTTGTCTGCAAGTCGTTGTCCTGCCGCAAGCGCGACTGAATTTCCGAAACCACCCGCAAATCATTTACGAATTTCGTGCCCTTGGCATACACCAAGTGCGCCTGCCGGTCCGCATTGCGATAAATATTCACAGGCTGCAAGTCCGCAAGCTTCGGCTTGCGCCACGAAAATCCCAAGGCGCTCAACAAAATCACAAACGTTCCCGCCACCGACAGCGCTCCGTACGCAAAACGCATCGAAGCCATGCCGCGAACCCAACCAAATACAGCGGCCCACCCGGTAACGGTCTCCCGTGGCCCCAGCGTTTTATCGAGAATCGAATAAACCAGCCGCGGCGGAGCTTCCAGCTGCTCCATCGAATGCATGCCCGACAAAAGCTGCGACACGTGTGCAACCAGGGGCGCGCACCGCTCGCACTCCCCAACGTGCAGCTCAAACGCCGCCCGCTCGGTCCCCGCCAGCGCGCCATCCAGATAATCAATAAGCCGCGCCTCGATTTGTTCGCAAGTCCAACTCATCTTCTATCTCGTATTCCTTCTGCTCTGGGAACTCGGTGCTCTCCGTGCCCGCGGTGCTGATTCCTTGTTTTTTCCCATCCTCAAGACGGCCGCACGCCCATCTGCGACAAAATCCGCGCCAACTCAATCCGCCCGCGATTAATCCGCGACTTCACCGTCCCCTCAGGCACGGACAACACCTGCTGGATCTCGGCATATTCGAGCTGCTGTAAGTCTCGCAAAATTACGGCCTCCCGCAAATCCGGCGACAGCTTAGCCAACCCGGCCTGCACTTGCGCGCTAAGCTCACCCAAGAGCAGTTGCTGGTCCGGCCGCCGCCCAGCCGATTCCTTGTTCTCCACGACCGGCATGGCGTCGTCCAACGAATCGGTCAACCGGTCCCGCTTGGTCCGCCGATAGTGATCGATCAACAGGTTCCGGGTAACCGAAGTCACCCAAGTCGCAAATCCCCCATGTGCCGATCGGTAACTCCCAAGCGTACGATACACCCGCAAAAACACATCCTGCGCCAAATCCTCGGCTTCGGTTCCATTCCCCGTAAACCGGTAACAAATGTTGAAGATACGGCGCGTATGACGGCGTACAAGCTCCTCCCAGGCGGAAGCGTCTCCCTGGAGGCATTGCTGGACCAGTTGGGCATCCTGCTCCAACGTCTCATCAGCCTCGAATCCTGGTACGTCTCGGCCTGCACACTATGGAACGTAAATTGCCACCAAAAAGTTCCCCACAAAGGGAAGCCCCAACCCAGCCCGCCAAGCCAAAGCCTTGCCAGCCAATAACTTGCTCTCGAATGTGGCCTCTGCCCACCACCAATGGCCGCATCTTACTCATGACCCAAGCGAAACACAAGCGAACCGTCCTGCTGTTCTCGAGTGGTATATTGCCGGTAAGAACGGTTCTCGGAGACCGAGACACGAAAAAATGGAGCCGAACGAAAACAATCGCAACCCTAGCTTCTGGCGTGCAACCACAGGAGTTTTCAGATTTCCGCTCGCGATGTTCGCGCTGGCGATCATCCCAATGCTCAATTTCAGCTACTCGGGACACGGAGGGATCAGCTGGTTTCTGGTACCTTTCTGCTCCCTCTGGGTGTTCTTGCGGGCGCTGCTCAGAACCTTCCCAGCGTCTGGGTCAACTCGCCAGTGGTACGTTCGCTTTTTCAAGATAACCCTACCGTCCCCTATTGTCATCTCGGTTTCACTCTCTGGGATGGCCACAACAGCACTACGATGGACCTACGGTTCTGAGTTTTCGACCTGGAAATTCTTTGCCGATATCGTCTCGCCTTTCCCATGGTGGTACTCACGTAATCTTGGGATTTCGTTTCGTTGGGAGCGCCGGCCATGCCGCAGTTTCTAGGTGCCGTGACGTTGGTGGTACGGAATTATGATGAGGCGTTAGCGTACTTCACGATCGCGCTCGGTTTCCGGGTGATCGAGGACACTCCGCTAGGCGAAGGCAAGCGCTGGGTAGTGGTCGCGCCGCATGGCTCCACTGGCTCAAGTGTGCTTCTAGCGGAAGCCGCAACGCCCGAACAAGAAGCCCACATCGGCAACCAAACCGGCGGCCGCGTCTTTTTGTTCCTGCGCACCGACGATTTCTGGCGCGACTATCGTCAGATGAACGAGCGCCACGTGAAATTCTTAGAAGCTCCGCGCGAAGAACCCTACGGTATAGTCGCAGTCTTCGAGGATCTTTACGGCAACAAATGGGATCTACTGGAACCCAAACGCAATCCTCAACTCTAAGGCCTTTGTAGCGGCGGAGCTTACTCCGCCCGGCGTCAACCCCGGCGCGCTCTAACCACCAAGCTCACTTCACCGCTTCCATCTTTTCCGCCATCTCCAGCATCTTCGTAACGCTATTCCAATTCCGTCCCGTTCCCGACACCTTCAAAATCTTCGAAATCGTAGACCAAGAAAGCTTCGGCCGCGCCATCCCATTGGGAAAATAGATGTAAGCCTCCCGCCCGTCGATGAACAATTCGTCTGGCGCACATTTGATCGCCCGCACCGCAACCCGAGCCTCTTCCCCGGGATCGCCAGACAGAAACGTAACCAGCAATTTGCTGGGCTCGATCCCACGCCGCTTCGCAAACGGATTCCGCTCAATCACATCTCGTAGCTCCGCCGCGGACCGCAACACCACACTACTCTGAAATCCCAATTTCTTCTCGATCGCAGCCTCGATCCGTTTCACCAACTTGATCAAGTCTCGTTCGTCTGTCTTGAAAATCACATTGCCGCTCTGCACGTAAGTCTGTGGCTCTCGTAGCTTCAGCGATTCGTAAAGCGTCCGGAGTTCCTCCATCTTCACGCGGTTGTGCGGTCCTAGATTGACGCCGCGCAACATGGAAATAATGACGCTCATCGCTCCTCCTGGGCATCGGTAGGAAAACAAAGCGATCAGGCGCTGCAAAACGCCCATCGCGGAATTGGATCGCCAAGCGCAAGTGGAATCCGCAAGTATGCCAACGCGATCCAAATGCGGACGAATCTGCGGTTCTCAAGTCTCAAAAATTTCGGACAGCAATCACCCCGACACACCTGGGTTACGAAAATTCCAACCGATCAGCGGAAATCAAAGCGCGGCGTGCAAGTCTCGGGTTGTGTCCGACTATGGTTCAAAGTTCAAATTCGTCGGCCCATCCTGCCGCGGCGCCGGTACCGTAGCCCATACCGCTAAGGAGCAAGTCAATACCACGGCAGCGACCCTGAAGCCGGTCGCCCAGACCGTATCCTTGTTGAACATAGCCCCCTCCTCTGGCCAGTTTATTTCGTGACGGACCGTACAACAACCACTTTGACTTCGGGAGAAATCGTTCGGGTTGCGCTCGACCATCTCGATAAACGGCCAGTCCAGGATTCATGCGCGCGTGGGCTCGATTTTAAAATCATGTAACTATGCTGGGGATCCGGTCATCCATACCCCTGCCTGAGATCTCTATGCTTCGCGAGGCGACCGACTCCCCTGAGCGGAAACTTGGAACGGAAAATTTTAACGCCGGTGCAAATTAGCGCGATAACGTTAAAACATCGCGTCGTCATGGCGCCACCGACGCGCTCACGCTCCAACCAACCTGACGATATCCCCGGCGACTTGATGGCCGGGTATTACACCCAGCGCGCCTCCGACGGTGGCTTCATCATCTCCGAAGCCACCGCCATTTCGATCAGCGGCCGCGGATGGTACGGCGCGCCGGGTATCTATTTAGACGCCCAAGTGGCCGGCTGGAACAAAGTCATCGACGCCGCGCATGCCAAGGGCGGCCGCTTGTTCCTTCGGCTATGGCATACCGGCCGCGCTTCGCACGTGGATATGACTGGCGGCGCTAGCCCGGCGTCCGCTTCCGCAGTTCCGTACCAGGCGGGTCGCTTCCACACCAAGGGGTTGGGTGCCACCCTCCCCGGCGCGCGCTCGAATTCGCAGAAATTCCGAGCATCGTGGACGACTATCGCAAAGCCGCCGAGCGGGCGAAGTCCGCTGGCTTCGACGGTGTGGAATTGCACGGCGCAAACGGATATCTGCCCGATCAATTTCAGCAAGACGGCAGCAACAAGCGCACCGATGCTTACGGCGGTTCCATCGAGAACCGCTCTCGATTCCTGCTAGAGGTTGTCGAAGCGATGGCATCCGTGTGGGGCGGTAGTCGGGTCGCGGTACGCATCGGGCCTGGCGGCACGTTCAACGGTATGTCTGACAGCAACCCGCAAGCCTTGTTCGACTATCTTGCCGGGCAGCTCAACTGTTTCGGGCTGGCCTATCTCCATATTATTGAGCCACGGGTCAAAGGCAACACGCTCATCGCAGAGGGCCAGGCACCCGTTGCCGCAGAGCAACTGCGCAAAATTTTCAAAGGGAACATCATCGCAGCCGGCGGATTTGAACCCGATAGCGCTGAGGCCGTCGTCGAGAAGGGGGACGCCGACCTGGTAGCCTTCGGGCGTCATTTCCTAGCGAATCCTGACCTACCCAAGCGCATACAGCTAGGACTCCCGCTCAATGATTACGACCGCAAGACTTTCTACACTTTCGATTTCCACGGCTATACCGATTATCCGTTTTATGGCCAGCAAGTCGCATCCTTCAGCGCCGCGTCGCGGTCCTGAGGTATGGATCGACGGACCAAGAACAACCCCCAAAAATTTTGGTGACGAGGACCTCCGATCCCGTATCGGAACTAATGGGTAATCCATGGGCAAGCTCGAGGGAAAAGTCGCGGTCATAACTGGCGGTAATGGCGGCATCGGTCTCGCGACGGCCGAGCAGTTCGTGCAAGAAGGCGCGTACGTCTTTATAACCGGTCGCCGTGACGCGGAATTAGCCGCCGCGGTAAAGCAAATCGGAAAAAACGTAACCGGTATACCAGGGGACGTAGCGAACTTGGCCGATCTCGATCGCCTTTTCGCACACATCAAGAAAGAAAAGGGCCAGCTCGACGTTGTCTTCGCGAATGCCGGTGTGGCTACCTATGCCCCACTGGGTAAGATCACCGAAGAGCACTTCGACTCCATCTTCGACATCAATGTGAAAGGCCTGCTATTCACGGTGCAAAAGGCCCTTCCGCTGCTGCCCGATGGCGCCTCGATCATCCTGAACGCCTCCATTGTTGCCAGCAAGGGGTTCGCAGCCAATAGCGTTTACAGTGCCACCAAGGCCGCCATTCGTTCGTTCGCGCGCACCTGGACGACCGACCTGAAAGATCGCCGCATTCGCGTCAACGCCGTCAGCCCCGGCCCCATCGACACGCCCGGATTGAACAATTTATTAGCGTCGAGCGGGGGCGGCGCCGAACGCCTCAGATGATGTCGAGCGGCATCCCGCTCGGCAGGCTAGGCACCCCCAAAGAGATCGCCAAGGCCGTTGTATTCCTGGCCTCTGAGGACAGCAGCTTCATGACCGGAACAGAACTATTCGTCGACGGCGGCCTGGCCCAAGTGTAGGGGCCGAAACCGCGGATTCATCTGGCAGGCAATAAATCGCAGTCAAAAGCTTGCGCTTCCGGCGGCGCATTGCGGCAACTACCATAGTCATTCCGCAACGGCATACGGCCGCGCGCTTGACGCTGAGCGGGGCGGCCAGTACGCTGACAAGCGCATGAGCGCTTCGTCGAAGAAAATTCTTGTGGTGGTGGTTGGCCTCACGGTCCTTGGTTTTGTCATTTACAGGTCCAGCGGATTCATCAACTTGGCTGATTTCAGCGGCGCCAAGCTTTGGCTGGTCGCCCGCAACGCCAACCCGTACTACCTGCTACTCTCGCTGGTTGGCATTTATGCGTGCTATGCGTTGCGGGCACTGCGCTGGCAAGTTCTCCAGCGCAATCTTGGCCCCTCGAGTTTCTGGACCATTTATAAACTGACGCTCGCGGGGTTCTCCGCCATATTCCTGTTGGGACGCGCGGGCGAGCCGATCCGGCCGCTGCTGCTGGCGCGCAAGGAAAAGCTCCCGGTTGCGGATATGTTTGGTTTGTTTGTGCTCGAACGCTTGTTCGATACCGCGAGCACTGCGGTCATTGCGGGATTAGGCTTGGTGTTATTCCAGGCGCGAACGCAGCAATCCGCGGGGCAAGCAGGCGGGGCTTCTACGACTCTGGCGGCTGCCGCGAAAACGACCGGGTCGTTGCTTTTCGTAGGGGTGCTCGGGGCTATCGTGGTTCTTGTCTATTTGCGGCTGCACGGCACTGCGCTGCTGGAGCGGCGATTGCACGGATGGCGCAGGTCGCATGGCTGGCGGCACAAAGTTGCTGGAATCATTCTGGGTTTTGCGCGCGGCGTGCAAACGATCCGTACCTGGGGCGAATTGGGATTGGCCGTGCTCTATTCCGGCCTGCACTGGGTGGGCGTCGCGCTCATATATGTGTGGATCTCGCACAGTCTGGGCGGCAAACTCCTCACCATTGGTCTCGGCGACGCGCTGCTGGTGCTGGCGTTCACTATGGTTGGTTCCGCGGTGCAGCTGCCGGGGGTTGGCGGGGGTTCCCAGCTGGCTTGCTTCCTTGCGTACACCACAATCTTTGGAGTAGAAAAAGAGCCCGCCGCGGCTGCGGCCATCCTGATCTGGCTGATCACCTTCGCCGGGTGCAGCCTCGCGGGTGTGCCGCTGCTGATTCATGAAGGCATGTCGCTGGGCGAATTGCGGCGTATGGCCGAACAGGAAGAAAAAGAGGTCGAGCAGGAAGCGGCCATAGACGCGGAATCGGGCGGAGACGCGAACCCAAGGCGACCAGATCCACTGGCGCGAAAAGGTGCAGCCACGCGCAAAAGCCTGATCGCAAAAGATGGCTCAGCGGCACGACGAGAGACGGCGTTGCCAGGAGATTCAACCGAGTGAAGTGTCCTTTTTGCGCCCATGTAGATGACAAGGTTATCGATTCGCGGGAAGGCCGCACCGGGGATACCATCCGGCGAAGGCGGGAATGTTTGAAGTGCGGCCGCCGTTTTACCACTTACGAGCGCATCGACGAAATTCCCTACATGGTGATCAAGAAGGATGGTCGCCGCGAGCGTTTTGAGCGGCAGAAAATTTTGCAAGGACTGCTGAAGGCTTGCGAGAAGCGGCCGGTGCCGACGCCCAAGCTGGAGGCCATTGTCGATGAAGTCGAAGGGGTGGTCCAGGAAGCCACCGAGCGCGAACTTACGACCACCGAAATCGGCGAAATGATTATGCTCCAGCTCAAGAAGCTGGACAAAGTTGCCTACGTGCGGTTCGCTTCCGTGTACATGGATTTCAAGGATGTGCAGGAATTCATGTCCGAATTGAAGAACCTGTTGAAAGATCGCGCTAAGAAATAACCCTCGAACCGCGGCCGGGGTTTGTTGGTCTTTCTTCGGTAGTGGACGAAAGGAATCCGCCGCTGATCGACAACATTTACCTAGCGGTTCGCGGGAGGGCGATGTTGGCAGCGGGTGCAGACATGACTGTCTGTGCCGCTTATTCGCCGCGACTGGTGGCGCCCTCATTCGTAGCGCAGCGCGACAATCGCATCAACGCGTGTAGCCCTCCGCGCCGGCAGATAACAAGCCAGCACCGCGGCCGCTAGCAGCACCAACACTACCGCTCCGACCGCCACCGGATCAATCGCGCTGACCTCATACAAGATGGACTTCATCGTGCGCCCAACAAAGTAAGTTCCGCCCAGCCCCAAAACCAGTCCCACCAGTGCCAGCGAGATCCCTTCGCGCAGCACCATGAACAGGACCTCGGTAGACCCCGCGCCCAGCGCCATCCGCAATCCGATCTCATGGGTCCGTTGCGCCACCGCGAACGTCATCACCCCATAAATCCCAATCGCCGCAAGCAACAGCGCCACACCCGCAAATCCCGCGAACAGCCATGCCACAAAGCGGTCGCCCCCCAGCGATTCATCCACGACCTGATCCATCGTGCGTACCTGATCGAGCGCCAAATCCGGATCCACCGATCGCACCTCCGCCGCAATACTGTTTGTCATCGTTCCCGGGTCGCCAGCCGTTCGCGCGCTAATCTGTTCCCACGGCAAAGGGCTCTGCCACAAAGGAACCTTGATTTCGGAAAAGCTTTCTCCTCGAACGCTCCGGTTGCGGACATCGTGATAGACCCCAACGATATTCCATTCGATGGGAGGTCCTAGGGTGCTCTGACCCAACTGACGAACTAGGACTCGTTGTTTCAGGGGATCCAGGTTGGAGAGGTGCCTCTTCACGAAGGTTTCATTCACCATGGCGACGGGCAGATTGCCGGCCACGTCCTGCTCGGTGAAACTGCGCCCCTTCATGACCGCTATCCCGAAGGTGCGAAAATAATCGGGGGTGACCATTGTGAAACCGGCGCTGGGTAACGCGGAAGGATCGACGGCGGGTTGTCCTGCGATCTGGAAATCCATGCCATAACCACCATAACCCGTGGAGATAATCGGCGTATTGCTGGAAGCGGTGGCGGACAAAATCCCCGGCAGCGCCGAGATCCTTTCTAGCATCTGGCGATAGAAATTCGTGATCTGTTCGGGCCGCGAAAACCGATCGAAGCTTACCGGTAGCGCGAATGTGAGAACGTGATCCTGCCGGAAGCCGAGGTCCAACCGCGTCAATTTCCAGAAGCTATGGATTACCAACCCGGCGCCAGTCAACAGGGTCAGCGCCAACGCAAACTCCACCACTACCAGGCCGCGTCGCAAACCTTGCCGGCCTTCGTACCCCGAACGTCCACCTTCCTTCAGCGTATCGTTCAAATTCCATTGCGAAGTCTGCCACGCCGGAGCGCACAACTGCACGTCCGCCTGAGCCTGGGGCGTCCCGATGCCCGGCTTGAGACGCGCAACGACCTGAAGGTAAGCCACTCCCCGCTGTGCAGCCATCGGCGTCTTGCCCGTCAAGTCATTGGCGACGGTCGTCCACAATTCCACGCGCCTCGCCCGCACAGGAAACTGGAACTGCGCCGGCATGACTCCCACAACGCTGTATTTCTCGCTGTCCAAAGTGAGCGCGCGACCCAGCACCTTCGGATCCCCGCCGAAATGGCTCTGCCAAAACTCATAGCTGAGCACCACCGGCATTTGCCCGCGACCGGGCTCGTCCTCCTCTTGAACAAACCCTCTTCCGATCGCGGGCGAAACCCCGAGCGTGGAGAACAAATTTGCAGAGACCACCACGCCCGCCACGCTCTCCGGTTGATCCCCGCCGGTGTAGGTGAAACTGGTCGTATTCCAGACCGACATCGCTTCGAACGAGTGGCTTCGCGATCGCCAGTCGAGAAAAGCAGGGTAGGAAACCTCTCCAGTGCTGCTGGGATGTCTGAGGTCCACCGAATTCACCGCCACCAGACGCCCAGGGTCGTGAAACGGCGGTGCCCGCAACAACACCGCATCAATCACGCTGAACAACGCCGTGTTGGCCCCGATCCCCAACGCCAGCGTCAGCACCGCCGCCGCAGTGAATCCCGGATTCTTTCGCAGCGTCCGCAACCCGTACCGAATATCCATCAACAGGTTTTCGACGTGCAGCCATCGCCAGACCCTGCGACCGTCCTCCCCAAACTCCCGCCGCGCCGCCGCAGCCGCTTCCTCCCTGGACATCCCGCCGGCAACCAACTCCTCGCTCTTTTCATCGAGGTGTTCCCGAATTTCCTGTGAAACTTCCCCGTAAATCCGCCGCCGCGAGAACCATCGTCCAATCCAACTCATGAGTCACTCCGCTCTAAAATTCGCGTCATCCACAGCGACGACCTTACGGGTGCGCAGCACAGCCTCTGCCCATTCCCGCGATGAACCGCCCCTGATTCAACCGATCGCCGGTCAGTCGTGCCGCAGCGCGACCATGGGATCGACCTTGGTCGCACGCCGCGCCGGCAGGTAACACGCTGCCAGCGCAACAACCGTCAGTCCCGCCGCGACGGCTCCGAACGTGATCGGATCGAGTGGGCTGACCCCGAAAAGTAGATGGGCCAGCAGCCGCGTCAATCCCAATGCCGCGACCATTCCAATCGCCACGCCTGCCAGCGCTATTTTCGCGCCTTGGCTCAACACCATTTGGAGCACGTCTCCGCCTTGTGCGCCCAGCGCCACACGAATGCCGATTTCCCGCCGGCGTTGGGAGACCGTGTACGAAATGACGCCATAGATGCCGATAATCCCTAATGCCATCGCCATGGCCCCGGCGATGGCCAACATCACCAGTGTGAACGAAGTCTGCGCCAAGGATTTGTCATACACCGTTTGCATCGTCCGCACGTCGGCTAGCGGCAGGTTGGAATTCACCGACCACACTGCCTGACGCACCTCGGCAAGAAAGCCTTGGGTGCCTGCACGTTCACTGCGTATCACGAACGTCACCGTCCGTACGCCCGGAACAAATCGATTGTCCGTCAACGCTGGCCAGTACACGATCTCTGGCGCATTGGTCTGTACACCGTTTTCCCGCACATCCTGGATGACGCCGATCACTTCATGCCACGGCATACTCTCGAATTCGCGCAGTCGCTTGCCGACTGCGGCCGAGGGAGAACCCCACAGCTCGCGCGCCAAATTCTCCGAAATCATGACCACCGGCCGGACGCCGTAGACTTCGGTCCAGGTCAAGTCGCGGCCGGCAACGATGCGCGTCCCGGCCGTTCCACAAAACCCCGGCGAAACGTACTTGAACAAGTGCAGTGGAGGAATCACATCGTCCGAATACGTCTTGCCCTCGGCATAGATGGCGTCCCAGTCCGAACCAATTCCTTCCATGGGCATTTCGCTCACGAAGCCCGCCGACCGCACGCCCGGAATCGCCTGCAACTTTTCCAGAATCTCTTTTTGTGTGCGGGTGACGCGTTCGGCTTCCGCAATCAGCGACGCCGGGATCGAAGTTCGCATGGTTTGCAGATGCCGCGCGTCAGCGAATCCCGGATCAACCCCACGCAGTTCCAGGAAGGTGCGAATCATCAATCCCGCACTCACCAACAGCACCAAGGCCATCGCGACTTGCCCGACGACCAGCACATTGCGAGCATGGTACCGCTCACGGCTCATGCCCGTGTTGCGGCCCGCGCTGCGAACCACCAATGCCACCCGCGGCCCGGCATATTTCCAGGCGGGGATCAACCCGAACAACCAACCGGAGAACACCGAAAGCAGCAGCGTGAATCCCATAGTTCGCGTGTCGAGGGAAATTTCACTGAGACGAGGCAGATTCGCGGGACCTGCCGTCACCAGCAGCTGCACTCCCGCGTAAGCCAACGCCACCCCCACCGCTCCGCCCAGCAACCCAAGCAGCAAACTCTCCACCAACAGACCGCGGACAATCCGCACCCACCCGGCGCCCAGCGCCGCGCGCACCGCCAACTCCTCCTGCCGCGCCTCCACTCGTACCAGCAACAGATTCGCCACGTTGGCGCAGGCGATCAGCATCACCACGCCAATCGTCCCCATCACCACCCACAAAAGCTCGCCAACGTTCCCGATGATTTCCTGTTTCAGCAGCCGAAGAGCTGGCGTAATTTTCCACGTCTCATAAATGTGTGGATTGCTGCCCGGCCCGTTGGTCCACGAATCCATCCAGATCGGAAGCATGCGGAGGATGTCAGCATCGGCTTGCGCGATGGTAACGCCGGGTCTCAGCCGCGCGATGCCCTGAAATCCGAACCCCGCCAGAATGAGCTTCCCACGGTCGAAAGTCAGCGGCACCATCACGTCAAAGTCGGTATCAACCAACCGAAACCCCCGCGGCATCACGCCGACAATTTCGCGCGAACGCGAGTCCACCATTAAGTTGCGCCCGATCGCCGAGCGATCACTCCCAAACCGCCCTTGCCAATATCCGTAGCTGAGCATTACCCGTTCCGGCCCACGCGGCAACTGGTCCGCCGCCGAAAGCCAACGCCCAACTGCGGGAGGCACGTCCAGCGCCTCCAGCACGCCATCGCTTATCTCTACCGTGCGGACCCGTTCTGGCTCGCTTAAACCGGTAACATTCGCGGTCCCGCTATCCCACACACCTACCGATTGAAATGTCCGGTTGTGCTCCGCATAAGTGAAATACATCGAAGGCGACAGATGCAGCCCAGTCTCGAAATCGGCCAGTCCCGCAGCCCCAGGAGCGACCTGGTGCAGCGACACCAACTCCTGCGCCTGCGGATAACGCAGCGGCCTCAAGATCACGCTGTTGACCACGCTGAACACCGCCGTGTTAGCCCCAATCCCTATGGCAATCGTCAAAACAGCGATGATCGTGAATCCCGGAGCCTTGCCCAGCATGCGCAACGCATACCGAATGTCGTGCGCAAAGTCTTCAACCGACGGCCACCGCCAAGCGTTACGCCCGTCCTCTTCGAGCAGAGTCACATTGCCAAAACCACGCCGAGCGGCCGCCTCCGCATCCTTTCTCGACACCCCGTCCGCCACCAACTCCTCGATCTTCTCCTGCAGATGCCCCCGAATTTCTTCGGACAGCTCGCCATACATCCGCCGTCGCGAAAATAGCTGTTTCAGCCACTTCATGCGCGCCCCTCTTTCCTCGACTGCTGACTGTCGACTGTCAACTTTCTTCACGATTCACCGGGCGCTAAGACTCGGATAATTCCCTCAAGCATCTTTTCAAAGCGCGACACCTCATGTTCCAAATGCCTCGTTCCCGCCGGCGTGAGCTTGTAAATCCGCACCCGCCGGTTCGTCGAGGAAACGCCCCACTCCGCCTTCACCAAGTCTTCCTTCAACAACCGCTGCAGCGCCGGATACAGCGACCCTTCCTCAATCTGCAGCAGGTCATTGGAGTTTCGTTTGATGTGTTGCACCAGTGCGTAGCCGTGCAAGGGCTGGCGCTTCAGCGTCCGCAGAATCATCATCTCCAGCGCCCCAGGAAACAGATCTCGTGGTTTGTCCCTCTTCATATTTTCTACTGGCCGGTTTCAACCGAGGCTTGTTGCCTCTAGGCCTAGAGCAAAATAGTCTCCTTGCCAACCCGCTGTCAAGAACCATTTCCTGTACTTATCCGTCGGTCATCCAACGTCCAAGCTAAGGACGTCGGTCTTGTCCGTCGCGGCGGTTGCGCCCGAGCAACGGGCGACCCATGGGGCGGACATCGGGCGGCTCCATCGCGGCCCGGCTTTAGCCGCTGAGGTTTAGATTTGGCGTCAACCCTCGCGAGGCGAGATTTTTAAGTGGTTGCCAAGAACACCCGGCGCAGGACGCCGGGAACTTTTTCGAATGACCACGGGAAATGAAAGAGAAGGCCGAGTGGGTTTCCAGGCCAAACAAAACGTCGAACCAGGGGAGCTTGGGATTTCAGAAGAAACCAGGGACGACGTGCTCTTGCGGAACGCCGCCAAGGGAGATGAGGACGCCTTCACGGTCCTCTATCGCCGGCATCAGGCGGCGCTCTATCGATTTGCATTGCGCATGACCGGCAATCCATGGGCGTCCGAAGAAATCGTGCAAGACGTTTTCATGACCCTGATGCGCGAGCCGAAAAAGTACGACGCCACCCGGGCCGCATTAGGCGCATATCTTTACGGCATCGCCCGCAATCGCGTCATGAAACATCTGGAGCGTCTGCCTCGCGAAATCGCTCTGGACGAGCACAACGAAAACGGTTCGCGGGGCGGCGCGGGAGTCATCAATGCGATGACGCCGATGCACTGGGCGGAAAATCAGCAGCGCATGGAGCAGGTGCGCGCCGCTGTCTTGGAACTTCCGCCGGAGTTTCGCGAGGCCGTGGTGCTCTGCGAGCTGGAAGAGTTGAGTTACGAAGAAGCGTCCCAGCGGATCGGATGTCCCATCGGAACGATTCGCTCGCGCTTGCATCGCGGCCGAGCGTTGCTGCTAGCCAAGCTGGAAATGTTACGCGACGTTCCGCGGCGCTATAGCGCCGCCAGGTAGGCCTGGTGAGCGACTCGGAATTGAAATCAAGGGAACTGGGCCCGAGAAGCGCAACGAAAGGGAAGTGCACGATGAAGTGCGAAGAGTTCGAAGCTGTCGGTCTGGGGTTGGATCGCGAAAGTGGGCCGCAAGGCCGGGATCCAGCCGAGTTCGCCGCGGCGATCGAACATGCAAACACCTGCGGCCGATGCGCAGCATTAGAAGAGTCCTGGCAGGAGGCGCGAGCGGAGTTGCAGGTCTTGCGCGAAGTGACGCAGGGGGCTCGCGCTCCGCTGCGGGTGGAAATGCGCCTGCGTCAGCAGTTGTGGGCCAAGCGGCGTGCGATGAAGGTGCGAGCGTTCGCTCTGACCGGTGCCTGGGTCTTGGCATCCGCAACGCTGCTGATCATGGGCATGAGTTGGTGGAACTGGCACATCGCGCAGGAGACTATCCCGTTGCAAAGCGTGAGCGCTCCTCGGACTACTCCCGCGAAAATCAGCGGTTCGGCGAACAATAATTCGTCGTCGAATACGCCGGCACCCGCGAACGGCGAGACCTCGGAAAGCGTGCCAACCGATTCCGCGAGCGACACGACGCTGGTAGCCGCCAATGATGCCGAAGATTTCACGTTGCTGCCGGGAAGCTTGGCGCAGGAAACCGGGGATGCCTCAGTAGTCCGGGTACGTTTGCAGCGGGGCGCCCTCGGCGCGCTCGGACTGCCCGTAAATGAAGAACGCGCCGGCGAATGGATCCAGGTGGATTTGTTTGTGGGCCAGGATGGGCAGCCACAAGCGGTCCGTCTGCCGCGATGAGCGGCCGGTAGCTGGCAGCGACCCTGATAGAAGGTTCAGGGAATGCAGAAAGTTTCGTTGGGCGACGAGATTAGCAAGGCTCGGGAGAGAAGAGGAGAAGCGATGATGAATGGTAAGAATTGGGCCTGTACGAGCTTAATCTGCGCGGTTTGGGCTGCAGCGCTGTTGCTGTGTGTTGGCGCGGTGCGCGGGCAGGAGGGCCCTGCTCCGTCACCCGATGCGATGGTGCGCGGCGGTGGTCCGGGAGGTCCCGGCGGCCCAGGCGGACCTGGACCGTTTGGCGATCGCATCGAGCTGATGGGCTTTGAAGGATTGCATGGCAACAAGGTCGTGAAGGGTGCGCCATTCACGGCGAGTGCCGCAACGGAAACCACGCAGACGTTGCAGGATGGCACCTCCATCCATCGCACCACGACCAGCACGTTGTATCGCGACAGCCTGGGACGTTCACGGAGCGAAGTGACGTTGTCTGGCTTCGGCCCCCTGCAGGCTTCCGGTAAGCCGCGGACCATGATCACCATTGCCGATCCGGTGGGCGGATCGCGTTACATGCTGGATGCGCAGAATAAAGTGGCGCACCAGATGACCATGAAGGGCCACGGTACGCCTTCGCCGGAGCAGGAGGCGGAGTTCCAGCAGAAGATGCAGGCGCGCCTGCAGCAGGAAGAGGCCTCCGGCGCGGTGAAGAAGGAATCGCTCGGCACCCAAACGATAAACGGAGTTAGCGCCGAGGGTACGCGCATCACGCATGCCATCGCGGCCGGGCAGATCGGCAACGACAAAGCGATCCAGATCGTGTTCGAACGCTGGTATTCGCCGGACCTGCAGGTGGTAGTAAAGAGCATCCGCACCGATCCCCGCTTTGGCACCACCACCTATACATTGACAAACGTTCAGCGCGCCGAACCTGCAGTTGCGTTGTTCACGGTACCGTCCGATTACACGGTCCAGCAAGGCGGGCCGAGAGGTGCAGCTCGAGGCGCGATTCGGACACCTCCGCCGGATGCTCCTTCACCGCAGTAGGAGCAAATTTTCAGTCACCGGTCCGTAAAGGAACGGTGCGCAGTAACCAACGATCTTCTCTCCTGAAGACGGCACGCCCTTTCCGCGACGTCCCCCAATGTCGCGGGAGGGGCGCAGTCGTTTCTGGACGACAGAAAAGGCGAGTGCCGGGTCGGGATGCAGTGTTCGGGCACGGTAAGTCAACTTGGGGAAGCGCGGGCGGGTGGAAAAGGCGAAACCCTAGCTGGCCTTTGCGTGATTCGTTTTAGGTGCGAGCGGGCCCGAAGCGTAACCGAAAATTAGCTCGACTGTATTTGGGGTCGGGCTTTTTTTTAACGAATCTATGGTGACCGATTGGTGGCAGGCAGGAAGGATTGGGCAGTGGAGGTGGGGTAACGGAGTTAGCATCGCAACGATCTTCCTGAGGGGTGATTGCTGATGGCTACTGAGAGACGGCGGACTCCGCGCTATCCGTTCATTGCGCGGGCGGAGATTATTGATGAGAAGGAAAATGCGCGGACTTCCTCGCGGGTTAGCGATCTGAGCTTGCATGGCTGCTATGTGGAGATGATGGATCCGTTTCCTGAGGGAACTTCGGTGGTGATTGAGATTTATACGGAGACGGAATCTTTGGAGGCGCATGGGACGGTGGCGCGGATTGAGCCTCGGCGGGGAATGGGGCTTACCTTTGATGAGATGCCGCCATCGTTTGTGGGAGTGTTGAATAAGTGGGTGGAGCAGGCGCATGGGCGGAAGGTGCATTAGTGGGGGTGGGACATACATGATTGAGATCGCGATGACCTAACGACCCAACGACAATTTTGGCATGACGCCACGATGAGATGGGTTGCGCAGTTTAGGCCGAGGCGGTTGGTGCCGATCGTGACGCCGGACTACAAACCGACAGGGACGGCTACTCGGCGCGTAGAGCTGTTACCGGGTCGACGGTGGCTGCGCGGCGCGAGGGGATGTAGCTAGCTAACCAGGCTGGGATTAACAGGGCGGCACAGACGGCTATGTACGTTAGCGGGTCGGCTGGGCTTACTTTGAATAGCAGAGATGACATCAGCCGCATTACCGTTACCGCGATAACCACTCCGACGATTACACCGATTCCTGTCAGACGCAGGCCGTGATTGACGAACATTCCGGTTAGGACGCGGGTTTGGGCGCCCAGGGCCATGCGGATGCCGATTTCACGGGTGCGTTGCGACACGGAATAGGCGATTACGCCGTAGATGCCGACTACACCCAACAGGAGCGCCATGCTACCAGCTACGCCGAGAATGATCAGGGTGAAGGACGTCCGGGCCAGGGATTTCTTATAGTAATAATCGACGGTGTTTACGTTGGAGAGCGGCAGGTTGGGGTTGATGGACCAAACTGCTTCGCGGACTTCTTTCATCAGGCTTTCTGAGCCTGCCCGGCTGGTGCGGATGGCGAACGTGACGCCGCGAACTACGTCCTCTTTCTGTCCTTCGAAGTTATTCCTCATGACCGGCCAATAGATAGTGGAAGGGGCTGGTTGGCTTACCCCGTTGTCGTGGACGTCGCCTACTACACCTACGATTTCACGCCAATCGTCGGTGGTGGCTACGCGGATGCGCTTGCCCACCGCATCGGCAGGGTTGGGCCAGTATTCGCGGGCGAAGTTTTCAGAGACTACCGCTACCGAAAGGTGTTTGTAGGTGTCGTCCCAGGTAAACAGGCGTCCGGCGATTAGCGAGGTTTCCAATGTTTCGACGTAGCCTGGCGCGGCGCGTTTGAAGCGGCGGAGCGGCGGAAGGTCGCCTTCGGAGTAGGTTCGGTCGGCGATAAAGATGGGATCCATGTTGGAGTTGCCGTCCATCGGAACGCTGTCACCCCAGGAGACGGAACTCACGCCCGGGATAGCCTGGATTTTGCGCAGGATGGCTTCGTCCATCCGCACTACCTGTTCGCGGTCGGGGACTTGCGTTGGATTGATGTACACGTCGAAGGCTTGCAGTTCGGCTGGTTTGGAGAAGCCGGGCGCTACGGTGGTCAGTGCGTGGAAGGTGCGGATCATCAGGCCGGAGCAGATCAGCAGGACCAAGGCCAGGGCTACTTGAACTACTACCAGGACGGCGCGGGCACGGTGTTGCTCGCGGCTTTGGCTGATGGCCCGGCCGCCTTCGCGGATGCCGGTGTTGAGGCGGACGCCGGCGTATTTTAGGACTGGAATGCAGCCGAAAAGGGCGCTGGCAAAGAGGGAGACTAGGAGAGTGAAGAGCAGGACTGGGCCGTTGACGGTGACGTCGTGAATGCGGGGTAGGCCTTCTGGAGCCAGGGCGACCAGCAGACGAATCGCTGCGTAGGCGAATCCCAAGCCTATGACGCTGCCTAATAGGCCCAGGATTACGCTTTCGAGTAGAAGTTCGGCGGCGATGCGGCCCCGGGTAGCTCCTATGGCTGCGCGGACGGCTAATTCCTGGCGGCGCCCTTCGACGCGAACTAAGAGCAGGTTGGCTACATTGGCGCAGGCGATCAACAGGACCAGGCCGATCGAACCCATCAGGATCCATAAGGTGTTGCCCACATCTCCGACTACGTCTTGCTTTAAGGGACGGACGTTCGGCGCAATCTGGGCTTGCTCAAAGAGTTTGACGCTGAAGCCCGGAGGGGCGGGAAAGCTGGTAATCACTATGGGCTGCAAGCGATCGATATCGGCGTTTGCTTGCTGGAGGGTTACGCCAGGTTTCAGGCGCGCTAGCGCGCGGTAGCTGTAATTTCCCAGGTGCGTGGTGGCGCGATCCCACTGCATGGGGGTGATCAGAGCGAGGTCATCGCGATCGAGGAAATGGAAGGTTTTGGGAAGGACGCCGATGATCTGGCGGGGTTTGCCGTCGGCGATGATGGTGCGGCCGATGACGGAGGGGTCGGCGCTGAATTTGCGGCGCCAGTAGCCGTAGGTTAGGACGGCGGTAGCTGGCGCGCTGGCAGCATCGTCTTGACGGCTGAACGTGCGGCCCAGGATGGGATTGACGCCCAGGAGCGGGAGGGTACCGTCGGTTACGCGGAGTGCGGAGACTTGTTCGGGTTCGGCTACGCCGGTGATGCTGAGCGAGTCGCCATTGTAGGCGCCGATGTCGATGAAACTTTTATTTTGCTCGCGGAAGACGAAGTAGGTGGAGGGGGCGATGTTCAGATCGGTGATGTTGAGGCCTGGGGCTTTCTGCCAGACGCCCACTAGGTTTTCGGCGTTAGGATAAGGCAGGGGCTTTAGGAGTACGCCTTCGAGGACGCTGAAGACCACGGTGTTGCCGCCTATGCCTGCGGCCAGCGTGATTAGGGTGATGGCGGTGAACATGGGGGCGCGGCCCAGTCTGCGGAAGACTTGTTTGAGCTGGTTGCGAAATTCCCTCACGAAAAACCTCCGGACACGCGCGCTAGACCCTAGGCTCGACGTAGTCGGGCCCGCACTGGTTATAGGTACGAGATTGAGGCTGAGAAGTTCCCGGGGAGGAGATTTTTTGGAGTTGCGTTGCGTTCTGACGGGGGGCGGACGATGGAGTTTGTAGGTATTGGAACCTGCACGGCGGGCCAGCTACGGGCGGGCCGGGCTGAAGCCGGGCGCCTGCATGGTCTTGGGGTGCGCCTTGGGGTTCGGCTAGTAGGTGCGGGCTTGCCCATGATTTGGTGCCCGGAATGAATGTCGAATGTTTGGTTAAGGGTAGAGACTTGGTCGGAGAAAGTCCGGTATGGCATCCGGAGCAGCGGTGCGTCTACTGGACGGATATTAACGGGTTCAAGATCCATCGGTACTCTGCTGAAAAATGCGAGCTGAAGAGTTGGAGTTTCGATGCGCCTGTCAGCACTTTGTCGCTGACGACTGCGGCGGATTGGCTGCTGGTGGCTACGGGGCCGCGTTTGATTTTGTGGTCACCGACAGGGGATCGGCGGGTGCACTTTACGCAGCCCGAGCGCGACTGGCCTTATAACCGGTTGAACGATGGAGCTTGCGACCCGAGCGGCGTTTTCTGGGTAGGAAGCATGCGCAATAATGTGGGGGCGGACGGAAGTGACGTCAAGGTTGAGGGCTTCACCGGGTCGTTGTATCGAGTGAATGCGGAAAAGCAAGTGAACGTTGCCGACAGTGGTTTTGGGATTACCAACACACTGGTCTGGAGTCCGGATCGCACCAGGTTTTATTGCGCTTGCTCGATTCGAAACATCATTTACGTCTATGAGTTCGACGCCACGGAATCTTTGGTTAGCAATCGGCGGGCGTTTGTGAAGGACTCGTTGCCGGGAGTTCCTGACGGGTCGGCGATGGATGAAGACGGGTGTTTGTGGAATTGCCGGTATTCGGGAGGATGCGTCCTGCGGATTTCGCCAGCGGGCAGGACTGTCGAGACGATTCGAATTCCGGTGTCGAATGTCACGAATTGCGGTTTTGGCGGACAGGATCTGCGTACGCTGTATGTCACGACCGCGTCGTTAGGAGCGGGAAGAGATGAGAAGCTAGCGGGCGGGTTATTTACGATGCGAACCGAAGTTCCAGGGATGGGGCCTGCGAGATTTCGTTTGTCGGCTGCGACGGCTTCCTTGTTGGTGGGAATTTAGCTGCTTTGGGATTGTGTTTTACCGACCCTGCGTCCGGTTTCGAGTTGGTTGACGATCCGGCGCGCAACGGCCCTGCAAGGAAATTAGAGCTGGGCTTGGGCCGGTTGAACCTGGTCACTTACTACCGTGAAGTGGGTTAGGTTGGCCATGCCGAACGATGTGGTGATGGCTACGTCGGAGGCGTCGCGGCCAGCGGCCATCAGGACTCGGCCTATGCGGGGTTGGTTGTTGCGGGCGTCGAAGGCCCACCAGCGATTTTCTAAGTAGACTTCGAACCAGGCGCTGAAATCCATGACCCCCGTCACCGGGATGCCGATGTCGCCCAGGCATCCGGTGACGTAGCGGGCGGGGATGTTCAGGGCGCGGCACATGGTTACGGCCAGATGTTGGAAGTCGCGGCAGACGCCGAAGCGTTCAGTGTAAACGTCGAGCGCGGTCTTGGTTGGGAGGGCGTATTGGTAGCCGAAGGTCACCCTGGTGTGAATCCAATCGCAGATGGCTTGGACCCGGGACCATACCGGTGGGATGGAGCCGAAATGTTCCAGGGCGATTATGGAGAAGCGGTCCACTTCGCAGTAGCGGCTATTGTAGAGGTAGCGGACTACGTCGTGGGGCAGGTCTTGCACCGGGATTTCACGGGCGTTTGGATTGATTTCGTCGGGTAGGCCGGAGTCGCAGATCAGTGTGGAGTTGCTTAGGCGCAGGGTGCCCTGTTGCGCGAAGAAGCGGGTGCAGCGGTTACCGAAGCTGTCGATGAAACTGTCGATCTGTGCGGCGGGTTCTACCAACAACTCGTCGGGCTCGAGGAGATCGGCTACGCGCGAGGGATGGACGTTGAGCAACGCGACCATGGCTACTGGGGCGGCATCCGGCTGGACGTCGTGAGCTACGACCGGCTGCGGGACCAATTATAATTCGGCGGTGATGGGCTTGGTGCCGCTGCAACAGGAGCAGGCGGGCGGCCTGGCGGATCTGCAAGAGCGGGCCACGCGGTTTGCTGGAGGGGTTGTCGATGCGAGCGGCCGAAGCCGGCATGTCTTGGTACGATTTCCGGCAGGTCGGCGGCCCTTGACCTTATACTATGGTATAGGGTTGATGCTGGGTGCTTATGCGCATCGGGGAATTGGCACACCAGGCTGGCGTGAACGTGCAGACGGTTCGGTTTTACGAGCGGCGGCGGCTGCTGCGGGAACCGACGCGAACGGCGTCGGGATATCGGAGTTATGAGCGGGCCGATCTGGAGAATTTAGTTTTCATCAAATGGTGCCAGCCACTGGGTTTTACATTGAGGGAGGTTCGGCAGCTTTTGCAGCTGCATGCGGCGGTGGCCAATCTGCCCGGTGGTCGCCGGGCTCGAAAACCGAACGAGATCGAGTCAATTGTGCGGATGGGCGAAGAGAAGCTAGCGAATATTGAACAGCGGGTGAAGCTGCTGAAGAAAATGGGTCGGCAGTTGCGGGCGGTTATTCAAGAATTGCAAAACCGGCAGGAGCCGGTTTGTCCGGCGTCGAAACCTCGAGGTCGAACTCCCTCCAAGTAAACGCGGTGCCCGTTTCCCAGAAAAATGTTGACTCTATACCTTGGTGCAGGGTTGAGACTGCTCTGGGCGGCTTGCGCGAATTTGCGGGCTCGCTTTTTTGGCCTGGGCAAAGCTAAGAAAGGTAGGCGGGCATGGAGAACCTCAACGCAGTGGAACGCCGGAAGGTGCGGCGAGTTTGGTTGGTGTTGGCAGGAATGGTGATTTTGTTGTCTGCATTGGTGGTATGGAAGTCGGGAAACATGGCGAAGAGGATGTCGACCGTGGCGGCCTCGAACGGGCAGGACTTCTCGCAAAGCGCCATGGGGAGTCAGGTGAAGTTTGTGGTGGAGATCCGGGAGGCGGGCGCTGACCGAAAAATCACCGGGAAATTGCTGGAGCAGAAGACCGGAGAGATTTATGCAAGAACGACGACGCCGGTGACCGTGCAGTCGAACGCGCAAACTAAGATGGTGATGGGCACGGCTGCTGATGTGCGTTCTGGTGCAGTGGTGCACGTTACCGGGACGGTGCAGAAGGACCACAGCATACAAGCGGAACAGATCGTGATTTTGACCGGATATGTGAAAGTGCAGTAAGGATGAATACGTTTCTTTTCACTAGCATGAGCGGGTGGATTGCGGTCATTTTGATTGGTATTGGAATTGTGCTGCCTTATTTGTTGCGGCGCAGTTGGCTGAGTTTGCGGTTGGGAATTGCGCAAGGATTTGGCGCGCCTTACTTGAAGCGGATGTGGGCTCACTATTGGGCGGGATATTTGGTGGCCGGCTTGTCGTTTGCACATGCCTGGATGCCGATGCGGGCTGGGCATATGCGGCGCGCGAACATGACGGGATTGTGGCTGGCGACCGGGGCTTTGCTGCTGTTATGGATGCAAGTGGCGCTGGGAGCGGCGCTGCAGGATTCTCGGTTGCAGGAGCGGCGAGTGATTCGCGGTTGGCATTATTGGGTGATGGTGGCCGTGGTGCTGCTGGTGGCCGGGCACGTTTGGTTGAACGGATGAGCTTGAGCGTTGTTGCACGGTAGCGACGGTTCCTTCTTGATCAATTGCAATCCGTTTCCAATGAGAAGCCTAGGCGAAGAAAACGCATTACCAATGGAACGCGCCCTGCAAACGCCCATAAAAGCGCCCCAACGGTCGGCGGCCGCTACAGAGGATTCGGGTATAGGGTGGCGAAGATGTGTTGCGGGTCGAAAGCGGATTTCACGTTGCGCATTACGGACAAGTCGGAAGTGGGGCGGGAATCGAGAATGGAGTGAAGGTGAAGTTTGATGGTTGCTGGGGCGAAAAGTAGCGAGGCGTCACCGTACAGACTCCGACTTAACGCGAAAACTTCTTGGGTCATTAGGATGAGAGTCTCGCTGGAGGACTCCGAGGCGCTTTCGGGCATTAGGGCGATGTAAAGGGTGCCGGAGGCTCTTGCCACGATGGCCAGGGGCAGGCTTGCGGCGTTGGCCACCGATTCCAGGATCGTGATGGCTTGGGCGTGGCGGGCTGGTAGCACGTTGAGCTTGAGAACGGTGGCCGTGGAAGAGGATTGGCGGAATAAAGGCAGGGCTTCGCGGAGGCGGCCCCAGATGGTGGGACGGGTGGTGGCGTCAAGGATGGAGACCGAGGTCGCGTTGCAGTCTTCGGCTATGCGAGTCAGATCGCGGGCGTAGCGGTCCAGGACTTCGGGAACTCCAGCGAAACCTGCGCAGAGCTGCCAATCGTTAGAGCGGAACCATTGGCCAGGTAATGGCAGCGACGTTTCGGCTGCTTGGTGATTTTCACTGGCGAAGACTGCGGGTTCCGGCGTGGTGGGAGTACGTTCGGCGAAAATCCTGGCGACCCCGGGATTGATTACATCGAGGGTGAGTGGGATCAATGCCGACTGGACTACCTGGCGGCGAGCTTGGATGGCGGCTTCGCAGGTGGAAAATGATGCCAGGAACCCGCTAGGCTGGAGCGGCGCTGGAAATGTGCGGAAGTTTAGGCGGGTGATCACGGCGAGGGTACCGAGGGAGCCGACTAAGAGCTTGTGCAGGTCGTACCCGGCGACATTTTTTACTACCCGGCCACCGCTCTTCACGCGTGCGCCGGTGCCATCGATGAACTCGGCGCCTAGGAGGAAATCGCGGGCGCTGCCGTAGGCGTTGCGGAGTGGGGAATCCATGCCGGAGGCGATTGCGCCGCCAATGGTCGATTGCGAGTAGTACGGGACCAGGAGCGGAAGGAATTGGTGTTGTTCCACAAGCGCAGCGTTCAACGCTGCGACGGGCATTCCGGCGTCTACGCTGACGGTTAGGTCGGCGGGGTCGTAGTGGGCGATCTGGTTCACGCCGGATATATCCAGCGCGATGTCGTACTTGATCGGAGTCGCGCCCAGGGAGAGTTTGGTGCGAGCGCCGCTGGGGATTACCGCGAGTTTCTCTTTCGCGGCGAAGCGAACGATTTCGGCGGCTTCTTCAGCGGAGGCCGGTCTGGCCGCAGCGGACGGAATGAGATTGTCGATGGCGTAGGAAGCCAGGGAGGCCGGATCGACAAGCAGCCGCGAAGGATTGAGGAGAGACTCCAACGCGTGGGTGCTGATGAGAGAGGGAGTCACGAGAGCCGGCTTCGTAATGCGGCCGCCGATGCGCACATGCTCGAGTAGCGGTGCGAGAACTGATTCGCATGGGTGGGCGGTGACCAATTCGCGCGGTTGCGGCACGGTGTTTTCCTTTGGTAGCGATGAAACGAATTGGCTCGAGGCTTCATGAAGTGATCGCCGGAGTTGGATGATTGTCGGAGCGGGAGCGGATGCGGGTTTCGCCGCAGCCCTTGTTTAGCGGGAACACCTTGCCGGGATTGAGAGAGCAGTTGGGATTGAAGGCGTCGTGGACGCGGCGCATTAAGGCGAAGTCATCGTCAGAGAACAGTAGAGGCATGAGTTCGCTCTTTTCCATGCCGATGCCGTGTTCGCCGGAAAGGCTGCCGCCGATTTCGACGCAGTAGCGGATAATTTCGGCGGAGGCTTTGATGGCGCGTTGGAATTGGTCGGCGTCGCGAGGATCGTAGAGAACGATGGGATGGAGATTGCCGTCGCCGGCGTGAAAGATATTGCCGATGCGGAACCCGTATTGGTCGCCAATTTCCTGGATACGGCGGAGCGTTTGCGGAAGCTTGGAGCGGGGGATTACACCGTCGAGGACGTAGATGCCTGCCGAGACACGCCCTAAGGCACCGAAGGCATTTTTGCGGCCTTTCCAAAGCAGATCGCGTTCTTGGTCATCACGGGCGATGCGGACTTCGCGGGCGTGATGGGTGCGGCAGATTTCGTCGACGGATGCGGCTTGGGCTGCGACCGCTTCCATTAGACCTTCGACTTCGAGCAGCAGGACGGCCGCGCTATCGCGCGGATAGCCTGCGTGGATGTAGTCTTCGACGGTGCGAAGCATCCACCCATCGAGCATTTCACACGCGGCGGGGGTGATCCCGCGGGCGGTGATGTCGGCTACCGTTTCGGAAGCGTCGTCGATAGTGTCGAAGATGGCGAGAAGCGTCTTGACGGCTTCGGGCTTGCGGGAGAGCTTTACGGTGATTTCGGTAATTAGCGCAAGCGTACCTTCGGAGCCAACGAGAAGAGCGGTGAGATCGTAGACCGAGGCATCGCCTTGTTTACGGCCGACGCGGACAATTTGACCGTCGGGCAGGACAATCTCGAGTGCGACGACGTGGTTCGCAGTTACGCCGTACGCCAAGGTATGTGGGCCGCCAGCGTTAGCGGCCACGTTGCCTCCGATGGTGCAGGATTTCTGGCTGGAAGGATCGGGAGCGAAGTACAGGCCGGCGTGCTCGACGGCGCGAGTCAAATCGAAATTGATCACTCCTGGCTGGACCACCGCGCGTTGATTTTCAATGTCGAGATCGAGAATACGGTTCATGCGGGTGAAGGCAATCAACAGGCCGCCACTGCGAGGCAGTGCGCCGCCGGATAGGCCGGTGCCGGCGCCACGCCCAACGATGGGAACGTCGTGCTGCGCGGCTAGCTTGACGATTCTGGAAACCTCATTGGTGGTGCCCGGAAAGACGACCGCGTCAGGGCGGCCTTTCTCAGGCGAGCCGTCGTACTCGTAAAGCAGCATGTCTTCGGGCTGGTGCAGGACCGCGGACCGGCCGAGAAGTCTTTCGAGTTCGCGAATCAGAATCTGGGTCATAGGCATCGAAATTTGCAGGGCGCTACGTTCACTATAGAGAGTGTCGCTATAGGCGCGCAACGGGGCAGTGAGGCCGGCGGAGAGCTGTGCTAGTGTAACGTTCCAAGGGAGAACACCTGATGCCGAAGCCGCGAGTGCTGGCGACGCGACCGCTGTTTCCAGCGGCGCAACAAATTCTGAATGCCGGCTGTGAGGTGGAATATTGGACCAAACCGGAGCGTATCTCGAAAGAAGAGCTATTTCTTCGGGTGAAGGATAAAGAAGGTTTAGTGTGTCTGCTCACCGAGAAAGTGAATGAAGAGTTGTTGCGAGCGTCGCCGAAGTTGCGGATTGCGGCCAACGTGGCCGTGGGCTTCGATAACATCGATGTTCCGGTCTGCACCAAGCGCGGAGTGGTTGCGACCAACACCCCGGGAGTGCTAGACGAGACGACCGCGGATTTTGCGTGGACCTTGTTGATGGCCGTGGCGCGGCGAATCGGGGAGGGCGAGCAGTTGGCGCGATCTGGGAATTGGAAAGGCTGGGATCTCGACCAGCTCGTCGGCACCGACGTGTGGGGGAAAACGCTGGGGCTGGTCGGATTCGGGCGCATCGGGCGGGCGATGGCGCGTAGAGCGACCGGATTCCAGATCAAAGTGATTTATAGCGATGCGATTCGGGCCCCTCTCGAAGTCGAGAAAGAACTCAATGCGGAGTATCGGGATTTCAACGCGCTGCTGGCTGAGGCTGACTTCGTCAGCGTACATGTGCCGCTTCTTCCGGATACGCGAGGACTGTTTGAGGGCGCGAAGTTATCGAGGATGAAGCCGACGGCATTTCTGATCAATACGTCGCGCGGGCCGGTTGTAGACGAGGCGGCGCTGGTGTATGCATTGGAGAGCGGGAAGCTGGCTGGCGCTGCCTTGGACGTGTATGAGAACGAGCCATTCATTCATCCCGGACTTAAGCGGCCGAATGTGGTGCTGGCACCGCACATGGCCTCGGCTTCGTTGGAGACACGCACGAAGATGGCGAGTATGGCGGCGGAAAATGTGGTCGCACTATTCAAAGGGCAGAAACCGCCGAATATGCTAAATCCTGAAGTGCTCAAGACGCGTTGAGGGGACGGCGATAAGTCATTATGGCGGATCTGAAGCAACTTGCCCGCCAAATTTTCCTCGAAACTTTAGCGGCGATCGATATTGCCGCCGTGATGCACCGGAAGCTGTGGCGTGACGGGTCGCTGTTGCATTGCGGCGATGAGATTGTTATGGATCTACGCGCATTCGATCGATTGTGCGTGATCGCAATTGGCAAAGCCGCGCACGCCATGGTGGAAGGGTTGGTGCCGATAATTCCACCCAACCTCGAAATCCGGGGCGTGGTGTCAGCTCCGACCCCACCCGGAGAAACGATCGCTCGCTTCGAGTATTTCGTCGGTGGGCACCCCATTCCCAACCTGGATAGCTGGAAGGCGGCCAAGGCGATTCTCGCGCTGCTGAAAACATGTGATCAGCGAACTCTAGTATTTTTCCTGTTGTCGGGCGGCGGATCGGCGCTCGTGGAATTGCCGCTCGATTCCCAACCGACGCTCGAAGACGTGCAGCAACTGTACTCGAGCCTGGTGACGTGCGGTGCGCCGATCGGCGAAATCGGTAAAGTTCGGCGGCATTTGTCGGCAGTCAAAGGAGGAAGACTGGCGGTGGCAGCTGGCGCGGCGACCAAGATTACTCTAGCCGTGAGCGACGTTCCCGCGAAACAAGAAGCAGCTTTGGCTTCCGGGCCAACCCTGCCCGATCCGACCACGGTCGAGGATGCCCAGCAGGTAGTCGCGCATTACGGGTTGCGAACACAACTGCCGTCGACGGTGTGCCGGTGGATCGACCAGGGAGGGATGATCGAGACGCCCAAGACCGGCGATCCTGCGTTTTGGAACGCGCATTTTTCGCTGCTGCTGGGAATGGACGATTTGTTTCATCCGGCTCATCGCGCGGCGGAGGCCAAAGGCTGCATAACCTGCTGCGATAATACGACCGATGATTGGCCAGTTGAAAAAGCGGCGGGTTTTTTGCTCGGACAGCTGGACGAATTACGAGAGATTCATCCAACAGAGCGAGTGGCATTGATTGCGGATGGTGAAGTAGGCTCGCCGGTGACCGGTGACGGCATTGGCGGAAGGAATGCGGCATTTGTATTGTCCTGCGTGGAGAAGATTGCTGGGCAAAAGGTGGCGGTGCTGAGCGCCGGAACGGATGGCATTGACGGGAATAGTCCGGCCGCAGGTGCCGTGGCGGACGGTGACACATCGGCTAGCGCGCGCTCCCTAGGCCTGGATGGCCGGGAGGCGTCCCGGCGCAGTGACGCTTACAATTTTTTCTTGCGGTTGGACGACGCGATTATTACCGGACCCACCGGCAATAATCTGCGAGACCTGCGCGTTTTGATCGCGGAACCCTGATTCGAATTGCTTGATCAAGTTTATCTGCTCATTTTTTTGGCGGTGCAGGCAGGCGTGTTTCGATCGTTTTCAAGCGGTCATTCATTTCCTTGACCAGGCGTTCGAGTTGTTCGAGCCGCTGCGAAACGGTGAGCTGATTTTCCGGCGGTGCTTCCGCGCCGTCTTCATCCTCCATTTGTTCGTCGCCATGCGGCGATCTGCTGGTTCTCGCTCCCTTTGGATTTTGCAACCGCTCGATCTGCTCTTTGATCTCCGGGACCATTTCAATGCTTAGATCATTGGATTTCAGCAAAGCTTCCAGGGCCGGTATGGCGGTGGCATCGCCGCGACTGCCCAGTGCATGGATAGCTGCCCAGCGAGAGATGAAATGCGGCTCGCTAAGGTACGAAGCGATTTGTTGGGTAATCTCCTTGTTCTCCTTGTCCAGGCGGCCGAGGCTGGCGATGGCGGCGCCGCGCGAATCCATGTCTTGGCCGGGAGCGGCCCAGTTGCGCAGCAACGGCACCGCCTTGACGTCACCCAGGAAACCCAGGGAGCGCAGCGCGGCATTGCGCAGAAAATCGTCGGGCGAGTCCGCTGCAACACTGGCGGTCAGAATGCTCAATGCGTTGGGCGATTTGACGCGACCGAGAGCCTGTAACGCACTGGCACGGGCGCGATAAGAGTGATCGTCGCGCGCGAGGGCTTCGAGCTTTGCGGGAACAGTCGGATCTTGCTTGAAATCGCCAAGCGCCGAGACGATGTGGTAGCGAACCGCAGCCATCTGGTTAGTGTCCAGAGACGCGACGAGATGCTTCAGTGCTGACGAGCCGTCCACACGGCCGAGCGCATCGGCGGAAATGGCGCGAATCTCCCACGCTTTGTCAGAGTTGAGCGCGGTGGCTAGAGCTGCTATTACGTCGTCATCATTCTTGATTTTCCCGAGCGCGATGACTGCATCGGCTCGATCAGCCAAATCAGTGGCGTTCTTCAGTTGATACAGCCATTCCTTTTTTTCTTTATGGAAGGTGACGGTTTTCAGGAGGTAGCCGCCTTTGTCGAACAGAACCATCCAGGGTGCGGCGTCGGACGGAAAGGTAAATGTCTCGGCGTCCTTAGTTACGCGGATGGGGTAGAGCTTGGGACCCGAGGGCGTAGTAATCTCGACGTCCACCGGAACATCGAACAGGCCGACTTGACCTTCCGCCTTTTGCGTTTGCTTGGCCGTCAGCGCAACCTGATGCTTGGCTGGGTCGTATGTGTAAGCAAGATCAAATTTCGGAGCGCCCGCGCCATACACCCACTGATGAAAGAAGCGATCCACGCTCACGTGCGTGGTTTCCTCAATCGCTTTGGTCAAATCCGACGTCACTACGTTCTTGCCGCGATTGACTTCCAGGTAGTGCCTCAAGCTGCGCCAGAAATTGTCGTCTCCGATTTGATGACGCAGCATGTACAAAACCCATCCGCCCTTGGTATAGGCGTTTCCATCGAATTCGCTGGAGTCGTCAAAGTCAAAGCGCACAATCGGTTTTTGATACAACTCCGGCATGCCGAACCATTCGCGCGCCGCGCTCCAGCTGTTGTACTCGGCCTGGTCTTTGGGGTAGTAAGACTCCATCCACACTGTTTCAAAGAAGGTAGCGAAGCCTTCGTTGAGCCAGATATCCCCCCAGTCCTTGCAGGTGACCAGATCGCCGAACCATTGATGCGCCAGTTCGTGAGAGATGAGGTCATCTTCGTCGGCAGGAAACTCAGGTATGAGCTTGGGACTTCTCAATGAACTCGATGTATTCGTGGTAGCGCTGGAATTCTCCATGCCCCCGGCCACGAAATCATCCACCATGGCTTGCGAGTATTTTTCCCACGCGAAATCGACGCCGATCTTTTTGTCGAACAAATCAATCATGGCCGGAGTACGCTCGTAATTCGGAAGCAAGCGGTCTCCGCGGCCCTTGGGTGCATAGTAGTTGACCGGAAGGCCGCGCAGCGACTGCTTCACCTCGTCAAACTCACCCGCGACAACGGTGATCAGATACGTCGAGCTGGGTTGCGACTCACGCCATGTCCACGTCTTCAGCGATTTGCCGGCGTCTGAGACGTTGACTAGCTTCCCGTTGGAAATCGTCAGCCAGGATGCTGGCACGGTCAGAATCGTCTCGGTGGTGAGCCGATCGTTGGGATAATCGTAAGTTGGCAGATAATAGCGAGTATCTTCGGATTCTCCCTGGCTCCAAATTTGTATCGGGCGATCAGGATAATCTTTGTCTGGAAGGATGAAGTAGAGGCCCTTGCTGGGTTTGCCCTCATAGCGAATCTCAATTTCGTATTTGTCGCCGGGATGCGACATGGCGGGCAGCGGCACGAGGAGTTTGCTATCGGTGGTTTCAAACTTAGCGGGCGATTTATTAACGGTGACGCTTTGGATCGTAAGCCCGACCGAATCGAACGCCACTTTAGAGATATGATCGTGAAGGATAGAGAGGCTATGGGTGACGTCGCCAAAGACTTTTCGTTGCTCCACGTCAAAACGCAGAGCGATTTTGGAGTGTTGCAGATCGTAATCGCGCGTGCGGGAATATGGCTCATCCGCCTGGAGCCGTAGTACCGAAAACACCAGAGCGACGAAGATGGCCACCCGAACAAGCCGGTGGCGCCCGTGACGAGCTGAGTGGGGAAGTGACACCATCATTCTGCTAGTCTCCAGAAAACACGAAACTGCCGAGAATCTACTGCAACGTCAGAAACGCAGCGCCAGTCCGATCTCGCACGACCGGGGCCGGCATCCGTCGCCGTGCGATCATGAGCAAGAGTTCTGTACGGGAATCGGATACAGAGGTAGCGAACCTTGCTATTTTCCCATCGGCCCAGCCCGCGGCGAGTCCAGTCAGCACTCCGCTTGCCGTGTTTGTAAACGGTGCATAGGCTCTAATGCGTCTCGAAGGGAAGCGTTCTGTCGAGCGTTGGCCGACGGCGGGATCCGGCACGCGAGCTTGGCAATCCAATTTAATTAGACGCAGCCCACCGGCAATGGTTGCAAGGCCCAAGGAATACGGTGCTTGCCACGCGACCCGCGCAGCACTAAGATGCCTCCAATTCCGGGGTCACCTCGCTAGGAGGCATCCATGTTGCGAGACAGAGTATTTATTAGGTCGCTCTTTGTGTTGGCGTGGGCAGCTCTCAGCGCGACCGCGCCGGCTTTTGCGCAAATCGGAAAATATGTGCCGGTCCCTGCGGGATCGGATTCCGACCACGCCCTGACAGAAATCAATGCGACCACCGACCCCACGCAGAAGCTGGCACTCCTCGACAAGTTTGCCAGCACGATTGCCCAGGGCGATATGGCGATTGTGGCCGACGACCTCTACGTGAACTATTACCTCGCCGCCAAAAATTATGATAAGGCGTTCGAGTATGGCGACAAATTGTTCGCGCTCGATGCCGATAACTTTTCCAATGGTGTAAATATGGTGCGCGCAGCGCAAGAGAAGGGGGATACCGAAAAGCTGTTCGCGTATGGCGACAAGGTTGCCGGGATATTGAAGCGTTATCAGGATTCTCCCGCGCCGGAAGGAAAGGCGCAGGCCGACTGGGACAACCAGAAAAGACAGACGCTGCAAAATGCCCATGACAGCGTGATTTACGTCCAGCAATTGATCTTCAATGGCGCCTACCAAACGCCAGACATGAGCAAGCGGGCCGCCCTGTTGGTGCGATTCGCGCAAATGTTCTCCGATTCGCCCTATGCGAACCAGGCCATGGGACAAGCGGCGGTGTCCTATCGGCAGACGCAAAACACGCCGAAGATGCTGGACGCGGCCAACGGCGTGCTGGCGAAGGATCCCAACCATGCGGCTATGCTGTTACTCTTGGCGGACTATTACAGCGAAAAGGGCGAACAGCTCGATAAAGCCGAGACGTATGCAAAAAAGGCCATTTCTGTGCTGGACACGGCTAAGAAACCCGATGGCGTGACCGATGAACAGTGGCGGCAACAAAGTGCACTGCAGAAAGGGCTGGCCTTAAGCGCGTTGGGACAAGTAAACATTCAAAAGAAGAACAATGCGCAGGCCGCTGAGAATTTAAAGACAGCCGCGCCCCTGCTGAAGCCGGACGCAAACAGTTACGCTCGCAACCAATATCGCTTGGGTTATGCGTTACTGAATTTGAAGAAGATTCCGGAGGCGAAGGCGGCGCTGACCGACGCGGCGTCGGTCGATAGTCCCTATAGAGCCTTAGCCCAAGCTAAACTGAAGGCCATGTCGAGTTCCACGACAGAGCGAGCGAAGTCATAGGCCGGCGCCCGCTGTTTGGAATCGACAACGCACGATATTGCATCTAATGCCGTGGCATTGGGTTTAGTGTGTAATCACGAGAGTCTTGACGAGGGAGAACCTTATGACAGAAATCGCCACGTTTGGTGCCGGATGCTTTTGGGGAATTGAAGCGGCGTTCCGCCGACTGCCCGGTGTTGTCGACGCGACCGTTGGTTACAGCGGCGGTCACACGGTCAACCCAACGTACCAGGATGTATGCACAGATGAAACCGGACACGCCGAGGTCGTGCAGGTGACATTTGATTCATCCAAGCTGAGTTACGAACAATTGCTGGATGCCTTCTGGCAAATGCATGACCCAACGCAGAAAAATCGCCAAGGGCCCGATACTGGCTCGCAATACCGTACCGCCATTTTCTTTCATTCGCCCGAGCAAGAAGCCGCGGCGAAGAAATCGAAGGCGGCGCTGGACGCTAGTGGAAAGCTGAGGCGGCCCATTGCCACCGAGATCACCGCGGCAGGGTGGTTTTATCGCGCCGAAGAATATCATCAAAAATATCTGGAAAAGCGCGGCGCAGCGTCCTGCCACATTTAGAGCCGCACGTCGGCAAATTTCTCAAGCGGGATTCTTGGGTTGAGGACGGCAGGCCTGCGGGCCGGATATCAATTCCGCCCGCATTATTTTCAGATTCTTAGGTCCGCCTCAGGTTCAGACCTGCAGAACGTCGCCTTCGCGAGCGACGACTTCATATAGAACGGGGTTAACGAAGAATCCCAGGAACAGCCGCGATAGCAACCCCGCCACCACTACAATCGCGAACGGTTTTTGTGTGTCGCTGCCAACTCCGGTCGACAGCGCAGCCGGCAATAAGCCGAGGCAGGCAACTAAGGCAGTCATCATAATCGGTCTTAGCCGCAGCAACGAAGCTTCCCGGGTGGCGTCGCGAACCGAAAGCCCCTCCAACCGCAGCTTATTGATATAGCTGACCAGAATAACCGCGGTTTCCACCGATACTCCGAGTAGCGCCAGGAGCCCGAGACCACTGGAGACGCTGAATGGAATGTGCAGCAACTTGAGCGCGATAAGCGCCCCCACTGGCTCAGTCAGAACCACACCAAGCGCAATGGTCACGGGAAATTTAAAATTTCCGTACAGCGCGAACAGGATGAGAAAAATCAGAAAGATGGCCAGTGGTCCGATGACGTACAGCTGCGATTTCGCTTCCAGTAGTTCGCTGTATTCGCCGCCCCAATCCAGGCGGTAGCCCTCCGGTAATTGCACCGATTTAGCGACTGCGTCTTGCCCCGCGTGAACGATACCTTCGAGATCGCGCCCAGTGACGGAAAACTGAATGCCGATGTAGCGCGAATTATTCTCGCGATAAATAAACGATGCGCCGCTGGATTCCTTGATGTCGGCAAGTTCCGAAAGAGGAATCTGCTGGCCGGCGGGCGTGGGAACCAGAAGATTTGCGATCTGTCGTGCGTTCGACCGATATTGCGGCTCCATGCGAACGACCAGATCGAATAGTTTTTCGCCCTGGATCACCTGCGTGGCGGCCTGACCACCCACAGCCGTCTGGACCACGGCTTCGACGTCGGTTACGTTAATCCCGTAACGCGCAATCTTCGGTCGATCAATTTCGATAATCAAACTGGGCTGACCCAGTTCGCGAACCACCGTAAGCTCGGTATAGCCGGGCGTTTTGTCGAGAACATTCTTGATCTGGACGGCCTTTTTCTCGAGCACATCGAGATCAGGTCCGAAGATTTTAACGGCCAGCGAAGATTTCAAGCCAGTAAGCGCTTCATCGACAGCGTCTTCAGCAGGCTGGGTAAAGTTAAAAATGACGCCAGGGTAGGCCGCGAGTTTTTTATCGAGATCGCGGCTTAGTTCTTCCTTGGTGTGAATTGCGCCCGTTTTCCAGGTCTGGTCGTCGTAGGGTTTCAACCCCACGTAAAATTCGCAATTGAAAAAGCCAGTGGGATCGGTTCCGTCGTCGGGCCTGCCGAGTTCGGAGCCCACCACGGTGACTTGCGGATATTGAATGAGAATATTGCGAATCTGCGGCGCGAATTCCGCCGCGTCTTCGAAGCCGATGGTGTAGGGCATGGTCGCCCGCACCCAGATCGCGCCTTCGTCGAGATGTGGCAGGAATTCCCCGCCGATCAGGGGGACGAGCAGAAGGGTAGCGCCAAAAATCGCCAGCGCACCCACCACGGTAAACGCTGGATGATCGAGACACCACACCAATCTTCCCGCATATTTTTGGCGAACCCAGTTAAACACTCGGTTTGGTTTTTCCTCGACACCCTTCGTGAACCAGTAAGAAACGATAACCGGCACAAAAGTGAGCGTGAAAACTAGAGCGCCCAACAAAGCGAACGCCATCGTATCGGCCATCGGGTGAAACAGCTTGCCGGACGGACCGGTGAGCGCATAAATCGGGAGATAACCCGCAATGATGACAGCCACGGAATAAAAGATCGGACGGTCCACGTCGCGAGCCGCGTGCAGGATGACTTCGTGGAGTTTGTAATCGGTGCCGTGGCGCTCGGCGAGTTCGCGATAAATATTCTCGACCATCACGATTGTGCCATCGATGATGATGCCGAAGTCGATCGCCCCGATGGACAGCAGATTAGCCGCCTCGCCGGTAGCGTGCAAAAAAATGAACGCAAAGAGCAGTGCCAGCGGAATGGTAAGCGCAGTAATAATAGCGGCGCGGAAGCTGACCAGAAAGAAAAGCAGAACAAGAAAAACCAAAATCATCCCGCGGACCAGATTGCCTTCCACGGTGTCCGTGGTGACCCGCACTAAGTCGCTGCGATCGTAGTAGGGATGAATCTTTACGTCCGGAGGCAGAATGCTGCGGTTAAGTTGCTCGGTCTTTTGCTCGACGCCACGGAGAACGTTTTGCGTCTGCTCGCCGCGGCGCATCAGAATCACGCCTTCGACAGCGTCATCGTTGTTTTTGACCTTGTCCTGAAAGCCAAAGATTCCGAGGCGCGGAGCGTTGCCAATCACGACTTGCCCCACGTCTTTAACCCGAATCGGCACCCCATTATTGCTACCGACCACGACCTCGCCGATGTCGTCGGTCGATTTCAGAAGGCCAAGGCCTCGGACGTAATAAAACTGTCCGCCCTGCGTGTAAAACCCGCCGCCGGTATTGGCATTGTTAGCCTGCAGCGCATTGAAAACCTGCACCACCGGAAGATGAAAATTGTAGAGCCGTGCCGGATCGAGCAGCACGTGATACTGCATTGTCGGTCCGCCGAAGCCGGAATCATCCGCGACACCAGGCACGCTGCGATAGGCCCGCTCAATAATCCAATCCTCGTAAGTGTGCAGTTCCATCGGGGAGCGGTCAGGGCTATCGATCACATAGCGATAAACCAGACCGCTAGGACTGAACAGCGGCGCCATGCTCGGGGTCACGCCGCTAGGCAATTGAGCATCGGCGATGCGCTGGAAAACAACTTGCCGCGCAAAATACGCGTCGGTGCTCTCCTCAAAAGTGAGAATGACGTCCGATAAACCGTAAAGCGAAATCGATCGCATCACCCGCAGGTTCGGCGTCCCGTTCATCGCCAGTTCCAGAGGAAGCGTCGTGAGCCGCTCCACTTCTTCGGCGGCATGCCCAGGCCACTGCGTAATGAGCTCCACCATCGGCGGCGAAAGATCCGGGTACGCATCCACCGGCATCCGCTGGAAAGAAATCGCCCCCGCTGCGACTACCAGCACGGTAAACATCAAGATAACGAAGCGCTGTTGCAAGGCGAACTGAACGATGCGATGAATCATGCGTTCGGCCTACGAATCGTAGCGAGCTGAGACTCAATGTGCATGACTGCTGGCGTCCTAGTGTTGAAGTGAATTCTTAAATTGCAGGAACAGGCTGCCGTCGCCGACGACGCGCTCGCCTTCCTTGAGCCCGTCTTGGACCAGCACGCGGCCGTCCTGGCTGTCTCCAATTTTCACCAACCGCCGGGCGAACTGATTGGAACCGGTCTGCACGTAAACGAACGGCTGATTTTCCGTGTCGTGCAAGATGGCAGCGTCCGGGACGGTAAGCGCATTTGCCAGAGCCCCGGCGTGCACCGTTGCTGTCACGTACATGTCTTTCTTGAGCTTGTTGCCCGGATTTTCCGTGACAATTCGAGCTTGCAGCGTGCGGGTGTTAGGGTCGAGCGCGTCCGCGATGTAAGAAATCCTGCCGTGAAAAACATCCGGGTAGGCGTCGGTGGTGATATCAACACTGTCTCCGTTCCGCACGTAGGCCAAATCGTTTTGATACACATTCACTAGCACCCACACCGTGCTCATGTCCGATATGGTGAAGCATTGTGTAGAGGCGGCTTGCAGCAGCTGGCCTGGTCCGACCAGACGCTCCACAATTTGACCCGATACCGGTGCCGTGACCGGAATTTGGCCGGTGGTTTTTGGCGGCTCCTTGATTAGCGATTCCGGATCTCGGATGCCCAACGCCCGCAGCGCATCTTCCGCGGATTGCTGATCGGCGTGCGCCTGCGCGAGGTCCGACTCAGCTTGCTGCAAGTCGCGTTCGGCAATCGCTTTGTGATCGTACAGATCCTTGGCGCGCTGATAATTCTTGTCCGCCAGCTGAAACGCGGTCACCGCCTTCAGATACGCAGAACGTGCCGCAGAGTAATCCGGGCTGGTCACCGTCAACAGCGTTTGCCCGGCCCTAACGTTTTGCCCGGGTTCTGCAAGAATTTCCTGCACCGGCCCGCCTACTGCGCTGAACACTGGAGTGGTCTTGAACCCGTTGTAAGCGACGGCGCCAGTAAGCCGAAGCGTGCGAGGAAGCTTGGACTTCTCTACCGTCACAACCTGAATATGAGACATCTGGTCCGGAGGCAGCGTGAAAAGCTCCGCCGTGTCAGCCTTATTTTCGCCGGTCGAGTACGAAGTCATCTTGGATTCAGTCTCGCCGGGCCCGGAGCCGCATCCCCACAATCCGAACGCAATGGCGGCAACCGCGAATGGCACAACGATATGCGGCTGAAAAAGTTTGCGCGTGATCATGGCAGGTTCCTTGTTCCGACGGCTTGGCGCACTTGTTCGAGAGCGGTCATGTAACTGGCCAGCGCCTGGCGATACGCAAGCTGATTAGCGCGATAGGTGCGCTCCGCATCCAGAAAATCCAGCAAGCTGGCCGCGCCTCGCTTGTAAGCGTATTCGGTGATGTCGCGGGACTGCTTGGCCTGATCGACGTACCCGCCCTGATAGAGTTTGATAATCTCATCGTTGGAATGCAGCGCAGCGTACGCGTCCACAATATCGGTATTCACCTGTTCCGCGGTTTCGACCGCCTGCTCTTCGGCTTGGGTAATCGCGAAACGGGCGCGCGCGATTTCTCCCTGGTTACGATCGAAAATCGGGAGGTCAATATTGAAGTAAAACGCGCCGCTGTTGATCCCGGACGTATGCGTATAGTCAAAACTAACGTCCAAATCCTTCTTGCCATTCGCGCGCATCAGCGCCTCCTGGCTCCGCGCGGCGGTCGCCCCTTGCTGCGCGGCCCGCAGATCGGGACGGTTCTGCATGCCCAGGACCTTCAAATCCTGCATATTTCCGTGCACTGGTTGATACTCCAGGTCGCCTTGCACATCGAAGTCGTCGGGCACCGATTCGAAGCCGAGGAATTGCCGCAAAGCCGCCAGCGCCTGAACCTTCGAAAGGTAGGCCGCCGAAAGATCGCTCTGAAATTGTAGCAATTGCAACTTGATCTTCAGCAGATCGCTCTCGCTCATATCCCCAGCTTTGAAGCGCGACTCGCTGATATTCACCGTTTGCTGAAAACTCTCCGCATCTTGTTTAGACAGATCGACGGTGGATTGTGCCAGCAGTACCGCAATATATTGTTGACCGGTATTGAAAATCAGCTGCCGCTGACTGTCGTCCACCTGTGAGACGCTGACCGCGGTTTGATCTTTCGCAGCTTGCAGCCGGTGCTGCCGTTTCTTCCCGCGCTCAAACAAATAGCTGATACCCACATCGAACTGCGCCTGATTCTCGAGGTAATTGGCGCTGAACTGGCTGGGACTAAACAGCGGGAAAAATTGGGAGTCCCACGATAAATTCGGATTCGGTCGAAGATTGGCGGTAACTTCCTCGGCCTGATTCTGCAAAATCGTGGTCCGCGTAGCTTGCAACGCATGGTTGTGCTGCAAAGCTAAACGGATCGCTTCCTCCAGCGAGATCCGCGTCGGCGCATTCGGCGCGGGCGCGGGCGCAACCGCAGGCGCCGAAGGCGGTGGCAACGGCGGCATCTTCTGGCCCTGCGCCGCAATAGATATCGGCAGGGCCAGAAACGAAGTGGCCAGTGCCAATCCTTTGCTCATGAATAGACTCCTAATCTCGGTAAGAGACAAAACCATCGAGCGAACGGAAAAGTGCAGCCGGAGAGGGAGAATGCGAAGAACTACAGCGCAGGCGGCCCGCGCGGCGAGGTCGCACGCGGCACATCGACCGCCAATTCCAAAGCAGTCGCGAGGACTTCCAGACGGCTCAAAACCGGAATGGTCGCGACGCTAGGTGTTGGCGTCAGAATCGCGGAGCTCGCCGTCCCACAAAATGGGCAAATATGCGCGGCTGATAGGTCAGCGCAAAAATGAAACTGCCCCGCGAGAAACGCGACTGCGATGATTAACACCAAAACCAGTCGTAATCGGTTGGATGACATGTACTTGGTAAGACGCAGCTTAGGCAATAAACGTTGCGCGGTCAAGCAGTTCAGTGCCATTCGTCTTTGACCTAACCGGCTCCAGGCCTAGAGGATCGCTTCTCGGTCCCCCTATCGTGGTGATCGCTCGGCTCGCCTCGCCGTCGCATTTTACCCTCATTTCACTTCGGGGTGCTCGCCCGGAACAATCGCCGTCCGTATTCCGTTTTCCCGCCAAGTGACGGAGGTTTGATACCGTCCCGCGCTTTGCACGCCATAATTCCAGACTTGGTGTCGCTGGAGGCGAGCGTTGCACCTCCAAATCGAATCCCCAGGATCTCGCGGGCTTTGACTTAGCATTGCGCAACCCTTAACATCGCTGGCGACATGATTGGCGAAACCATTTCGCACTACCGAATACTTGAACGAATCGGTGGTGGCGGCATGGGCGTCGTTTTCAACGCCCAGGATACGCGGTTGGGCCGCAATGTCGCGCTGAAATTTCTCCCGCCAGACACCGTGGGCGACCGCCAAGCGCTGGACCGATTCCAGCGCGAGGCGCGAGCTTCTTCAGCGCTCAACCACCCCAACATCTGCACCGTTTACGACGTAGGCGAGGTTGACGGCAAGCCGTTTATCGCCATGGAACTGCTCGAGGGACAAACTCTGAAGCACCGCATCAACGGCAAGCCCATGGCTGGGTCGCAAGTGATCGAGTTCGGTATTCAAATCGCCGACGCGCTGGATGCGGCCCACAAAAAGGGCATCGTTCATCGCGACATCAAGCCGGCAAATATTTTCATCACCGAACGTGGCCAGGCAAAAATCCTCGATTTTGGCCTGGCCAAGCTCGAGGGTAGACGAGCGGCCGGGGGCGATACCCTCAACCTGTCCGCGATGCATACCGAAGCGCCGGATATCACGCATGAAAACTTGACCAGTCCCGGCAGTTCGATCGGTACGGTTGCCTACATGAGTCCGGAACAGGCCCGCGGCGAGGAATTGGACAACCGGACGGATTTGTTCTCATTGGGCGTTGTTCTGTTTGAGATGGCCACCGGCGAGTTGCCCTTTAGCGGCAGCACCGCGGCTATCATTTTCGATGGCATCCTGAACGACACACCCAAGCCGATCACGCGAACCAACACGAGGATGCCCGTCGAGATCGACCGCATCATCGCCAAGGCTCTGGAAAAAGACCGTGACCTCCGCTGCCAGACCGCCACCGAATTGCGCGCTGACCTCAAGCGGCTGAAGCGCGATCTGGATTCCTCCGGGCGCAGCGATTCGGATGCGCGCGTTTCTTCTGCAGGCGCGCCGGTATCGGCTGATGCGAAACGCCCAGCCGTGGCCACGAAGAAAAGCGTTGCCGTGCTGTACTTCGAAAATCTAAGTGGCGCCAAGGAAGACGAATATTTCCGTGACGGCATGACCGAGGACATCATCACCGAGCTTTCCAAAATTGCGCGAATCGAGATTTTCCCACGATCGGAGATGCTGGCCTTCCGCGATAAGCCCGTAACCGCTCCGCAAGTCGGAGAAAAGCTGAACGCCATGTACGTGCTGGAAGGCTCCATCCGCCGCGCGGGAAACCGTTTGCGCATTACCACTCAACTGGTGGAAAGCGCCACCCGGCATTCGATCTGGGCCGAACGCTACGACCGGCAGATGGAAGACGTCTTCGCGATTCAGGAGGAAATCTCCCTGAGCATTGCGAAGGCCCTGGAGATCAAGCTTTCACCGCAGGAAGAAAAGGTGATCGCCAAGAAACCAACTGCCAATCCTGTAGCTTACGATTTCTACCTACGTGGCCGCAGTTATCTCCGGCAGCGCCAGTTCGAGTACGCCCTGGCCATGTATGAGGAGGCGGTGAAGCTGGATCCGAATTTCGCATTGTCTTACGCAGGAATCGCTCACGTCTGGGGCGGCATGCACGAATTTCGCAGTCCGAACCCAGAGTTCGTCGAGAAGGGCTTGGCTGCTTGCGCAAAAGCGGAGTGGCTGGCCGCAGATCTCCCGGAAGTGCTCTCGGCCAGAGCGCGCATTCAATACGCTCAGCATCATTACGACGAGAGTATTCGGTTGGCTCGCCGCGCCATCGAACTTCGGTCTGAGTGCGAAGGAGCACACGACGTTCTGGGACGTTCTTATTTTGCCTCCCGGCGATACGAAGAGGCCGTCGAACTCGCGGAAAGCGCTCTGGAAATCGTGAGCAGCGACTACAACGCCCTAATTCCCCTGATCAATTCGTTCGAGCTTCTCGGGCGCATGGCGGATGCGGAGCGGTTGCGCCGGCGTGAAAAGGAAGTTTTAGAGCTGCAGCTCCGACAGTTTCCCGACGATGTACGCGCCCGCATTCTATTGGCCGCCGACTTGGCTAACCTCGGCCAACCCGAAGAGGCGGTGCTCCACGTGCGCATTGCCGTGGCCATGCGTCCCACGGACTCCAACGTGCTCTACAACGCCGCCTGCACCTACGGGTCTCTCGCGATGAAGGCCGACGCAATGGAGATGTTCCAGCGTTGCATTAAGTCAGGCTACTCCAACTCTGCCTGGGCCATAAATGATCCCGACTTAAAAATCCTGCACGACGACCCCGAATTCAGGAACCTTGTAGGCGTTAAGCGCGACACTCCGACATAGGGCCGTATCGCTTCTTCTCGCCGGAATCGCCAGCTTGCACCCGGGTTTTCAACATGCCGACGTCGGTAAATTCTGCTGAGATTACAAAATGAGGATTGCGCGTCACCTGCACGGAAAGCGTGAGGCTGCGAGCTGAATGAAAGGAGCGGTGAAATAATGGCGGAGAGGGTGGGATTCCAATCCGCGGTCTTCGAGAAGCAGCTAAAACATGGGTTTTTGTTGCTTTTCCCGCCATTCGGATCGATTCCGGTGTAACACCCTTATCGGCGCTTTTACACTCACATACGCTCAATCCGCCCTAACTTAGTATCAATAATATCAGGCGACTATCAGGGAGTCCACGGCGGAAAGGTACTAAAAGATGCTCTACGAATCCACCGTACTTGTCGCTAGTGCCGCGTAGATCCTCGCACCATAGTTCCAGGCAGAAAGGAAGCAGGTATGCGAGAAGCGAGCTTTGGATGTCGGTATGACGGAGATCTTGCAAGTATTCCCAAAGGTCCTGCAGATCCGGTCGTTCGCCGGGTTTGATTCGCAACAGCCGACGCAAATGGCGATCATTTCCCTCAAAAGCCTCCTGGGCGGACCAGCTCCGGAGGAGCTGCTTTTCCATATGCGCGCCGAAACGCGATTGTCCTGTCAGCTTGATTGAGAACCATCCCTTACTTGCCCTTGCCAGTCCGGCTGGAACGTCTCTTACCGCTCGCCGTTCTCGTTCCTTCAGTGAGATGAGTCATGGCTTGTCGTAGAAGCCAATTCGCTTTGGTCTGGTAACCGCGGCCATCGGCTTTGAGCCATGCGATGACGTCGGAATCAAGACGCATCGTAACGGGCTTCTTCGTTGGTCGATAGAACTTGCCAATTTCGGCTCCGCTCCAATCGACAACCGCCGGAGCTTCCGAGAAATCAATGTCCTCGTCTCTTTTTGCGGCGATAGCTCGGATGTCTCGCTTCTGCTCCTTTGTGAACTTCCTCATAGGCTCTCCTTTCGTGTGATTCGGCGGCGCGAGACGGATGACACGAATGACTTCTTCGTCGTGTTCCTCATAAAAGGTATGAACGACCAATAGAATCGAACCCGGCCCTATGGCTCCGACTGTTTGAATGTCGCATGGCTCGCCACGACGGGGAGAGAATACGGTCCTCGCGCGAGTTTGTCAATACATTTGTATGTACAGTGCCGTATGCGAGCCGGGCACAAAAAGTGGAAATAGACACCATGAATTCAAGGGAAGGGTAATCAATGACTTACAGAAATGGCGGAGAGGGTGGGATACTCACCCTAGGGTTTGACGGATCTTGCTTTATTTTCTTGAACATGCGTGCAAATCGCATGGACACAGGTGATTTCTCGACTCTCGCCTGTTGCAACTGTTTCAACTGCTTCGCATAAGTAGCACCAGTTTCGGCCCCAAACAGACACCAAAGACACCAAGCGGCAATCGAGAGAAGATCCTCAACGACGCAACCTGAAAACAGGCGATCGTCAGGCTACAACCAACTCTCCTAAATGATGGCAGACAACACGGGAGCAGGCCAAATTCTTCTTAGCCCCTCAATGGCCCCGGTTTTCCTCGGCCGCTTGCTTACTTGCTTCGTTGGAGCTCATTTCGACGCACTCTTTCGAACGGCGCAGCGGTCACAATGTCGATGATCTCGGTGAAGAGACTGCTATACTCGGGCTTCGGACTTGTCCGTCGACGGCGGCGGCTTTGAAAGCGCTTTTATTGCACATTTCGCTTCTTTTGCCGTGCGGCATGACCTCTGGTCCTGGCTTAGCGGCACAGACTGCCTCGCCGTCAAAATCGCAGGCCGAGATCAACGACGAGGCTCAGCGAGCGTATCGATCAGGCACCACGGCAGCCACGAATAACGACTTGAAGACCGCTGAAACAGAGTTCGAGAAGGTCGTTAGCCTTGTGCCGCAGATTGAAGAGGGTCACACCGCATTGGCCACGGTGCTGCTACGCCAGGAAAAACTTCCACAAGCCATCAAAGAACTGGAAAAAGCGCTGGCTTTGAAGCCCGGAGATACATCCGCGCAGATAAATCTGGCCGTCGCCTGCGAGCAAACCGGTGCATACAAAAAAGCGATTCCCTTATTTGCCAACGTTGAACAACTAGCGCGGCAGTCACCCGCTCCGGATTCCTCGCACACACTTTCCGCACCCGTTCTGGAAGCATACGCTCGCGCGCTGGCCGCCACGGGTCAAGTCACTGCCGCCATCGCCCAAATGAAGTCTGCCATCGCGGAAGCGCCCCGCAATTCCGAACTCCACGACGCGCTGGGCTCGCTGCATGCACAACAGCGCAGTTGGCCTTCGGCGATCACGGAATTCCACGAAGCACTCAAACTTGATCCGCGATTTGCCGCGGCGCACCTGCATCTAGGAGCAGCGCTGCTGATGCAGCAGCAAGTGCCTGCAGCGCTCACTGAGCTGAGGTTGGCCACGGAGCTGTCTCCGGACAACGCGGTCGCCGCCACGGAGCTCGCCAAAGCATATGCGGCCAACAATGAAGACGAGAAAGCCATCGCGGAATTGGAGCGCGCGATCAAACTCGCGCCCGGCTCCGTGGAGGCTAAGTATCAACTGGCGTTGGCGCGGCAGCGCACCGGTCACCCCCTTGACGCGATTCCGCTGCTTCGCCAGGTGGTTAGCGCGGATCCGAAGAATTCGGAGGCGAGCGCAAGCCTAGGTTTAGCCTTGCTTCTCGCCGGAAACGCAGGCGACGCAATTCCGCTGCTCCAGCGCACATTGCAGCAAAAGCCCAGCGATGCCACGGCGAATGAAAATCTCGCCGCCGCCTACCTGCTAATGAACGAGAACGAGGAGGCCGTTCGCGTGCTTCGTTCCGGTCTGCTGCGCAATCCCAATAGCTTCCAGCTTCACTACAACCTCGGACTCGCACTCAAATTGAAGGATGACAACGCCGGCGCCATTCCCGAGTTGCAAACCGCCGCCAAGCTGAATCCCACGGCGCATGAACCGCACTACACGCTGGGGATCCTTCTTATGCAGGATGGCCGCTACGATGAAGCAGCCAGAGAACTTTCCCAGGCGATGAAGCTGCATCCCGACAATGCCGACGGCTGGGCCACCCTGGGCAGCCTCTATCGCAAGATGAACAAGCTGCCGGAAGCCGCCGATGCGCTGCGCGAAGCGATTCGTCAAATGCCCAATCAGCCAGACTCGCACTTGACGCTTGCCATGGTGCTTGCCCAGCAGGGTAACGCCGCGGAAGCTGCCGCCGAGCGCAACAAAGGCGCTGAATTAGAGCGCGCGAGCATGAACCGCGAACGCGCCAATGTCTCCACAAATTCCGGCAACGCGCTGCTGCAGAAAGGCCAGATAGCGGATGCCATCGAGCGTTTTCAAGAAGCGCTCAGCGAGGATCCCGATTACGCCGAGGCTCATCGCGGCTTGGCCAATGCCCTGGAACGCCAGGGCAAAAGCGCCGAGGCTGCCGCTGAACGCCAGAAAGCCGATCAACTCGAAAAGTCAAAATCCCAGCCGTAATTTTGTCCAACCTACGAATAATTCGTCCACCTTCCCCATGGGGCTTTCCCCCTTGCCGCCATTTACAGCGCGGTTATGATGCGGTATACCAGAGGCACAGCATGTCCGCCGTAGGGAGCAAAAAGTTGCTTCGAGCATTCCAAGTGCGGCGTGGGCGCAATGTTTCTTGTAACCGGCGGTTGTCCGCAGGTCTTGCGGTGTGCGGCAAGATCGGCCTACGCAGGCAGGACGCCATGAAGCCTCGGATCAATCAAGTCCTCACCAGTATCGCGGTTTTCGTCGCGGGCGTTGCATTGCTCGTGCTGTGCACGAACCTCACCAGCCATGCACAGTCTAGTGATCCCGCTAAGGCCCAGAGCTATTCCAATCTGATACGCCAGACTTACAACTTTCGTTTCGGCAGCGAGAATATCTCGCTACCCGGGAACGCCGCCACGGTGAGCAACGACTTCATTCCAGCCGGTGCTTTTCCGGAGCCCGAGTATTGTGCGCATTGTCATCAAGAGGCCTACCATCAGTGGCGTCAATCCCTGCATTCCAACTCTTTCCGCACCCCGTTTTATCGCACCAGCGTGAATATTCTGGTGCGCACCAAAGGTATTGAGTTCTCGCGGCACTGCGATAGTTGCCACAATCCCATCGTGGTGGTTTCCGGCGGGCTCACCCAGGAATCGCAGGTCAATCGTTCTTTCGACAAGAACGGCTTGCTGTGCATGACCTGTCACTCTATCCAGCGATTGCAGTCCACTGCGGGCAATGGCGGTTACGTCATGGGTGTTCCCGCGGTCATGGTGGATGAGCGCGGCGCGCGCATTCCCGGCAAAGTTTCGGACGAAGAAATAATGGCGCATCCCGAGCGTCACTCGCAAGCTGTGATGCAATCCTTTTATCGCACGCCGGAATTCTGCGCCGCCTGCCACAAAGCCAACCTGCCCAATCCCCTGAACGATTACAAATTCATCCGAGCCTTCACGGTTTACGACGAATGGCAGAACTCCAAGTTCTCCAAGCGCAACCCGTTAACTTTTTACTCGGCGGATTTCAATACCTGCCAGGGCTGCCATATGCATCGCGCGCAGGCCACGCTGCCCGAATACGGCGCGAAAGCGGGATTCTTTGCGTCGCATCGCTGGCTGGCCGGAAACACCGCGGTCCCGTTCTACTATGGCCTCGACGAGCAACTGCAAAAAACCATCGAATTCCTGAAAGCCGGCAACTTCCTGAACGTGGACATCTTCGCGCTGAAAAAAGCCAACGACGATCACCTCATCGCGCCGCTGGGTTCGGTGCCTTTCACCCTCGCGCCCAACGACGTGGTGGAAGCCTACGTGGTCATTCAAAACAAGAACATTGGCCACTCGCTCATTCCCGAAGTCCGCGATCTCTACGAAGCCTGGGTCGAGTTCATCGTAAAAGACGCCGCTGGAAACGAGCTCTATCACAGCGGTTTCCTCAAGCCCGATGGCATGCTTGATCCGCGCGCCCACAGCTTCACCAACCGCCCGGTGAATAGTGACGGCGAGTTTGTCGACAACCACAAGGTCTGGACCATCCATTCCGTGGCTTATGACAACTCGATCCAGGCTGGACGTTCCGCGCTAGTGCGCTACGAATTCCAGATTCCCGCCGAAGTAAAAGGCGCGCTCAGCATCACCGCCCGCGTGAACTACCGCCATCTGCGGCAGAGTTATCTAAACAACGTCTTCGGCCCGGATCACCCGCTCTATCCGGTCGTCGAGATTGCCTCTCGTACGCGCGAATTAAATCTCGGCGCCAACCCTCCGACTCCTCCCTCGCCCGCCGACAATCAGGACTGGATGCGCTGGAACAACCTTGCCATCGGGTTCGTCGATCAGCAGCAATACTCCGATGCCATCGAGTCCTTCGAACACGTCGTGAAACTTCGCCCGGATTACGACGACGCTTACGTGAATCTTGGCCTAACCTACATCGAGTGGGAGAAATATTCGCTGGCACGCGCGCCGCTGGAAAAAGCTTTGCAGTTGCATCCTGAGTACGCTCGCGCCCTTTACTATCTGGCACTCGTCGAACGCCGCGAGGGACATCCGGAAGTGGAAGTAGCCGATCTGCAAAAGGTTGTCGAACAATTTCCGCAATCGCGGGATGCCCGTCGTGAACTCGGCATCGCTTATTACCAGCGGCATCGCTCCGACGACGCCATTGCGCAATTTGAAGCCTTGCAAGCCATCGATCCAGATGACTTGGCCGCCCACTACAATCTCGCCGTTCTGTATGCCCGCAAGGGTCTGAAAGACAAGGCCGCGGAGCAGGCCGCGCTGTACGCCACCAAGAGAATCGATCCTGCGGCTCCCACGTATTCTCTCGATTTCCTGCGCAAGCATCCGGAGATTTCTACGGAGAGCGTGCCTTGGCACATGCACACGGATCTGAAGCCCGGCGTCGGCAGTGCCAGCGGCGGCGGTGGACTGCAGTAACCACTGAGGAGGATCTTCCTTGCATTCCGATCGCCGCAAATTTCTTCGTTCGCTCAGTCGCACGGCTCTGGTGCTTCCGTTCATGGATATTCTGGCCCTCGCTGTGCCGCAACAGCAGGATGCTCCGCCGAAACAAAAGACTGGCCCGATCGAACGAAGCTATGATGCCAAACCCGCTCCTCCGCCCCCGGGTCCGAAATCTCCCATTGAGGGCACACCTCTGGGTGTCAGTTTCGTGGATGTCGTAAGGGGCTCGGGACTGGAAGTCGAAACCATCTACGGCGGCGTCAATAAAAACAAGTACCTTCTCGAGACGACGGGTTGTGGTCTGGCCTTCTACGACTACGACAACGATGGATGGCTGGACGTCTTTCTTGTAAACGGCTGGCGGCTGGAAGGCTTCGCCAAGGGCCAGGAGCCCCATTGCCATCTATTTAAGAACAACCGCGACGGCACGTTCACCGATGTCACCAAGGGCTCAGGCCTGGAACTACGCACCGGCTGGGGCCAGGCTTGCTGCGTCGGCGACTACGACAACGACGGTCACGACGATCTGTTCGTTACCTACTACGGGCAAAACGCCCTTTACCATAACAACGGCGACGGCACCTTCGTCGATGTCACCGAACGGGCCGGCTTGGTACAACCGGGTCCAAAGGTGCGCTGGAATACTGGATGCACCTGGGTCGACTACGATCGTGATGGACATCTCGATTTGTTTGTCGCCAACTACGTTGACTTTGATTTGAAAACCGCGCCTCTGCCGGAGGAAGTTCCGTGTACGTACAAAGGCATTCTTGTCGCCTGCGGACCACCAGGGCTGTCCGGCGGAAAAAACATCCTGTACCACAACAACGGCGACGGCACCTTTTCCGACGTGAGCGAAAAAGCCGGCATGTGGACTGCCATCGGCACCTACGGTCTTAGCGTTGCCGCGTCCGATCTCGATAACGACGGTTGGCCAGACATCTACGTGGCCAATGATTCCGCGCCGGCGACACTGTATCTGAATCAGAAGGATGGAACCTTCAGAGACGTGGCCGTGCAAAACGGCGCAGCGGTGTCTGCCGAGGGGAAACCCCAGGCTGGCATGGGTGTTTCGATTGGCGACTACAACCGCGACGGCAATCTCGATGTAGTGAAGACCAACTTCGCCGGCGATACCGACTCCCTGTACACCAATCTCGGCGCAGGCGTATTCGAAGATCGCACCTATCCTGCCGGCCTCGGCGTCAACACCCGCCTGCTGGGCTGGGGCGTCGGCTTTTTCGATATGGACAATGACGGTTGGCTCGACCTGTTAATGTCCAATGGCCACGTTTATCCTGAAGTGGACAAATCCAAAGCCGATCTAAAATATGCCGAGCATAAATATCTCTACCGCAACTTGCGGAATGATCGCTTCGAAGAGGTGACGGAAAAAGGCGGACCGGGAATCCTCGAAAGCGCCCCCGCCCGCGGCTGTGCCTTTGGCGATTACGACAATGATGGCGACCTGGACATCGTCGTCAACTGTGTCAATGCGATTCCGCAACTCCTGCGTTGCGATTCGGCGCTCAATCGCAACTGGATCAAGATCAAGCTCGTGGGAGTAAAATCCAATCGCACCGGCATCGGCAGCCGCGTGCTGGTCACCGCGAAAACCACGCCGGCCGCGCAAGAGCCGTTAGTGCAAATGGACGAGCTGCGTAGCGGCGGCAGCTACTTTTCGCAGAACGACATGCGTCTGCACTTCGGCCTCGAGCAAGCCACCAAAGTCGACACCCTCGAGATTCGCTGGCTCAGCGGCCAAATCGACCAACTCAAGGATCTTAAGCCAAATCATCTCTACATCATTCAGGAAGGTGGGAAAATCCTCAAAGCCGAAACGTTGCAGGCCGCGAAGAAATCATAACGTGAGCATGGACCTAAGAAACGGAAAGCAGATGGCGATGCGCATTTCGCGAAGATTATTGTTCGCCCTGGCAGCGATGCTCCTCCCTGTCGTCTGCCATGCTCAGCCCAAGTGCCCGTGGCTCAACGAAGCCACGGCACGTGGAATTCTCGGTGGCTCTGTGACCGTGACGGTCCACATCGACAATCGCGGCGGCGGAGCCTGCGAATTTTCAAGCCAGCAAGGGGCGGCAGTTCACCAACTGCGCATCTCCGTCGACCTCATGACCGACATCCCCAAACAATTTCCCTCCTACCTCGCCCAGTGCCCGCCCACCAGCGCGCCCCTCCGCTCCGTTGGCAATGAAGCTGTGATGTGCAGCATCGCGGGCCAGGGCGAGCAGTACATTGAGCGGGTCGTGAGCCGCGTCCGCAATCAGGCTTTCGTTGTGAACGTGAGTTCCAAAGCCCGGGACGATCCCTCCATGACCCAGGAAATGCGCCACGACCAGGCGAATCTCGTCGCCGAGCAAATCGCCGGAATCCTCTTCTAGATTTGTTTCAAGCCTCTGAGTCAATCTAATCACCTTACGTAGGATTCAGATTCCGAACACCGCTGCCTGTAGACGATGTGGGCCGTAAATCTCTGTCGAGAGTGCGCGTCTCGCCATGCTCGCCGAACGGCACGGGCGCGTCCTTAGCGGCACTAGCTTGTACGTTCCCGACGTGCAACTCGAATTCGAAACCAGAGACTAGAACTCGCGACGCGGGCGATCTCGACGCTTACGGTAAAATGGGGTCGCAACTTCCTGGTGCGGCCGTGCGAGGGGGCACTCAACGCTTACACTTTGATTAGAAAACTTATGCATCTTGCTGGTAATTTGAGAAATAAGTTTCTAATTGCAATAAAATCCCTTTGCCTAGAATCGGGCGTCCTGCAATACTCGATTCGTGTCCTTATTTCCAGTCAAGAAGCATAAATAGAGGATGTTCAGAAAATGTTCTGCCGCCACCAGAAACGAGCCGCTCCGCAATTGGTTTTTGCGATGCCCGCAAGGGTACGGCCCCATGAACAGCGCTTGGTGATGTGGCGTTTGGCAGTCTCCGAAGCGTTGTGCGAGAACATAAAAGAAATGGCGGAGAGGGTGGGATTCGAACCCACGGTACGGTTTCCCGTACGCTCGCTTTCGAGGCGAGTACTTTCAACCGCTCAGTCACCTCTCCGCGGCTATTTTCATCGTAACAGAGCGTTTGGTTTTCCGGCAATGTGCTCCCGCGTTCTGCCTCAGTCTTCTTGTTGATACGTACCAGAAAAAGTAGCGGAATCACGAACCTGCCGGCGGGCAGCGAAAAACGATTGGATCAGCGCGGCGCATTCGGCGGCCCGAACTCCGGGTGAAACTTGAACCTGATGATTGAGGCGCGGATCGGTCAGAATTTCGAAGCACGAACGAACCGCGCCGCCCTTGGGATCATCGCAACCGTACACGACCCGCGACAAGCGAGCCTGAATCATCGCGCCGGCGCACATGCTGCAAGGTTCAATCGTAACGTACAGGGTTGTCCCGGCGAGTCGATAGTTGCCGAGCGCCCGCGCAGCTTCCCGGAGAACCACGATTTCTGCGTGCGCGGTGGGATCGCAATCGCGGATAGTTCGATTTCCAGAGCGCGCAACAATCTGCGCATCGCTCACCAGCACGGCACCCACCGGAACTTCACCAGCTAGCGCCGCAGCCCGTCCTTCTTCCAACGCCAAGCGCATGTATTCTAGGTCGCTGTCCATGACTCGGCCAGAGAATAGCACGCGAGCGATCTGACTCTCCATTCCGTGGTCCTCCTCCAAGGCTAGGAAAGCGACATCCCGACGCAGGCTTTACCACCGTGGCCCGCCAACCGGGGAAGAGCGCGCGGCTGGTCGCAATCGGCAGCGACACGATCGCCGTTGCAGCAACGCTCCGTGATCTGGTGCTGCTACCGTGGGGTACTCGGTGTTAACTCTTTCTTTTTCCTCCAGTTCTTGACAATTAAAGTACGCGCCAACAAACTACTGCGCATGGTCGAGATCCTTGTAATGCGATTGGCTGGCGATTTTCTCGGCGAGTTTTTGTTGCTTCGCTAAAACTCCGCATGGAAATCCGACGAGATCCCATCACGCAAAGTTGGGTAGTCCTGGGTCAGCGCGAACACCTGGACGAAGCCGCCGAGCCTTGCCCATTTGATGGCAGCATGGCAGAAAAACAGCCCGCGATCCTGTCCTGGCCCGCCGAAGGGGCCTGGCAAGTGCGCGTGCTCCCGCATCCCGATCCGCTGTACCGGATTGAAGGCGAGCCAGGCCGCCAAGCCGAGGGCATGTACGACAAAATGGGTGCGCTGGGAGCGCACGAAGTGGTCGTGGAGACGCCGCATCACGACGAGCCCATGTCGCGATTTAAGGACGAGGAGATCGAACGCGTTTTGTGGGTTTGGGCTGCGCGCATTGCTGATCTCAAGAAGGATTCCCGCTTCAAATACGTCACCGTTTTCAAGAACCATGGCGCGCTAGCCGGTCAGGAGTGGTCGCACGCTCATTCGCAAATTACCGCCACGATTTTCGTGCCAAGGCGCATCAAATACGAACTCAGTTCGGCGAGCGAGTGGTATCGGGAACGCGAGCGCTGCATTTTCTGCGACGTGGTGCGCCAGGACGAAAAGCAGGGCAAACGCATCGTGGACGTGCAAGGCGAATACTACGCATTGTGCCCCTATTCTTCCCGCGTGCCCTACGAAACGTGGTTGATGCACCGCAAGCACAATCATCTGTTCGAGCAGCCTAGACCTGGTTCAAACCGCAGGCATCTTGCGGCATTGCTTGGCCGCGTCTTGCGGAGACTAGAAAAGTTGGCGCCCGCGTTTCATTTGGTCGTCCACACCGCGCCCAATACCCGCAACAAAAAAGGGGAGCTGGCCGGCTATTGGAAGACGCTGGCCGAAGACTTTCATTGGCACATCGAGATTCTTCCTATTCTGGAAAAGCGCAGCAAGTCGTACAGCATCAAAGAGGTGTATTTTAACTCGCTGCTTCCGGAGCAAGCCGCCGAACAATTGCGTTCGCTGGACCCCAATTCATGAGGCCGCGTTTGCGCCGCCGCGGTCGGCGAGACGAGTCCGGTGGAATCATTTCTTCGCTGCTCTCGCTGCTATTGGTCGTGGTGTTCTGCACCGTTTTGTATTTCGCTCGTGGTCCGATCCTGCGATTCGCGGGAGAAAGTTGGATCGTCGAAGACCCGCTGGAACGATCGGACGCCATTATCGTACTCAGCGACGACAATTTTTACGCCGACCGCGCCACTCACGCCGCCGATTTGTACCGTCACAGCTTGGCGCCGCTGGTGGTAGCCAGCGGTCGCAGGTTGCGTCCATATGCCGGTATTGCTGAATTGATGCAGCATGACCTGATCGAGCGCGGCGTGCCGAAAGACAGAATCCTGGCCGTTGCTCACAATGCCGAAAACACCAGGGAAGAAGCGCAGGCGCTCGCGCAGCAGGCTTTGGATCACAAGTGGAAGAGCGTCATCGTCGTAACCTCGAACTATCACACTCGGCGAGCCCGGTATATCTTCTTGCACGTGTTCCCGTCGCAGATTGCGGTGCGGGTAAGCGGCTCGCACGACGGGGATTTCGACCCGGAACACTGGTGGCAGACGCGCAGTTCTCTGAAAGAGTTAACCCGGGAGTTTGCGGGCTTGGTGGTAGCCATGTGGGAATTACGTGCTCAACCTAAAGCAGGCAGTGGTACACCAGCGGTTGTGGGATTGGGCTCTCTAAACCTACTAGATATAGTGTAGCGCGTGACGCCACATCCAACCTTTGCCGTCTTCCATTTTCCTTTACACTCGTTAAGCCCTGTACTATCTTCGCCATTCCGAGTCGCGCGCGCCCTCACAGCCGACGAAATGCGACTTCGAAGAGTAAAATCTCTCGTCGAGGTGTCCCAATGTGGAAGAAAGACGACGCAAAACCTCTAGGAGTTTCAGAGCAACCTTCCGGCCCGAGCGCAACATCGTTCGCTCCTGCTAGCAGTGTAAGCCCCGGTAGCCATCGCGATGCCCCGGCCGCGCCGACGGTTTCGTCGCGTGCTACGGCTTGCATCAGCCAGGGAATTAAAATTAAGGGTGAAATCACCGGCAGTGAAGATCTCTTTGTGGACGGACCGATCGAAGGTAAGTTGAATTTATCGAATGCCAGCCTCACGGTTGGACCCAATGGCACGGTGAAAGCCGACATCGTGGCCCGCGAGGTCATCGTGAGAGGGCGCGTCGAAGGAAAAATCCAGGGTCGCGAGCGTGTTCAATTGTGGAGCACCGGGCAAGTGATCGGCGAAGTTCAAACGCAGCGGTTAGCTATTGAAGATGGTGCACTGCTTCGTGGTAAAGTGGAAACGGGCAAGCCGATCGACAAAGCAAGCGACGATCGCAGCCCAGCGGTGGCCATCGCCGGCAAGTCATCGGTGTCTGCAGGAACCGTTTCGATCTAACCTATGTATTTACGGGACCTATGAATTTACTCAACAAATGGAACATTGGGCCTGCAGGTCCCTCCCGGGACGTGTCGCGCCCGGTGACGCCGGCTGTGAGCTCGGGCGACCGATCGCATCCTAAGGGTGGTCTGCCTGCAGCGGCGGTCGGAGCTTCTCGTGGGCCATCTTCCAGCGAAACCAATCGGGTCTCCAACGGTTTGAAAGAACTGTTGTGGAACTTGGACGGAGTCGGCCGAGGAACGTTGCTGGATCTCGGTTCCGCTTGGCAGACCACACTTAGTTTTTTTATCGAAAAGGGCTTTCGCGTTACCGCGGACGACCTGCTACGCGAATGGAAACAGTTTTTAGAACAGGATGAGAAGAACCTGCGAGCAGCCGGCAAGACTCCAGACCCTTCGGTAGACTTGACGCCGGCGGGACGCGCCACGCGGTTCCTGGAATCGAATTTGCAATATCCTCCGGCTTCCTTCGACGCTGTGCTGCTATGGGATTTGCTGGATTATCTTGAGCAGCCCATGGCCACCAAGACGGTGGGCTGCATCACCGAACTGCTGCGGCCGGGCGGCGTGGTTTTCGCGATGTTTCACAGCAAGAAGCCGGAAGGGTTTCAGCGCTATCGGGTGGCGGATTCCGGCACGCTGCAAGTGATCTCCAGTCCGGTGCTTTGCCCTGCACAACGGGTGTACCAGAATCGCGAAATCCAGGATCTGTTTGCGCGATACCGAACGACGAAATCGTTCATCGCACGTGATCAACTTCGTGAAAACCTTTTCATTAAATAGCTCCTTCGTCAGCATTAGGCCTAAGACCGCTTAAACACTCGCAGCGATTCCTACAATGTCTCCGCATTGAGCCGGGAATACAGTATTTGTTGACTTGCATTTCGCAGATTGCAGGCGTACACCTGAGGCGTGAGCTCGACGAGCTCCGGAGGGGAGCATGACTCCACCGGGCTTAGAGCGCAGCACAAGCTGATCACACCGCTCGTGCGGTGCGCGTCGCCCAGAAACACCACGACACATTTGCGGCGCTTCCGAGGCGACACCAGCAATAAAAGAAACGGGGAGCCTTACGGCTCCCCGTTTTCGCGTTAGAGGTTATTGAGTTCTGGTGGTGGAGTGTTGACCGGCGCGATGGTGCGTGGCTGCATGCGCCTTATGTCCCTGGCGTCCATGACGCCGGTGATGTTTCACGCTCGCAGGTTGCGCGGCGCTGGCGGTCTGGATGGTGGTGGCCAGGAACCCGGCGACGGCCGCCAATAGAAGAATCTTGAAGATGTGTTTCACGGCTTAATCCCCCGAACTACCAAACTGCTTGCCACATCATTGGAGCACAAGTTCATCGCGAAGTCGCGCGAGATTCCGTTTAGCGATGACGTCAGCATCAACCTGCATTCGGCACCGCTGAGCGATGGGTCCCGCAGGCGACGTTTCCAAGACCCGCGTGGAGTTTAGACTCACGCGGCTGTTTTGAAGCGCTCTCGACATTTCCCGCCGGTTTCCTTTGCGTACGCAGGTGGCTCGCATTTGTCAAAGGCGGCGTCGGGATCACCGTAACCGACTGCGCGTCGGTCCGGACCAACCGCTTCGAGACTAGCCACCCAACTTTAGACTTTGCAACCACTTGATATTTTCGCGTTGATCGGCGATGACCTGGGCTTGCCAGATCAATGCCACGCACATACCAGACATAACCACTAGGCAAACCGCAAGAACCAGGCCCTTTTGATTTTCCGAGGCTGTTGTGCTGAGCTTGAATCGAGACCAGGCCATAGATATAGTTCTCCCAGTACTTGGAATCCACGCCAGAATACCCGGCGTCCATAGCAGTGCGGTCTGCTCGCCAAGTAAGATGGCAATTGCAGTGCCAGGGGAAAAGGCGCAAGGGCGACTTGGCGTATGAGGCCGGAAACAAAGGAATTGGCGTCTGCTTGTCGATCAATCAGGGCTCGAGCGGACGGAGATTTAGTATGCAAATCGTCAGGCTTTGGAGACAGTTTCTTTCCGGGCAGTGACGGCGGCAAGCACCAAGTCCCAAACGTCGGGCGAGTTTCGTGGCAAGACCTTGTTCTTGGTTCCACGGGAGGCTTCGGCAAGGGAATCTAGCTGCGATTGGTTGGCCAAGATCAGGCCGCGATCGCACACGGATAGGAAACCCTCTGCTTCGGCGGGCGTGGCGATGCCTATTATCGCGGGATGCGATCGTAGGGCTCGCTCATAGAGCTTTGATAGATCTCGGATGCATTGGCTTACATTGGCTCCCACCGCCAGGGACCAGAGCACACCCTGTTGGCGCAAGACGGCGTTGCGGCGGGCCGTCTCGGCGGCGAATCGCTGCTCGTCAGCTTGACTGGCTCCGGCAAAGAAGAAAAGCTCGTCGAAGTCCCGCTGGCGTGCCAGTTCTGCATCGCGCGTCGGCAATCCGGTATTCTGGGCGAGCTCGCGAGGAGCTAACGAGCGCAGGGGAACGACCGAGATTCCCGTCTCTTCGGCCACGGATTCTAACGCTTCCGAGGCTGCGGGCTGCACCTCCGCGACCGGGATACAGGTGAAGCGTCCCATGCGGACGGTTTTCGTTGGGCGGAGATGGAAGTAGTCTTCGGGAAGGTACACGCCGCAGCCGTTTTCGCCGATGAAGGGGTGCTGGTGGCCGAATTTGCGGCGAGGTTCGTCCATTTGCAGGCGCGAGCGGGCGGTCACCCAGACGATCGGTAAGCCGGTGTGATCGAGTTTGGCAATGAATTCGTCGAATCCGGCGTGACTTTTGCCGCGGACGGGCACAATGGAATCGATCGCAAAGAATACAATGGCGGACGTTTGGCGCAAACAGGTGGCTCCCGGGATGCTGGTGAGCATTCTAGCCTGTATCGGTTAGAACGGCTGTCCTTTAACCAGTTTGTGGAAAGGGGATGGCGTGGTTATTTGTGGGGGGAGGGATGTTCTGTCGTGGATGGCAAGATGCGGGGGCAAGAACGGAACGACATGTCCTTCCGCTGTCGACCTTGCTCGGCACACAAAGAAAAGGCGGGCAGTAATTCTGCCCGCCTTTTCTTGTCGTTCTGTTCCGACGACAGCTGTTGATTTAGTTGCCGGAGCTTGAGGTGGTTGCAGCGGCCGGTTGCGAGTTCGCCTTGGGTACGCTTACGTAGCCGCTAATGGTGTTTTTGCCAACCTTGTTGATTACCACCTCTTCAGGGTAACGGGCACCCGAGGTGTAGAAGAAGATGGGCTCATTCATGGCGCGGTTCTTCTTTTCGAACTTTTTGTCTTCTACGGTCATGGCGACGGTGAAGCGGTTGTTCTTTTCATTGACGTTCTTGAGTTCGACGGTGACGTTGCCGACCTTGACCGGCTTGTTCTTGCCGTCGACCTTAAATTCGACGTAGTCGCGCTCGCCCAAGCGGCGGAGTTGGTCGATTTCATCGTGGTTGCGAGCGATCAGGGTGCCCATTTCGCTGCGGGCCATCTTTAGATCTTCCTTGGTGCTATTGAGGTCGGTCTGTACGCCGCCAACCTTGGTGTCCACCGTCTTAACATCATCGCTGGTGGCCTTGGTGGCTAGTTCGGAGTGCACCGAGGTGTCAAGCGCGGTCAGCTTCTGGGTGGTGGCGTCGTTCAGCTTGGTAGTTTCCTCACGGGCGGTCTTCAGTTGGCCTTGGGTAATCTTGAGCTTCTTGGTTACTACGGTGAGGTCGCCCTGCAGATCGGCATTGGCCTTTTCATCCTGCGCCAAGCGATCTTTCAAAGACGAGACATCCTGCTGAGTCGCTTGTTCAGACGACTTGATTTGCGCGGTCATCGTCTGTTGCGTGCTGTCCAGCTTGGACGACGCGTTCCAACCGAACCACAAGCCACCAATCGCGATAAGTCCCAAGACGATCATCGCGGGTAGGTGCCAAGACGGTGATTCTCGTTCGATGATTTCTGACATGTTGGTTCTATCTCCTCACCCAGGATTTGGGCGAAATTTCTTGTCCGACTAATCGGCCCGTAACAAAGAGGGAGCATGCGTCTCACCAAATGGCTCGGCGGGGCGGTCGTTGGACTATGGCTGTAACTTATTGCTGCGGATAGTCTTGCAAGTTGGGAGGCAGAGGGGTTTGGGAATGCCGAAGTACTAGTCCTAGGAAAGATTACTCGGTCTTAAGGATTGATACCCATACTAGATGCCTGACGGCTCACGGAAGTTCTGCGCCAAGTTCTCGCAAGCCGTCGATTAACGTTTCACGCGATTGGTAATGGATACCTGCCATGCCCAAACTTCGAGCGGCTTCCACGTAGGTGGCGATATCATCTATATAGACCGCGTCGCCGGCCTGGACCTTAGAGGCGCGCAGAGCTTCCAAATAAACGATAGGATTGGGTTTGCTGGCGCCCACGGCGCAGGAGTAAACGCGCACGGGAAAGAAGCGGAAGAAATCGTAGGCCCCCTCCATGTAGGCTACGTGGATGGGGTCGGTATTGGAGAGTAGGGTTAACCGATAGGCCTTTGACAACTTTTCGAACAGGCTGATGTCCTGAAGGGGCTGGGGATGGAGGACGCGGTTCCAGATCTCGGTGAATTGGTCAAAGGTAGAGGTTAGACCGAAGCGTCGGGACATGTGCAGGTGCCAGTCGCGGGCGCTCATGCGGCCTTCTTGCCAGTCGGCCCAGCGAGGATCGTTCTCAATGGCGCGCCAGATTTCTTCTGGGGAGAGGGAAAGGCCTTTGGCTAGACCACTCATGGCGCGGCCGACGTCGATTCGAATCAGTACCCGGCCTATATCAAAGATAACCGCACGCAACTTCTGTGGTGCCATTGGCTTATGTTGTTCCTTTGGCGGGAGTGCGCTTGCGTGAACGCAGAATGCTAATCATCGGCGGCAGGATCGATAATACGATCACGACCAGAATGACATAGTGAATGCGCTGGCTGATGTTGGGAATGGTACGGCCGAGGAAAAAGCCGCCGAGGATGGTGGCGCTTACCCATCCAATGCCTCCGACAATGTCGAACAGGACGTAACGCGAGTAGGGCATTTTGGCTGCGCCAGCTACTGGAGGGCAAAAGGTTCGGACGATCGGAATGAAGCGGGCGAGAATTACGGCCCGTCCGCCATATTTTTCGTAAAAGTCGTGGGCACGCTGTAAGTGGCTGCGCCGGAAGATCAGGGAATCTTCACGTTTGTACAGTGCGGGTCCGGCACCGCGGCCAATCCAATAGCCGATTTGATCGCCGACGATGGCGCAGGCCATCACCGGCAACAGCAGCCCGCGCAGGGGGACGACGTCCGCGGCGGCGAAGATGCCCGCGGTGATGAGCAGGGAATCGCCTGGCAGGAAGAAGCCAACGAAAAATCCAGTTTCGATGAAGACGATGCAGCAGACCAGGGGAGCGCCGCCCCAGCGGACTAGTTCCTTGAGTCCATCGGGGTTGTAGAGGGAGCGGAGCAGGTGAACGAGAGAGTCGAGCACGCGTTTGTGTCCCTTGTAGAAAGTTTATTGATGGCTTGCGATACGGGTGCGAGCTCGAGAGCGCGCGAACGAACGGCGGTGAATGCACCGCAAGTAATACGGTAACAGAAAAGACCAAAATCATCCCCGCATTCGTACCAAAGCAAGCCGAAAGCACCGAATAGGGCAATCCAGGCGTTGAGACGACTCATCGGGTGAACTCCGCTACCATCAACTCGCTCTGCAGATCGGTTTCGAGCGCATCGTTACCTATATCGGAGCGTTCCAAATATTTCTGAATGTGGGGTAAGGCCCGGCGAGCTACGGCGGCGCCCGCTTCGATGGCTTCGTCGGCGCGGTCGAAGGCGTCCCACGCGAAGGACTGCACGTCGGGACGGATGACCAGGTCGGCGTGGCGTTCCCAAACTTCCAGTTGATGCTTTT
>OBLW0100000110.1_pt1 | contig 62966 bp, 49 predicted proteins | sample 1520161 | NCBI WGS metagenome assembly OBLW01 (sample SAMEA3539309, study PRJEB22396) | soil metagenome | biome: tundra; feature: field; material: soil | place: USA | collected 2010-05 | depth 0.15 m
GATTTGCAACACGGTCTGGGTGCCCCACCCTCGGCTCGTTTTTGTTTTTGCGCCTTAGGGTGGGATAGCACAAATCTCAATCTGCCCGTCTTTCCATCTCACAGAAGTTCCGTGCCCCATCTTTGCGACTTGTTTCTGTCGCAAAGGTGGGAAGCCACGAACCTGTCTGTCAGAAAAACGGTGTCCCGTCCTAAGCAGTAACAATCTCGCTGAAATCCGCAATGCCCGAGAACCCTCGAAGCACGCCATCGATCAGCCCCAGGTGTGCACCGCGCACCGCCGGATCAGGATCCAGCACCATCACCTTGTCGAAGAACGCATCCACCGCCGGCCGCAGCGTAGCAATCAAAGCCAACGCATCGCTATAGGACCGCAGTTGCCGCAGCGTCGCGACTTCCGGCGCAAGCGCAGCGGCCGCATCGGCGAGCCGCTGAGCCTCCGCCGAAAGCGTCACATCCTTCGGCGATCCAAGCGCAAACTTTTTTTCCTCCGCCTGGCGCAGAATATTCTTGATCCGCCTGAAGGCCGCAGAAATCGCTGCGAAATCTTCCGACCCGCGAACAGCCGTCAACGCATCGGCCCGCGCAATCGCATCGCACACATCGTCTGCCCCAGCAGCCAGCACCGCTGCAACCACGTCATATGCAAAGCCGCGCACTTCTTTCAAATAGAAATGCAGCCGTTCGCGCAGAAAGGCCGAAACCTGCGCTTTATTCGCGGCGTCCGCTTCGGCAGCGCCCACCACATCGTCCAGCGTTAGCGGCAGCCCCGACTCCGCCAGAATTTTCACAATCGCGTTCGCCGCTCGCCGCAGCGCAAACGGATCCTTCGATCCAGTAGGCGCGTTGCCGATTCCAAACATCGCCGTAATCGTTTGAATGCGGTCCGCCAACCCCAGCACGCGCCCTTCGACAGTCGAAGGAATCGCATCGTCGGTCGAAGCAGGCTTGTACTGGTCATAAATTGCTTGAGCAACCGTCTCGCCTAGGCCCTGCGCACGCGCGTAGAGGCCGCCAATCACTCCCTGCAACTCGGTAAACTCTTTCACAAGCTCAGTAGTGAGATCAGTCTTGGCATACCGGACGGCATTCTTCAACCGATACACATCGAATTGAACGCCGTAGTCGCTCATCAGCTTTCCGGTCAGGTTTTCGGCGACGGCCAGATTCTGCTCGGTCTTCCAGTGATAGCTTCCCAACTCCTTCTGGAAGGTGACATTCTTCAGGCTCTCCACGCGCTCTGCCAGTGGTGTCTTCTGGTCGAAGTCCCAGAAGAACCGTGCGTCTTTGAACCGCGCCCGCAGCACCCGCGCATTGCCGTGCCGGATAATCGCGCGGCCCTCGTCGTCCACCTGCGTATTCAGCACCGCCAGAAAGTGCGGTGCAAGCTTTCCATCCGCGCCTTCGATTGCAAAATATTTCTGATGGTCGCGCATCACCGTGACCAGCACCTCTTCCGGAAGCGCCAGATATTCAGGCTCAAAGTCGCCGAGGATCACGGTGGGCCATTCGGTCAGATGCACTACCGTCTCCACCAGCGCTTCGTCTTCGCGCCAGCGCGCATCAGCAACCGTGCGTGTCGCCGCGTCCAGCGCCTTGCGAATCGAATGCCTGCGCTCCGCGACGTCGGCCATGACTTTTGCGGCGTGGAGTGTTTCTTTGTAGCTCTTCGCCAAACGGAGAACCACCGGCTTCTCGCCATGGAGCACGCGATGCCCGCGGCTCGCATTGCCCGCTGCAATTCCTGCAATCTCCAGCGGAACAACCGCTGCATCGAGCAGCGCCACAACCCACCGCACCGGCCGCACAAACCGCTCCGGTTTGCCCGCGCGCCAGTACATGTTCTTGGCCCAGTAGAGACCGAGCACTTCCTTGGGCAACTCTGTAGCCAGTAGCTCCGACGCCGCGCGCCCCTGCCGCTTCACTGTCGCGCCCACATACTCGCCCTTGGCGTTGGCAACTTTTTCCAGAGCCGACACAGCCAAGCCGGCCTTCTTCGCAAAGGCCACGGCAGCCGCCGTTGGCGCGCCGTCTTTGAATGCCACCTTCCACGATGGGCCGGTCAACTTCTCTTCGGTGTCTTCCTGGCTCGCGAGTACGTCCTCTACCAGCACAGCCAACCGCCGCGGCGTCGAGTAAGTGGTAAGTTTCGCCGCCGGCCCAAGCAGCCGTTCGCGCGTAAGCAAATCATTCACACGTCGGCCCAGTTCGGCCTCAGCCCCGGCAATCATGCGAGCCGGAACTTCGTCCAGCCCAATCTCCAACAAAAAATCAGACATAACTTTGAATATCTTTCCGCTAACTCGTGAATAGCTCACTGCTTTGAACGGTAGGGGCTTTACCCCGTACATAAACTCGCTGTTTTGAAGGGTACGGGCTTTAGCCCGTACATAAATCCCCAAAAAATCGACCGGGCTTTAGCCCCTGAGGGAATGCTTGGTTCGACCCCGAAACAGAATCCGGCGTCCGCTAACTCGCCTGCTGCGCCGAGTACACCTTCGCCACGCCAACAGCCAGTGTGCGAATGCGGCCGATCATGCCTACGCGCTCGGTCACGCTGATCGCCCCGCGCGCGTCAAGAAGATTGAAAAGGTTCGAGCACTTGAGCGCCAGCTCATAAGTGGAGATCAGCGGGAACCGGCGCTTCTCCGTTGCGGTCGCCTTGTCATCGGCCAGCACCGCGTTCGCCTTCGCCAGCAGAGCCTGCGCCTCGGCCTCGTAACTGTTGAAGTGCGCCCACAGCCGCTCCACATCGGCTTCTTCAAAGTTGTACACCGAGTACTGCAGCTCCTCGGTCAGCCGCACATCGCCGTAGGTGACCACCGCGCCCGTCTCCGGATCGCGCGCCCACACCACGTCGTATACCGAGTCCACGTCCTGCATGAAGGCGCAGAGCCGCTCCAGTCCATAAGTCAGTTCAGCGCAGATGGGGTCCAAGTCCAGTCCGCCGCACTGTTGGAAATAAGTGAACTGGGTGATCTCCATTCCGTCCATCATCACCTGCCAGCCCACGCCCCAGGCGCCTACTGTGGGGCCTTCCCAGTTGTCCTCCTCGAACTTCAAGTCGTGCTTGCTCAGGTCGATTCCGATCGCTTCCAGCGACTGCAGATAAAGCTCCTGCACGTTCACCGGCGGCGGCTTCAGGATGAGCTGGAACTGCGTATGCCGGAACAGCCGGTTGGGATTCTCGCCATAGCGGCCGTCCGCCGGGCGCCGTGAGGGCTGCGCATAGCCAACGCGGTAGGGCTTGGGCCCCAGCACGCGCAAAAACGTCTCCGGCGCCATGGTGCCCGCGCCCACTTCGACGTCAAACGGTTGCTGCAGCACGCACCCGCGCGCCGCCCAAAAATTCTGCAAGCGGAACAACAGTTCCTGAAAGGTAAGCGCGACCGGTTTGGCAGCGGATACCGCGGTAGTAGTTGGTGCAGTTGATGATGACACTGGGATACTCACTCTCGACGGGACTCAGCCAATTTTACCAGCCACAAGCCTGAATCACCCTCCTAGCCGCCCCAGCGCCTCCGCCGTGCGCAGCTTGCGCTCCAAGTGCCGCTCCAGAGATTGCAGCGTGAACCGCCGCAGGTCCGTCCCGCGCCGCCGCGGCCACGGTTCGGCAGCGAAGGCCGAAACCGGCGCCCGCAGCATCCTTTGCGCCAGTTGCCAGGAGTCGGCCGAGAGCGCGTTCGCGTTTCCATTGCGATGCACCGCGCAAAACAGCCCATCCCCAAGCGAGTTGAAACTGGTCTCGCCGGCCACGAGCGTCTCGCCGCATGCCGTGCAATGGGCAATATCCGGCAGCAGCCCCATCAGCCGCGTCATCCACAACGAGAAGTACGTCAGCGGCATCCACGGCTGCTCGACGGTCGTTTGCTCCAGCACGCTCACAAGCAGCCGAAAGACCGTCTCCTGGGGATCGTGTTCGGGCAGTACCTCGTCCAGCAACTCGGCAAAAAAGCTCAGCACCGTCATCCGCACGTGGTCAACTGGAGCGGCCAACGGCGAGCGCATGATCTCCAACTGATCGAGACGGACAAGCTCCTGTCGGGGTTTCTCGGCAAACCACGCCCGCGCCACCGTCATCGGCTCCAGCGCCCCGCCAAACCGCTTGCGGCTCCTCAGTGCCGACTTGGCCACGCCCTTCATTCGCCCATAATCGCGCGTGAAAAAACTCACAATCAGGTCGGCTTCATGCAACGGCCAGGTGCGCAAAACCACCGCTTCTGAGGTCAGTACGCCCATGCGACTACTATCTTCGCACTACGGAACAGAATTGGAAGACGACGGCGGTTCTTATTGATCTAATTTGCGTTAACGAACAAGTGTTCAAACAAAAATTCGCATAGGTCTCACAGGCTGAACAAACAGCTCCCAAGCCGGGGAACTGTGACCGAATCTTGGCTACAAGGCCCGTGAATTAAGTAGCCCCTAACGCCAAGCGCATGTAGGCTTTGCCGCCCGCACCCCTCAGCGTCCCAAGGCCGCAAACCCGCGCGGAATGCGGGTTTGAACGTGATTGCAGAAGCAAAAACTCCCAGCCCCGCTGTCTCATCCTGTGGAAGACTTCCACCTACTATCAAGCTAAAATGAAGGCAGAGGTCTCACATGCCATCCGCAATGGTCACCTTCAACGGACGCATCACACTCCCCACAGACATTCGAAAACAGCTTGGACTGAAGACTGGCGACAACATCGATTTTGTTGAAATCGAGAAGGGCCAGTTTGCCATCCGTCCTCGCACCTCCACAGTCCCCGCTGTGGATGCAGGCGTGCCGGCGCAACCCTATGCGTCTGCCGCCAATGAGGTCAGCGAAACTGTTCAGTAAGTTGCCGCGATAAGATCAGTCAACCACAACTCTGCGCTTCTCAAGCGCACGCCCCCTTATTGAGTTCGCCAGCCCCAACAAACACACAAACGCGCACCCTGCAGAGGCAGGGCGCGCGTTTGCTGAAGGCTCAACTGTTGTAGAGGGCCGAGCTGTTTAGCGGCCGAAGTGTGCGGCGTTCTTCTCGGTAAAGTGGGCCCACTTCTCCGGCAGGTCGTCCTGCGCAAAGATGGCCGAGACCGGGCAGGCCGGAACGCAGGCGCCGCAGTCAATGCACTCAACCGGATCGATGAACAACTGGTCCGACTCGCCGAATCCGTCTTCGTCCTTCTTGGGGTGGATGCAATCGACAGGACATGCGTCTACACAGGCGGTGTCCTTGGTGCCGATACAGGGTTCTGCAATGATGTAGGCCATCTCTGATTTTCTCCGGGGAGACTCACTCTCGACGCTGATAGTAGCACAGGACCCCAAAGGCTGACTGCGTCCCGCGCGACCGTGTTTTGCGATGCGGGAATCAGGGTGGGAATCCTGAGAATCATCTTCCTTTTACTGCCCTGCTTCTGTTTTCGGCCCTGCGCTGCGCAAACTCCTGGGGCGTGGGAATGGGTGCAAGGTCGCGCCCGGCAAACATGTTCTTGAACAGATTCACCAGCTCGTCTTGAATCAGCCCGTTCGAAGCCAGAATTTCGCGACTATCAAGCCGGAAAGGGTTGCCGGCAAAGTCCGTCACCTTTCCCCCGGCTTCCTCCACCAGCAAGATGCCGGCCGCTGTGTCCCACGGATTGAGGTTGAACTCCCAGAACGCCTCCAGGCGCCCGGCGGCCACGTAAGCCAGATCCAGCGCGGCCGACCCCGTGCGCCGCACCCCGTGCGAGCGCAGCGTGAACTCGTGGTAGAAGTGGATATTCGGACTCGCATGGCGCTTGCGGCTGGGAAAGCCGGTGGAAAGCAGCGCCTCAGCCAGATGGGAAATGCGCGACACCCGCTTCGGCTTGCCATTCAGATTGGCGCCTTTTCCGCGTTCGGCAGTATAGAGCTCATCCCGCATGGGATCGTAGATCACAGCCGCCACCAGCGTGCCGTCCTGATCCGGCGGCATCCCGGGAGTGCGCTGTTCGAGGCCCATCGAAACGCAAAATTGCGGAAACCCGTGCGCGAAGTTGGTGGTGCCGTCCAGCGGGTCCACGTACCAGCGGAACTCCCCCTCCATGCGATCCCGCGTGCCTTCTTCGCCGTAAATTCCATGCTCGGGGAAGGCCTCGCCCAGCCGCTCCCGGATCAACTTTTCTACCGTCCGGTCGGCCACCGTCACCAGGTCCACGTCGCCCTTGTATTCGGTCTCCACGCCATGGGCAAAGAACTCGCGCAACTGCGCGCCTGCCTCGCGCGCAATCTCTTGTGCCTTGGGAACCCAGACCAGATTCTGCACCGCTCCGGCCTCGCCGCCGCTCACGAGACTTCCTCGGGCGGTATCGGCTCGATGACCGGCGCCGTTCCTTGCATCACCGCGGCACGCGGCAAGCGGCGCTTGCCCGCTTCGCTGATGGTCCGGATCTGGTGCTTGTAGATGAACAGGTTGGGGTGTCCATCGCGCGTAAGCCGCAGCATGGCGTCGTCAAAATATTCAATCCAGCCGCGAACGGTCTCCCCGTCCCGCAACTTGATATGGACAATCACCTGGCGGTCGCTGAGTGAGCGCAGATAGAGCGCTTCCTGGCCGGTTTCGCCCGGCGGAGGCGTCTTGGAACGGCGGCGCGAGGAAAGTGGGGAAGTCATGATTCCATTTTAGATGCAACGGCGCCGGTCCGGTGATCGCCATATTTGCAGGGCCTGCATTTTGTTGACGAGATATGATGTTCTTGCCTCATACGTTCCGGGGAAAAATAGGAGCATTGGCATGTCATTTTCCATTTCGTTTCTGGATGAACCAGTGATCTATGACGAAAGCGACCGGACAGCGGCTGGTCGGCTGGTGATTGGCGATTGGGAGGAGGTCTTTGTTTCTAGTCTCTTCCACTGGAGCAAAGAAGACTATGAGGCCCAATGGCTGAATGCCATCAAATTGCTGTTGAACGGGGAAGAAAAGGCAGCTCTAATTGTCGAGTACCTCGGTCCAGAGGCAGGGCGCCTTTGGTGGTGGCCAATGTACAAGGTGGAAAGCACTGTCTATTTGCGGGAGCAGATATTGTTCTTCGACAAGTTGAAGGGGCCATTTTCGCTGGAGAAGGCATTCTCATTTGTCAAAGAACGCCAGACATTTAACGAAGACGGCCTGGCATTTTCCGAATGGGGCGTGAGTGTTTCTGAGGTTCAGGAATTCGCAAATGCGCGGTCCATATAGGTGACTGGCAAGTCAGTTATCCCTGGCCGGCTTGTCTCCGTAGTACCCCGTCTTGTGGCGGACGTTGAAGTCATCAACCGCGGCCCTCGGAACGGTAACCTGTATCCGGTGGAAGACCCTTCCAGGCTCCTGATTCCGGGGATAATACCCAAGCAGATACTGTGTGCGCAGATCGTCGCTTACCTTGGCAAAAGCTTTGTCGAGCCCCCCGTCGGCCACGTAGAAGTACTTGCCCCCCGTCTGCTCGGAAAGCGTTATCAGCGCGTGCTCGCCGCCCAGGTCGCGTCCGGCGCTGGCCTCAATGGGCACGTCGATGATCGAATAAATCATCACCTCGTTGCGCAGAGCCTGCTCCAGCGCCTGGGCGTAGGTAGTGTTCTTGGCGGTGTCGTCGCCGTCTGAGATCACCACCAGCACCTTGCGTCCATCCTTTGCGCCCAGCCGTTCGGAGCCCTGGTAAATTGCGTCGTAGAGCGCCGTAGCAAAGTCGCTGCGCAACTGGCTCAGCCCGCGGTCGATCTGGGATATCTTGTTGGTGAACGGCGTCAGCGCCCTCACTTCAGTGGCAAATTGCAGCACACTCATCTGGTCCTGCGGACGCACAATCGCATGGGCAAATCGCCGCGCCGCTGCCGCTTCTTCGGTCAGATCCTTGCGCACGCTGCCACTGGTGTCGATGGCCAGGGTCAGGTTCAGCGGCATCTCCGACTGCTTTTCAAACACCGCAATTTGCTGCAGGCGACCATCCTCCGACACGGCAAAATCCTCGCGCGTCAGTCCGCCCACAATCGCTCCGTTGCGGTCACTCACATTCACAAACACGCTCACCAGCCTGACGTCCACGTGCAGCGTGGTCTCCTGCGCGCACATCGGCAAAGCCAGAAACGCCCCCAGCGATAAACCAAAAATCGTCGCCAGCTCCAGCACGTATCCCCGTGCCCCATCCTTGCGCCTTCTTTTTGGCGCAAGGGTGGGAAGCCGCAAAGCCTGGAAGACGGGCCCCCCAGGTCTCGATTTTGAGACCTGGGATCGAAGGACGCTCACTAGACGTTGGATTCCTCCCGCCTTACCCCTCATGCGAACCCTCCGGCTCCACCGCCAGCCCAGCCGGAAACGGCTCACCGTCCGCCCACACCACTCCGTCAACAAAGGTCTCCTTCTTCCAGATGGGCACCGTCTTCTTGAGCGTGTCGATCAGCCAGCGGCAAGCATCGAAGGCCGCCCCCCGGTGCGCAGAAGCCACCACAATCAGCACACTGGTCTCGCCCACTTCGAGCCGTCCCAGCCGGTGGACTAGCGTCACCTGTCGCACGCCGAATTTTCCTTGCGCCTGTTCTGCAAGTTCCTTCATCTGTTTCAGCGCCATCTCTTCGTAGGCCTCGTAGTCCAGATGAAGCGTCTGCCGTCCCCGCGTATTGTTCCGCACAATGCCATCGAACACCGCCACCGCGCCATCCTGGCCACGCTTGGCCGCGGCAACCAGCTTTTCTGCATCAATACGCTCCCGGGTCAGCGCAATGACTGTCGGCTTATCCTCGCACTCATCCAAAGTTTTCGCCGTGCGCGAAGTCCCACCGCCGGAGACGGGCGGCAGCAACCCAACCTCATCGCCGTCGCGCAGCACGTGTCCGGCAGTCGAGTACTCGGCGTTCACGCTGACCGCAATGCCGCGCAGCACGTGCCCCGGCAGGGAATCAGGCAAGTTCGCTTTCAGGCGCTCCAGAAGATCCGCCACCGAGGCGCCATCCGGCAACTCCATCGTGGTCGCACCCGCGCCCAGCCAATCTTTCGACACTCCAAAGGGAAGAACTCTTACACGTATCACTTGCAAAAGAATACCGCCTGCCACTTAGACGCAGCAGGCGGCAATCAGGAGGCGAAACCCAGAAGGCATCAAACCACTTTGTACAGGAATCCGGTGGGCGTTCCCCACAGGTTCCGTGCCCGGTCCTCATAAAAAATGCTGAACTCGATCCCCGCCATATCGAAGTCGAACAGCGGAACCCTGTCGAAGGTATAGTCGCCGCGCACGGAGTACTGGTCGCCCCCGCAGTCGATCATCAGTGTATCGCCCGTGGAAAGCCGCTCGGGATGCGTCAACAGCATGCACCCAAAGGCAAACACGCCCAGGCCAAATTCGTTGCCGGCCAGTGCCACGCGGGTGCGCCGGGCAGACGATCCGCGATGCAGCATTCCCGCCTGAGCAGCCACCACCAGAATGTCGCTGCCTTGCTGCTGATCGGCCAGAATCTTTTCCGCCAGCTTAGACCGCTCCGTCTGGCGAAGATACATCTCGCCCAGCTTGCCCACAATTCGGTTCGAGAACCTGCGCTTTGCAGCCACAACTCCAAGAAGCATTTCAACTGCTTCGTTGTAGGTGGATGCGAGCGTCTGCCAGCGGGGAATTGCAAACCATGCCTCTGCGCCCACCGGAAGTCCCCGCCGTGCCAGCTTCTCCTGGCAACTGCCCAGGCTCGGAAACAGCTTGCGCAACTCCGTCACCTGTGCCTCGACCGGCCGCACCCGATAGGTGGGCGGATACATGCGATTCGAGCCAACCTCCTCGTCCTTGAACTTGTCGCTCACCGTATGACGATGGATGATTTCCACCACTGTTTCGGCGACCTCGCTCTTCAGTTTTCCGTCCATGTCGAGGACCACCTGCACGCTTTGCCGGTCAAGGCCCTCGATCGCCGTTCTATAAGCGGCCTGGACCGCCTCGCCAAGAAAATCCTGGAGCATTCTGTTCTGCTGCTCCGTCGTATTCCCCGACAGATGCAGCGGAACAATCTGATGGGGTATCGCTGTTGTGGTGGCCATGGTTACCGCTCTCCGCGCTTCTGCGCGTTGGATTCTTTGAGTTTTATCGGCGGAATTCGGGATTTCGAGAGGCCAGCATTACCGGAGTTGCTCTTCTTTGGGACACTCACCGAAAACCAAAATGGGAGGGAGAGCCGGGCTTCCGCGCCTGCCCGCGCTTGGCCCGGGCAGAATCACTCACCGGTTGACTACTGTATCGCTTAGCGATACAGTAGTTGAGTGATCAAGTCGTTCAAGCACGCGGGGTTGGAGAAGCTCTTCAAGGACGGCTCGAAGGCGGGAATCAACCCGGCGCACGCGGAGAAGTTGAAAAATCAGATGGCTACTTTGAATCGTGCCGCGAGCCCCTTGGGAATGAACGTTCCCGGTTGGAACCTGCACCCGCTGCACAAAGAACTGGCGGGTCATTGGGCCGTCAAGGTCAGTGGAAATTGGCGTTTGACATTCAAGTTCGAAGGGCAGGACGCGATTCTGGTGGATTACCAGGATTATCACTAGAGGCTGGCCGGGGCGAGTCCCGGTTTAAAAGGAGGCAACCATGCGGATGCACAACCCACCCCATCCCGGCAGGATTATTAAGGAGGCCATCGAGGCCATACCCCTGACCGTTACCGGATTCGCGGCGCATATCGGAGTGTCAAGAGTTGCCTTGTCCCGTGTTCTGAATCAAAAGGCCGCCGTTACACCTGAGATGTCCATCAAGATAAGCGAGGCATTTGGACAGAATTCGCCTGATATCTGGTTCAACCTTCAAAACGATTACGATTTCTGGCGGGCGTCCCATGCCAGGACTCGGCGCAAGAAAGTCGAACCGCTAAAGTCGGTGGCAGCCTGAACAGTGGCCTGATCATGTTCCTGGGCTTTGCTGTCGTTCTTCCCAATAACAGTTGCTTTAGAGATGCGGCCAGGAATTACACCTTGGTTTGCCAATCATGCAAAGCGCGCAAACAAAAAAGGCCGGCAGGTTCGCCGGCCTTCATCGTTTAATCCTCGGGCGCTTTACGAAACAGAGCGCCCCGCGAGTTCCGCCTCAACCGGCTGAGTATCCGGCCGCGCCTTCAGTAGCGGCAACGCCACGGCCAGCACATCCTCGATGCGGTTGGCGTAGTGCACCGTCAGGCCCGCCATCATCTCCGGCGTCAGGTCCTCTTCCACGTCCTGGCGATTCTCCGCCGGCAGAATGATGGTTTCCACTCCCGCCCGGCGTGCCGCCAGAAACTTTTCCTTGATTCCGCCCACCGGCAGCACGTTGCCGCTCAGCGTGATCTCTCCGGTCATCGCCGTCAGCGGGCGCACCGGCGTATCGGTCAGCAGCGACGCCAGCACCGTTGCCATCGTCACGCCCGCCGAAGGACCGTCCTTCGGAATCGCTCCGGCCGGCACGTGTATGTGCAGGTCGATATCCTTCGTGAAGTCCTCGGCTAGCCCCAGGCTTGCGGCGTTCGAACGCACCCAGGTCAGCGCGGCCTGCATCGATTCCTGCATCACCTCGCCAATCTGGCCCGTCATCGTAAAGCCGCCCTTGCCCTTCATCTTGTTGGCTTCGATGAACAGAATGTCGCCGCCGGCCGGCGTCCATGCCAGGCCCACAGCCACGCCGGGCCGCTTCACCCGTTCCGCCACCTCGGTGTCCACGCGCACCTGGATGCCGCCCAGGAACTCCTTGATCACCTCGCGCGTCACCACCAGCTTCTCCGCATGGCCCTCCACCACGCGCCGAGCCTGCTTGCGGCAAACCGTGCCCAGCGCCTGCTCCAGTTTCCTGACGCCGGCTTCCCGCGTGTAGTGGCGAACAATATAGCGCACCGCATCCTCGGGAATCTCGATCTGCTCGTCCGTGATTCCATTGCCCTTGATCTGGCGCGGAATCAGGTACCGGTTCGCGATCTGCACCTTCTCCTCTTCGGTGTAGCCCTGCAGCGGAATCAGTTCCATCCTGTCCAGCAGCGGCGGCGGCACCGTGTCCAGCATGTTCGCCGTGCAGATGAACAGCACCTTCGACAAATCAAAAGGCACGTCAAGGTAGTTATCGCGGAACGTGTTGTTCTGTTCCGGGTCCAACGTCTCCAGCAACGCAGAGGCTGGATCGCCGCGGAAGTCTCTTCCCAGCTTGTCCACCTCATCCAGCATGATCACCGGGTCGTTGGTTTCCGCCCGGCGAATGCTCTGGATAATCTGGCCCGGCAACGCGCCAATGTAAGTCCGGCGATGGCCGCGAATCTCTGCTTCGTCGTGCATGCCGCCCAGCGAGATGCGCTGGAATTTGCGGCCCAGCGCCCGCGCAATCGACCGGCCCAGACTGGTTTTGCCCACGCCCGGAGGCCCGACAAAGCACAGTATCGGTCCCTTCATATCCGGCTTCAGCTCCAGCACGCTCAAGTAGTCAAGGATGCGGTCCTTCACCTTCTTCAGTTCGTAGTGATCCTCATCCAGAATCTCCCGTGCCTTGCCGATATCGATTTTTGCGGCCGAACTCTTGGCCCACGGCAGCACTGCAAGCCACTCGATATAGTTGCGCGTCAACGAGTAGTCGGCGGCCATGGGAGACATGCGCGACAACCGCGTCAACTCCTTCATTGCCTCTTTCTTCACGTCCTCGGGCATGCCGGCGGCGTCAATCTTCTGGCGCAGTTCATCGGTCTCGCGCTGGCCATCGTCCTGCTCGCCCAACTCCTTTTGGATGGCCTTCATCTGCTCGCGCAGATAGTAGTCGCGCTGCGACTGCTGCACCTGGTCCTGCACCTCGGTCTGGATCTTGGCGCGCAACTGCTGCACCTCGATCTCTTTGGCCAAATGCTTGTTCAGCAGATCAAGCCGCTCCACGATCTCCGCCGTTTCCAGCATTTGCTGCTTGTCGTCGGTGGTCAGGAAAGGCAGCGAAGATGCAACAAAATCCACCAGCCGGCTCGGCTCGTCGATGTTGGCCGCAATCGTCCGCAATTCGTCTGAGAGCGTAGGGGACTCGGAAACAATCTGCTGGAACTGCGCAACCACGTTCCGCACCAGCGCCTCGACGCCCGAACTGGCATCCGGCTGAACATCCTCCAGCGTTTCCACCTCGGCCACCATGAATGGCTCGGTCTGCGAGTAGCGCACCAGCCGCACGCGGTTCACACCCTCGGTAAACACAAACCGGCTCTGGTTGGGCATGCGCACAACCTTGTGTACCGTTGCCAGAGTTCCAACGGGGTGCAGGTCTTCAGGCTTGGGAGAGTCTAATCGCGGGTCCAGTTGCGTCGTCACCACGATCGTCCGCTCCTCGCCCAGCGACTCTATCAACTGGATCGAGCTCTCGCGCCCTACCGTAAGTGGCAGAACGGCATGAGGGAACAGGACCGTGTCCCGCACCGGCAACACGGGTATATAGCGCACCCTCGATACACTCCCGGGGGTGGAACTTGGGGATTGAGTCGGCTTCGTTGGCTCGTTTTGCATTGAGTGTCCTTTTGTCAACTTTCCTTCATTAGACAACGCAGACTTTGAAAAGTTTCACGAATATCCTCGTGCCGTCGCCCTTTCCCTCCAAAGCTGCTGATTCCTTTGCGGGTGGCTCCCCTACCCGTTACGACTCAGCCCCACATCGGGTTCCCCGGCTCATGAAAGGGCCACCGGATCCTACCCGACGCCCCCCAAGACCTGCCCAATTACACCGCCGTCCGTTTCTCCCGGAGGGAGAATACGAAAATAGCCCAGGGTAAAGCGCAGCGAAACCCTGGGTCTGCTATTCCCTCGTATCTGCTCGTCCAGTGGGGCCGACGCGAAGTCTGTCTCCGACTCCTACCTTTAGGATCCTCAACTTGCTGGAGAGCCAAATCCCTGTTTCTTCTTCATGTCCACAGTCGAAATTCCGTTTGCCTTGTATCAGGGCACGACTTCAGTCGTGCCATAAATGGCGCAAAATCAACAAGGGCTTTAGCCCCTGCGGGATTTAATTCTCCTGGAAACACCCATTCCCGCAACCTTTAGTGCCCATTCCCCAAAAGCCGGCGTCTCCGGACAGGCTCTTCGTCCGCTCAATGCCCGCAACAGCCGCTTCCACCACCCGGCCAACAACAACCACTCCCATTACAGGATTGGATGCAATGGCGCTCGAATGGTGTATCGGCCAAAGAGATTAGAAGGTGAGGAAGAGGGATAGAGGGCACAAGGAGGAATTTTCCGGGGCGAGACCCAGGGCTGCGCGCAGGGAAGGCGGCTGATTCAAGGTCTTCCTTGTTGCTTCAGATTAGTTCGAATGGACCGGATGAGGCAGGCCTGCATCGTGGTCGCCATCCTCGCTCTTGATGGCCAATTCGATGTGACTCCAAAGATCATCCGGCGGTTCCACGATTGGGAACAATTGGCGCGCAGCCTCGGCGATGGTCTCCAGGTCGGCCAGAAGGGCGCTGCATAGCTCGCAGCTCTGGATATGAGGGTGGGCCGAGGCAACTGCCCCGGAGCCGATCAGCTCCGGCAACCTGGCCTGGAACTCTGCGCAGCCTTTCTCGCTGCGATCATCAGTCATTGCTGCGCCTCCGTTCGGGAACTTGCGCGAAGCGCGTCGCGTAACCTCAGGCGCGCCTTGTGCAACTGCGACTTGCTGTTGCCGATTGAACACTCAAGCATCGAAGCAATCTCATTATGCTCATAGCCCTCAACGTCGTGAAGGATAAAAATCAGCCGGTAACCTGCTGGTAAATCCGCGACTGCACGCTCCAGCGCCAGCCGGTCGATTGTGCCGCTCAGTGCCAGGTCGGGAGCGCCGAAGCTGCGGCCTGGCCCTTCATCGGGAACCGGCTCCATTGCCTCATCCAGCGAAATCACGCTGAGGCCCTTTTTGCGCAATTGCATCAGCACTACATTGATTGCCAGCCGGTGCAGCCAGGTGGAAAAGGCCGAGTCGCCGCGGAAAGTCGAAATCTTGCGGTGCAACTGCAGGAATGCCTCTTGGGTCAGATCCTCCGCCTCCGCTATGTTGCCCACCATGCGCAGACATAAAGAATAGATGCGCCTTTTGTGCAGAGAGTAGAGCTGGGCGAATGCGTGATGGTCGCCTGCCTGGGCGCGGGACAGCGCATCGGCCTCCGCTGGATCGGGCGGCGCAGTTGGCACAAAGGTCACTCGCTTGTTTTCCTGAGCGGGAATTGGTGCTGTCTCGGTCAGTTCCGGAATCAAACTATCCGGCGGGTTTGTCCTGATCCTTGGATTTGGCATGAGATTCCTCGGGGGGGGAATCGATCTTGCGACCGGGAAATGAGGCGCAACGCTTCTGTCCTCGTTAGTATAAGGGGAAAGGGGAAGATGTCAAACGGCGGAGCTTCGGCAAAGTGCGACCGGAGCCGTCGCCAGGAAATTTCTTGCGTCGAGGTTTTATTGTCGCGCAAACGGGGTAAAAGCCCCGCGCTTTTTGGGAGATATAGTCTTGCGGAGAAAGCCGGCAACGAAGTGCGGCAATTGCGGGGTGGTTCCATGCGGCATGCTGCTCGCGTGCGTACTTGTCTTCGCGCCAATCGCCGGACCTGGCGCTGGAGTTGCAGGCTGGGCCCAAACGCCTTCGCAGGCGTTTCCCGAGCCCGCCACGGATTCCCTTCTTCAATGGGAAGGCCTGCCGGTTAAAAATATTTCATTCGAGGGCGTTTCCGCCGATCGGCTTGCTCCCCTGCCGGACCACCTTGCCCAGGCCCAGGGAAAGCCGCTGAGCGCGGAGAACCTCCGCGAGAGCCTCCGCCAGCTCTATTCGACCGGCATCTACGAGACAGTTCATGTAGAGGGCTTGAAGGTCGAGAGATCGGCCGGCCAGAAAAGTGTGGCACTCATCTTTCTCGGGACTCCGCGCACCTTTATCGGGTCCGTCTACGTGGACGGGGCCAAGGGGGCAACGCTCAACGCGCAATTGCAACGCGCCAGCCAACTCACAGCCGGTACCCGCTTTACCCAGGCCAAGCTGAACAATGCTCTCGTGCAGATGAAACAGACGCTGGCCGAAAACGCATTTTACGAGCCGCAGATCACTCCTGCACTGACGCCGCACCCCGATGAGCAACTCATCGACATAGGCTTCAAGGTTGTCTCCGGTCCGCAAGCGCGAGTCGGCAAAGTCGAAGTCTCCGGCGATTCCGGCATGAGTGTGCAGGAATTCCTTCGCCATGCGCATCTTAAAATCGGCGCCCATGTGGACCGCGATACCGGCAATCGAGCCTTGGCCGGAGTGCTCAAGCATTACCAGGGCCAAGGCCGGATGGAAGTTGAACTCAAGATCGTCTCCGAGCAATACGACTCCGCCGCCAGGAACGTCAACTTCAGCTTTTCCGCCAACCGCGGCCCAATGGTTAAGGTGCTGGTCCAGGGCGCAAACATCAGTGCTGATCGCATCAAACACATCATTCCCGTCTTTGAAGAGGGAAGTGTAGACGAGGATCTGCTGAACGAAGGCAATCGCCGCCTGCGCGATTACTATCAGCGGCTCGGTTACTTTGACGTAAAGGTGAATCACGAACAGCAATCCACGGGCGACCAGGAGGTTGTGATCCTCTTCAAGGTCGATCTTGGACCACGCCGCCGCGTGCAGAACGTCTCCGTGGCGGGAAATCACTATTTCAACTCCGCAACCCTCAAGGAACTGCTCAGCGTACATGCCGCCGATTCGCTCGACCGTCATGGCGCCTACAGCCAGGCCCTGGTATCCAACGACGTGAGTGCACTCCAGGGGGTCTATCGCAACAACGGCTTCTCCAGCGTCAAGATCACTCCCGAAACCAGCACCCCTGAAACCAGTGCGGCCGATAACCCTGCCCCTCAGGCAACTGGAGGGACGCCATCAGGTGCCTCAAACAAAAGATCTTCGTCGCCGGCGCCAGGCATCGCTCCACTTGCCGTGACCTACCGGATTGAAGAGGGCCCGCAACTCCGCCTCGGCGCGGTGCAGATGGAAGGCATCGATCACGTGGATGCGGAAAAGCTGACGCCGCTGATGAACACCACGCCTGGCCAGTTGCTTTCGCCTCAGAACCTGGCAGGAGACCGCGACGCCCTGATCACCGAATATATGAGCCGCGGTTTCGACCAGGTGACCGTGGAGGTCACGCAGCAAGTACAGACCTCCGACCCTAGCAAGGTGGACGTCGCCTTCCACATCACCGAGGGTCCGCAGATCTTTGTACGCAACGTGCAGGTTACGGGACTTCATTACACCCGCGCGGATACCGTAGAGCGCGCCATCACGCTGCACTCGGGCGATCCCCTCAATCAGACGGCCCTCCTCGACACGCAGCGCAATCTCTATGAACTCGCCCTCTTCAATGAAGTGAATGCGGCAGTCGAAAATCCAAGCGGCAGCGCAACCCGCAAAACGATCCTTCTCCAGGCAGTCGAGGCCCGGCGCTGGGCACTCACCTACGGTTTCGGCTTCGAGGCGCAAACCGGAACTCCGCAGAACAACTGCGCAGGCGCCGTCGCCGGCGGCGTTCCCTGCAACCCAAACGGGATCACCGGAGTCAGCCCTCGCGTGCTCTTCGACGTTACCCGCAACAACGTCTTCGGCCGCGAGCAGTCGGCATCTTTGCAGGGTACCTACGGTTTGCTCGAACAGAAGGTCGACCTGCTCTTCCAGGTCCCGCATCTTATCGGCAATCGCAACTTCGGCGTCACCTTCTCCGGCGGATACGCCAACAGCCAGGACGTCACCACCTACGTGGCCTCGCGTCTCGAAGCCGGATTCCGGTTTACACAGAACTTCCAGACCCCGGGCTCCTGGCTGTCCAAGGCAAATACCTTCATCTACGAATACGACTTTCGCCGCGTCAAGGTGGCGGCCAGCAGCCTGCAAGTTTATCCCGGCGCCATCCAAGAACTTGCGACAGCGGTCCGTGTAGCGGGCCCCGGCATTACATGGATTCGCGATACCCGTGACTCGCCGCTAGACGCCCACCGCGGAACCTACACCAGCTTTCAGGAATTCCTGTCCATCAAAAATCTCGGCGCTGAGGCGCAGTTCAACCGGCTTGATCTTTCCAATTCCAGCTACTATGGCTTCAGCAAGAACCGCTTCGTCCTGGCCCGCAACACGCGCTACGGCCAGGTGCGCGCATTCGGCACTGGCTCGAGCGCGCTGATTCCGCTCCCGGAGCGTCTCTACTCCGGCGGCCCCACCTCGCTCCGTGGCTTTTCTTTCAACGGCGCCGGCCCTCGCGATCCCGAGACCGGTTTTCCCATCGGCGGCGCCGGCGCCCTCGTCAACAGTACCGAACTGCGCCTTCCGCCGCCCACACTCCCTTGGTTCGGCAACAGTCTTAGCTTTGTGCTCTTTCACGATATGGGCAACGTCTTCACCAACGCCAGGGATGCATGGGCCAGCGCACTCCGGTTTCACCAGCCGAATCGCGATACGTGCAAGGTGCTCTCCTATGCCGATACCTCGACCAACCCACCCACTCCGCCCAGCCCCAGCGGTCCCACTGATGGTCCCTATACCTCCACCGGCCATCAGGGAATCTGTAGCTTCGCCTACTTCTCGCACGCACCGGGAATCGGTCTGCGCTACCATACTCCGGTCGGGCCCATTCGGCTGGATTTCAGCTACAACCTGAATACGCCCATCTACCCGGTAAACATCGACTACTCCATCGGCTACTCAACGGCGAACCCTCTGGGTCCGTATTCGCAGCCGCACGTGGGCGAGGCCACGCACTTCAACTTCTTTTTCAGCCTGGGGCAAACTTTCTGATGCATATGCGGTTACCAATCCGGCACAGAATCACGCGCGGCGCCGCTTGCCTGTGGAGCTTTGTCGTCTACCTCGCCGCAGCAACAGTCCCGGCCCTCTCCCAGTCGCCGCAGCCCGTATCCCCAGTAGTCCTCGACAGCGTTGTAGCCGTGGTCAACCGGCATGTCATCCTGGCCAGCGAAATCGACGATGAAATCCGCCTCTCGGTTCTCGACCCCGGTCGCGCAGGGCAGGGCGTTCTTACCCGCACGCGCGCACTCGAGCAACTCATCAGCCGCGCGCTCATCGAGCAGCAGATTCGCCGCGAAGACGCCCAATCCGCCGAGCCCGCACCAGACGAAATAGATGCCCGCCTGGCGGAAATTCGCAAGGAACTCCCCGCCTGCGTTCGCGAGAACTGCGCCTCCGATGACGGATGGAAGGCTTTTCTTGCGGCGCACAACCTGACGCCGGAGCGGGTTGATGCTTATCTGCACTTCCGTCTTGAGATCCTGCGCTTTATCGAACAGCGTTTCCGGCCCGGCATTCGCATCTCTCTGCAAGACATCGAAACCTACTACCACAAGACGCTTTTGCCTGAATACGCTCGCGGCGAAGCGGTTCCGTCCCTCGAAGAAGTCTCTCCCCGCATCGAGGAGATACTGCTGCAGCAGCAGGTAAATGTTCTGTTCGATGAGTGGCTCACCACCCTGCGCAAGCAGGGCGACGTAGAAGTTTTCGACCCCGCACTCGAGTCCGCTGCAACCCCCGCAAGCACTGAAGCAAAGCCCGGCGTCCAGAGCAGCGCCCTGGGCGCGGAAGGAAAAGGAAGCCAATGAGCGAGTCCGAAACCCAGCTTCCTGATGCCGGGCAATCGCCCCAGCCGAGCCGCCTCCGCCGCTTCTTCCTGCGCCACGTTCCTCTGGGCGTTGCGGGTGTGCTGGTCCTGGTCACGCTGGTTGTGGTCAGTCTTTACCTCTGGATGAGTTCCGCACAATTCGAGGGCATCGTCCTCAGGCGGCTGGTCGCGGAGATCGAACAGTCCACCGGCGGCCGGGCTCAGATTGCTTCCTTCCATTGGCGCCTCCTCCATCTCGAAGCCGACGCCGACGGCCTTGTCATTCACGGCCGCGAGGGTCCCGGTGAGGCGCCCTACGCCCGCATTGATCGCCTCGCAGTGCGTATAAGCCTGCTCGGCTTGTGGAGCCCAAGCGTTCGGCTCCGCGATCTGGAAATCTTCCACCCCGCTCTTCACTTGATCGTTTACCCCGATGGCTCAACCAATCAGCCGCAGCCGCGCCAGCCCGGGAATACCGCGTCGCACAACATCGATACTTTTTTCGAACTGCAGGCGGCCCACATTTCCGTCGAGCAGGGCATCCTGGACTACGAAAGCCGCGCCGCTTCCTTCGACTTTCAAAACCGGCTGGCGCCGCTCGATTTTCAAGCTAACGATGTCTCCCTGCTCTTGAGCTACATTCCTGCCGCGGGTGCAGCGCCAGAGACTTATCGAATTGAAGCCGGCGCCACAGATCTGAATCTCACCAGGAGTACTGGCAAACGCATCGCCAAGCCTGTTCACGGTTACTTCCAGACCACGCTCGACCTCACCCGGTCCGCGGCCTGGCTGCGCTCCCTCAGGCTCACGGCTCGCAGCAGCGACGGCAGCAGCCATGCGATCGAAATCAGTGGATCGCTCCAGGACTTTAACCAACCCCGCTGGCAAGCCAGGGCCCTCGGTGATCTGGACATGCGGCTGCTCGACCCGGTCACCGGCTATCCGTTTGCGCCGGAAGGCATCGCCCATCTTGATCTGAATGGCGCCGGAGAAGCCGGAGAATTTCGCACCGATGGCAACATTCACGTCGAAGGCGGCTCCTATATCGGCACCGGCGTCGTTGCTACCGGCATCCGGGTGGACGCGCACGTGCACGCCGACCAGAAGCGCCTCCTGATTTCTTCAATCGTCGCGCGTCTGCGTCAGGGCGGCCAATTGGAGGGCGTCGTCGATCTCAGCCCCTGGATCGTTCCCATCCCCGGCGCGGCGGTGCTGCAGGCGGCAGGTCCCGCCGGCCCGCTCAACAGAGTCCACCGCAACCCGCCCCCGCCTCCGCCAGACTTCATTCCTGTCAACGGCAAGGTCACGGCAGAGTTGAAAGGTGTCGCGCTCGACACGCTTCTCGACATGGTCAGCGTGCCACCCTTCCAGCGTGTTGGAGTTGGTTCAATCCTCAACGGCCCCGCCACCGCAACCTGGACCAACGGAGACACCAACACAGTCAGCGTCACCACGAGGCTGAGCCTTACTCAAGTGAGCCATCCTCTGCTTGGTGAAGCCCCCACCAGCGGTCTTTTGGATGGAACCTATACCCAACGCAATGGCGCCGTGGATCTGCGCAAATTTGAAATTCACATGCCCGACAGCCAACTGGAGGTGCATGGAACACTGGGCGCTTACCCGCTGACCAGTTACTCGGAACTCACCGTCGATTTCCATTCCAGCAACCTGGGCGAGTTCGACGCAGTACTGCGCGACCTGGGCGTGAATCGCAATGGCAAGACCGGAACGGCTGCCTTGCCTGTAGCTCTCACCGGCCAGGCTGACCTTCACGGTTCGTGGGCCGGTTCGATCGCCAATCCCCTCATCGCCGGCAACCTGAAGGCGACGCAACTGACAGTTGAGATGCCCTCGGCGAAGCCCATCCAGCCCGACCAACCCGTCCAGCTCCAATCGGTTCACCTCGATTCAGTCGATGCCACCGGCAGCTACTCAGCTGCTCGCATCGCAATCGACCACGGCCAGTTGCTTCGCGGTGACACGAAAATCACGGTCAGCGGGACCCTCGTACCGGGTTCAGTAGAGGGAACGGCAGGCGATATTCCCGAATTCAATTCAAACTCCGTGCTGCATCTGCGCCTCGATGCGGGCAAGGTGGGCGTCGACGACGTGCGGCCGTTCCTCTCCCAGAAGCTGCCCCTCACCGGCATCCTCGATGCGCAGATTCAGGCCGATGGGCCCATCCACTCCCTCGTTGGCTCCGGCTGGATCCAGTTGGACGGCGGCAGCATCTATGGCGAGCCAGTCTCGCGCGTCCGGGCTCAGGGAACAATTGCAAATGCGGTAGTCAATCTGTCCGCGGTCACCGTGAGCGAGGCGGCAGGAAATGTCTCCCTCTCCGGCAACTACGATCTCAAGTCCAGTCGCTTCCAACTTGACGCCAGGGGCGCGGGCCTCGACGTCTCCAAAATCGACTGGTTGCGCCAAAAAGGCTGGACGGCCTCCGGCAGGCTGGTGTTCTCTGCCCACGGCTCGGGCTCGTTCGACGACCCGCAGTTGGAAGCCTATGCCACTCTCAGCAATCTGGCCTTCGGCGGTGAGCCCATCGGCGGTCTGAATTTGGTTGCGCACACCGCGAACCGCACTCTCACCTACAACATGACCACGCGGTTGGACACCGCCGAACTCGCCGTGCATGGACAGACGGCGCTGAATGGCGATTACCAGACCCAGGCCACGCTTGAGTTTTCGCGCTTCAATATCGGTTCGCTACTCAAGCTTGCGCACTTCACTGCCATCAGCGGCGAATCGGCACTTGCCGGCACGGTCACCGTGGAAGGGCCCCTCGCACACACAGAGCAGCTCCGTGGTGAAGCCCGCCTGCAGGAACTGGAGGCAACCGTCGCCGGTGTTCATCTCAAGAGCGAGGGCGGCGTCCATGCCACGCTGGCCAATGACCGCATCCGTCTCGACCCGCTGCACGTAACCGGTGAGGACACCGACATGCGAGCACAGGGAACCCTCGCGATGAACGGTACTCAGCAACTGGACCTCGCTGCCAGCGGCTCCATCAACCTCAAACTGGCTGAGACCCTCGATCCCGACCTGACCGCGGCCGGAACCAGCACCTTCCAACTGGAGGCGCACGGTCCGCTGAAAAAACCGCGAATGCAGGGCAAGGTTGACTTCCAGAATGGTTCTCTGTCCTTTGAAGACGTACCCAACGGCCTCAGCCAGTTGCACGGCACGCTTGAATTCAATCAGGACCGTTTGGAGGTCAAATCCCTAACCGCCATGAGCGGCGGTGGTCCAATCACGGTTGGCGGTTATCTGGCTTACCAGCGCGGCATCTATGCCGACCTTTCGGTGACCGGTAAGGGCGTTCGCATTCGCTATCCGCAGGGCGTGAGTTCTCTGGCCGACGCTTCGTTGCACCTGCAAGGCTCGCAGAACAACTTGCTGCTCTCAGGAAATGTACTCATCACTCGCTTCTCCGTCAGTCCCGACCTGGACTTTGCGGCCCTGGCCGCCCAAGCCAACTCGGTGCAGACCATAGCGCCGGCCGACGCGCCGTCCAACCACATCCGCCTGGATGTGCGCATTCTTTCGTCGCCGCAGTTGAACTTTCAGAACGCCTTTGCCAAGCTGGCCGGCGACGTGGACCTGCGTCTGCGTGGAACTCTTGCCACTCCCGCACTGCAAGGCCGCATCTCCGTCACCGAGGGCAGTGCCATCATCGCCGGAACGCGCTACGATCTTCAGCGCGGCGAAATCTCCTTTACTAACCCGGTCCGCATCGAGCCTTTGATCGACCTCAGTGCCAGTGCCCGCGTTCAGGATTACGACATCACGCTCAGCCTCCATGGAACTCCGGACAAGCTGGCTGTTACCTATCGCAGCGATCCTCCGCTGCCCGAGTCCGATGTGGTTGCCTTACTCGCCCTCGGCCGCACGGAGAATCAGCAGCGCATTTACACCATGCAGCAGGAACAGGCGCTCTCTAACCCCACCACCGACGCACTGCTCGGTGGTGCCCTCAACGCCACCGTCTCCAGCCGCATACAAAAGCTCTTCGGAGCTGGATCGGTGAAGGTCGATCCTAACTATCTCGGCCCCTTCGGCAACTCTACGTCCCGCATCATCGTCGAAGAGCAGTTGGGCCGCAACCTTACGCTGACCTACGCCACAGACGTGAACACCACCGGCCAGCAGTTGCTCCAGGCCGAGATCGCCATCAACCGCCACGTCTCCCTGCTCGTAGCCCGCGACGAGTCCGGCGTCTTCTCCATGGTCGTAAAAGCCACCCGCCGCTTCCGCTAAGAAATCAGCAAACACGTAACACCAGTCAGAGACTGGAAACCGAACCTCCCGTGCCCCATCCTTGTGCCTTTTTCCTGGCGCAAGGGTGGGACAGCACAACCCTTCATTGGCAGGCCTTTCCGATCCACGATCTCCAGTCTCTTCCCCTCCACAGTCAACAAAAACCCTTAAAAACACTGCACTTTCATCGCATTAAGCCTGCAACAGGCCAGTTTTAAGCCTCTTTTGCGCACTATGCGGCGAATTCTCGACAACCCTCTGCTTAAATTCGGCACCATCCAAGCGACCATTTCACACCGCCGAAATCCCCTCCACGCCAACTTTTCGCAACCTTTTTGCTTTTGAAGTGTCTATTGGGACGGATGGCAGGACGACGGTGCAATTCTCGCCGGCCTGCGCAGAACATTCGTGCGACAACGAGGAGGACGTCAAAATGACAAACACAATGAATAGAACTCAATCTGCTTTCGCAGCGATTATGCTTGCTGGAGCCCTGCTGAGCTTTCCCCTGGTCTCACGTGCGGCGGCCTTGCCTTCGGGCGCAGGCGCGCAAGCGCAGCAGGAGGACTCGATGACCTCTGCTGCCGAGGCGCGGCTGAACAAGAAGCAATACCACGATGTGCATGTGAAGGTAGACAACGGTGTAGCCACGCTGACAGGGAATGTTGACCTTTATGAATACAAGGCCGACGCCGGGAAGACCATCCTGCATACAAAGGGCGTCACCGCGATCCGTAACATGATTGCGGTTTCCGGCCCCAGCGTTTCTGACCGCGACCTGCAGGCCAAGCTCGCAGAGAAGCTGGAATACGATCGCGTAGGTTACGGCAATGTCTTCGATGCCATCGCGGTGAGCGTCGATAACGGCATGGTCACTCTGGCTGGACACGCGCACAACTATGTGAATCGCGACTCCGCCCTTGCGCTGGTAGCAACAACGCCCGGCGTCAAGGACCTGGTCGACAACATCGAAGTCGATCCGGTCTCCATCATGGATGATCAGTCGCGCGTCGCAGTGGCGCGCGCCATCTACAGTTTCCCAACCCTGAACAAGTACGCCATTAATCCCGGCATGCCCATCCGCATCTCCGTGCAGAACGGCAACGTCGAGCTTTACGGCATGGTTGATTCGCAGGCCGACAAGGACGCAGCCAACATCCGCGCCAACGGTGTTGCCGGCGTCTTCAGCGTGAAGAACTATCTCCAGGTAGCCAACCAACCCAGCGAAAGACAATAACGGAAGGTCTCAAAAATCTGCAAGGGCAACGCATGCGGCTTCAGACGTGAGAGTACCTCTGGAGCCGTTCTATTCGCTGATCCATGACCCCGACCCCTGACCTCTGACCCCTGATCCCTGTCTTTCAGTACTCAGTGCAAAGCAACCGCACCGGAGCCTCATCTTCAACGATCTGCGGGAAGCGGGGAAGTGGCTGAAGGAAGTAGTTATCGCTAGCATCGTCGTTGACCGATGAGACCTCGCCGATCAACCCGTGTCCGTCAACAGCATGGAACTGGTGATAGAGATACGGAGTCAGCGTAATGGACTCGCCCGATCCCAGAGTCACAGTCGCACCGGCTTCCACCTCTCGGCGAATTCCGTCGCACGTCACGCTTACGGGAGTCTGCGCGAGCCCGCCATCCGGAGCCGAGTTATAAAGCTGCACAACCAGCTTGCCCGTGCCTTTGGCGCCGCGGTTGATAATGTCCTCGGTCTTGCGTACGTGATAGTGGAACGGCGTCACCTGGTTCTCGCGGACGAACATCATCTTCTCCGCATACACCTTGCCGCCACCTTCGGGTGACCCGTTGCGAAGTGTGAACAGCGTAAGCCCGAGCGTGGCAAATTTCCCTGAGCTGAAGTCCGTCACATCCCAGCCCAGCTTATGAGTGCGCAGTTCATCGGCCTCGCTGCCGCTCCGGCCCCAGTCGTCCGGCGTCCACTGCGCATACGGCGGCAGCATGAAATGATTCTTCGCAAAAAACTCAGCAGCCTCAGCAATGCAACGATTGATCTCAGATCTCTTCATGCCGTTCTCCCTGCGCAATTGATCCCTCAACAATGTATACCCGCTGGCTCAGTGGCTGATTTCCATTCGCTGATTGCATCTCGCAAGATGGGTGCGTCGAGGCCTTTTTACGCAGCACTCCTCAATTACACTTCTAAGTAGAGCCAACCATGCCCGGCATTCTGTCCAAAACCCGCACTACGCTCGAAATGATCAAGTGGGAGCACTCGATTTTTGCGCTGCCGTTCGCGCTCACCTCGGTGCTGCTGGCGGCCAATGGACTCCCCGGCTGGCGCACCGTGGCATGGATTCTCGTCGCCATGATAGCGGCGCGCTCCTGCGCCATGGCCTTCAACCGATGGGCCGATGCGGATCTTGACGCAGCCAATCCACGAACCAGCAACCGCGCCATTCCCGCCGGTCTCCTATCGCGGCAGTTTGTGCTCGGCTTCACGGTTGTTATGGCGCTCGTCTTCGTGGGCGCAGCCGCCGAACTGAACCGGCTCACTCTCTACCTCTCCCCGCTGGTGCTGACGGTTCTGCTCAGCTACAGCTACATGAAGCGGCTTACACGCTGGTCGCACCTGGTGCTTGGTCTTGCGTTGGGCCTCGCTCCCTCCGCCGCATGGATCGCAGTGCGTGGCAGCCTCGACGCGCGCATCCTGGTGTTGACCGCAGCGGTAACGCTGTGGGCTGGCGGATTCGATGTGCTCTACGCCTGCCAGGATTACGAGCACGACCGCGCCGCCGGCCTCTACAGCCTGCCCCGCGCAATCGGCATCCCTAACGCATTCATTGCCGCGCGCGCCATGCACCTCGCAATGCTGGGACTCCTCGTCTGGTTCGGCATGCTCTTTCATTTTCTTGCGCTCGGCTGGGTGGGCATCGCCGCCGTGGCGCTGCTGCTGGCCTATGAGCATTCCATTGTTTCGCCCCGCGACCTGCGCCGCCTCAACGCCGCGTTTTTCACCATGAACGGCGTAATCGCGATGGTCTTTCTCGCCTTCGTCGCCGCCGATCTGTGGCAGAAGAGCTGAGGTCGCAGGCCGCGAAGCCAATCGCGCAGGCAAGCGAGCAGCCCGCATCGGCACTTCAATTGACCCTGTAATATGGTGCGAGAGAGCGTTTCAATGAATTCAACTTCCATCGTCAAACAGGAGCAAGGCGCGCAGGCATGAAGATTGCAATTCAAGGAGAACCCGGCTCATTCAGCCACGAGGCAGCCCTGAAGCTGGTCCCCGGCGGCACCATCGTTCCCTGCACCCTGTCCGCCGAAGTATTTGCGGCCCTCGCCGAAGGAAGAGTGGAGGCCGCGGTGATTCCCATCGAGAACAGCCTCGCGGGTTCGGTATCGGAGCACTTTGACCTGCTGCTCGCCCACGACGTCAAGGTGGAGCGGGAGACCCTGCTGCGCATCCACCACAACCTGATCGCAATTTCCGGGGCCACCACCGGCGAGATCGACCGCGTCTTCTCTCATCCAGTTGCCCTGGCGCAGTGTCGGCGGTTTCTGGCCGAGCACCCGAGGATGGAAGCCTTCGCCTCCTACGACACCGCCGGGAGCGTAAAGCAACTGGTCGAACTTCGTGACCGTCATGCCGCAGCCATCGCCAGCGAGGCAGCAGCAGAGTACTACGGCGCCGTGATTCTGCAGGCCGGCATTGAGGACAATCCGGAAAACTTTACCCGCTTTTTCCTGGTGCGCCGCGCGGCCGAGTCCGTCGCCGATCCGCAGTCGAACAAGATCAGCCTGGCATTTTCCGTCGAGAACCGTCCCGGCTCACTGGTGGCAGTACTCAATGAACTCGCCGCGCTGGGCACCAACCTGACCAAGATTGAGTCGCGGCCCGTCCACGGCAAGCCTTGGGAGTACATCTTTTACGTCGACTGCCAGATCAAGTCTTCTGACGAAGGTTCACTGGCCCTCGCAGCGCTCACCAGGCACTGCGCCATGGTGAAAGAGCTGGGCCGCTACCGGGAAGCATCGCAATAGGGATTCCTTCAAAAACTAAAAGGGGACGGGCCGCGGCCCGTCCCCTTTTGCGTTCTCCTGATCCAAGTGATCAAAAGTGGTAAGCGATGCCGATGACAGGATTGCTGATGTTGTACCACCGGTTGGTGGCAAACTGAGCAACACCGAAGGTGGGTACCTTCGTGACCCAGCCGCGATACTCGGCTCGGATGTCGAAGCTCGGACTGATCTCGTACGCGATCCCGGCCCCGTAAATGGCGCCTACTTCGGTCTGCTGCTTCACATCCAGCGAAGTTGTGCCGGAGTTGCGGATGGGCAGGAAGATGAACGCGCCCGGTCCCGCTTCAACAAAAGGGTTTAAGTTCTTGAAAACGAAGGAGCGTACATATGCTCCTGAGATTTCCTGGGTGCGGGTATTCACGTTGTAATTGTTGGTGTTACTGATTACGTAGTGGATATTGTTCTCGTACGTCATCTGGTAGTTGGCCTCGATAGCGCTCGAAGGCGTGAGCATGAATCGGTAACTCAGCATCGCGCCAAAGGCGCGGTTCGCGCTCACCTGAACAGTGGTGGACGAGGCCTTGAACGGCTCAATAAGACCCGTTCCACTGAGGCTGATGTCTTGGCGGCTTTCCTGAGCGCGGCCTGCGGCCACATTTACGGCCAGCAGAAATGCTATTAAGGCGATCTTCTTCATTCGGTCCTGAACCTCACGACTGCACAACCGTCTGGCTGGCAACGAGCTTGTCGATTCCGGCGCGCCGGTTGGATCCGGGCCCCGCTCTCAGCATTGTAAATGGCCTGAGCGGGTTACGGTGGGAACGGGTACGACAGCGATCTATTTGAAAATGTTCCTTGGCTATAGACGCATGCCAGGACAAAGCGGCACTGGACACGGCAGAAATCGCCGAAATCGCCCTTTACCCCTCCGCGCCACATGAAAGCAAACAGCCCCGGCCCCATCCCCGTCATTCTGAGCGAAGGTCGCCGCGGCGACCGGAGTAGAAGAACCTGCTTCTTGAAATCTCTTGCGAAAGGGTGGGATACCACGAAGCCCACAAGCATTTCTTATCCAGCCCGTTCCACATGAAAATAAAAAGGAGGTCCCTGTTTCCGGGCCAGCTCCTTCAGGGTGTGGAGAAACGCCTTGCCCGCGTACGAAAGCGTGGCCTGGCGGCGATGTGTCAGGCGCAGAACCCGGCGCATTTCCAGTTCATCGACCTTGACCCGAACCAGGTCGCCAGCCTCCAATTCGTGTGCCACCGTGAGATGGGGAACAAGTGCCACGCCGTTGCCCATGGCTACAAAGCGCTTGATGGCCTCAATGGTAGGCAGCTCGATGCCCATATTGAGCGGTGTGCGGTACCGTTGGAAGGCCTCAATCACCTTGCGGCGCAGCGGCGAGGTCACATTGTGAGCAACAAACAGTTCGCTGCCCAGATCGTTGATTGAGACACGATGCGCCTTGGCCAGGGCGTGCCGCGGTCCCACGATGAAGGCCAGGCTGTCGGCGTATACGGCAATCGTGCGGAATTGCGCCGGATCGGGCCGGTAAGAGATCACGCCCAACTCGAAAGTCCGCAGACTCAGCTCCTCGGGAATCCGCGACGCCAGCATCCGCTGCACGGTCACGCTGACATGCGGAAATTCGCGGCGAAAGGCATCGATAGCCGGCAGCAGATACATGCAGGTGTACTCGTTGGCAGCCAGTTGCAGGTGCCCGCGCTCCAGGTTCTTCAACTCGCCCATCGCGCTGGAGGCCTCACGGCGCAAAGCCAGCAGCCGCTGTGCGTAGTCGCGCAGCAGCACCCCGGCTGCGGTCAGCGAGCCGTCGCGAGCTGCGCGATCGAACAGCGTCTCGCCCACTGACTCTTCCAGCTTGCGGATCACTTGGCTCACGGCCGGCTGCGTCCTGTGCAGCCGCACCGCCGCGCGGGAGAAGCTGCGCTCCTCCGCCACCGCCAGAAACGTCTCCAGTTGATTCAGTTCCATTGAAAACTCCGAAAAGCAGGGTTCAGGGGTCAGGGATCAAACCATCCCTTATTTGGGGTCTCGATCGTTCGAGCGCAATACTTCCGGCCGTCTTTCACTGAAAGTCAATTCTCTCAACCCGCCGCCGGAAGAACTGATCCCTGATCTCTGAGCCCTGAACCCTTTTTCATCATAAGCAATTCTAATCGCTTCCACAAAAATTATAACTTTGCCTTATACGGCCCTTTTACGAGACACTAGATAGGTCAGACAAGTGTTTTCCCTGATAGGCGAACTCATGACCTCAAACCATGTAGTCTTCTTCGACACTACTCTGCGCGATGGCGAGCAGTCTCCGGGCTGCAGCATGACCACGCAGGAAAAGCTCACCATGGCTCATGCCCTGGAAGATCTGGGCGTGGACATCATCGAGGCCGGCTTTGCCATGGCTTCGGAGGGCGACTTCGCGGCCATTGCCACTATTACCCAGGCCGTGCGCAAGCCGCGCATCGCCTCGCTTGCCCGCGCCAAAACTGAAGACATCGAGATGGCAGCGCGCGCTCTGCAATTTGCCGATCGCGCCCGCATCCACGTCTTCCTGGCGTCGAGCGATCTGCATTTGGAATACAAGCTGAAGCTCGGCCGCGCTGAAGCGCTCGAACTCACCGGGGAATCGGTGCGGCTGGCGCGTTCGCTGGTCGACGACGTCGAGTTTTCGCCCGAAGACGCAACCCGTTCCGATCGCGACTTTTTGGTCGAGATGGTGCGTGTGGCAGTCGAGGCCGGCGCAACCACGATCAACATGCCCGACACGGTGGGCTACACCACGCCGGAAGAATATGGCCGGTTGTTCCGCGAAGTGCGCGAGCGCATTCCCGCCATCGATGCACAGGGCATCGTGCTCTCTTCGCACTGCCACGACGACCTGGGACTGGCCGTGGCCAACTCGCTGGCCGCAATCAATGCCGGCGCTCGACAGGTGGAGTGCACCATCAACGGAATCGGCGAACGCGCCGGCAACGCGGCTCTCGAAGAACTCGCTGCCGCTCTTTATGTGCGCGGCGATCGCTACGGCATGACCACCTCCATCAAGCTCGAACAGCTTTACCCCACCAGCCAGGTGCTGGGCCAGATCATCACCTTCAAGCCCTCGCCCAACAAGGCCATCGTGGGCGACAACGCATTTGCACACGAGTCCGGCATTCATCAGCACGGCATGCTGGCCAACCCGCTCTGCTACGAGATCATGACTCCCGCTCTAGTCGGCGTTGCCAAGACGCACCTGGTGCTGGGCAAGCACTCCGGCCGCGCGGCGCTGCGCCACCGCCTTGAGCAGATGGGCTTCGCGCTCACCCGCGATGAGTTGCAGCACGTCTACTACCGCTTTGTGGCCCTGGCCGACCGCAAGAAGAACATCTACGACCAGGACCTTGTCGGCCTGCTGCCCGACCAGATCCGCGAAAAGCGCCACGAAGCAGTTGCGGAACTGGATTAGTACGCTGCGTTCGGGCCGCAGTTTTGAAAGGGCACGACTTTAGTCGTGCCGATAGCGCCGTAAAAAATCAACGCGGGCTTTAGCCCCTGAGGGAAAAACAGGAAATGCACCTCAAGATTCTAGTCACGGCCGGCGACGGCATCGGCCCCGAAGTCACCAACGAAGCAGTTGCCGTACTCAAGGAAGTAGCTGCAATTGGCGGTCACACGCTTGAGTTTGACGCCAAGCGCATCGGCGGTGTGGCTATTGTGCAGGACGGCACGCCACTGCCCGCAGACACGCTTGCAGCCGCACTCAACTCCGATGCAGTTCTGCTCGGCGCGGTGGGCGGCAACGAATTCAACTCGCTCGCTCCCGACAAGCGCCCCGAGGCCGGCCTGCTGCAAATCCGCTCGGCGCTCGGTGGTTTCGCCAACTTGCGCCCCGCCTTCGCCTTCAAGGAACTTGCAATCAATAGCCCCTTGCGTCCCGAAATCGTCGAAGGCGCCGACATTCTTTTCGTCCGCGAACTGCTCGGCGGACTTTACTTCGGCCAGCCCCGCGAGTGGAACAAGGCCAAGGGCGAAGCCTGGAACACCATGCGTTACACGCGCGACGAAGTAGCCCGCGTGGCCCGCATCGCCTTCAAACTCGCGCAAGGCCGCCGCCAAAAGCTCACCAGCGTCGACAAGGCCAACGTGCTTGAAGTTTCGCAGCTCTGGCGCGCAACCGTAATTGAAGTAGCAGCGGAATTTCCCGACGTGACGCTCGAGCATCAGTATGTCGATGCGATGGCCATGCACCTGATGAACCAGCCCCGCAGCTTCGACGTGGTGCTGACGGAGAATTTGTTCGGCGATATTCTCAGCGACGAGTCCGCGGTAATTACCGGCTCTCTCGGCATGTTGCCCTCAGCCACTATCGGCGGCAAGGTCAACTTGTACGAACCGGTACACGGCTCCGCGCCCGACATCGCAGGCAAGGGCCTGGCCAATCCGCTCGGCGCCATCCTCACCGGCGCGCTTGTTCTGCGCCACTCCGGCGGGCTTGAGGCCGAGGCCGCCGCGATTGAAGCATCAGTCCGCAAGGTGCTGGAGCAAGGCTTCCGCACGCCCGACTTGGCTCGCGGCAATCCTCAAGGCTTCCCGGTACTCTCCACAAAAGAGATGGGAGCCAAGGTACGCGAGACAGTAAAGACGATGCTCGTCAACGCCTGAGTCTCGGCATTCAGAATGCAAGGCTGATAAGTCAGGGCTGGTAGGTCAGGGCTGGTAGGTCAGGGCTTTAGCCCTGACATTAACGAACCAAAAAACTTCCGGGGGCTTTAGCCCCTGAGGGATGGGTTGAATCAACCAATGAGCGAACCAAAGACACTATTTGAAAAGGTATGGGAACAGCATGTCGTAGTCGCGCCCGAGGGCGAGCCTACGCTGATCTACATCGACCTGCAATTGCTGCACGAGGTCACATCGCCGCAGGCGTTTGAAGGCCTCCGGCTCGCCAACCGCAAGGTACGCTGCCCCGATCGCTGCATCGCAACCGTGGACCACAATGTTCCCACAACCCTCGAAGGCCGGCTCAACATCGTCGACCAGATCGCGGCCACGCAGATCGAAACCCTGCGCAAGAACTGCGCCGAATTCGGAATTGAACTCTATGACGTGAACTCACGCGACCAGGGAATCGTGCACGTCATCGGCCCCGAACTGGGCATCACCAAGCCGGGCATGACCATTGTCTGCGGTGACTCGCACACCTCCACGCACGGAGCATTCGGCGCGCTCGCCTTCGGCATCGGCACCAGCGAAGTCGAGCACGTACTAGCGACTCAAACCCTGCCGCAATCCAAGCCCCAAACCTTCCGCATTTCCGTCGAGGGTGAGCTGCCGCGCGGCGTCACCGCCAAGGACATCATCCTCGCCATCATCGGCAAAATCGGCACCGACGGCGCCACCGGCTGTGTAGTTGAATACGCTGGCTCCGCCATCCGCGCGCTCTCGATGGAAGGCCGCATGACCATCTGCAACATGAGCATCGAAGCCGGTGCGCGCGCAGGCATGATTGCTCCTGACGAAACGACCTTCGCATATCTGAAGGGCCGCCGCTTCTCGCCGAAAGGCGCCGCCTGGGATAGAGCGGTCGCCGAGTGGAGCAAACTGCCCAGCGATCCCGGCGCCAAATTCGATCGCGAGCTCGTCATCGACGCCGCCACTCTCGTTCCTTACGTCAGTTGGGGTACAAGTCCCGGCATGGTCGCGCCAATCACCTCCTCAGTGCCCGATCCCGCCGCTGTTGCAAACGAGCAGGAGCGCAAGGGCCTCGAGCGCGCTCTTGAATATATGGATCTCAAGGCCGGCACGCCGCTCGAAGAGGTCACCATCGATCGCGTCTTCATCGGCTCCTGCACCAACGGCCGTCTTGAAGATCTACGCGCCGCAGCCCGCATCGCTGCTGGATACAAGGTCTCCAGCCACGTCGGCGCCATGGTCGTCCCCGGCTCTCAGGCAGTCAAGGCCGCGGCAGAAGCAGAAGGCCTCGACCTTATCTTCAAGGAAGCCGGCTTCGATTGGCGCGAGCCCGGCTGCTCCATGTGTCTGGGCATGAACCCCGACATTCTCTCGCCGGGTGAACGCTGCGCCTCTACCAGCAACCGCAACTTCGAAGGCCGCCAGGGACGCGGAGGACGCACCCACCTGGTCTCGCCGGAGATGGCCGCCGCAGCCGCCATCGCCGGTCACTTCGTCGACATTCGCAACTGGCCCGTCCACGATTCAGCCCTTGAAGAGGTAAAAGCCTGATGCGTTCCTCCTATCGATATGCGCCGAAGCCGAACCATTCAAGTGCCGGTTTCCTTAAGAAACCGGCACCCTCCACTTCTCTCAAAACGATCACTGAAATAGGAGGAACGCATTAATGGAACCCTTTCGCACACTAACGTCCGTGGCCCTACCACTCGACCGCACCAACGTCGACACCGACCAGATCATTCCCAAGCAGTTTCTCAAGCGCATCGAACGCACCGGCTATGGCGATTTCCTGTTCTTCGACTGGCGGCGCACAGCCTCCGGCGATCCCGATCCGTCTTTCGAGTTGAACGATCCGCGCTACAAGGGATCTCAAATACTCATAGCCGGAAAGAACTTCGCCTGCGGCTCCAGCCGCGAACATGCGGCCTGGGCACTCTCCGACTATGGCTTCCGCGCCGTCATCGCGCCCACATTCGCCGACATCTTCTTTTCGAACGCCGGCAAGAACGGCATCGTCCTTGTCCGTCTCAGCGAAGAGCAGGTCGCCCAACTGCTCAATAACGCAAAGACGATTCCCAACTATCAACTCACAGTTTCCCTCGAAGCACAGACCGTAACCGACGGCCGCGGCTTCAGCGCAACCTTTGAAGTCGATCCCTTCCGCAAGTTCTGCCTGCTCGAAGGCCTCGACGACATTGGTCTTACTCTGCGTCACGCAGCCGCGCTCGACACGTTTGAAAAGAAGCACAACGAAGCAAGCTGGCTGAAGGCAAAGACCGCCTAGCCAAAAATGTGGGTGCCCCATCCTTGACGCGTTTTTTGCGCCAAGGGTGGGAGAGCACAAAAGCAAATTTAGCAAGGATTCGTAGTTCAACCGCAGTACAAACAAGCTGAAAGCTGATAGCTAGAAGCTGACAGCTAGCGAACGAAGAGAGCAAATGACCATCGAAGGCAAGCGCCAAAGCATTCCGTTGACCGAGGGACCCAGCCGCGCCGCCGCGCGCTCTTATCTGCGCGGCTCCGGCTTCGCAAAAGACGATCTGCACAAGCCGATTATCGGCATCGCCAATACATGGACCGAGATCGGCACCTGCAACGTGCATCTGCGCGAAGTGGCCGAGGCCCTGAAAGAAGGCATTCGCGAGGCAGGCGGCACGCCGATGGAGTTCAACACCATCACCATCTCCGACGGCATCACCATGGGCACGCAGGGCATGAAGGCTTCGCTGGTCTCGCGCGAAGTCATCGCCGACTCCATCGAGCTCGTCGCGCGCGGCAATCTTTTCGATGGCCTGGTCGGCATCGGCGGCTGCGACAAAAATATGCCCGGCATCATCATGGCGCTCTGCCGCCTCGACATCCCCGGTATGATGCTCTACGGCGGATCCATCGCTCCCGGCAAATTGAATGGCCCCAACGGCGAAATAATTGACATCACCATTCAGAATGTTTTCGAGGGCATCGGCTCCTACGCCGCCGGCAAAATCGATGCCGCCGGACTCGAAGCGCTCGAAGCCAACGCCTGTCCCGGCGCAGGTGCGTGCGGCGGCCAGTTCACCGCCAACACCATGGCCATGAGCGGCGAAATTCTTGGCATCTCGCCGATTTATCTCTCTGGCGTTCCCGCCACATCGAAAGACAAGCACGCCGCCACGCGCGAAGCCGGCCGCATCCTCATGAATGCAGTCCGCGCCAATCGCCGTCCCTCGCAGCTCATCACGCGCAAGTCGATTGAGAACACTATCGCCAGCGTAGCCGCCAGCGGCGGTTCCACCAACGCTGTGCTCCATCTGCTGGCCATCGCTCGCGAGATGGGCATTCCGCTTTCGATCGACGACTTCGACATCATCTCCAAGCGCACGCCGTACATCTGCTCGCTTACGCCGGCAGGCAAGTATGTAGCCTCCGACTACCAGGCCGCGGGCGGTTCGCGCCTCCTGGCCAAGCGCCTCATCGATGCAGGTCACGCCGACGGCTCAACGCTCACCATCAGCGGCAAGACGCTGGCTGAAGAAGCCGCTCTTGCAAGGGAGACTCCGGGGCAGGACGTCATCCATACCTTCGAGAAGCCCATCAAGCCCAACGGCGGCCTGGTGATTCTCAAAGGCAATCTCGCCCCCGAGGGCTGCGTGATGAAGATCGCCGCGGCCAATCGCATGGAACATCGCGGTCCGGCGCGCGTCTTCGACACTGAAGAAGCATGCTTTGAAGCCGTGCAGACCGGCAAGATCAAGCCGAACGACGTGCTCGTTATCCGCTATGAAGGTCCCAAGGGCGGTCCGGGCATGAGGGAGATGCTTCAGGTTACAGCCGCTGTCAGCGGCAATCCCGACCTCAGCCCTACCGTAGCTTTGTTGACCGATGGCCGCTTCAGCGGCGCAACGCGCGGCTTCACCGCCGGCCACGTTGCCCCCGAAGCTTTTGTAGGCGGACCCATTGCAGCCGTCCGCGAGGGCGACATCATTTCCTTCGACATTCCCAATCGCAAGCTGAATGTCGAAATCAGCGACGCAGAGATGGCGGCGCGGCTCAAAGGTTTCAAACCGCCGGCCCTGCGCTGGCCCAAAGGCGTCTTCCGCAAATATGTTGATCGCGTCAGCTCCGCATCTGAGGGAGCAACAACGTAGGAACAGAAATAAAGGATCAGGAACGACCGGCCGTATCAAGAAAAAAGGAGTCTATATGGGAACTAAATCAAACGCGAACGCAAAGGCACCGGAAACGAACGCTCACCTCACTACTCCAACCCGCCTCACAGGCTCTGAGATTCTGTGGGCCACGTTGGTAGGCGAGGGCGTCACCGACGTCTTCGGTTATCCCGGCGGCGCCATCCTGCCCGCTTACGACGCGCTACGCAAGTTTCCCATTCACCACGTTTTGGTGCGCCACGAGCAAGGCGCCGCGCACATGGCCGACGGCTACGCGCGCGCATCGGGCAAGGTGGGCGTGTGCATCGCCACCAGCGGTCCCGGCGCAACCAATCTCGTCACCGGCATTGCCACTGCCATGCTCGACTCAATTCCCATCGTCTGCGTCACAGGCAACGTCTCCAGCAAAGTGCTGGGCACCGACGCATTTCAGGAAGTGGACATCACCGGCATCACGCTTCCCGTAACCAAGCACAACTTTCTCGTCAGCCGCGCTGAAGATCTTGCCAAGGTGCTGCGTCAGGCCTTCCAGATCGCAAAGTCCGGCCGCCCCGGCCCAGTGCTCGTTGACATTACGAAGGATGCGCAGCAGGGAACCGCGATCTTCGACTTTGAAGCGGCCAAGCCGAAAGCCTATCGGCCGCACCCAATGCTCAGTGTCGAAGATGAGGGCCTCGCGCAGGCCGCAGAGCTGATCCGCAACGCCAAGCGCCCCGTCATCTTGGCCGGTCATGGCGTCTCGGAGTCAGGCGCCATGGAACAGATCCGCACGCTTGCTGAGCGCGCGCAGATTCCCGTGGCCCTTACGCTGCTCGGCCTCGGCGCCTTTCCCGCTTCGCACGCCCTCAACATGGGCATGATGGGCATGCACGGCGAGGCATGGGTCAACCACGCTATTCAGGAAGCCGATCTGCTCATCGCATGCGGCATGCGCTTCGACGATCGCGTCACCGGAACCATTGCAACCTATGCCCTCAAGGCAAAAAAGATTCACATCGAAGTGGACCCCGCCGAGATCAACAAGAACGTCAAGGTCGATGTGGCCTTGGTCGGCGATCTTCGCGAAGTGCTGGATCAGTTGCTGCCGCGCATCGCCGGCCGCGATGGCTCCGCATGGCTCAAAGCCATCGACTCAAGCAAAGGTGCGGCTGCTGTGCGCGACATCAAGAACCTGCCCGACTCCGGCCATCTCTACGCGGCCCACGTCATGCACGACCTGTGGCGCGCCACGAACGGCAATGCTATTGTGGCCACCGACGTAGGCCAGCATCAGATGTGGGAGGCGCAGTACTTCCACCACGAGCATCCGCGTACTCTCGTCACCTCCGGCGGCCTTGGCACCATGGGCTTCGCACTGCCCGCGGCCATCGGCGCAAAGTTCGCTTGCCCTGATGCTGAAGTCTGGGTCATCGCCGGCGACGGCGGCTTCCAGATGACCGCGGCCGAGCTCTCCACCATCGTGCAGGAAAAAATCAAGATCAACATCGCCATCATCAACAACGGCTACCTGGGCATGGTCCGCCAGTGGCAGGAGTTCTTCTACGAGAGCAACTACGAGGCCACGCCGCTGGTCAGTCCCGACTTCGTCAAGCTGGCTGACGCGCACGGCATCGCCGGCCGCACCGTTCGCACCCGCGCTGATGTAGCCTCTGCGGTTGAAGAGGCCCGCAACGCCAAAGGCGCGTTCCTGCTCAACTTCATGGTCGAAAAGGAAGATTCGGTCTACCCGATGATTCCCGCCGGCAGTGCACTGCACGAGATGATCCGCCGCCCGGAAAAGGACCCGCTGCTCGAGTCCCCTGACGACCTATAGAAGAACAGGGAACAGGGAACAGGGAACAGGGGTCAGGGATCAGAAAGAACAAGCTGCTCACTGATCCTGAAGATTCAAGGAACACTTACTCAATGACGATTGACGGGATATTGGAGGGAACCAAGGACAAGGATAAAGTTCAACGGAACTGACCCCTGATCCCTGACCCCTGATCCCTTGAAAGGCCTTTATGTTGCACACTTTTGTAGCTTACGTTGAAGACTTGCCGGGCGTGCTTACGCGCGTGGCATCGCTGTTCCGCCGCCTCAACATCAATATCAATTCGCTTACCGTTGGCCGCAGCGAGCGCGCAGGCCTCTCGCGTCTCACGCTGGTCTGCGAAGCCTCTTCTGAAGCCGGCCATCGCATCCGCGCCAGCTTGTTTAAACTTGAAAATGTTGTCGACGTGGACGACATCGCCCAGGCGCCGTCGGTCACACGCGAACTTGCGCTCATCAAGGTGGCGGCCTCGCCCAGCAATCGTTCGGGAATATTCGATCTGGTCGAAGTCTTTCGCGCCCGCATCGTCGACCTCACCTCGGAGTCGCTCATGATCGAGATGACCGGCGTCGAAAGCAAGATCGAAGGCCTTATCGAAGTTCTCCGCGAAGACGAAGGTCGCATTCTCGAAATCTGCCGCAGCGGCAAAATGACCATGCGCCGCGGCCAGCACACCAGCGGCGTGCTCCGGGCCATGGACGCCCTCGAAGCCGAACAGGCCCATGAAGTTGCGGAAGATAAAGCGGCCGTCGAGTCAGAGTAACTTAACATGCTGTCTTCCTGCGCTCCCTTAATGCTGTCATCCTGAGCGGAGCGCAGCGAAGCCGAAGGACCTGCGGTTGCTTTTAGGTCAAATGAAGATCGAGCAGCTCAAGATTGTGGGCCCCCAAAATTCAGCCCACCCCACTGAATCTCAACCAAAAAAGGAAAACCGAGAAAATCATGGCTACGACATACTACGATCACGACGCAGACCTCTCCCTCATCCAGGCGAAAAAGGTAGCCATTATCGGCTACGGCTCCCAGGGGCATGCCCATGCTCTTAACCTCAAGGACTCTGGAGTCCAGGTAAAAGTTGGCCTGGCTGCAACCTCCAAGTCCATCGCCAAGGCGCAGAAGGCCGGCCTTGAAGTCGTAACCGTCGCCGAGGCCACAAAATGGGGCGACGTGGTCATGGTTCTCGTTCCAGATCAGACTGCGGCCAAACTGTATGCGGAAGAGATTGGACCGAACCTGAGCGCAGGAAAGCTGCTCATGTTCGCGCACGGATTCAACATTCATTTCAAGACCATCGTTCCCGTCGCGGGAATCGATGTAGGCATGGCTGCGCCCAAGGCTCCCGGCCATCGCGTGCGCGAAGTCTTCACTGAAGGCGGCGGCGTCCCCGGGCTCATCGCTGTTCACCAGGACGCAACCGGCAAGGCCCACGCGCTGTGTCTCAGCTACCTCAAGGGAATCGGCTGCACCCGCGCCGGAGTGCTCGAAACCACGTTCAAGGAAGAGACTGAGACCGATCTCTTTGGCGAGCAGGCTGTGCTCTGCGGCGGCGTCAGCGCCCTCATCAAGGCGGGCTACGAAACCCTCACCGAAGCCGGCTACCAGCCCGAGAGCGCCTACTTCGAAGTACTGCACGAGCTCAAGCTCATTGTCGATCTCATCTATCGCGGCGGCCTCGCCTACATGCGCTACTCCATCTCCGACACTGCCGAGTGGGGCGACTACGTCAGCGGCCCGCGCGTCATCAACAACGAGAGCAAGAAGGCCATGAAGCAGATCCTCACCGAAATCCAGGACGGCACTTTTGCGAAGCGATTCCTCGCCGACCAGAACTCCGGCCGCAAGGAGTTCATGGCCTTCCGCGAAGCTGAAGCCAAGCACCCCATCGAGATCGTCGGCAAAAAGCTCCGCGCCGCCATGCCATTCCTCGATCCCGTTACCGTCGAAGAAGTCGCCAAGAACCGGTAAGCCTCGCTCCAAATCAAAAACGCCGGACGGCCTTCATGCCGTCCGGCGTTTTCGTTTGGTGCTTTCGTCAATGTTTCCACGAACGTTCGATCTCTTCCAGCGACCGTCCGCGCGTTTGCGGCAGGCGGAAGAAAAAGACAACCGCGATGTTGTCGTGCGGGATTCCGCGACGAAGAATTGATGGAATCAGGGCACCCCCCGAAGAGGGAAAAGATAGATAAAGGTTAGATGAGGACAGAGCCTGCTTCCACGGCCGCACCCACGGGGTACCCGGCCCCGGCCCTGTAGAATCAAGCTGAAAACCCGCCTCATTCCGGCATGGGAGGCCCTTTGCTTTACTGGCTGCTCTACGAAAAGCTTTTTCCGTTCTTTCACCCTTTCCGGATCTTCCGCTATCTCACGTTTCGCACTGCCTTCGCTTCGTTGACGGCGCTCATGATCGCGCTGTTCATCGGGCCTTACGTAATTCAAAAGCTGCGCGAATTCCAGATCGGCCAGTACATTCGCGAAGACGGGCCCCAGTCGCACCTGAAGAAGACGGGCACGCCCACCATGGGCGGCGTACTCATCTGCATCGCCATTCTGCTGCCTACCGTGCTTTGGTCCGATCCCGCAAATCCCCTGGTCTGGATCGCGGTCTTCGCGACGCTTGCCTTCGCGGCCATCGGCTTTGCCGACGATTACATCAAGGTGGTCAAGCGGCGCAGCCTGGGGCTGACGGCGCGAGCCAAGCTCTTTTGGCAGGGGATCGCTGGGGCTATGGTTGCCATCGCCTTGGCAGTGTTGTCGCAGTTCAGATTGTTTTCAACGCAATTGACGGTGCCATTCATCAAGAACTGGCGCCCCGATCTTCTCTGGCACTGGCCCACTACGATTCCGCATCTGGGCTTCCTGGCGTTTCTGCCCTTCGTAGCCTTTGTCGTCTTCGTGCTGGTCGGTTCTTCCAACGCAGTTAATCTGACCGACGGCCTTGACGGGCTGGCCATCGGCTCCACCATCATCGCCGCCGGCGCGCTCACCGTGCTTACCTACGTCAGCGGCAACGTGGTCTTCGCAGATTACCTGGAACTGCAGCACATGCCCAAAGTGGCGGAGCTCACCGTGTTCTGCGGTTCGATGGTGGGAGCCTCCATCGGTTTCCTCTGGTACAACGCCCACCCCGCTGAGATCTTCATGGGCGACGTAGGCTCGCTGGCCCTGGGCGGCGCCATCGGAACAATCGCAATCATCATTCGTCAGGAGTTGCTTCTGCCGTTCATCGGCGGCATATTCATTATCGAGGCGCTTTCAGTGGTGCTGCAGGTAGGCAGCTATAAACTGCGCAACGGAAAGCGTATCTTCAAAATGGCGCCGCTTCACCATCACTTCGAGCAGATCGGCTGGAGTGAATCCAAGATCATTGTCCGCTTCTGGATTGGCGCCCTGGTGTTTGCATTGTTTGCACTCACTACGCTTAAACTTCGTTAGGCAACGCCCACGCGGAGCCCCGCGCGGTGCACAATCAGGAGTACAGGCAGAGGGATAAAGACCAAGTGAACCGCATCGTAAGGGCCATATATAAGCGTCTCGGGATCATCCATCTCGGGAGGCGGAGAGTTCGGGATCTGGCCGATTTCATCGAAGACCGCAAGATTGATCTGGTGATCGATGTGGGAGCAAACATTGGCCAGTTCGGTGAATCTCTACGAGCCGGTGGGTACCGAGGCAAGATTGTTTCCTTCGAACCGATTGAATCCGCATTTCAGGCCCTTTCCGTCAAAGCGGCAGCCGATGGCAACTGGGAGGTCCACCACTGTGGCTTGGGCGCGGCTTCGGGAGCGGCCACACTGAATGTATCCGAACTTTCTGTTTTCAGTTCTATTCTGGGGATGACCAGTGTCGCGGGCTTGCACGACAGCCGAATGGCAGTGGATCACACGGAGCAGATTCCCATTCAAACCCTCGATCAGGTTGCGGCGGGGCTCTCCGGGAGAATTTTTCTCAAGATCGACACCCAGGGCTACGAGAGGCAGGTAATCGAGGGCGGGCAGCAGACCATTCCGCGAATGATGGGCATTTTAATGGAACTGCCCATTATTCACGTGTATGACGGAGAGTGGCAGTTTCATGAGGCGCTGAAATTCATGGCCGAGACCGGCTTCGTTCCCGCTCAAATTCAGCCGGTAAATTATCACGGCGCGGACAATGTATCGGCGGTCGAATTCGATTGCCTGTTCCGTCCGCTCGGCCAGGTAGATGGGCCGAGCAATCCGGAGAAAAGTTGAAATGGACTGCGCAACGGATGCGATTGACTTGTTGCTGTTCCGGGCCGTTGCGGGCGCCGGGGTTGCCGGCGCGTCTCGCTGCTTTCAGTTTCTAGTTACGAAGGGACATTCCCTTTTATCACCGAAAGGAAGTCGCGGAAACCGTAGAATAGACCCAATATGATGGAGCTTAAAGGCAAGAAGGTTTTGGTTGTGGGGCTGGGGAAATCCGGTCTGGCTGCGGCCCTGTTTCTGCGCCGAAAGGGCGCAAACGTCACCGTCTCCGACCTGCGTAGCGCAGAAGCGCTGGCCAAGGATATCCCAGCGCTCCTCGAAGAAGGCATCATGGTGGAGGCCGGCGGCCACGGCCTGCTCACCTTCCGGCGCCAGGATCTGATCGTGGTTAGCCCCGGCGTTCCCCTGGACACACCCGAACTGGTGCAGGTGAAAAACTTTGGCCTCCCGGTCATCGGCGAGCTCGAACTGGCCGCGCGTTTTCTCCGGGGCAAAATGGTGGCCATTACCGGCTCCAATGGAAAAACCACCACCACCGCCCTGCTGGGCGAAATTCTCAAGGAGTCCGGCGTTCCCACCCTCGTGTGCGGTAACATCGGCGTGCCTGTGGTCGGGCTCATTGATGAAAGCACTCCCGACACGTGGTCGGTGATCGAGGTCTCCAGCTTCCAGCTTGAGAGCACCGTCGAGTTCCGCCCCAACATTGCCGTCATCCTGAACATTACCCCCGACCATCTTGACCGGCACGGCAGCTTCGAGAACTATACGCGGGCCAAGGAGCGGATCTTTGCCAAACAGGACCAAACCGACTGCCTGGTGCTGAACGCCGACAATGCGCCCGCCGCAGCCACTGCCAGCCGCGCCTCCGCCAAAGTCTACTGGTTTTCAGTCGAGCATGCAGTCGATCAGGGCGCCTGGCTTGAGAATGGATTCGTGGTCTACCGTGGCGCAAAGAATGCTGCTGTCGAGCAGGTGATGCCCCTGGCAGGAATTCCGCTGAAAGGCGCCCACAACGTTGAGAACGTGCTGGCAGCGGTCGTTGCAGCCCGGCTGGCCAGTGTTCCGGCGGAAATCACTCGCCGCGCCATCGAGAAGTTCCAGGCCGTCGAGCACCGGCTCGAGTACGTCGCCACGGTCAACGGCGTCGAGTTCTACAATGACTCCAAAGCCACCAACGTGGACGCCACCGCCAAGGCCATTGCCGCCTTCTCCTCCGGTGTTCACCTCATCCTGGGCGGCAAAGACAAAGGCTCGGATTACACGCTCCTCACTCCACTGTTGCGGGAGCGCGTGAGTGCGGTGTACACCATCGGCTCCGCAGCGGCCAAAATCGAGTCGCAATTGCGCGACGTCGTCTCCCTCCACTCTTGCGAAACGCTGGAGAAAGCGGTGAGCGCCGCTGTCAGTGCCGCGCGTCCTGGTCACGTAATACTGCTGGCGCCGGCCTGCTCCAGCTACGACCAGTTCGAAAACTACGAGCATCGTGGCCGCGTCTTCAAGGAACTCGTAAGCGAACAGCGGGGTTGGAAAGCATGGCAGCCCGCGTAGGCGTAGACAAATGGATGTTCTTCACCACCCTGGTGCTCGTCGTGGTGGGGCTCGCAATGGTGTTTTCAGCCTCGGCCGTCGTGGCTGAGGCCCGCTATCACTCCGAGTTTACTGACCTCGGCAGGCAGGCCCTCTGGGCATTGGGCGGCGTCCTCGCCATGCTGGTCCTCATGCACATCGACTACAGCGTCTACAACTCACCCCGCTTCATTTACCCGGCCCTCTGCGTCACCACGCTGCTGCTCGTCCTGGTGTTCTTTGTTCCTGGTTCCCACAACACCCATCGCTGGATCCGTTTCGGCGGCCACTTCACCTTGCAGCCTTCCGAAATCGCCAAGGCGGTTCTGGTGCTTTTCCTGGCGTGGTTCCTGCATTCCCGCCTCGATCACATGCGCGACTGGAAACATACGCTGCTGCGCGCCGCCGTCATGCCTGTGGTTTTCATCCTCCTCATCGTCAAGCAGCCTGATCTGGGCACGGCCCTGGTTCTGGCCGGCGTCACCGCCATGATGCTGATACTGGCAGGCATGGAGTGGAAATACCTGTTCACCGGGGTTCTCGCGGCGTTGCCCGGCCTGGTTGCACTGCTATTCATGGTTGCCTGGCGCCGCCAGCGCATGCTCGTTTTTCTCCACCCCGATTCCGACCCCATGGGCGCAGGCTTCCATATCAACCAGTCGCTTATCGCGGTAGGCACGGGCGGCCTCACCGGCCGCGGCTACATGGAGGGCATGCAAAAGTTGTTCTACCTGCCCGAAGCTTCCACCGACTTCATCTTTGCCAACATTGCCGAGGAGTTGGGATTCATCGGAGCCATTTGCGTCGTTATCCTCTTCGCCGTCTTTGGCTGGCGAGGCTTGCGCACCGCATTTCGCTCGCAGGACCCCTTCGCCCGTCTGGTCGCCTTCGGAATCACAACCAGCATTCTGCTCCAGGCCTTTTTCAACATCAGCGTGGTGCTCTCCCTGGTGCCCACCAAGGGAATTCCGCTCCCCTTGATCTCTTCCGGCGGGACCTCGCTGTTCTGCACTCTGGCCAGCATTGGCGTCCTGCTCAACATTTCAAGAAAAGTTGATTGAGCAAAGCAATCGCTGGAAAATTAGTACGTTTTTAATCTTCAGATTGCGGAACCCGAGCAAGCGTGCTCTGGCAAATTTGACTACGGTAATCTACGCTGGTTACTAGCGGATGAAAGTGAATCCAGTACCGAGTTGTTCCACTTGAATGCCCTGCATTTCTCATCGGAAAGGCAACAGTTTTGTCGGAACTGCGAATTCTCATTGCCGGTGGCGGTACCGGCGGCCACATCATTCCAGCCTTGGCGGTAGCCCACGAGTTGGTTGAACGCCACAAGGCTGAAGTTCTTTTCGTCGGCACAGCTCGGGGACTCGAACTTCGCCTGGTGCCTGAGGCCGGATTTCGCCTGCGCCTCATCGCCGTGGGCCCGCTCAAAAACGTATCCCTGGCCACCCGGTTGCGCACCATGCTGCAACTTCCGCGCAGCATCATCGAGTGCAGGCGCCTCATTCGCGAATTCAAGCCCGATGTTGTGTTTGGCGTAGGCGGTTACGCCTCCGGTCCGGCCATGGCGGCGGCGCTATGGCTCAAGTTCCCCACCATGATCTTCGAACCGAATGCCATGCCGGGGCTAGCCAACCGCCTGGTAGGCAAAAAGGTGCAGGCCGCTGCGGTCAACTTTCCTGCTGCCGCTGCCTGGTTCAGCAACAGCGAAGTCACGGGCATTCCCGTCCGTCCAATGTTCTTCACAATTGAACCGCCCACCGGCGAAGCACCGCACCTGCTCGTCTTTGGCGGTTCTCTGGGAGCGCGCATCTTCAATATCCATCTACCCGCCATCCTGCCCGCGCTGCTCGATGCCGTTCCGGGGCTCACCGTTCTGCATCAGTGCGGCACTCGCCATCTCGATGTCACTCAAGCCGCCTATGCCGCCAGCGGTGCCGATCCGGCTCGCTGGCAGGTATGCCCCTATTTCGACGACATGCCCGCACGCTTTGCCGGTGCGCATCTGGTCATGGCGCGCAGTGGGGCGTCTACCGTGGCCGAACTGGCCGCCGCCGGAAAGCCGGCCCTGCTGGTGCCCTTTGCCGCCGCCGCCGACCACCACCAGCGCAGCAACGCCGAGGCCATGGTGGCCGTCGGTGCCGCGGTCATGTTGCAGGAAAAGGAACTCGACGAGCCCGGCAGGCTGCTGGCCACGCTCACTGGCCTGCTCACGGACAAGGACCGTCTTGCGGCTATGTCTGCCGCGGCACGAACCCAGGCCCATCCCGCCGCCGCCGAGCGCATCGCCGACCGCCTTGCCGAACTGGCTGCGGTGCGCACCGCGCAAGTGCGTTAAGAAATTCGGCGCCCCATGTATCGTCCGCCGCGGCTGATGAGACATGGGATCCTCACCTGAAGCCTTGAGTATCGAGCACCCTGACTCGCCGCCGCGAGTCACGTCCCGGAATGAAGCGGCGCCAGTTCTCCCCCAAAAGCTCCCGTGCCCCATCCTTTCGCCTTTCTTTTGGCGAATGGGTGGGATACCACGCTACTCAATCAGCCCGTTCTTCAAGAGCCAAAGAAAAAGGCCCGCCTGCCGAAGCAGACGGGCCTTTCCTAACAATTCAATTGATTTACCGGTGTCCGCCGCCGCCGCCACGGCCGCCGCCGCCGCCGCCACCCATGTGACCGCCACCACCGCCGCCGCTGTATCCGCCGCCGACATGGCCGCCGCCACTAAAGCCGCCGCCACCGCCGAAGCTGCGGGCGCCACTGGAACCGCGAGCCCCGCCGCCGCTGTATCCGCCGCCGCCACCGTAGGCACGACCGCCGCCACCACCGTTAAAGGAGCGTGCCCCACCGCCATAGCCGCCGCCAACCCGTCCGCCGCCGCCATAAGGTGCACGGCCCGCATAGCCACCGCCACCGTATCCGCCACGTCCGCCGTAGGCGTATCCACCATGACCGCCGTACCCGTACCCGCCGTGACCGTATCCGTATCCGCCGCGATAGCCATAGCCGCCGCGGCCCCAGCCGTACCACGGTCCCGCGCCAATAAAGACGCCGCCGTAGAACCACTGCGGTCCGTAATACCCGTAGGGGGCACATCCATATGGAGCATAAGCGTAATAGCCCCATTCACATACCGGCGGAGCGTATCCATAGCCGTAGTCATCGGGCCCGGCAACTACCGCGGGGCCAACGCCAACGCCAACATCCACCTGTGCCTTCGCGATAACCGTAAACGGCACAGCAAAAAGCATTGCTAACAGAACTAAGCGGTAACTCCGCATGACGCCCTCCTTGTGCTGCCCGCCCACGTTGTTTCAGACCTGGGAACCGGAGGAGACCTCCGTTTTCAGCACTTGCCGGTCTTTGGGTTTCTCTTCCCAACCGGCTTCTGTACTCTCAAACAACATTCCTGCGGTTTAGTTGCGGTCTCTTCGAAAAAGAATCGCTCACGGCAACCACAAAGTGCAAGGCTTATCGTCGTTGTTTCCCTGCCTCTGAGCATTAGATGTCCCCGCAGTGCATAAAGGAGCCTCGCAACCCGGGAAAGGGATCGCAACACCCGCAAAAAAGCGGCCCCGCCGGTTGGGTGGGGCCGCTTCTGCCAGGCCGCCAGGCAGAAAGTTTCAGTTACCTGCGATCGCGATCCCGGTCACGGGCACGATCTTTTGTCGAAGCGTACCGACTTTAGCTGAAGGATACGGGCTTTAGCTGAAGGACATGGGCTTTAGCCTGTACATCTATCCGTCAAAATGAACGCGGGTTTTATTGAGCACTGTATAAGTAATGTCCAGGCAGCCGCGCCAGAGGCGCAGCGGTCGTTAGCCCCGCGCTTCAGCGTGGGGAAACAGAATTCCACGAATTCACTTCGGAGTCCCGTAGGAACGGCGCAAGGACATTTCTTTTGCAGGAACCAATAGCCCCTGAGGGAATGCGCTTTCAAACTAACCCACTACCCAATTTCCCCATGCGCGAGCGTTGTCGTAATCTCTTGTCTATGCGATTCCCCGCTTCGCGATTTCTGACTTCAATCAGCCTTGCACTCGCATTGCTCTCGCCGCTCGCATTCGCACAGCAAAAGGAGATCCCCATGACCTACCATGCACACGGCACCTTCACCGTGAAAGTGCAGCCACTCCCGTCACCGCCCGCTGAGGGCCTCAGCCGCTATTCCCTTGACAAGCAGATTCACGGCGATCTTGAAGCAACTTCAAAAGGCGAAATGATTGGAGGCGGTGACCCGAAGCAGGGAGTTGCTGGTTACGTCGCCGTCGAACTCATAACCGGGACACTCAATGGAAAGCATGGCAGCTTCGCACTGCAGCACTCCAGCACCATGGACCAGAGCGGATACAAAATGTCCATCGTCGCTGTGCCGGGCTCCGGAACCGGAGAGTTGAAAGGTATCTCCGGCACCTTCACCATCAAGATCGAAAACGGCCAGCACTTCTACGACTTCGACTACACACTGCCTCAACAGTGAACAGTGAACAGTGAACAGCGGACAGTAAACAGTGGACAGAAGGGGACCTTGACCAGATGAGACCCATCTCCGGCCCAATTGTGAGGAACGAGCTGCTTGGTCCTGATCACTGCCCCCTGACCCCTGACCACTGACCACTGCCGTCTGTTACCCTGAACCTTCACCCTCCATGTTTGCCACCTCCCAGCACGCGCACTTCATCGGCATCGGCGGCATCGGCATGAGCGGCATTGCCGAGATCCTTCTCAATCTGGGCATGAAGGTCTCAGGCTCCGATCTGCGCCGCGGGCCGGTCACCGACCGCCTCGCCCAACTGGGCGCCACCGTCTACGAAGGCCACGATTCCATCCACGTCGCCGGAGCCACAGTCGTCGTCACCAGTTCCGCGGTCAGCGCGGCAAACCCTGAAGTCATCGAAGCCCACTTCCGCAAGATTCCCGTCATCCAGCGTGCTGAAATGCTGGCCGAGCTCATGCGGCTCAAGTACGGCATCGCCATCGCCGGCATGCACGGCAAGACCACAACCACGTCAATGGTGGCCAGTGTTCTCTCTGCCGGCGGCCTCGACCCCACCGTCGTAGTGGGAGGCCGCGTTGACGCGCTGGGCTCCAACGCGCGTCTCGGGACAACGCACTATCTGGTGGCCGAAGCCGACGAAAGCGACCGCTCCTTCCTCAAGCTCTCGCCCATCCTTGCAGTGGTCACCAACCTCGACCGCGAGCATATGGATTGCTACAAAGACATGGCGGATGTGGAGGGGGCCTTTCTCGAATTCATGGACCGTGTGCCGTTCTACGGCGCGGTCACCGCCTGCATCGACAACCCGCTCCTCAAAGGCATTCTGCCCCGCGTCCGCCGCCGCGTCTTCACCTACGGAGTGGCTGCGGAGTCTGACTATCGTCTCGAATTCCTCGGGTCCCCTACCGCTTCAGTTGACGGCCGCTTCGCGCGCTTCCTCGTTCACACGGCAACCGGTTCGCTAGGCCCCTTCGAACTCCACGTTCCCGGCCGTCACAACGTGCTTAACGCCACCGCCGCCATCGCAATTGCACGCCAGCTCGAAGTTTCCGCCGAAAAAATTGCCGAAGGCCTAAGTCACTTTCGTGGAGTCGACCGCCGCTTCCAGTTGCGCGGCACGGCCCACGGAGTCACGGTGGTCGACGACTACGGCCACCATCCAACCGAAATCCGCGCCACGCTGGCCGCCGCCCGCGAGTGTGGACACCGCAAGATTCATGTCGTCTTCCAGCCCCACCGGTACACGCGCACACTCGACCTCATGGACCAGTTCAGTGGTGCGTTCGCTGACGCAGACACCATCATCGTTCTTCCCATCTATGCTGCCAGCGAGGAACCCATCCCCGGCGTAACCGCCGAGCGCCTGGCCGCAAAGATCGCTGGAACGCGCGTGCAATACGTTCCCGATTTTCCCGCCGCCGTTTCCGCTGTCACGGCCGAAGCCCGCGAAGGCGACCTGATCATGACCCTTGGCGCAGGCAACGTAAGCCAGTTGGCTCCGCAGATCCTCGCCGTGCTGGAAGGCTCCTGACGTTCCATTTCAGCTCGAATGCCTTTCGGAATTAGCCGTTGGCTGCTCGCACTTGGAAGCTAAGTGCTCCCGATTTCTTCCCCCTCCACAGTCAACGAAAACGCAGAAAAACTGCGCATTTTGCCTGCAAAAAGCGCGTATTTAAGCCCATTTAAGCCCTATTTAGCACGTTTTTGGGCAATTACAGACAACCCTCCACTCAAAAATGGAACCTTCTGAGCAGCCAATTCGCCAGATTGGGTGGCTTAAAAGGTTAACCCCTCAAAAAATTGCAACCTCCTGAGCGAACCTTTGGCGCCAAATCGTAACCATCTAAGCGAACATTTGGCGCTAGTGAGGAACCATCTAGGCCAACGTTTCAGTTCCGTTTTTTGCCAATCCCGCCGCTTCCCGATCCCTGATTCCTGCCCGCTGATCTCCGAAGTTTTCCACTCCCCGTAACCCCACGGGTTCCCCTCGAAGTACCAGCGGAATTGCTGCACCAACCCGCGAGCTATAGTGAAATCTGGCGACTCTCACGACCAAGCTCAGGCGTGATGAATCAAGGCAACACTACATCTCGGCCTCTGATCTGGGAGGATGAAGCGCCCGCGGAGTCTCGCGTCCGGCGTATGCAGCAAGGTGTGCCCCGAGCGGGGCGCGCACTGCCCGGCATGCCGCTGGAAATGCAAGATCCCGACGGCGACGATCCCCCGCGCTCCGATTGGGGACGCTTCGGTGCTGCGCGCAGCAACTGGTGGCGTCCGGCCAGTACGGTGGGGCGCGTGTTCCTTGCGCTCAGCGCGATCATCGTTCTCAGTGGATTCACCACGACTGGCGTGATGTTCAAGCACTATCTCGAGCGCGACGCGCGCTTCCGCATCGCCGGTGCCAGCCACATCCAGGCCAACGGCCTCACTGAAATAAGCCGCGCGCAGATGCTTCCCGTCTTCGGCGAAGACATCGGCCGCAACGTATTCTTTGTTCCCATCAACGAACGGCGCAAAGAGCTCGAAGCGATTCCCTGGGTAGAGCATGCGACTGTAATGCGCCTGCTCCCGGACCAGATTCGTGTCAACGTAGTCGAGCGGCAGCCAGTAGCATTTACGCGCCATGAACAGCAGATCGGCCTCGTCGACGCCAATGGAGTCTTGCTCGATATGCCGGCCTCTACCATGACCGAGCATCACTACTCGTTCCCAGTCGTCACCGGCATCGATCCCGGCGACAAGCCCGCTTCGCGACAAGCGCGAATGGCGATGTACGGACGCTTGATGGCAGAGTTGGACGCCAACAACCAGCATTTTTCAGAACAAATTTCCGAGATCGATCTAACCGACCCCGAAGACGCCCGCGTATTGCTGCCCGCGCAGGGCACTGACATCCTGGCGCACTTTGGCGAAGATCATTTTCTTGAGCGCTACCAGCGCTACCAGGCTCACATCGCGGAGTGGCGGCAGCAGTATCCGAAGCTCGGAGCCGTGGATCTGCGCTACGAGCGCCAGGTCGTTTTGGAGATGGCCTCAGGTGTGAGCGCAACGCAACCGACCGCGGAAGCTGACGGCGCCAAGTCATCCGGCACGGCGCCAACTGCGCCCGCGAATGCCGCCCCCAGCAAGCCGTCCGTCAAGGGCGCGCCGGGCAAGGTCACGCCAAATAAGAACGCCAAAACAAAGTCCGGCGCAAAGTCTTCCAGCAATAGTTCCGCGAAAGCGAAGACAACAGCCGCAAAGAACAAAGCTGCACAAGATAAGAAGCGCGCGCAGGCCAAGCCCGTCGCGCAGAACGCAAACAAGCAGAAGCCATCTCCCGCAACGCACCCGGCTGCGGCTGCAGGCCAGTGAGCGCGATGACCCAGAAGCAAGACAACCTGATCGTGGTGCTGGACATCGGAAGCGCGTGGACGCGCGTTCTGGCGGCAGACCTGATCGAAGGCGTCCCACGTTATCGCGGCCACGGTGTTGTGGAGTCAGCCGGTATGCGCAAGGGGCTTATCGGCGAACTGGCTCCAGCTGCCAGGGCGGTGCGCGCCGCTAATGAACAGGCCGAGCGGATCGCGCGCATCAACATCGACGAGTGCGTGGTAGGTGTCGGCGGGCCGCATATTCGCGGGCTTAACACCAATGGCGGATTCGAGCTTGGTAATCGGATGCGCGAAATTACGCGCGATGATGTCCGCACCGCCGTCGAGCGGGCGCGCGCCATCGCACTGCCGCCCGACCGCGAAATTCTGCACCTGCTGCCTCGTCAGTTCATCCTCGACGACCAGCCCGGCATCTTCGATCCCGTAGGCATGGTAGGCGCGCGGCTTGAGGTGGATCTGCATATTGCCACCTGTGCAGGCAGCACGGTGCAAAGCACAGTCACCTGCGCAAACCGCGCAGGCCTTGAGGTTTCCGAAGCGATCCTTGAGTCCATTGCCGCTGCCGAGGGCACGCTCTCGGCCGACGAGCGCGAGCTGGGCGTTTGCCTTATGGACATCGGCGCCCACTCCACCGACCTGGTTGTGTTCTTTGAAGGTGCTGTTGCGCACACGGCGTCGGTCCCTATCGGCGGCGCGCACTTTACCAACGATCTGGCCATTGGTTTGCAAATGCCTGTCGCCCAGGCCGAGGAACTCAAGCGGCAGTATGGCAATGCCGTCGTTACATCCGTGCCCCAGTTGGCAGAGATTGAAATCGCCAACCCGCAGCCGCAAATGTTGCGCCTGCGCATGATCGCCGAGATTCTCGAGCCGCGCGCCCGCGAACTCATGTACTACGTGAAAGAAAGCCTTCGCCAGGGCGGAGTGGTTGAAGCCCTCGGAGCAGGATGCGTGCTCACTGGCGGCGGAGCCTTGCTGCCCGGTATGCTGGATGTAACTGAGAGCCAGTTGCGCGTCCCTGCACGAACCGGCATGCCCGTACGTTTATCTCACATGCCAGGCGAATTGGTTCACCCCGGTTTTGCCGCTGCCATCGGCATGCTCCTTTACGCTCACCGCACCCGTGTAACCCGTGCGGCTGAGAGCAACAGTATTCGCGCCAAACTGCGCGCCATTTTTGCAGCAAGTTATTAGTTGCTACCAGAAGCGATCCATGAACCAGGAGGCTCGAGCCCAGATGGAACAGCAGAGAAACGAAGCCGGAGAGATGCGCATTCAATATCACGACGAACCAGTGCGCGGCGCCCGCATCAAGGTAATCGGCGTGGGCGGCGGCGGAGGCAATGCCGTCAACCGCATGATCCAGGCACACATGGAAGGTGTCGAGTTTATCGCCGCCAACACCGATGTGCAGGCCCTCAAGCTTTCTCAGGCTCCGGTGAAACTGCAGCTCGGTGTCCGCCTCACGCTTGGCCTGGGTGCCGGCGCCAATCCCGACGTAGGCCGTCGTGCCGCCCTCGAAGATTCTGAAAAAATTATCGAGGCCCTCGAGGGTGCGGACATGGTCTTTGTCACCGCTGGCCTCGGCGGCGGCACAGGCACAGGCGCAGCACCGGTCATTGCCTCGCTGGCCAGCGAGATGGGCATCCTCACCGTTGCCGTCATTACCCGTCCCTTTGCCTTCGAAGGCAAGCGCCGCCTGCAACAGGCCGAGCGCGGCCTCAAAGAACTGCTCGAGAGCGTCGACACCATGATCGTCATTCCCAATGAGAAGCTGCTGGCTGTTGCCAAGGACGCCGGCTTCTTTGAGAGCTTCCGCATTGCCGACGACGTGCTGCGCCAGGGCGTGCAGGGAATCTCCGACATCATCACCATCCCCGGCATTATCAACCGCGATTTTGCGGACGTGAAAACCACCATGGCCGGCATGGGACACGCGGTGATGGGCACGGCGGTACGTTCGGGATCCAATCGCGCCATTGAAGCGGCACAGGCGGCCATGGCGTCCCCGCTGCTTGAAGCCGGCGCCATCGACGGCGCCCGCGGCATCCTCATCAATATCACCGGATCAAGCTCGCTCAAGCTGTCTGAGGTCAACGAAGCATCGTCGCTCATCCAGTCCTCCGCGCATGAGGACGCCAACATCATCTTCGGCGCCGTGCTCGACGAAAAGATGGGCGAAGAGGTCAAGATCACCGTTATCGCCACCGGATTCCGCGACCAGATGCCAGAGCGCCGCGCACGCATGTTGAGCATCGAGGAATCGGAAGTGGTCTCGGTCCCCCTGGTTTCAGTGCCATTGGAGGAGACGGCGAATTGGCTAAGCGAGAAGGCTGCCACGCCCCTGACCCCGCCCAGGCCGCCACGCTTCAAGAGCGAGGACGAAGATGACGAAGCGGATAAAGCCGTGGCAGACGCCGCATTCTTCTTCTCGTCAAGGCCGGCTGTAGCGACCACCGTCACCCTCGCAGCCTCGCCCTCCAGTGATGAAGCTCCGACTTACGCTCAGTATGAAAGGGAGCAGGAGGAGCTGGCCATGCCCGCCAGGCCGCAATTTGAGGAACTGGCCGAGGAGCCTGTTTCCGTCCACCCTCGCAAGGACTACGCCGGGGATCTTAATGAAGGCGTGAGCGTTCAGGCAAGACAGGACGAGCAAAGCACCCAGGCGAGGGCGTCGCTGTACGCGGAGGGTAGCGAGGAGCAACAGCGGGACCTGGATGTACCCGCGTTTATGCGCCGCTTGCAGTTCTAGGGGCACTTACAGCTTTCGTGGCATTTCAGTTCTAAAGGCTTGGGCTGTATAGTGCAATATAGCTCTACTTAATGAACGGGCCACTGCAGGAACCGGGTGGAACTGTTGTCTTTTGTACATCACCTTTGGAATCAACTGATGGCTTCACGGTGATCTGTATCGATTGGACTGGCCAGAGCGTATGGCATAGTAACCCAAATTGCCGGCGATGGCCTTTCGGCTGCTCGCGGGGTAGCCGATAGGCAAGTGGCAGATCAGGCAAGATGTGCGCCGCCCGTGGGCAGATGTACAGCACTAAATCCATATTCAAGGGGACGTTTACCGGATGAAGCTGTCTTGCGTTTGCGCAGTTGGATTATTTCTTATAAGTACTGTCGCCGGATCTTCCGGAGCGTTGGCGTTGGACGCCCCGCACCCGCTGCACCGCGCCAGAACCACACCGCCTCATTTTTCTGAGACCCATCGTGCCGGCAGCCATCACTCAACGGCCCGTTCCGCTCGTTCCTCGGCGAGTTCCACAAGGGCTCAGGGCTCCGCGATTCATTCCACGGCACAAGCCGCGCCTGCCAAGCTGACCGCAAGGGGCCACGCGAGAGCCAGCGCGCGCCTGGTCGCTCTCCATTCTAGCCATCATCGTTACTACGAGCGGTTCACTGCCAGTTCCTTTGCAAGCGCCGACCAGTTCTCCGGTGACATAACGGCCGGCGAAGACCCCATCGTCCGCCAGGCGGCCATTGACGCTCTGGGAGATATGAACGGCACAGCCGTTGTCATCGACCCGGCCAACGGGCGCATCCTGGCCATGGTCAACCAGAAGCTGGCTTTGTCGCCGGGCGCAGAGCCCTGCTCCACCATCAAGCTCACAGTCGCCATGGCTGCTCTCTCCGAGGGTCTGGTCACGCGCGATACCCCGGTGCAACTCGCCGGCTTCCGCATGAACATGACCCAGGCGCTGGCCAAGAGCAACAACCTCTACTTCGAGGAATTGGGTCGCGAACTTGGCTTTGAGCGCGTTCGCCACTATGCCACCGAGTTCGGCCTGGGCGAACTGGCCGGTTACAACATCGCGGGCGAACAGCTTGGCCAATATCCTGACAAGGAACTGCCCGCCTCAGAGGGCGGCGTAGCTCGCATGTGCAGCTTCGGCCAGGGCGTATCTCTCACCCCGCTGCAACTGGGAGCCTACGTAGCCGCTATCGCGAACGGCGGAACGCTTTACTACCTGCAACATCCCACCACCCCGGACGAAGCCGCCAAAATGGAACCAAAGGTCAAGCGGACTCTCGACATCGCCAGGTACGTTCCAGATATGCAGGACGGCATGGCCGGCGCGGTCCAGTATGGAACCGCCCGCCGCCTCCGCGCCAACTTTACCGAACTGCCCGTCTTTGGCAAGACCGGGACCTGTTCCGATAACGGAACCCGTTTCGGCTGGTTCGCCTCCTACTCCGACACTCCTCAGGGAAGCCTGGTTACGGTGTTCTTCCTCGAGGGCGGCCGCCCCACCTTTGGCCCCCGCGCAGCGGAGCTTACCGGCGAGTTCTACAAGAATCTCTGGAATCACGACTACTTTGCGCAGAAGGATTCCAATGTAGCCAGGGTCGCCACTCCGGCTGTGTCCACTCAGGGCGCCGCGCAGTAGCAGCGGCTCAGCTTCATCCTCGTGTCCATCGAAAAGCCGCCCACGGGCGGTTTTTTCGTGCCCATTCTTCGCAAGATTTCAATTGCTGAAACGAATTTCCGTCTCAATCATCCGATACACTAGGACTTCCTGGTTTCCAGCCTGCCCCAGGTAGGCAAGCCTATATGGGTGGTCCGGCTTCCCCGCAAGCGACGACAGGTACTTCCCCATGGCGTTACCGATACACATTCTGCTCACGTACGGCTACCTGCTGCTCTTTGCCGCGGTTCTGGTGGAGCAGTTCGGTATCCCGCTGCCTGCCACGCCTGTGCTGCTGGCTGCCGGCGCGCTTTCGGCCGAGGGCCAAATCAGCTTTTCCCTAGCCCTGGTTGCCGGCATCGCTGCGGCGCTTACCGCGGACAGCGCCTGGTTTCTCATCGGCCGCCGCTATGGCCACCACGTGCTCCGCATCTTGTGCAAGCTCTCGCTCGAGCCCACCACTTGCGTCCGCAAAACACAAGACTCCTTCGGTCGCCGCCGCGGTGTCACCCTCATGATCGCCAAGTTCGTTCCCGGACTAGCCACGCTTGCTCCGCCGGTGGCCGGCGAAAACGGCATGGGCTACGGCTCGTTTCTGTTCTTCGACGGCATTGGCGCCGCGCTCTGGGTGGGCGCGCTGCTGGTTGCCGGACGCTTCTTTGGCGACCTGCTCAAGCGCGACACCAGCCTGCTGGATTGGGCCGGCCGCTTCTCGGGCGGTTTGCTCCTCTTGGGCATCATCATCTTCTTTGTGGGCCGCGTCCTCAGGCGCCGCATGATTCTCAAAGAACTGGCGGCGTCGCGCCTCGAGCCCGAGGAACTCAAGCGCCAGCTCGATGCCGGCGAGGCGGTCTTCATTGTCGACCTCCGTCACCCGCTGGAAATCCTGCCCGACCCCTTCACGCTTCCTGGCGCACTTCATTTTTCGCCCGAGGCGCTGACCTCGCGTCACCTTGAAATTCCGCGCGACCGCGACATCGTGCTCTTCTGCACCTGCCCCAGCGAGGCCACAGCCGCGAAGACCGCCATGGCCCTGCACAAGCTGGGCATCGAACGCGTCCGCCCGTTGCGCGGCGGCTACGACGAGTGGAAACGCCTGGGCTTCCCGCTGGACGCTGTCTCCGACCCCGGATTTGTCCGCGCGGCCGGAGCGACAGCTTAAGCTCGAGCTCACCCAAACCAGGAACCGGGTGCCCCCCCTCTCGCCACGTTTTCATTTTTGTGGTTAGAGTCGGATCCAACAAATCCCAGCCAGCCCACGATTGTGCCCCATAAAGCTATAAGCTAGGAAGTTGAGTGCGGCTTTCGCCGCACGGGAGCACGCCCTTGGCCTACGACGATCTGCGCGACTGGATAAAAACCCTCGAAAAACACGGCGAACTGAAGCGCATCCGCGAAGAAGTCTCACCGGAACTCGAAATTACGGAGATCACCGACCGCATCTCCAAAATTGGATCGGGACCGCGTGCCAGTGTGCAGGGAAGTGCGGAATCTCCTCAGTACGCCCCCGGCGGACCGGCCCTTCTCTTTGAAAACGTCAAAGGGCATCCCGGACACAAGGTCTTCATCAACCAGTTCGGCAGCGAGCGGCGCATGGCTCTCGCTCTCGGCGTAGACAATCTTGAGGAGATCGCCGACCGCATCAAAGGCCTGATGAATGTGAAGGCTCCAGAGGGGTTTCTCGACAAGCTGAAGATGCTGCCGCAACTGGGCGCGCTCACCAGCGCCTTTCCCAAAACCGTCAGCGCAAAAGACGCCCCCTGCAAGGAAGTCATTCTCAAGTCGAAAGACGAAAACGGATTTGCCAACTTCGACCTGAATGCATTTCCCATTCTCAAATGCTGGCCTTACGACGGAGGCCGATTCATCACGTTGCCCTGCGTCCACACCCGCGACCCGCGCTCCGGCAAACGCAACATCGGCATGTACCGCATGCAGGTCTACGACGGCCAAACCACCGGCATGCACTGGCAACGCCAAAAGGTTGCCGCCGAGCACTATCGCAACGCGATGCGCGAAGCTGCCACCTCCTCCGCCGATGCCGATCCAAGCACTGCCCGCGTCGCCGCCATGGCCGAGTCGGCTGGTGGTGCGGTATCCATTCCCGACGGCCCCATCGGCGGCCTGCCCCAGGTGGCTATGGGCAACTTGAAGGGTTCGCGCCTCGAAGTTGCCGTCGCCATCGGCACCGATCCAGCCACCACCTTTTCCGCCATCGTGCCCGCACCACCCGAGGTTGAAGAATTCCTGATTGCCGGCTTCCTGCGCGGCAAGCCTGTTGAAATCGTCAAATGCGAAACCGTCGATCTTGAAGTCCCCGCAAACGCTGAAATCATCCTTGAAGGATACGTGGAGCTTGGCGAACTGCGCAGCGAAGGCCCTTTCGGCGACCACACCGGTTTTTATACCCTCACCGACGACTACCCGGTCTTCCACCTCACCTGCATCACCCATCGCAAGGACCCCATTTACGCCGCGACCATCGTCGGCAAGCCGCCCATGGAAGACGCATGGATGGGCAAGGCCGTCGAGCGCATCTTTCTGCCTGCGATGAAAATGACCATCCCCGAAATCGTTGATATTCATCTCCCCGTCGAGGCGGTCTTTCACAACCTGATGCTGGTTTCGATCAAGAAGAGTTATCCTGGCCACGCCCGCAAGGTGATGAACGCCATCTGGTCTCTCGGTCAGGCCATGTTTACCAAGTGCATTGTCGTTGTGGATGAGGACTGCGATGTGCAGAACGTGGGCGAAGTCGTGCTACGCGTCGCCAACAACATCGATCCCGAACGCGACATTCAATTCACGCTGGGACCTGTCGACACGCTCGATCATTCATCGCGCCTGCCAAACTACGGATCCAAGATGGGGATAGACGCAACCCGCAAATGGAAGGCCGAGGGCTTCGACCGTCAATGGCCCGCGATGATCGAGATGGACCGTGCAACCAAAGCCAAAGTCGACGCACTCTGGGCCAGGCTCGGCCTGTAGCTACGGACTACGGATGCTTCAGGCCCGGGTTCCAACGGACGGGTCTTTGTACGTCGGGTGCAGATCTAAATATTGAGTCCTGGAATGCAACAACTGTTGTCGCACAGTCTGCTATATCTAGACTTATGCGTTGTGTCATTGTCCGGCGGAGTCTTTGTTTAATCGCAGTCGTATTTGCCGCCGCATCGTCTCTCTTTGCCCAGCAGGCTCCCGCCGATTTCCACTGGATTGACTTCCACTCTCCCAAGGATCAGGACGTCATCGTCTGGGTCACGCGTTCGCTCGCTGTTGAGGATTGGAGCGCGATTCGCGAGATTGCTGTCGAGTACGATGCGGCGCTGGTCGTCACCACTAAACGCGCCACCCCGCAGTCGGCTGGCGACGCTGACGCCTTCTCCGTCTGGAGCGCATCGCTCACCAATCACAGCATTACGCCCCTGATCAAAGGAGCGAACATGCGCTGGCTCGACTGGATGCGCTTTGCCGATGGTGCGCCCGAGGAGTTGGCAATTCTCTACGATAACTGTCGCGACTGCGCCGCAAATACCTACTTCACCGCCTTTTACTACGACGTACGGCAGCACGGTTGGTCCGCTCGTTGGACTCACGGCGGCCAGGGTGTGCCACTGTGGAGCGCCAATACGCCGCCTGGCGTCGAATGGACGCAAATCTACGCGGGCATCGCAGAGCCCAACGGGCGCAAACTCATCGCCACCTGGAGCCACTTCGACTACGACAACAAGAAGAAGGCGCCCGATGACATCGTCTTCCGCTACGACCTTGACCCCTTCAGCGGTCTGGAGCGGACCATGCAACTGCTGGGCAAGGACGCCGACGACATGGAACTTCGCCTATGCCGCGCCCAGGATGCAGTCACGGACTTGCAGCGCGGACAGGATTCGCAGCTCTGCCAGAAACTCGTCAAGCCGGTTCAGGAGCGCAGGCCTGTCACCACGCCCCCGGCCAACAACCACGGCCAGTCCGCCCCTCCCCGCGCCCGCCATTAGTCATTTTCGATTCAAGCATTAACAGAAATTCGGGTGCCCCATCCTTCTGAGCGAAGCGCAGCGGAGTCGAAGAACCTGCTTCTTGATCCGCTGCGGAAAGAGTGGGAGACCACAGAAGCCCATCGCGACCGTAAAGATTCAGGCCGAAAACGCGCTAGTTCCCAGCCGGTGGTGGTTAATAATGATCAGTCGCGCCTCGCACGCCTCTCCTAGCATCCAAGCTGTGTGAAGGTGTGAAATGAGCTATTTTTTCAATCTTAGAAAATTCCAATTGCTTTCGCTGGCAATAGTACTTTCCACAGCGGGATGCCACGCGAAATCAAACCAGGCAGGCGCGCAGGACCAGGGCGCAGACCCGGCGGCGGTCAACCTGGCGCCCGATTCAAACGACTCAGCGCAATACGCATCCACTGCTCCTCCCAGCTATCAGCAGAGCCCGCCTCCGCCGGACCAGGGGTATGGCTCTTACCAGTCGCCCGACCAGAGTTCAGCTGATCCGGGTTACGGCGAACAGCCGTATGCCTACGCTCCTGAGCCGCCTCCGCCCTTGCCCAACTACGAACAGCCATATTCTCCCGGCGACGACTATATCTGGACACCCGGCTACTGGGCCTGGTCGCCCGAGGGCTATTACTGGGTGCCCGGCGCCTGGGTTGAGGCTCCCTACGAGGGCGCACTTTGGACACCCGGCTACTGGGGCTTCTATCACAACCGCTACGGCTTTTACCGCGGCTACTGGGGCAGACATGTCGGCTACTATGGCGGCATCAACTACGGTTTTGGGTATATAGGCTTCGGCTACGAAGGCGGTTACTGGGGTGGCGGCCACTTCAACTACAACCGCTCGGTCAATAACATCAACATGTCCTACTCGCACAACGTCTACGATCGCTCAGTTGGTGGAAACAACAGGGGCGGCGCCCGCGTAAGCTTCAACGGCGGAGCGGGTGGTGTCCAGATGCGCGCCAGGCCGGCGGAATTGTCGGCACTTCGCGAGCAACATTCCGCGCCCATGAGCACACAGGTTCAGAACGAACGATCTGCCAGCACAAACAGGGCTCAGTTTGCCAACGTCAATCACGGCCGTCCGGCCAGTGTTGCAGCTAACCAGCCTCTGGCGGCCGATCGCAACATGAGGGCCCCGGCGGCATCGCCGATGCGCAATCAGCAGGCTCCGCAACAGCAGCAACATCAGGCAGATCAGCAACAGCGCCAGGGATCTCCGCAACAGCAACAACAGCGCCAGGCGGTTCAGCAAGAACAACAACGCCAGACATATCCTCAGCAGCAGCAACGTCAGGCGTCACCACAAGAACAGCAGCGTCAGGGATTTCCGCAACAGCAACAGCAACAGCGCCAGGCGGCTCCGCAACAGCAAGAGCGTCAGGCGGTTCAGCAGCAACAGCAACAGCTACAGCAACAACAACATCAACAGCAGCAGCAGCAACAGCGTCAGGCGGCCCCACAACAGCAAGAGCGCCAGGCGGTTCAGCAACAACAGCTACAGCAACAGCAGCAACGTCAACAACAGCAGCAACAACAGCAAGAGCGCCAGGCGGTTCAGCAACAGCAACAGCGTCAAGCGGCCCCACAACAGCAAGAGCGCCAGGCGGTTCAGCAGCAACAGCAGCAACGTCAACAACAACAGCAGCAACAGCAGCAACGCCAAGCGCCCCCACAACAGCAACAGCGGCAAGCGCCTCCACAACAGCAACAGCGCCAGGCGCCTCCACAACAGCAACAGCGCCAGGCTGCTCCACAGCAGCAACAGCAACAGCAGCAACAGCGGCAAGCTCCTCAGCAGAAACATGAGGAACATCCGAAGATGTAGGATCCCGCTGGTATCCGCAAGAGATTTTGCGGATACCAGCGAAGTGGGTGCGCTCCTGTTACCGCGCCGTCAAAACCCGGACGGCCGCCAGGTCGTGCACCCAGCGGGCCGGACGTTCATCCCCCATATCGTCGCTCTCGGTCTGGCTCGCGCCCAGCCCATACCTATGCCTTCCACCTGGCCCAGCGGCGTAGGTCGCGGCTGATTCTGCGCGTCCGCCGTTCCTAAACCCAACCCCAGCATCAAAACTGCCCAAACCGGCATCCGAACGGTGAACGTCGTCCGCGTTCCATCGTATACTGGGCTCATGTCGATCGTGCGCAACGTCGCCGGCATCGTGAAGGGTATGAGCATCACCTTTGGGGAGATGCTGGAACCTTCGCAGGTGGAAAACTACCCTGACGGTCCGGGCCCCCTGCGCGGAGCGGTCCTCGAGCAACGCTACCGTGGCGCCCATGTGCTGCAGCGCGACGAGAACGGCTTGGAAAAGTGCGTAGCCTGCTTTTTGTGTGCGGCGGCCTGCCCAGCCAACTGCATTTACATCGAGGCCGCCGAAAACACCGAAGAAGTCCGCATCTCCTCCTCCGAGCGCTACGCCAAGGTCTACAACATCGACTACAACCGCTGCATCTTCTGCGGCTACTGCGTTGAAGCCTGCCCCACCGACGCCA
>OBLW0100000111.1_pt1 | contig 62908 bp, 49 predicted proteins | sample 1520161 | NCBI WGS metagenome assembly OBLW01 (sample SAMEA3539309, study PRJEB22396) | soil metagenome | biome: tundra; feature: field; material: soil | place: USA | collected 2010-05 | depth 0.15 m
ACCACCAGGATGGATTGCCGATCGGACACTCGAAAGCGATATAGTTGTCCGGCAATGTGGCTGCCAGATGAACCTCAGCGGCGAGCCCAATCAGTCCGTCCAATACTCCGTGAGGAGCGACCAGAATGCCGTGAAGGTTGGCATACTCCGCGATCCACTTCAGTTCCGCCAGGCCGCCGACATCTTCCGGATCGGGGCCGATGACATTCACGGCTTGAGTCTCGATGAGATCCTTGAAGTTCTCGCGGAGGTAAATCTCCTCGCCGGTGTGAATCGGAGTGCTCGTGCTATCGGTCACCTGTTTGAACACCTGGGCGTTCGGGTATTGCGAGTAATCGCCTGTGATCATGTCTTCAAGCCACGCCAGGTGAAGCGGCTCCATCGTGCGCGCAAACCGGATTGCATCCTTGACTGTCCAGCCCGGTCCGCAGTCCAGGGCGAGGCCGACCTCATCCCCGCAAACTTTCTTCATAGCTTCAGCGCAAGCGACCCAATGATCAAATCCACGTTCCGTCAGCATGCCGTAATCGGGATGCGACGTTCCTGTCCGCGGTTCGCCGTACCAGCCGTTTGGAACGGCGGCCATCATGTCCACAGCATGAAAGGCGATGTGCTGTTTGATCAGCGTGAAGCCCTCCGGTGCCGCCTTCATCTTGGCCATGGCCTCGGCGAAGTCCTCGGGCATGTACCCCTTCATGGGAAAGCGAAGGCCTCCGTTGTAGATGCGGACGCGGTCCCTGAGCTTGCCGCCCAGCAGTTTGTGCACCGGCAGTCCGGCCACCTGTCCAGCGACGTCCCAGAGCGCGATCTCGATTGCGCTTATGGCCGCTCCCCAGGGCTTGACCCCGCCCATGAGGCGGATTTTCTGCATGATGCTTGCGATGTTTGTTGGATCCTCGCCGATAAGATGGCGCTTGTAATACAGCACCATCGGCTTCAGGTACGGCTTGGCAGACTCTGCCTGACCATATCCGGAAATGCCCTGATCGGTAACAATTCGAACCACCGGGCTATTGCCGATGACAGCGCATTTGAGGTCGGTGATCTTGATTGATATTGCCCCCGACCGCTTGTCCTGGCCCTGCGCCTGCTGAACGCCGAGTGTCGCAGCGGCTGCCATCCCCGCAAGCGACCCAATAATTCCTCTACGCGTGAAGTTCTTCATCCGTTACTTCTCCTGGAGTGTCAATTGAATACCTGGTGCGAATACCATGCCGCGATGAGTGCTGGAAGGCATGTGTTCTGGCCGAGCCCATTCGAGTTTTCTGAGAGCCTCATGATTCTAAGGGCCCAACAGCTTTCCGGGCGAACAACATCCAAGAAACCTACCTGGCGTTCATCCAGAATGGGCAATCGAAAGGACTGGTAACAATAAACCTTCCGGTGTACAGCGTTCAAGTCGTGCGCGCACTGATTCCGGTGGATTGTTGCGGGCGTTGAACTCCCCGCTACCCTCCGAACTGAGCTTTTCATTGGCCTGTTTGGATTGAGTTTTATGCGGGGCTGTTGGATCGAGAATTTCCAGGGCATGCTGAAATGAGATCTTCGCTGGCTTGTTCAGCTGGCGGCGATTTTAATGCGGTCGGGGTCTTCTTCTACTTCGCCGCAATCTTCGCCGAGGCCGCCGTAGCGGCGCTCGCGGCGCTGGAAGTCAGCGATGGCTTCGAGCAGATGGATGCCGCGGAAGTCGGGCCAGTAGCGCTCGGTTACGAAGATCTCCGTATAGGCGATTTGCCACAACAGGTAATTTGAAATGCGCATCTCGCCGGAGGTGCGGATGAGCAGATCGGGGTCGGGCATGTGCGCCGTGTAGAGATGGCGGTGGATGTCTTCTTCAGTGATGCGGTCGGGGCTGAGGTTCTTGAGCTTCATCTCGGCAGCGAGGCCGCGAAAGGCGTCCACCATCTCTGACCGGCCGCCGTAGTTGAGGGCCAGGGTAAGGGTGGTGCCGGTGTTGCGCGCGGTTGTCTCCGCGGCCCAGGCCATCTTCTCCTGGACGTCGGGGGCCAGCTCGCGGGTGCGACCGATGTAGCGGATGCGAACGTTGTTATCCATCATGCGTTGCAGGTTGGTCTCAAGGTAGCTCTTGAGCAGGCGCATGAGGAAGCTGACCTCGGCGCGAGGTCGGCGCAAATTGTTTTCCAGAGAAAAGGCGTAGAGCGTGAGCCAAGGCAAGCCGATGCGCGAGGCGGTCTCAGTAACCAGTTGCACGCTCTTGGCGCCCTGCTGGTGGCCGAGGAAGCGCTTGAGCGAGCGCTGGCCAGCCCAGCGTCCATTGCCGTCCATGATGATGGCCACGTGCTCGGGCAGGCGCTCGGTCTTCAGCGTCGCATAGATAGCGCGTTCTTCATCAGTCAGTTCATGGATGCGCAGCGTGCCTGCAGGATACAAAAGAGTCGCCTCTACATTACATTTGCGGCTTCCAAGGCTGGCGCCCAGGGAGCATCGAAAATCGACGCCGGAAGAGCCCGCGCCTGCTCCGAATCAAGGGTCGTGTCGACCCGAAAAATCTCCGTCCGGCGCAAAACCCTCGATAGCCGCAGCCACGGAGCAATACCATCGACCCTAGCACAAGCGCCCATGGGCTGCAATCGTCCGGCAGCTATCGCGTTGAGCACGGCCTGAAGGGGGCCGTGCCGGCCATGAAACCAGCACCGGCCGCGAGGCATTTTGACCCAGGAGACCCGGCGTCAAATGCCTTAGGCAGAGCGGCGGCGACCGGTAGCGGCATCGCGCACGGCGCCATAGATCAGCGTCCGATGGAGCGAGTCCAACTGAGGCAGCAAGTTGGCAATCTCGGCCAGGAACGGATCGGCCATGATGGCGGCAACTTCTTCTTCTCGGCGGCTGCGCGAGTCCCGAACGAGTTGGCACACATTTACTTCGAGGGCCGAGGCCAGGCGCTCCAGCGAGCCGAGCGTGGGGATTGCCTTGCCGTTTTCGATCTTCGAGATATAGGTACGAGGCACCTGCATGCGCCCGGCCAGTTGGCGCTGGCTGAGATGACGAGCGCGGCGGATTTCCCGAACTTGCCCGGCAACCTGCAGGCCAGCCTCGGCGGAAGCAGGCACGGGTGGGTTGGTCACCAATTGCGGCGCAAGCTGGACCGGTTCCTCAATATCGAGGGGCCGGTGGCATTTTCTGCATAGGGAGTTATTGGTTCTATATTGCATGAGCCTGCAATGCTCACACCGCACTACTTCGCGTGTTTCCACGCTGACGAGAGTGGTAGCCATAGGCTATGGGTGCGGAGCGCCAGAGCAGGAACCCCGGGGTGCTTTTTTTGCACCGCGATATGCGTTACTGTCGGGCAAATGAACCATAATTGTCAAGTGGAAACTTGGGGTCAAACCGAAGAATCACGGAAGATACCCTGAGAATGCCGGAGAATCACGAACCAAGCTAATAAACCATGGGGTGAAAATAAATGAGCACTGGCAGTGACGGAGTGTATGGGCGCGAGCAGGCATGGCAACTGCTGACTGAATGGACACAGAGCGAGAGCCTGCGCAAACATGCCCTTGCCGTGGAGGCCTGCGTAACCGCGTTCGGCGAGGCTGAGGCCGACCGGCTGGGTCTGACTGGACCCGAGTCTGCGCAGGAACGCAGCGCGCTGCTGGAGCTTTACTCCACCACTGCGCTGCTGCACGACTTCGACTACGAGCGCCATCCGACCGCCGAGGAGCATCCTTTTGTGGGTGTGCGCGAGTTGGAGCGGCTGGGCTGGCCGCTCGCGCTGCGCACCGCCATTCTGGGGCACGCGCAATACTCCGGCGTGGCGCGCGATACGAATCTGGCCAAGGTGCTGTTTGCCTGTGACGAGCTGGCCGGCTTTCTGACTGCCTGCGCGCTGGTGAAGCCCACAAAGGCAATCGCCGATGTGGAAGTAGCCGGCGTACGCAGGAAGATGAAGGACAAGCCATTTGCCCGCGGCGTGAATCGCGCGGATGTGATCCAGGGAGCGGCGGAGCTGGGAGTTGAGCTGGACGTCCTGATCGCATTCTGTATTGAAGCGATGAAGAAACGGGCCACTGAGCTGGGGCTGTAATTACCGATTGCGGCCGCGGGATTGCCGCGTTATCTCTTCACATATTTTCCGTGATCGAAGTCCAGGACTTCCATGCCGGAAGCCATTGCGCTTAAATGCGAGATGAATACCAGTGTCGGATAAGCCTGGCCGGGCCGTGGCCGGGTTGCTACGCCCCATCCGGAGCTTTCCCCAAGCAGACTTGCCGCCCCCGGCGAAGTTTCAACGATCAGGAGCCTTCCGTTTACCCCATCGGCATCGGGATTGTAAGGTGCGTTTCTCATCACGTAGAGACGGACATTGCCGGGCAGCACCGCCACCTGGGTGACTCGGAACTCGCCCAGCATGTCTCTGCGTTCGCGATTTGTGGGATGCCGCTGCGCGCGAGCCTTGGGGTCGGTGATGATCCAACGGTCCTGGACGTCGAGGTCGAGCACGTCCTTGAGCGCCGCGGCGATGTTGTCAGCCTCGCGCGAGGATATATCCGAATCTGCGAAGTGTGGGCCGACGAGAGCGAAGTCCTTGAGCGACAGGCCGTGAACGATCTCCTGGTCGTCCGGCTTCGTGCCTGTTCCGCCCTGAGCCGTCGCGGTGGCTGCAAGGCAGAGGGAAAGTGCACCGAAAAAGAGGATGCACCGCAACTGCCGCATTTCAATCAGCATGGCGGCTCCCATTGTGACATAACGGCGGAGTTGGTGGCGCCGCGGCTCATTTTGGCGGCATTGCGGGTCATTCGCAAGGAGGCACATACCACCAAAGTTGCAGAATTTCCCGGTCTGGTCCAAGGGCGAAATGGACGATAATCGGGAGACCCTGGGAAGAATTCCCCATTGCCGGGAGGGCCATGCAATATGCTCAAGAATCTTGGAAGCAAATTCGGAAGCAATGCCCGATCGCAAGGCAGCCGCCCCATCGGGATTTCCGCAATAGATGCGCTCTATAAGCGCGAGATGCAGGCCAACCTGGTTGCGCTCACCGAACGTCGACGCAAGGCGCGGCGCCAGCGCTCGGTGATGGATTGGGCCGAGTATTGGCCGCTCGCGGTGGGCATTGTCCTCTCCAGTTTCGCTCCGCAGATTGTTGCGCTGGTGTCTCCATACCGGCCATGGGGAATGTGGCTCGTATTCCCGTTCGCCTCAATCGCCAGCCGCCCGGAGATGGGCATGAGCGAAGGCCTGGCTGCGACCCTGCCGCTGATCATCCTGTATGCCCAGTTCCCGCTTGAGGGGCTGCTGGCCAGGTTTGCGCTGAGGGGCCGGGTAACAGTCCTCCGCGTACTGGGGCAGATGCTGTTTCTTCACCTGATGGGCGCTCTCGAACTCTGGCTGGTTAGCGGCCCCTGGGGCGGCAGATAAGAGCGCGGCTGACCGCGCACTTTCAAAACACCACTATTTAATAGACTTCGGCAAACCCGCTCCCTCTTAGGCGAGCGGGTTTTTTGCCCTTAATTCAGCCACAATCTCAGCAGCCGCTACGCGGGCTTTCACTTCCTGGTCGGGAGGAAAGCTGATGGCGCCTACGCGCGCATGACCGCCGCCGCCGTAGCGCTCGCAGACCTGGGCCAGGTTCACCATTGTGGCTGGATCGGCCTTGGTCCATGGGTTGGAGCCCACGGCAACCTTGGTGCGGAAGCTGGACTTGGACAGCCCGATGGAATACGTCGCATTCGGATACAGATAGTAGGGGATGAACTTGTTGAACCCCTCAAGCGGATGGTCTGTGATGTCGAAGAAGATGGTGCCGTCGCGCTCTTCGGCGCGGCTGCGAATCAGTTCCAGTGCCTCAGCGTGGCGCTCGAGCAGCGGCGGCAACAGGTCGGCAATAAAGGGCTGGCTGAGGACCTCTGCGAGAGGCAGCGAAGTCAGCAGCGGGATCAGGCGCGGAATGAACACAGGGTCCTGATTGGACTCGATGATCAGCGTCAGCTTCATGGCCGGAGCGGCCATTTCTACGGCCGACTCGGGACTCTCGTAGAGCGCGCCGTCGACGATGTCGGCCCAGTGGATCAACTCCGCAACCGGAGCGGTATTGAAGCCGTAGCGGGTTGCGCCAATGTGAGCCAGAAAGCTGGTGCACGAGGTGTACTTGGGATCGAAGAACTTGCGCGCACCGCAGACCGGATCCTTTTGGCAAGCCAGAAAATGCTGGTGATCCTGGGGCGTGAGGAAGGCTGACTGGTGGTGATCGAACCACCATGTGATTTTTGGCGAGGCTGAGTACTTGAAATCGACGATGGCATTCTCATCGCCGGTGAATTCGCTCTCGTCAAAGAGCGCCCCGGCGCGATGGACCAAGCCGTGATACTCATAAGTGGCGTTGGCGTCGACGCACTCGCGATGGAAGCGCGTAAAAAGAGAGGCGGAGCAAGCTCCGTCGAAACATTTGTCGTGGTAGAACACGCGAACCCGCAAAAGCTGAGTTCCTCCTGCACCGGAAAAGCAAAGAACCGGAACTGTTAAGCATCAAGGGCTTGGCTTCTTGTGTCAAGGCGGCGGGGGTGCGAAATGAGACGTTTTGCGTTGTGGAACCGGTCAGATTGCAATTTCGTAGAGTATCTTTCCATCAGTACAAATTGTTGGTCGCAAACCTGCTTTATTTTCAAGGAGGCTCAATGGAGCCGGAGCAAGACTCTTCGCTGACCGAAATGCCACGTTCCAAAAGTGATTCCGATGCTGCATTGGCGGCGGCCGACACTGCGGGCGGGCCTGTCAACATTCAGGACCTTGGCGCTAGCCAGGAACTCAACGCTGATCCCGGCCCGGAACCGGCATATCGCGGGCTGCGCTGGATTTTTGCCGGCAGCGAGGGACTGCGCGCTGGATGGTCGGTGCTGACGTTCCTCATCCTTGCCATTCTCTTCACGTTTCCCCTGGGATTTCTTGGCAACCTGATTGCCCAGAGCGTTCTTCATCTCAAGAGAGACAGCTTCACGCCCGCGTCGGCGATCCTGCAGGAGCTTGTGCTGCTGCTGGCCATCCTGGGGGCTGGCACAATTCTGGCATTCATTGAGCGGCGGCGGTTGCTCGATTACAACCTGACCGGGCCTCGGAGCGGGCGTCATTTCATGGGCGGCCTGGCTGCGGGATTTGTGGGACTCTCAGTGCTGGTGGGCGGATTGGCCCTGGGTGGCTGGCTTCAATTCGGCCCGGTGGCACTGTCGGGAGCGCAAATCTTCGGCTTCGCCGCGTTATGGGGCGGGTGCTTCCTTCTGGTCGGCTTTTTTGAAGAAGGCACCTTCCGCTGCTACCTGCAGTTCACGCTGACCAGGGGCATCAACTTCTGGTGGGCGCTGGGGATTGAGGCCGCGATTTGCCTTGACCTGGCGCTGCGAGACAAAGGCAATGGCGTGTGGGGCGTGTACGGCATCGTGCTGCTCGGCCTGGTTCCATGCCTTCTGCTGCAACTGCGAAAGGCTGAAGGCGCAGGCTTCTGGCAGGCGGCCTGGGTTACCTCAACGGTCTTCGGATTCATCCACACCAGCAACAACGGCGAAAACTGGATTGGAATTTTTGCGGCCGGAGCTATCGGCTTTGTGTTCTGCGTGAGCATTTGGGTTACTGGTTCGGCGTGGTGGGCGATCGGCTGCCATGCCAGCTGGGACTGGGCGGAGACCTATTTTTTTGGCACCGCCGACAGCGGCCTTCCCGCGAAAGGCCACTACCTCACTACCAGTCCGGCAGGGAATGTGCTGTGGAGCGGCGGCACGGACGGGCCGGAAGGCAGTTTGCTGGTGCTGGGCGTAATCCTGTTCCTGCTGGTAGCGCTGCTGTTGATTTACGGACGCAGGCGGGTGGTCGCGACGGTTGCTGTTCCCGGCCTGCGGCCGGTTGAAGGATAGAGGCATGCGGCTCTGGCTCAACCGCACCGGCGAAGTCTCCCTGCGTGAGCAGTTGATTACCCAGGTGGAGCTCGCCATCCTGTGCAAGGAGTTGCTTCCCGGCGAACGGCTGCCCAGCACACGCGAGCTGGCTCGCCGCTTTGGCATCCACGCCAACACAGCGAGCGCTGCCTATCGCGAACTGGAACAAGAAGGCTGGCTGGAGTTCCGTCACGGCAGCGGGGTGTTTGTGCGGGCTACGCCGCCTTCGGCACCGCTTTCGCCGGAGCTTGCTGTCGATCAGCTCATCGGCGATATGGCGGCAAAAGCTCGCAAGATGGGTGCGGCTGAGTCGCTTGTTAGAGCGCGCCTGCGCCGCTGGCTCCAGAATCAGCCGCCATCGCGCTGGCTGGTGATTGAGCCCGACCCGGAGTTGTGTGCCATCGTAATCCACGAGATGGAACTCGCGCTTGCGCTACCGGTTTCGGGCTGCACACCCGAAGAATGCAACGCGCCGGGCATTCTCGAAGGGTCGATGTTCGTGGTATTGCCAAGCAAAGCAGCAGGCGTGCGCAAGCTGCTGCCCGCGGGTAGTGAACTGACCGTGCTTGACGTGCATCCGGTGGCGCCGGAGTTGCTGGCGCGCCTGCAACGGTATCTGCCCGAACATGCCGGAGAGCTGATTGGCATCGCTTCACGCTGGAAGGATTTCCAGCGTATTGCGAGGACCATGCTTGTTGCCGCCGGACTGGACCCGGAGAGCCTGCTGGTGCGCGACGCGACACAGGCAGGCTGGAAGCGGGGACTGGATGCGACAGCCGGCGTGGTTTGCGACTCGGTGACCGCGCTCGAATTGCCGGCTGGCGTTTTCCCGCTGCGCTTTACGCTGCTGGATGAGCCAACGCTTGCTGAACTTCGCCGCAGTGAGCAGCGAGTTCTGCCGCCAGCCTGACCGGGCCGCCTCGCCGTCCCGCCTGTCCGCTATGACAGTTTCGATTCTGTCCTAACCGGCCCGATGCCGCGTGAGCAGCCTGCCTAACATTGCGGTTATGAAAAACTTATTGTGGATTCCAATTGCACTCGTCTTGTTGCCTGCTGCAGCACCGACGCAGTCATTGTCGGATGCCCCATTGCCCGCACCGCCTAATGCGGACAATTGGGCTCGGCTAGCCTGGCTATCTCGTGGAGACGAGATCACTGTCGACACCGGCGGAAAGCACGTAATGCACTGCTCGTTTGGCAGCGCGACCGACGAATACCTCTTCTGTGCCCCGCGCTATGACGGGTTGAGGCGCGGCGAGCTTCGCATCGATCGGGCCGATGTGGAAACGGTCAGGCAGGTCCACGAAGTGCGGAACCGCTGGCTTTTGGTCGCCGCAATGGCCTCGGCCGGCGGCATTGCTGTGGGGCTACTTAGGCAGGATTTGGATACCAGGGACCAAGTTGAGCTTTCGGTTGCCGGCGCGGCTTCGTTCGGCTTCCTCGGCTATCCGATCGCCCGGTTGGCTGCTCACTTCATTCCAGGCAGCATCCTCTATCGCCACTCCGGGTCCGCCCATCGAATGCCTTTGCCGCAAGCGCCCGCTCAGTCACGAATTGAGATGATCGCAATCAATTCGATTCCTTCGCCCCTCTGAGCAAGCGGCGGAAGATGCGCTCAGGCACAACACGGAGCCCTCGCGTCTCGTAGCGGTATTCTGGTGTTGACCTATGGCCAACATTCTTCCGATCGATGGGGCGCGCGCCGCCGGAGCAGCACGACCCGCTCGCAAACGTAAACCGCGCTGGCCAAGGATTGTGCTTTGGACAGTGTGCGGCTTGCTTGCGCTGGCGGTGGTGGCTGCGTGCGTGGGAGTGCTGTGGCTGCGCTCGGCAGAAAAGGCTGCGCTGCCGGTGTTGGATGGAGATGTGCAATTTGCCGGGCTTGACTCGAAAGCCTTGACTGCGCTGGTGACGGTGCGGCGCGACGCTCATGGAGTGCCTCACATTGAGGCGTCCAACCAGGACGACCTGTTTGTGGCCCAGGGATATGTGACGGCGCAGGACCGGCTGTGGCAGATGGATGCGTACCGTCGCAACTCCAACGGCGAGCTGGCGGAGATTATGGGGCCCTCGCTGGTGGAGCACGACAAGGTGCAGCGAGTGCTGCAGTTTCGCAATACTGCGCGGCGCGTTTATGCCAATCTGCCCGCGGCGGACCGGGCACGGCTGGACGACTACGCGCGCGGCGTAAATCTATTCATCGAGCAACATCAGGATTCGCTGCCGGCGGAGTTCCGGCTGCTGGCGTATCGGCCGCAGCCATGGAGCGGCGTGGACTCAGTGAGCGTGGGCCTGATGATGGTGCAGATGCTGGATACGCACTGGCCGACGAAGCTCTCACGGGACCGGATCGCCGCGAAGTTGAACAATGCAAGCCTGGAGGCCGATCTCTATCCCGTGGGTTCGTGGCGCGATCATCCGCCGACAGGGATTTTGCTTGATCTGAGCCAGCCGCATGCGGAGCCGGCTCCGTCGAAAGGCGATGACGACGACGATGAGGATGAGCCTTCGACGGCAGGCGCTGCGCCGCTTGGTACGGAAGCCGCCCCGGTTTTCCACCCCAGCGACAGACACCCGTCGCTGGGGACCCCGGTTTTGAAAGGGCACGACTTTAGCCGTGCCGCAATCGAGCCGCGAGAGAGTGAGGGCTTTAGCCCCCGAGGGAATGCGCAGGATCGCAGAGACATTTCCTCAGGGGCTAAAGCCCATAGTTCCTTTTTGAGGCAAGTGGCGCGGCTGAAGCCGCGCCCTTTCAAAGCAGATGTGTCGCCGACCGCAGGCATGCCTGCGCCGGTTGACCCGCGGGCGCTGCTGGCTATGATGGGGCTGCTTGACTGCGATGGCTGCGTGGCGGGCTCGAACAACTGGGTGCTAGCCGGCAAGCACACTGCCAGCGGAAAGCCTATGCTCTCGAACGATATGCATCTGGGGCTGGCAGTGCCCAACATCTGGTTCATGGCCGACTTGAGCGCGCCGGGATTTCACGCCGCGGGTGTCACTCTGCCGGGTATGCCGTTTGTGATTGCCGGACACAACGAACACGTGGCCTGGGGCTTCACCGCGTTGATGGGCGATGTGCAGGACCTGTACATCGAGAAACTCGACGGCAAGGGAAACTATCAGGATCTCGACACTCGGTGGAAGCCGCTGGGTGTGGATCATGAGGTCATCAAGGTGCGCGGCGGGAAGGATGTGCTGCTCGACGTGGAATCAACCGCGCACGGGCCATTGCTCAATCCGATTCTGCCGAAGGAGACGCGGCCGATTGCGCTCAAGTGGACGCTCTACGATACGACGCTGAACACGATCCCGCTTTACCAGATCGACACGGCGGCAAACTGGACGGATTTTTCCGCGGCGCTCGGGACATGGAGTTGGCCGACGCAGAACATGGTTTACGCCGACGACCGGGGGCACATCGCTTATCACGCAATTGGAAGAATTCCGATTCGGCCTGCGGGGCTTGTGAGCAAGCCGATTCAAGCGGGTGGTGGCGAGAGCGGGAAGGAATGGCAGGGCTTCATTCCGTTCGACGCGATGCCGAATGCGGTCGATCCGCCGTCGGGTTTTCTAGCCACTGCCAACTCGCGCGTGACAACCGACGCGTCTCCTTACCCGCTGACCAATGAGTGGATCGATCCTTACCGCGCAGAGCGGATTTACAAGTCGTTGGAAGGCCGCGATGGCCTGACGCCGAAGGATCTGCTGGCTGTCCAGACCGATGTTTACAGCGAGGTGGACCAGGAGATTGGGCAGCGGCTGGCCTACGCCATCGACCAGACAGCCGACGCTGATGCGCGGTTGCGGCAGGCCGCCGACTTGATGCGAAGCTGGGATGGCAAGCTGACGACCGACTCTGCCGCTGCCTCGATTGTGACCCAGGCGCGCCGCGCGCTATGGCCGCTGATTCTGGAGCCGAAGCTGGGCAAGGATGCCGCGACCTACCGGTGGGAAGAGTCCAACTTTGCCGAGGAAGAAATCGTGATGCACGCCAAGGCGGACTGGCTGCCGCCGGGCTACAAAAGCTGGGACGCGCTGTTGACGGCGGCGGTGCGCAAAGGGATGGATGAGGGCAAGGCACCAACCAACGTGGCCGATTGGCGCTACGGTAGCTGGCACGTTGTCGACCTCGAACATCCGCTGGCGCAGTTTCTGCCGGTTGTTGCCCGAATCGCCGGGACCGGGCCGCTGGCACAAAGCGGTGACACCACCACGGTGAAGCAAGTGGGCCGCGACTTTGGGCCGTCGCAACGGTTCACCATGGACTGGAGCAATGTGGACGGCTCGACGGAAAACATTGTGCTGGGCGAGAGTGGCGACCCATACAGCTCGTACTTCCGCGACCAGTGGAGCGACTGGTACGGGGGAACGACGTTTGCACTTCCATTTTCGCCTGCAGCGGTGGCGGCGCAGACGCGGCACACGCTGCGGCTGGTGCCATGAAAAAGCAGTGGACAGTGGGCAGTGAACAGGGAGCAGCGGTACCCCAGGCCTCTTCTTTGAGACCTGGGAATTCATTCCACTGGCGACGCATTACTGGACCGGCGGTGATTCTTGCCGCGGCGGCCGTGGCTGTTGCGCCGCAAATGGTTTGGGGCAACTCCTGCGGGCACGACTTCGATTTTCATCTTGTCTCGTGGTTCGATGCGCTGAATGCGTGGCGGCATGGGTTGCTCTATCCGCACTGGGCGCCGAGCGCAAACTATGGCGCAGGCGAGCCGCGGTTTGTTTTCTACTCGCCGCTGACATGGATGATGGCCGCGGCGCTGGGAGCGGTGCTGCCGTGGACGCTGGTTGCCGTAGCGCTGACGTTTCTGCTACTGGCGGGGGCGGGGCTTGCGACAAGGGCGCTTGCTCGGCAGGTGCTTGACGAAGGTGCGTCTACGCTGGCCGGGTGCGGTGCTCTGTTTTCGGGCTATGCGCTGTTTACTGCGTACGAGCGTTCGGCGTTCGCGGAGCTTGCGGGGGGATTCTGGATTCCGCTGGTGTTGCTGTTTGTTTTGCGCGATCACAATTCATCTGCCTTCAATTCGGCCGGCTCTGCATCAACACGCAGATCGATACGCGCATTCGATGGTTCAATCGCGGCGCTGGCTGTGGCCGTCGCAGGTGCATGGCTCTCAAATCCAACTGTCGGTCTGATGGCTTGTTACCTGCTCGCCGCGGTTGCGCTGGTGCTGGTCATGCTGGAGCGGTCGTGGACTCCGGTATTGCGTGCCGCGGCCGGGGCAGTGCTGGGCATGGGCCTCGCGGCAATCTATCTCGTCCCCGCAACCTGGGAGCAGCGATGGGTGGATATCCACCAGGTCACCGAGGATCCTGGACAGACGCTGGAGAACAATTGGCTGTTTGCCGTTCACGGAGACCCGTCCCTGCAACCTCACGACGAGGTTCTGCACACGGTCTCGGTGATCGTAGTCATCATGATCGCGGTAACGCTCGGCGGCCTGCTGGTGTGCTGGCTTCGTGGCCGTTTGCCGGGGCCGCGGCGCTGGTGGATTCCCATTGCGCTGATTCCAGTAGCCGTTCTTCTGCTTCAGTTTTCATTCACACTGCCGCTCTGGAATCTGCTTCCCGATCTTCGCTTCCTGCAGTTTCCATGGCGCTGGCTCGTGATTCTGGAGGCGCCGATGGCAATCTTCGTTGCCGCGGCTATTTGGCCGAGCGAATCTACATTCAGGTGGCCGCGCGTTGCAGTCGGATTCGCTTTCGTCGCGATATTTGTGGCGATGACTGCGTATGCGGGGAAGACCTTGTTTCAAAGCTGCGAAGACGTTGACGCTGCGCCGGGCATGTTGAACGTGTATCGCTCAGGCCAGGGATTTATGGGCACCAACGAGTACGAGCCCATCGGCGCAGATAATTCGCTGCTCGCCACAGACCTGCCACAAGCTTGCCTGGTCAGCGACCCCTCGACAGTGCTGGGCAAAGAGACGGATACGCCGGACTCGCCCCCTGCATGGGAGGCAGCACAGGGTAGTTGCGAGGCCACATTTGCTGCGGTAGTTCAACTGGTAAGAGCCCGGCCCGAGCATCTGCGGATTGCCGCCGCCACTGTCCACGCCGGCTACATGGTTTTGCGCCTGCGCAGCTATCCGGCCTGGCTGGTCAAGGTGAATGGGCTCGCCGTCTCTTCCCTGCCCCCGCGCGCCGATGGGCTGATAGTCGTGCCTGTGCCGCAGGGGCGAGTGGATCTTACGGTGGATTGGACGACGACGACAGACGCGATCATTGCGCGTTGGCTGAGCGGCCTGAGTTTGCTGGTGCTCACCGGCTTGTGGTTGCACAACCGGAGGGTGAGCCGCGCTCGGTTAAAATGAGGGAAATGACCGCCGATGTGAAATCGCTATTGAAAGAAGGGGCTGAGTCGACCGACCGCGCCCTGGAAGAACTGCTTCCCTGCAAGAGGACTGTGCCCTCGTCAATTCATCAGGCAATGCGCCACTCGGTTTTTGCGGGCGGAAAACGGCTCAGGCCGGTGCTGGCCATGCAGGCCGGAGTTACGATTGCCGGCACAATGCCCGAGGGAATTTCCAGGCTGGGCGCGGCTCTGGAGATGCTGCATACCTACTCGCTGATACACGACGACCTGCCGGCGCTTGACAACGACGACCTGCGCCGCGGCAAGCCCACCTGCCACGTGGAGTTCGGCGAAGCGATAGCGATTCTGGCCGGCGACGCGCTGCAGACACGCGCCTTTGAGGTGCTGGCTGGCCTTGACTCCCCGCCCGCGGCGACGGTGCAGATTATCTCGCTCATAGCCCACGCTGTGGGAACTGTGGACGGCATGATTGGCGGACAGGTGCTGGATCTGGAGAGCGAACACCAGAAGCCCACGGGCAAGCTGGTGGAGGCGATTCACCGCGCCAAGACGGGCGCGCTGATCCGGGTAAGCGTAGTGGCAGGCGGTGTGTATGCCGGAGCCGACCTGAAAGACGTGGCCCGCCTGACCATGTTCGGCCTCAAAGCCGGCCTGGCTTTCCAAATTGTGGATGACGTGCTGGACATGACTGTGGACTCAGCCCAGCTCGGCAAGACTGCGGGCAAGGACCAGGCGACGGAGAAGGCTACCTGGCCAGCCGTCTACGGCGTGGAACAGAGCGAACGCGATGCGGCCCTGCTGATTGAAGAGGCCTTTGCCGCGCTGGAGCCCTACGGCAGCCGTGCGGAAGGTTTGAAGGCCGTGGCGCGGTACCTGGTGGAGCGGAAGAACTAGCGAATGCTCTCCGAAGCCGACATCTTAACCGCTCTCCGCGATTGCTTCGATCCCGAGGTAAAGCTGAACCTTGTGGACCTGGGGCTTATTTACGCGGTCGCGACCGGCCCAGACCCTGACTCGACCCCAGCGTGGCCGCGGCAGTGGGTGAAGGTGACCATGACGCTGACCACGCCGCAGTGCCCGGCGAGCGGGCTCATCTTCGAGCAGGTGAACAATCGCCTGGCCGGCATCAAGGACATCAGCAAGGTGGAAGTGGATCTGGTTTGGGAGCCGAAATGGACCGCGCACCGCATCAGCGAGGCTGGGCGACGTCAGTTGGGAATATAGGGCCTGTTCACACGAACCGGCTGGACTCAGGCAAATGCTACTTGTTGAAGACCTTCCCAAGCTTTTCGCGCTGGGCGGCGACTTCATCGACGGTGCCTTGCACCTGGGTGAGCAGGTACTGAACTTCTCCGATGTAGCCGGGGAGAACTCTCCACCAGCTTCCCAACACATCCTTCTGATCGAGAAGTGCAAGGGAGGTTCCCGTGGCAGCAGCCAGGAGTCCGGCACGGCGCCTGCCGCTGAGTAGCAGCGCACCACTAGCCACGAGGGTAGCGGCAGCGGCAATCCGGACAAAATTCACAGAGTCGTCCTCAAGGGCGGAGTTGACCTTCGGGGTACTCAGCTCGTCGTCATATTTGCTTGGCAGTTTTGAAAGCGGCAGGACCACCATGTATTCTCCTTCCGTTCCAGACCGCGGCCAATCGCCGAGGTGTGAACGGTGTATCAAGTATCGCCCGAAACCTTCGGGTAGAGGAATGTTTCCTGAAGTGCTTGCCAGAATTGGAAAACGGCCCGGATTCTTAGGTCGGGCTGTTCCCTCCTCAGTCCAGGTCGAAATCGCGCAGCGGCTTGCCCTCAGGAGCGTCCTTGGCCTTGCGCAGGGCCTCGGCAAACTTCTTCTCCATCAGGTCGGCCTTGTTCTTTTCCGCATCCACTGATTGGCGGAAGATGGACTCCTTGCGCTCTTCCTGATCGCGCATGGCCTTGGCCGCCGTCTCCAGATCCTCAAACATACGCTTGCGCGGGGCGGAGGTGTGGCTTACCAACAGGCCGGTGGCCGCGTCGATCCTGAGCATTGCCCCGCAATCGGGGCAGGCAATTTCAAATATCTTTTCTTTCGCTTTAGCCATTTCAATCCTGAATTGTATGCGCTTTGCTGACCTTTTTACAGGGTCGTGCCCCGGTGGCGCCAGGCTCCCACCGCGGGATCGGCTCCGTTCGCCCTTATCGCCCGGCGCAGATTGGCGTCTCAGGGCCCTCACCGAATCGACACATGAAGGTCGAACTCTTCTTCCGCCAGCACCGGCTTTTCCCAGGAGCGGACGTAGTGGAGCAGGAGAACGCCGTTACCGGCGCTTACGGCCTGAAACCTGAATATCTGGAAGATAGGACGGCCCACGCCCGGCTGCGGCGCCTGGGTCTGCGCCTGGCCGACCAGCTTCAACAGGGGCGTCGATTTGGGATGGACATACCACGTGTATCCGGTGGTGGGATTCGATTTCAGGTGGACTTCAAGGATGTCTCCGGTCTTGAGTTGAACGAGCGCGCCCTTGTCTGCATCGGTAGTCACCCTGGACTCGGCACGGGCTGTGTGAGTGCGGCAGGCCAGGGCCAGGAGCGCAACCAGCAGAAGGCGAAAAGCGGGATTGGGCCGCGGGCAAAATCTTTGAGGCGGCATGGCGAGGGTCCTTTCGCGCAGTTGAAAGCGCACCTGCGCTTGCTCGTCCGCGCACCCAAGAAGATAGCTCTGATTGGGCGCCGCTGCAAACGCCGGCAGGTATGGAAGCACATCTGCAATTTCAAGCGGGCGCGAATCAGGCTCGACTTCCATCCCTGTCGGCTCTCCCTTGACATGCATCTGCCACGAAGCTAAAGATGAAGGCGCTGGATTTTCGAGACTTATCCCAGACCGCAGGCACGGCAGGTGGAGAACATCCGGCTGGCCGCGCTTAATCCTTTCGACAGGAAGATTCCAATGAAGCGCATTGCACGACAACCTCTGCTCGCCCTGATTGCAGTCACGATTTTGTGTTCTTTCATTCTCTGTGCAGCAACTTCCTTCGCCGGGAGCGATCCTGCCCAAGCGGGCGCCGCGAGCGCTGACACCCTGACCCCGCTCAAAATGGATCGTCTTGATGCGTCCATCGACAAGATGATTCCGCCCGACGCGAAGCTTGAACGGATTGTTACGGGATTTACCTGGATAGAAGGTCCGGTGTGGGCCGATGACCGGCTCTTCTTCGCCGAGATTCCGAGCAACAGCATCCGCACCTGGACGCCGGGCAAAGGCGTGAGCATATTTCTGCAGCCGAGCGGCTACAAGGGTACGGCTCCCTACGGCGGCCCGGAGTCGGGGTCCAACGGAATGACGCTCGACGTGCGCGGACGCTTGACGGTTGCCGGTCATGCGCAGCGCGATCTCTACCGGTTCGAATCGCTTGATCCCAAGGGACCGATCACGATTCTAGCCGACACCTACAAAGGCAAGCAGCTGAATAGCCCGAATGACCTGGTCTACAAATCAGATGGCTCGCTGTATTTCACCGATCCGCCGTATGGGCTGCGCACACAGCAGGATAATGACCCCGAAAAGAAACTTGATGTGAACGGGGTCTATCGCGTTTCGCACGCATTGACGCAAAAGCCGGGTGCGGCGCCTGCGGAGGCTGATCTTCAACTTCTGGTGAGCGACCTGACGCGGCCCAATGGAATTGCCTTCTCGCCGGATGAGAAGTATCTCTATGTGAATAACTCGCAACCGAAAAAGATTTGGATGCGCTACACGGTAAAGCCGGATGGAACGCTGACGGATGCAAAGTTGCTCTACGACGACACTGCGGATACTCGGCCCGGCAATCCAGACGGCATGAAGGTGGATGTGCAGGGAAATATATACAGCGCGGGCCCCGGCGGCGTGTGGATTTTTTCGCCTGAGGGCAAGGCGCTGGGGACGATCCTGATGCCGGGACGCGTTGCGAATGTGACCTGGGCTGGAGCAGATCGCAAGATGCTTTACATCACGGGCAGCGAAGGAATCTTCCGCGTGCATCTGAAAATTGCAGGCGAGCCGCTAACGATGCCCAAGTGAAGGCGCGCGTCTAAGTTACCGGCCCGGGGTTGAAGAGAACGAATTCATTGTGGAGGCCCCAGTGGTCGGCCCAAGTCTTCTTCCGTCCACTGGCCACCTCCAAAATCAAGGAAAAAATCTCCCAGCCGACGTCTTCGACGGTTGCGTCTGCGGTGGCGATTCTTCCCGCGTCGATATCGATCAGATCGTGCCAGCGCTCGGCGAGGCCGCTGTTTGAAGCTACTTTGATCACAGGAACCACCGACAAGCCGTAGGGCGTGCCGCGGCCGGTGGTGAAGATGTGCATGTTCATTGCGGCGGCCAGTTGCAGCGTTCCGCAAATAAAATCGCTGGCCGGCGTAGCTGCGAATACGAGGCCCTTCTGCGTAACGCGCTCGCCGGGAGCCGTGACGCCCATCAAGGCCGTGCTGCCCGCCTTGGCAACAGAGCCCATTGCTTTTTCAACGATGTTGGCGAGGCCGCCTTTCTTGTTGCCGGGTGTGGGATTGGCTTGCCGATCGGCGCCTCCGGTCTGCAGATATGCGTCGTACCATGCCATCTCGCGGATAAAGTCTTTCGCAACTTCAGGTGTTGCCGCCCTGGCCGTGATGAGATGCGCGGCGTCTCTCACCTCGGTCACCTCAGAGAACATGACTGTCGCGCCTGCACGAACCAGCAGGTCAGTGGCCCAGCCTACCGCGGGATTTGCGGTCACTCCGGAGAATGCATCGGAACCGCCGCACTGCACACCGACGACAAGTTCGGACGCGGGACAGGAGACACGGCGGCGCTGGTTGAGCCGCTTCAACTTCTTCTCCGCCTGCGCCATGATGTTGCTGACCATTTCGCCAAAGCCCTGCTCCGAATCTTGAAGCACCGCGACGGACGAGTCATCTTCAAGCACTGTCAATGCGCTCGCGGAAACCATCCGCGAGGGTTGCAGTTTTTCGCAGCCGAGACTGACCAGCAACATTTCTCCGCCGAAGTTCGGATTGAGGCTCAGGTTGCGCAGCGTGCGAATGGGAACCGATGCGCCGGGTGCGTCGATGGCCACGCCGCAGCCGTAGTGATGCGCGATGGCGACCACATCGTCCACGTTGGGATAGTGCGGCAGCATCTCGGCCTTGATGCGGCGGACCGCGTAGTCCACGGTGGCCGCGACGCATTGCACGGTAGTGCTGATGGCGAGAATATTCTTGGTTCCCACCGTGCCATCCGCATTGCGATAGCCCTCGAATGTGTAGCCGTCGAGTTTCGGCAGCGGCTCTGGCGCGGATGTTGCAAGAGGGCAATCTGCAAGCGGGGGCGCGGCGGGCGAAGTCATCAGGCCTTCATGCACCCAACTGCCGCGACCTATCGGCTGCTTTGCATAGCCGATGACAACGCCGTAGCGAAGGACGGGGTCGCCCTCAGCGAGATCGGCGAGGGCAACTTTGTGCGCTTCAGGAACAGGCTCGGCGAGGACAAGCCCGCATGGAAAAACGCTGCCCGCGGGCAGGCCGCCCTGGTTCACAACGATGGCGACATTGTCGCGCGCATCGACACGAATATAGCGCGGCTGTGTGGAAGCCTTTGCGGATTGTTTGCCTGTATCGCTCATCGTCTGCGCACCATGGACGGACGTTTCGGATCGAACTTCCAGTCAGGAATCAGGAATTGCATTTGGGTTGCGTCGTCGCGCCCGCCAAGGCCCATGGTTTTGTAGAGCGCATGCGCGCTTTCAATGGCTTCAAGATCGAGATCGACGCCAAGGCCGGGGCGATCGGGCACGGTAAGCAGACCATCTCTAATTAGAAATGGATTGCGCGTGAGATGTTGTCCGTCCTGCCAAATCCAGTGCGTGTCGATGGCTGTGATGGCGCCGGGAGCGGCGGCGGCAACGTGCGTCACCATCGCAAGCGAGACGTCGAAGTGGTTGTTGGAGTGCGAACCCCAGGTTAGTCCGTTATCGCGGCACACCTGCGCCACACGCACCGAACCCTGCATGGTCCAGAAGTGCGGATCGGCTAGTGGAATGTCGACGGCGTGCAACTGGATGGCGTGACGCAACTGCCGCCAGTCAGTGGCAATCATGTTGGTCGCGGTAGGCAAATTGGTGGCCTGGCGAAACTCGGCCATGATCTCGCGGCCGGAGAAGCCCTGCTCTGCGCCGCATGGATCTTCCGCATAGGCCAGCACGTCCTGCTTGCCTTTGCAGAGCGTGATTGCTTCACTCAGCGACCACGCGCCGTTGGGGTCGAGCGTGATGCGTGCATCGCGAAAACGCGCCGCGAGAGCTTCGACGGCTCTCATTTCGTCCGCGCCGGAGAGAACACCGCCCTTCAGCTTGAAGTCGTTGAAGCCATAATGCGCTTTGGCAGCCTCGGCGAGCCGCACGACGGCATCAGGCGTGAGCGCCTCTTCGTCGCGAAGACGGAACCAGTCTGGTCCGGGAGCAGAGGCATGGCGGTATTTCAGATTTGTTTTGCCGCTGTCGCCGACGTAAAAGAGATAGCCAAGCACTGGAACCTTCGCGCGTTGCTGCCCTTCGCCGAGAAGCGCGGCAACAGGCAGGCCCAGAAACTGGCCGAGCAGATCCAGCAGCGCGGACTCGATTGCGGTGAGCGCATGCACGGTGATGCGGAGGTCGAACGTCTGCTGGCCGCGTCCTTGCGTGTCGCGATCGGCAAAGCGTTGACGAACGTCGTTCAGAATGGCGTTGTAAGAAGCGATGTCGCGGCCGATCACCAGCAACGCGGCATCTTCCAGCACCTGGCGGATTTTCTCCCCGCCCGGCACTTCGCCCACGCCGGTGTTGCCGGCTTCGTCGGTGAGGATGGCGAGGTTGCGCGTGAAGTACGGACCGTGTGCACCGCTCAGGTTGAGCAACATGCTGTCCTGGCCCGCGACCGGAACGATGCGCATGGCCGCAACCCGCGGAGATTTGCCGTTAGTGTTCACGCCTTCGCCCATCCTCATTTGCCTTTGCGCATTCCCAATGCCGCGCCGAGTTTCCCGAGATCATCTTACCGGACGGCACACGTGATAATCCCGCAATTCCTGAATTCGCTTTACAGAACCGCACTCACTCGCATACAAAGTTCATGTCGATATATGGCGGTTGCGCGCGGCGCTTTGCAGTGCGCGCTATACAGAAGGGGTTACATGAATCGGAGACAGTTCATGGTTTCGAGCGGCGCCGCGGGGCTGGCTGCCGCGGGCGCAGGAGTGTCGGCAAAAGCTGGCGCGGAGCCTGCTCCGAGACCAGATTCGAAGACACCTGGCCTGTTCAAACTGGGCGACCAGACTGCGCCCACAAACGATGTACACCTCAAGTACCTCGCTCGTTATGGCGTGCGCAACATCTGCGGCTATCCGCAAATTGAAGGCGGCAGGCTCTACGCTACCGTGGATGAACTGAAGCGCATGAAGGACCTGGCCGCCAAGTACGACATCAGCGTGGACTGCACCGCGCCGCCGTTCCTGGAGTCCAGCCATATCGACCGCGAGAAGCATCCGGCCATCATGCTGGCGCAGAGTCCGGAACGCGACCGCGACATCGAGCAGTTGCAAACGATGATCAAGAACTGCGCGGAGGCGGGGATTCCGTCGATCAAGTACAACATGAGCATCCTCGGCGTGCTGCGCACCGGGCGCAAACCGGGACGCGGCGATGCCATGGACCACGTGTGGAAGCTCTCCGAGGCGCATCCTGAAACTCCGCTGACCAAGGCCGGAGTTGTGAATGCCGATGCATTCTGGGAGCGCATTACTTATTTTCTCGACCGCGTGATCCCAGTGGCTAACGAGTACAAAATCCGCATGGCATGTCATCCGCAGGACCCTGGCGTTCCACCGGAAGGATATCAGGGCGTGAACCGCGTGCTGGGCACGATTGACGGGCTAAAGAAGTTCATCACCATCAAAGAGAGTCCCTATCACGGCCTGAATTTCTGCCAGGGAACAGTGTCAGAAAATCTCGAAAATCCCAGCGTGGAAATCTTTGACGTGATCCGCTATTTCGGCACGCGCAAAAAGATCTTCAACGTGCATTTCCGCAACATTCGCGGCCATCGCAACGATTTTGAAGAGGTCCTCCCGGACGAAGGCGATGTTGATTTCGTGAAGGCAATCAGGGTGTACAAGGAGATCGGCTATCCTTATATGCTGATGCCCGATCATGTGCCGATTGCGGAAAACGATCCTGGATCGCTGCAGTCGTTTGCATTCTGCTACGGGTACATCCGCGCCCTGATTCAGTCAGTCAACGCAGAAGCTTGAGCGGAAGGAAGAGCCAGATTTTGCCCGAGACCAAAGAGACCCGAATCCGGTATCTCATCGTCTGCATTCTGTTTTTGGTTAGCTGCTTCAGCTTTGCAGATCGCTCCGCCCTTTCGCAGGCGGCCGGCATGATGCCGAAGGACCTGGATCTGAATCCGCAGAGGATGGGATATCTCCTGTTTGGATTCGGCTGGGCCTATGCGCTGGGACAGTTGCCGTCGGGCGGGTTGCTCGATCGCTTTGGATCGAAGCGCGTCTACGGCATCGCCATCATTCTCTGGTCGATCTTCGCATTTCTCACCGGCTTTGCAGGCTACGCGGGCGCAAGCGCGGCCTTCACCGTAATCTTTGTTTTGAGAATCTGTTCCGGACTGGCGCAATCGCCGGTATTTCCGGGCAATGGACGCATTTGCGCCGCATGGTTTCCGGCATCGGAGCGCGGACGCTCATCGGCAATCTTCAACTCATCGCAGTACTTCGCTCTGCCAATTTTTGCGCCGATCTTCGGCGGGCTGCTGCACAAGTTCGGATGGCAAAGCTGCTTCTGGTTCCTGGGCGCCCTGGGCGCGGCGCTGACGATCGTCTGGTTCACAAACATCTACGGGGTTACGGACCATCCGCGCATTTCGCCGTCGGAGATTGAGACCATCGAGCGCGGCGGCGGCCTGGTAAATACCGAAGGCCATGGAAGCGTGAAGAAAAACACGCTGACCTGGTCCACGGTAAAGATGCTGCTGAGCCATCGCATGCTGGTTGGGATCTACATCGGTCAATACTGCATAACGACGCTGACGTGGTTTTTTCTCACGTGGTTTCCGCTTTACCTGTCGCAGGCGCGGCACATGTCGGTTCTTAAGGTTGGATTTGCGGCTGCGGTGCCGGGACTTTGCGGCGGTTTTGGCGGAATCCTCGGCGGCATTATCTCGGACAAATTGCTGCAACGTGGTTGCTCGCTGACCTTCTCGCGCAAGCTCCCAATCATGGCGGGCATGGCGCTTTCGATGATGATCATCGCCTGCAATTACGCGGATTCGCAGACCATCATGCTGCTGTTCATGTCCATCTCGTTTTTCGGTAAAGGCGTTGGCGCGCTGGGCTGGACGGTCATATCCGACACTTCTCCGAAGGGAATGGTGGGCATGAACGGCGCGCTCTTCAACCTCTGCGGCAACATGGCCGGAGTGACTACGCCGCTCATCATCGGATATATCGTTGGAAGAACGCACTCATACAACGGCGCGCTGCTGTTTGTAGGAATTATCGCGTTCTGTGCGATTGTGGCCTACGGGCCGATTGTGGGCGAGATCAAGCGTCTGGAGCTGGCGCCGGCAGAGGCCGAAGCTGCGCGGTGAAAGATATTTTGCTCGGTGGCTAAATGGAGTGGAATTGGCGGCGGTGCTAAAGCCGTGCTGTTTCAATGCTTCTGCTTGCTTGGTGGCTCCTTAGGCTACATTTGTATTGGTATGGTGTTCGCGCACTGAATCTGCACAAGAAGGGAAGAACTCATGCCGGAATGGCCGGGACATCTACCCCGCAATGCTTTTAAGCAAGCGCTCGCGAAGGGTGAGCGCCAGGTGGGACTCTGGAGCGGGCTGGCGAGTCCGATTGCGACGGAGATCCTTGCCGGCGCGGGCTTTGACTGGATCGTTATCGACGGCGAACACGGCCCGAACGATATTTCCACGCTGCTGCCGCAACTGCATGCGATGCGCGGAGGCACAGCCGAGCCGGTCTTCCGCATTCCGTGGAACGACATGGTAATCATCAAGCGGGCGCTCGATGTGGGAGCGCGCACACTGCTGATTCCCTTTGTGCAGAACGCGGAAGAGGCACAAAGGGCGGTGGGCGCCACCCGCTATCCGCCGCTGGGCATTCGCGGAGTTTCGGTAACTCCGCGCGCCAACGACTACGGGCGTGTCCAGAACTATCATAAGAATGCGCACCTCGATACGTGCGTGCTGGTGCAGGTGGAGACACGCGCAGCGCTCAAGGAAATTGAGGCTATCGCAGCCGTCGAAGGCGTCGATGGAATCTTCGTCGGCCCCAGCGATCTGGCTGCGGACTTTGGTTATCTCGGCAACCCCAGGCACCCCGATGTGCAGGCGGCGCTGAAAGATGCTGCCACACGAATCAGGGCAGCGGGAAAAGCGGCTGGCATGCTGACGGGAAACCTGGACGACGTGGAGCCGCTCATCGAAATGGGCTTCAACTTTACGGCCGTGGGCAGCGATGTGGGCATTCTGGCTCGCGGAGCGGAACAGCTGGCGGCGCGGTTTAAGAAAAACTAGCTTTCGGCTTTCAGCTTGCCTGTTTTTGGAATTTAGTGGTTGGTTACACAGCTACGAGTTTGGTTCTTGGTGCCCCGCCCTTTCGCCTGGAAGAAGGCGAAAGGATCGGGGCACGGGGCTTCCAGCTAGAAGCCCTGAGAGAACTTCCGCAACGAAAAGATCTTCCACAACAAAAGGAGAATCATTATGGCAACGGTAGGATTTATCGGTCTCGGCATTATGGGCCGTCCCATGGTCAGAAACCTGATTAAGGCCGGTTATACGGTCATTGCATACGACGCCTTTGCGAAGGCGCTCGACAGCAGCGTGGCCGACGGCGCGCAGCGCGCGGGCTCAAGCAAAGAGGTCGCATCCAGCGCTACAACCATCATCACCATGGTGCCCGATGGGCCGCAGGTTGAAGAGGTGGTGCTGGGGCCGGGCGGAGTGCTTGAAGGAGCCAAGGCCGGTTCGCTCATCATCGATATGAGCTCCATCAATCCTGGCGTCTCGCAGAAGGTGGGCGCGGCCTGCGCAGCCAAGGGCATCGAATTTCTGGATGCTCCAGTAAGTGGCGGCGAACCGAAGGCAATCGACGGAACGCTGGCGATCATGGTGGGCGGCGACGAAAAAGTATTCGCCAAGGCGGAGCCGATTCTCAAGTGCCTGGGCTCAAGCGTGCTGCTGACCGGGCCAGTGGGCGCGGGCAACACCACCAAGCTGGCCAACCAGATTATGGTGGCGTGCAACATTGCGGCCATGGGCGAGGCACTGGTGCTTGCCACTCGTTGCGGGCTCGATCCTGAAGTAGTGTTCAACGCGGTGAAGGGCGGCCTGGCCGGCAGCACTGTGCTCAACGCCAAGGCTCCCATGCTCATCGCGCGCAACTTCAAGCCGGGATTCAAGATCAAGCTCCACCAGAAGGATCTGCGCAATGCATTGCAGACGGCGGAGGCGAACAACGTATATTTGCCGTTCACCGCGCTGGTGCAGCAGATGCTGAATTCGCTTGTGGCCGATGGCAAGGGAGATCTGGATCACTCGGCAATCGCTACGGTGATTGAGACTCTGTCGCACGTGGAAGTGAAAAAGCCGGCGTAGTTGGCGCCGTTTCGCTTCGTGGCCTCCCACCCTTTCGCCAGAAATAAGGCGAAAGGATGGGGGCACCCTCAGTGCTGAGGCGAGCTTAAGGGTGGGACACCTGCCGGCGGTTCGCGTTGGGGGAGGAACAGGCGGGTGGAGACAGGCGCTATGGATTCACGCGTTCAGCTACCGCCGGGAGAGTGATGGACCCAATGCGGCCGGAGCTTTCGTCAACCACAATAATGCGCACGGTTCCGGAGTCCTGATTGTTGTCGAGATATTCGTCGAATGGGATTCCATCACGCTGAACTTTCTGATAGGTGCCGGGCTTGAGACTAAGAGCCAGCGTCTGCTCCTTTAGTTCTGCACGCATTCCAGTTTCATCGCGTTGCACGAGAAAGATATCGAGCTTGCCGGTATATCGATCGCCCTGTTGCGCCATGGCGACGTCGTTGGCGGCGATGGCGAGGGAGACGGCGGCGCCGGCAGATGCGGAGGCCCGGTGGGCGCTGAGGGCGATTTCGGTTGAGTCGAGGGGTTGCCAAATCGCCTGTTTGAACCGATCTTTCAGCGTGGATGGTTCTTTGGCGTAGAGATAACCAGTGCGATAGCGCAACGTAATTCCGCGCCGCGCGGGGACAGTGACGGTCAACAGGTGGTACTGATCGTCCGGCGGAGTATCGGGCGCGAAGCTCAGGAGATAGGTGGCCTGGCCATCCTCAATCACACTTTTGAGATTAGCGACCATGTCATCGGAACGGTTAAACGATCGTCCGCCAGTGGCCTGCGCCATCTGCTGGATTGCGGCCTGAACGGGGCGGATATCTTGCCTCAGCTGGGCAGCGGCGCGCGCTCCAGGGTTAGGGCCAGGATCATCCGAAGAGCCATTGGGGATATTACCACTGACCGAGGGGTCCAACTTCACGCTGTCGTTCTGCAGGCTCGCGTCGGTGCCCGCAGTTTCCATCTGCGAGACATCGAGCGGGTAGAGACTGACGTGAGCGTCGTTGAGCGCCTCCTGAGTGCGCATGGCGACGCTGCCGATACTACTGGAGCCTTTGCCGTTGCCGGCCCCTCGATCGGTCCAGTTAGCAAGCACGTTGTTGCTGGTGATCCAGACAAGGTTCTTGTGACCGGGAATGGCGCCCATATGCGCTGCGACCGCAACCACAACAGTCAGTGCCTGGCGCGTGGGATCGCTGCCTTCCTTCATCATCTTTGGATCGGAGCCGGTACCTGAAACTCCACCCGGGATGTCGAGGACCGAGGAGCTGTTCGGCCCTCCGCCCGCGTTTCCATTGACGTACTGCATGTCGATAGCGTTTTGTACGGTATCAAAATGCTGCCGATTGCGCATCTCGTCTTCCTGCGCGCGGGCAAGATCCTGGGAATTCGGCATCCACCCGCGGAGCGAGGAGATCAGGGCCTCATGGTCGGTGGTTCCTTCCGCCATGACGCGGAATCCATAGCCGGTGCGAACGTAGAGGCCGACCGGTTCAGATGCTGGGAGCTTGTCTAAAAAATCGAGGATGCGCTCGCGAACTCGCGTGATATCGGCGAAGCTCAGGCTGCTCGCATCGAGGAGGACAATGGTTGAGCTTTCCGGGGGGGAGGTGCCCTCAGGCTGTGCGCTGGCCATCGCGTCGAAGCGGTTGGAATAAAGAGCGGGCTGTGCCGCGGCTGCGGAGGTGAGTTGGCCTGTAGATGCGGCGCTTGCATGACTGAATGAGCGGGGGTTCTGCTTCTTGCCATTGTCTAAGATCACAAAGTCTTCACGCGCAAGGTCGGTAACAGGGTGGCCCTTTTTGTCGTACGCCGTAACACCGATGTCGACAAGACGCGTGCTGACATGGAGAGAGAATTTGGCCTCGGTGGATGCGGGAGCGGGGACCGCAGGTGTTTGCTGGAGATCGTTAGACACGGCGAGGCTGATCTCAGGAGTGGGGGGCGGAGCGGATGGTTCCGGCGCGGGAGTTGGTGCGGCGCTGCTGGGCACGACGGGGGCGGCATCGTCTGCTTTGGCAACGGTGGCGGTGGTGGATGCGGCGGGCTCGGGATTCTCGTTCGTCAGGGTTGGCGGCTGGTTTTGATTTGCTGCGGACGACAGGTCAGGTGTGGACGCAGGATTTGCGGCTGCGCCCGGGGTGGATGCAAAGTCGGAGTTGTTAGCGGTCAGGATGCGCGACTCGGAGTGAAAGAGGTGATATTGGTTGAAGACGACTTCGTTCAGCATGGTTTGCGACAGCTCATCTGCTCGGCTGTTGTCTTGAACCTCAATTTGAACCGCACCCCTGGTGCTGGGAACGACGCCTCCAGAGAAGGGCTTTTGAGGTCTTACCTGCATCGGGGCAACCGAAACGGAGATGCTCTTGATGGGGCAGAAATACTTCTGCCCACCGAGCTCAATGGGGCCGTACTCCACCATGAGTTCGGCTTTTGCGATGGGATCGGCTTTGCTGAGGTCGCTGATGAGAGTCAGGCGGAGAATGGTTCCAGTTGACGGGTCAATGGTTACTTCGCCGTGATACGCGGGGGAATGCTGGAAGATGCGACCGCCGATGCAGCAGAATTTGACCTGGTAATGCGACGTACCCACGGGAACCTGAAAATGAAACACCGCCACCGGATCGGCCGCGCCCTGCTCCCAATGACTCCATGCCAGCTTGCCTTGCGGCAGATCAGAGAAGATAGCAATGAGGATCGGGCCGAATTCACCGAAGGTGGTCAGGCCGGTGACTCCCGACGCTGCGGCGCCTTGCGCTTCTGCTGGTGTCTCGGCGATCTCCTGGCCATCGCGATAGGTCACGATCCTGGTAGACCGGCTGACTGGATGGAGAGGCTGGGCAGGAATGAAGGTGCCACTCGGCGCGCTCACGTCCCCTTTCTCAAGTTCGGCCGGTGTGTCTTGAAAACTGATCGTATCGCGACTCGCAAAGAGGTTCGGAAGCAGGCGAAGTGTTGTCTTGATATAGTCGATGGCCCTCGCCATGATTTCGCGCTGCTGTTCGAGACTGGGCGCCGGTTGAGTTGGGATTTCGGCCCGCGGCGGATCGAGAAATGTAGCCTTATCTGCGAGTGCCACGAGCGCTCGCCGGGACTTGGGGCCGGGAAGTGTGGCCAGGAAATCGGCGAGTTTCGCATTACTCAATCGCTCCGTGAGTTCCAGTCCGAATAGCCGGTCAGCAATTTTGCCGTCCGATTTTCCATGACTGGAAACGACCACGCGGTTCAGTTGATCGACGGTGACATGGCCGAAGGCAAAGGCCGATACTGTGAGCTGGAGCAAGAGCCAGATAAGTATCGCCTTCTTCATGCTGGGTACAAGCCTCGCGTGGCGTTCGGCTTCAGTTTAGGCCTCGGAAACAGCGCCCTGCAACCAGAACCGGTTTTGACCCCCGCTGCTACAAAACCCAGCAGCAAAGACCGTCCATGCGATTGGCGTGGGCAATCTCGGCCAATTCTCAGGCGGCAGCCAACTTGATGCCCTAATCTAGAATCATGAACGAGCTTACGCCGCGTCCCACGGCTACCCCAGAAGATCCCTTTGACCTGCTCGTGGTCGGCGCCGGCCCGACCGGCCTGGCATGCGCCATCGAAGCCCAGAAGGCCGGATTCCGGACTGTCCTGGTCGACAAGGGCTGCCTCTGCAACTCCCTCTTTCACTACCCGGCCCACATGACTTTCTTCACCACTTCGGAGCGGCTGGAGATCGGCGGAATTCCTTTTCCGAGTCCCAATGCCAAGCCCTCTCGCGATGAAGCGCTGCAGTACTACCGGCTGGTGGCCGCCTATTACAAACTCGACGTGCGGCAGTACCAGTGCGTGAAGCGGGTTACGGGCGGGGACGGGGCGTTTGCGGTGCATACGGAGGACCGCTTCGGCCGCCCTGGGGTGATCGAAGCACGCAAGCTTGTCATCTCTTCCGGCTATTATGACCTGCCTAATTTCATGAACATTCCTGGCGAAAACCTGGGCAAGGTTCAGCACTATTACGTCGATCCTCACCCTTATTTCGAGATGAATGTCGCGGTGATCGGCGGCAAGAACTCGGCTGCGATTGCAGCGCTCGAGTTGTGGCGCAGTGGCGCGCACGTAACGTTAATCTATCGCGGGCCCGGGGTTACTCCGAACGTAAAGTACTGGATCAAGCCGGACATTGAAAACCGGATTAAAGATGGCGAGATCAAGGCGTTCTTTGACACCGACGTGGTGGAAATAACACCGGACGAGGTGATCGTTGAGACCCCCGAGGGGCGGCAGACGCTCCCCAACGATTTTGTCTTCGCCATGACCGGCTACCATCCCGACTTCACGTTTCTGGAAAGCCTGGGGGTGCGCCTCGAAGGACCGGACAAGCTGCCGGCGTGCGATGCGGAGACGCTGGAGAGCAACGTGCCAGGGATCTACCTTGCGGGCGTGATTGTGGCGGGCTCGCGGACTCACGAAATCTTCATTGAGAATGGCCGCTTCCACGGCCGACAGATTGCCGCGGCGCTTGCATTTAAGCTGAAGGCATAAGGCTGGAGTCTGAGGGCTGGCTCCGCAGCCGATCCGGTAAGATGAGGGCCTTGAACTCTTTGAAAGGCAGGCAATTCCCCATGCGCTGGTGGCCCCGCACGATTCGACTGCAGATGCTTGCGGGCCTTCTGTTGTTGGAATCGCTTTCGATTGGGCTGTTTGCCGTGCTGCTGATCCGCCAGCAGACGAATGAAAGCTATATGCGGGCCAGGACGCGGCTGTCGTACGAGGCGACCTCTGTTGCCATGCAGTCCAGTGAGGCTCTGATCCAGAACCGGCCCGGGTGGGTCGGCCTTTCGGTCAAGATGATGGGCGAGGCGCCGACGGTATCAGTGGCTAAGGTCACCGATCCGGCCGGCAACGTGCTGTTCATCAGCAAGGGTGAGGCCGACGAGGTGAGGCTCGAACCAAAAGAGCTGGCACAGATTCCGTTCGTGCGGCACGACGATCCGAGATTCTTCGTCCTGGACGGCAACCGGTGGGAGAGCGCCGCGGCCATTTACACCGGTACCGACCTGCGCGGGTTCGCATGGGTGGAGTACGACAAGGTATGGGTAAGGGAACAACTCAGTTATATTCTTCGCGACACCGCCATCTTCGCCATCATCTGGATTCTGGCTTCGGCGTTGCTTGTTTTGCTGATGGCGCGCTCCATCTACCGGCCGCTCGCTACACTGCAGCGCGGCACCCGAGCCCTGATGACCACACCGGAAGAGGGCGGCAACTTTCCACTGCCGGCGGGGGAGCAAAACGAGATTGGCGAACTTATCGAGGCCTTCAACAGCATGGTGGCCTCCATCGCCGAGCAGCGCTCCGGGCTGAACGACACTCTCTCGCTGTTGGACTCCATGCTGGCCAACGCGCCGATCGGGCTGGCCTTTTTTGATCGCGGCTGCCGGTTTACCCGCGTTAACCAGGTGTTTGCCGACCTGACTGGAGTTTCGCTAAGCCGGCACCTGGGCCGCACCCTGCCGGAATTGCTGCCGCAACCTGCTGCCCAGCATCTTGAGAACGCGGTGCTGCGGGTATTTGCGGAGCAGGAACCGATGCGCAACTTTGAGATCAGCGGCCAGGGCGGGAAGCTGGGGCGCCCGTGGACCTGGCAGGTGAGCGCCTACCCTGTGCGGACTACTCCGCAACAGATTCGCTGGGCGGGCGTGATCGTGCTGGACGCCAGTGATCGAAAGCGCAGTGAAGAGGCGCTGCGCAAGGCGGAAAAGCTCGCCGTTACCGGCCGCCTCGCTGCTTCAATCGCGCACGAAATCAACAATCCGCTCGAAGCTATTACGAACCTGCTTTTCCTGCTGCGCAACTACTGCGATCTCCAGGACCCGGCCTTGAATTATGTAACCATGGCCGAGTACGAGGTTCGCCGCATCGCCGAAATCACGCAGCAGACGCTCCGCTTCTATCGCCAATCGACACTGCCGACGCGCTCCAAAATGAACGAGTTGCTGGATTCCGTGCTGAGCCTTTATCAAGGCCGGTTCCATGCACTCAACATCCAGGTGGAACGAGACTACGATCCAGAGCTGGACCTGTTCTGCTTTGCAGGGGAAATCCGCCAGGTCTTCGCAAACCTGGTTGGCAATTCCATCGACGCATCCGCAGCCGGCGGCCGGCTGGTGGTTCGCGCGCGGCGCTCGCACAATTGGAAGGACCCTCTCCAGACAGGAGTTCGATTCACGGCAGCGGACACCGGCGCGGGCATGGAGCCTGAGGTGTGCAAACGCGCCTTCGAGGCCTTTTTTACAACCAAGGAAGTGACCGGAACCGGTCTCGGCCTCTGGATCAGCATGGAAATCATTGACAAACACCACGGGCTGATTCACCTGCGGAGCCGCACCGCAGTTCCGGGCAAGAGCTCCGGCACTGTGATTCAGTTCTTTATCCCCGACGCCCCAAACCTGATGGCCGCCTCTGAAGCGTCGCCGAACGGCGCCGGATAAAACTCCGCAAAAAATATTTCTCGCGGGTCTTGACTGCTTACGTATTTTATGTGCTACAGTCAGTAACACTATGACGAGTAACACTACTTTCGATCATGATCCGGCGGAGTTGGGCGAGCTGGAACGAAGCATTCTGCTGATTGTGTGGCGCGTGGGTGATGTTACCGCCGAGCAGGTTCGCGAAGAACTGGGCCGTCCGCTCAAGGACTCCACGATTCGCACTGTGCTGCGGCGGCTGGAGGAGAAGGGCTATCTGGCTCACTCCGTTGAGAACCGCACCTTTCTTTATCGGCCGGCGGAGACCCGTCAGCGAGTGGCCGGGCGCGCCGTCAAACGCATCGTGGACTGGTTTTGCGAGGGGTCGGTTGAGGCGTTGCTGGTGGGCATGGTGGACTCCAAAGTCCTGGACCGCGCCGAGTTGCAGCGGCTGGCCGACCGCATCGCCGAGGCGCAAAAGACTGCTCCGCCACCCGCAGGCTCCGCAACTTTGAAAAGGCACTCTACTTCGAGGAATAAGGAGAAGCCATGATCTCAGCACTCGTTCCCCTCTTGCTTGAAGCTGCCTTGCGGGCGCTGCTCGCGGCGATTGCGGTCTGGGCCGGGCTGCGCCTCCTGCGGGTCGGCAATGTACTGGTGCAGAAAGCGGCGTGGGGTCTGGTTCTGGCCGCAGCCGTGGCCATGCCGCTGATGCCGCACCGGCAAATACTGCCGGCAACTGCAGCGCTCAGGATTCCTGCGCTGGGCTTGGGGCAAATGCCGGCGGCGAAGTCCGCTGGTTCGGGACCGGCAATTGCAGAACAGGCAGTTGCGGAGATCGCAGTTGCAGAGCCCTCCGCTTCGATGAGCCATTCCGTCGCAACACCGCAGGGAATCGCTGGGGCGCCAGACCGTTACCCAGCGCCGTCGATTTCCAATGCGGACTTGAATCCGGCGGCAGGCTCCGCAATTGAACTGGCTCCTTCTTCAACGGAGCGGGCGCCTATTTACATGTCGAGCGCAAGGACAACAAATCCCGCGCCATTCCGGCTGGCAGCGGTTGGATGGGTTGCGTATCTCGGAGTTTTTGCGGCGTTGCTGCTGCGCCTGCTGTTTGGCCTTGCGTCGGCGGTCAGGCTATGGGTGACAGCCGAGCCGGTGTCAACGCTGTGTGAATCCGATCGGGCAAGCGGTGTGCGCCTGCGTTCGAGCACGCGGGTTGCATCGCCGGTGAACATCGGCTCAGGGATTGTGCTGCCTGCCGGCTACAGCGAGTGGGATGAGGAGAAATTGCGCATCGTTCTGGCACACGAGCGCTCGCACATTCGCCAAGGCGACTTCTACCTGCAACTTCTCGCCGGACTCTACGCTTCCATTTTCTGGTTCAGTCCACTGGGATGGTGGCTCAAACGCAAACTGTCTGAACTGGGTGAAGCCATCAGCGATCGCGCGGGGCTTGAAGAAGCCGCCAGCCGCTCCTCCTACGCCCAGCTGCTGCTTGAATTCGCGGCTCTCCCGCGCCCAACCCTTACAGGAGTTGCTATGGCACGCACCAGTCATCTGGCTCAGCGCATTGAACGGCTGCTCAACGAATCGAGTTTCCGGCAGGCATTTGCCGGCGGCGGCCGCCGTGCGCTGCTCGCCGTTCTGCTTGTCCCGGCAGCATTGTTGACCGCCACCGCACTTGTCCGCGTGGAAGCCGCGGCTTCGCCGACGCCCGCAGCGCTGACTCAGCCAACGGTGCAAGCTGCGGGCCAGTCCACTGCGGAGCAGGTGACCGAGCCTGCCCCCGCCCCGGCCGCTGCGCCGGCACCGGAAGCCGCGCCGCAGCCAGCACCCGCGCCCGACGCCGTGCCCGCTCCACAACCTTCGCCTCCTGATGGCGCCGCCGATTCAGGCCGTGCTCCGATGGCGCCAATAGCTCCGAATCCCGCAATCGGATCCGCGCCTCCTGTGCCCCCGGCGCTGGCACCGATGGCACCGATGCCCCCCATGCCGCAAATCTCTGTGCGAATTCCACGAGACGCGATTCGCGTCAGAATTGACCCTGAGATTAGGGCGGAGATTGCCGCCGCGCGCGCAGAGGCTTACTCGGTCCGCGGCATGCACTTTTCGTTCGGCGGCGACCCGTACGCCCTGGTCGGCGATCCCGGATCCAAGCCCCGCTTCAACGGCGACTGGGACGGCGACCGCTCTGAGGAGATCGAGAAGGCTCGCAAGGTTGCGCATGGACACTTCCTCTGGTTCCGCCACGAGGGAAAGTCGTACATCGTCGATGATCCGGCGATCGTGTCCGAGGTCGAAGCGATGAACAAGCCAATGGACGAACTCGGCGAGCAGATGCGCGCACTGGGAAAACAGATGCGCGAACTTGGCGAGCAGCAGCGTGGTCTCGGCAAGCAGATGCGCGATGTCTCCGTTCCTACTCCCGACCTCTCCAAGCAGATGGCGGAGCTGAATGCGGCCGTCGCCAGTCTGCAGGCGAAGCAGGGAGGAACGATAAGCCAGAAGGACCTTGGCGACCTGCAAAGAGAGATCGGCAGGATTCAGGGAGAGTTAGGGGCGCTGCAGGGCAAGATCGGCGCTCAGCAAGGCTCGATCGGCGGCGAGATGGGGAAGTATGGCGAGCAGCAGGGCAAGCTCGGCGGCGAGATGGGCAAGCTGGGCGCACAGATGGGCCAGATCGCCAGGGAGAATGAAAGCAAAGTCAAGAAAATCATCGACGAGTCCCTGACCAATGGAAAGGCCCACCCAATCGAATAGCGCGGAAGGGCATAACAGCTTCCGTTTGAAATCGGAGAGCGAGGCGGCCAATCCGCTTCGCTCTTTTGCTTTGCTCGGGAGCCGCGAACCGGTTGCCGCAAGATCGAAGGCGCTTGGCAGCGATGAGCTTTGACCGATTCATTTGTGCACTTCGAAATTTTCTTTTTCCACAAGAATCTTCTTCGCGATCCTATTTGAGCTTCAATAAATGCACCCTGACTCGATGATGATCAGATTTAGCAGGTGTAAGTGAGAAAGACCTGATCCGGCCAATAGGAGGGTACAAGGATGCCCATCGCTGCCGAGTTAGTTACCGCTTCCCAGATCTTTCGTCGCAATGAAGCGCTGCTTGCCAAGGCTATCGAAGGACTCAACACCGAGCAATGGTCGACCCGCCCAGGTGAGTGTTCAAACTCCGCACTCTGGATTGTGGGACACATGGTCTGGGCCCGCTCCAGAGCGCTCAAACTTCTCGGTACATCGTGGACAGCGCCGTGGCTACAGCAATTTGAGCGCGGCGCAAAGCCCACCGAAGCCGTGAAATATCCCCAGGCTGACGAGATTCTTCTTGCATGGGAAGAACTCTCTACCATCTTTCCACTCGCTCTTGAGGCGGCACACTCCGAGGCGATGGCTGCGCCTGCGCCGGAGCCATCTCCAAGTTTTGATGGAACTGTTGGGGGGATGGTGAGTTTTCTCGCCATGCACGAGACCTACCACGTAGGCCAGGTAGTGTATGTACGCCGCCTGCTGGGGCACGAGAGAGTGGTGGGCTAGAAAGATTCCGCAAGATCAGGTGGCCGGGCGCTTGCGAAGCTTTTTGGTTGCAAGTGCGAGAAGCTCAGTGCGCGCTTAGTAGAGCTTCAAACTCTGCGGAGCGTTCAGATCAAGAAAATCGAGGCGGCCCGGCCGCTCTGCCATCGGATGCGGCATGCAGTGGCTCCTGGACTGAAGGGGCGAGGCGTACGAGCGCGTCACATGCAAGCGGTCCATCACCACGTAGCGTGTGCGCATGCCGTCAATGGTTGCGGGCAATTGCGCGGGAACTTTCCTGCGATCGACATAGATGACCAGCGCCGCTTCTTTCGGATTGTCGAGGCTCTGGCCCACGCCCACGCCGAAGAACGCGGGATTCTGCTGCATGAGGCTTTGGGCAATCTGCTGTTTGGTCACCACGGCCTGGCTCATCACAGGGCCCGCTAATGCGGGAATGGCGGTGGTATCGAACGCAGTTTGGGGCGCAGAGCCAAAGGCCACAGCCCGCGCCGTCGTTGGAATCAGAATGGTGCGCACGCCGTCCACAGTGGCCGGCGCGGTAACATTCATGCTCTCGTCCACATAGAGAATGACCGCGCTTTCGCCGGGGGCATCGCTGCTTTTGCCGGCTGCGACACCAAGAATTCCATTTGCCGGGTTGACCAGCATCCGCGCCTGTCCCAGCCCTTGCTGGGCCCGCACAGTCTCAGCGTCGGTGAGCGCACGCGCCTGCGCCGACTTGACCGTGCTGTTGCCGTAGTTGAGGCAACTTACGGTGTGGTCGGTTGTGCCCACGAACGTGTACGAAGTGTTGCCCACTTGGGAGCCCAACTCGCTCAGCACTTCAGAAACGGGATTCGCCACTCCCTCGCTCACGCCAGACTGGTTTGCTCCGCCCGCAAAGAAGAGTCCCACCGGCTCAGCGTTGCTGCTGTCAACAACCAGCGACCCGGAGTCGCCCGCATCGCTGAACTGGTTGCCGCTAATGCCGATCTGATTGGTAAAGACCTTGGTCAGGTAGGGCTTGGTCTCCGCGCAGTCGGTGAAGTAATCCACGCTCACGGTCAGGCTGAGTGCTGAGACGGCGGCGCAAGTGAGCCCCGTGGTCCTGCCGCTCTTGGCCACGATCATATTGAGAGAGGGGTTCTCGCCCTTGCCTGCCGTTGATGAGATGCCCGGAGGGGCGGCTGCCAGGGTGCCGTTGGATTGCTGAGCTCCCAGTTCCAGAATGTTGCCGGTCGGGCTCACAGCATTGGCGTTCACCGCCGCAATCGCCGCATCTGCGTTGGTCGAATTCGATTTCAGCGAAAGGAATCCGGTCAGCGTACCCACCGGTGTCTCAGTGCCACCTTGCGTGTTAGGCGTGCAGTTGTCGTCGATCAGTCCCGGCTGGACAATGGTCTCGCTCAGGCTGGCCTGATCGCTCCGCGCAAGGACGTGATTGTTGCTGAGCAGGAACTGCGTGCCACTGCTGTTCTGAATCAGCGAGCCAAGTGTGCCGCCGCAGCAGTCGACAATCTGGTTGCCGGAGATGTCGTAGTCGTTGTTGTTGCCGCCCGAGCTGCCTAGGAAGGCTGGCGTCGCGAGTTTGGTTTCGTGGGTAGAGGGATCGCTGGTTACGCCGGCCGTGTTGAGGAGAACTTCGCTTGTCGTTCGCGAAGTGGAACTGCCTACCGTGGCGACAATCCACGTGGGAATTGTGGCAGAGATAGTTGCCGGCGCGGTGAAGGTGACCGTGCAGTTCGTGAAGGTCGAAGCGCTACGCGTGCAGTTGGTGGTACCCAGCGAACCCTGACCGCCGCTGGAGCCGCTCGCCGTGCTCGACAGCGCATAGGTGATGCCCAAGTGGCCGCCCGCTTCGGCAAGGTAGCCGGTAATCTTCAAGGTGGCGTTCGTGCCGAGTGCCGCGTTCTCCGGGGTCAACGGCTGCAGGAAGCCCGGCGTCAATGTGAGCACCGCAGTCGCCGTGGTGCTGGTGTTCACGGTGGCCGTGACAATCACCGAGTCGCTGTCTGCGGTGAGGTAGCTTGGCGGCGTATATTGCCCGCTTGCGGTGATGGTGCCTGCTCCGCTGTTCGCGTCCCCACCGCTGACCTTCCAGGTAACGGTAGCCGCGCCGCCATTGGCAAGCTTTGCCGTAAACTGCTCGACTGATGCGCCTGATGAGTTGGCAGCATTGCAGCCGGTGCAATTGGTGTCGATTGACGCATTTCCAGGAGTGACGGAGAAGGTTCCGTTCGACGGGTTGGCGGCCACGGTTCCGCCTCCGCATCCCGCCAACAAACACAGCGCCGGAATCATTGCGAAGGCCAGCACCCGGCCAATCACTGCCCACTGGCGGGCAACCCGCAGCTTTGCGCGCTCGCTGTTCAATGCGCGCTGCCGCCGGCCCGTCGCGTACTGTGGAATTTCGAGCAAACTCCCGGCGCCTTCCTTTTAGCTGTTTTCGTCTCGCGCTGCTTTTACGCCCGTACTATCTAATGTTAGACCTATGCTACCCCGCAAACGTTGCTTCCGGAACCAAATAAAGGGGTTACGAAAGAGGCAGAGGCCGCTCGCCGGCGTTGTGTTTGAAGAATCGCCCTGCAGCGACGAATGGTTGGTCCCCGTCAGCGGGTCGCGTTGAACAATCATTGACGCTCAGGTGGAGCGATGAGGAAGAGCAGGTATTACCTCTAAATTAACGCCCCGGGTCTGCGGCATTAAACTTGTTTTCAGGAGCACATGTGGATTACATCAATCTTGGCAACACTGGATTAAAAGTCTCACGCATTTGTCTTGGCTGCATGACCTACGGTTCTCCGGCCACCGGCAAACTGCTGCCGGGCCGCCAACCATGGGCACTCAACGAAGCCGATAGCGAACCTTTCTTCCGCCAGGCTCTCGACCTTGGCATCAGTTTCTGGGATACGGCCAATGTCTACTCCGGCGGCGACAGTGAAGTTGTCATCGGCCGCTTCCTGAAACAGAACAACATCTGCCGCGAGTCCGTCGTCCTGGCTACCAAGGTCTGCAGCGCCATGCGCGATGAGCCAAACGGCCGCGGCCTCTCGCGTAAAGCCATCCACTTTGAATTGGATCAGAGCTTGCAGCGCCTCCAAACCGACTACATCGACCTCTACCAGACGCACCGCTGGGACTACGAAACTCCCATCGAAGAAACCCTCGAAGCTCTCCACGATGCGGTCAAAGCCGGCAAGGTCCGCTACATCGGCGCTTCATCGATGTACGCATGGCAATTCGCCAAGGCACTCTATCTCTCGCGGCTCAACGGATGGACGCGGTTCGTCTCGATGCAGAACCACTACAACCTTCTCTATCGCGAAGAGGAGCGCGAGATGATGGGGCTGTGCAGGTCTGAAGGCATCGCTGTCATTCCGTGGAGCCCGCTGGCGCGCGGCCGTTTAACACGTCCCTGGCAAAGCGAGACGACCAAGCGCGTTGAATCCGATGTCTTCGGCAACGCGTTGTACTCCAAGACCGAAGAAGCCGACCGCAAAGTCGTCGACTCGCTTGGCAATCTCGCCGAGCAGCGCGGAATTCCGCGTGCGCAGCTAGCCCTTTCCTGGCTTCTCTCCAGACCCGGAGTCACCTCGCCGATCGTCGGCGCCAGCAAGCCGCATCATCTTGAGGACGCGGTCGCTGCACTGACTATCAAGTTGTCGCCGGAAGAGGTCGCCACGCTTGAGGCTCCCTACAATCCACACCCTGTGCTTGGCTACAACTGACAGGGTTTGTTACGAGGTGCTGCTGTCTACGGTGGCACCTCGCCGTTGTATTGAGCGGAGATTGACGGGCTTCGAACAGTGGCTCAAGCCTCCTCAGGCTACCGTGAGCACGAGCTTCCCAAAGTGGCTTGCTTCTTCCATCCGGTGCAGAACCTCGCGTGCCTGGGTCCAGGGAAATTCCTCACCGACCGGCCTCAGTTGCGCCAGCGAGATCGCCTTGTTCATCTCTACAAAGTCGCGGCGCGAGCCCACGTAGATTCCGTGAATGCGCGCCATTTTGTGCAGGATCGTTGAGATAGAAAATGGCTCGGCAACTTCTGTAAGCACTCCCACTTGTGCCACCGTGCCCCCGATTCGAACCGCCTTCAGCGAGCGCGGAAGCGTTCCCACTCCGCCTACTTCGACCACCAGGTCAACGCCTTCGCCACCGGTCTGGTCGGACACCCAGCGCTCCCATTCGGGGTGGTCGCGGTAGTTCAGCCCAACATCCAGTCCCATTCCGATGGCTCGCTGCAGCTTCTCGTAACTGCTGGAGATGCCCAACACACGCAAGCCCATGATTCGCGCAAACTGAAGCGCAAAGATCGACACGCCACCTGTGCCCTGGATGAGCACCGTGCCGCCTGGCTTCAGATTCCCGGCGGCCAGTGCATTCCACGCGGTCACGGCTGCGCAGGGCAGCGTCGCCGCCTCCTGGAAGCTCAGATGCTCCGGAATTGGCACCAGGCCGGTCTCCTTCAGAACGACGTTTTCGGTGAGCATTCCGTCGATGTCGCCGCCCAGCGCGCCTTTGGCTCGCGGCGGCGTGAGGGTTCCGTCCAGCCAGTTCTGCATGAAGATTCCCGCCACGCGGTCGCCGGGCTTCCATGCAGTTACACCTTCACCGACAGCCACCACTTCGCCCGCTCCGTCAGAGCAAGGAACGCGCGGCAGCCTCAATTTGGGGTTGTATCTTCCCGTGACCATGAGCAGATCGCGATAATTAAAGGAAATCGCACGAACTGCGATGAGCACTTCACCGGCGCCGGGAACCGGGGTAGGCCTATCCACAAACTCCAAAGAATCAATGCCAAAGGAAGAAATCTGCCAGGCTCGCATGCGACAATCCTCCGAATTATTCCGTGCGGCGATCTTCAGCCAGCGGGACGCAACGCAAAAAACACTCGTAGAATGAAGATATGGCTCGTGGTTGGGAAAGTAAATCGGTGGAGGAGCAGATGGCTAAAGCCGTGCAGCAAGCGGAAGTAGACTCCCGTGACAAATTTGAGAGTGAAGACGCGAGGCGCATCAAAGCGCAACACCACGCCGTGCGCGAGCGCGAGAAACAGGCTCTGAACCTTCAACGTGAAAATATCCTGTCGCAAAAGACATCGCATCCGGCCCGCCGCGCCGCTCTGGAGGCCGCCCTGGCCCAGATTGAAGGCCAGATCAGCGCGATGGGTTAAGGCTTGATTGCTGGGACGGCGATCTCCCGGCAACTATTGTCAGGCTAGGGCTCGCGGTGAAAGAGCAGCGAATTGGCCTGATGCACTGAGGTCAAAACGACCCGTGCAATGTTTACGTGCGCCGGCCTCTTAACAGCCCAAACGATTGCATCGGCTACATCCTCGGGAGTGAGCGGAGTTACGCCCTTGTAGACCTTGGCGGCCTGCTCTGCATCGCCGCGAAATCTCACCAGGCTGAAGTCGGTCTCCACCATCCCCGGATCAATGCTGGTCACACGCACTGGGGTCCCCAACAGATCTTCGCGCAGGCCGTCGTTAATCAATCGCACTGCCGCTTTGCTGCCGCAATAGACCGCACCGTTCGGATACGGAATATCACCGGCTGTCGAACCGAGGTTTACCACGTGGCCGCGTCCGCGCACGACCATCCCCGGCACCACCGCGCGGGAGACGTAAAGCAACCCCTTCACGTTGGTGTCGATCATTTCTTCCCAGTCTTCGATCTTTCCGGTATAGAGCTTGTCGAGGCCGCGGCTGAGACCGGCGTTGTTTACGAGCACGTCGATCTGTGCCCACTCCTCCGGCAACTCGTCGATGGTTCTCTGGACGGCGATGCGGCTGCGGACGTCCAGGTGTATGGAGTGAACCGCCGCGGCGCCAAGCTCCAGTGCGCTGGAGGCCACCTCGGCCAGTTTGCCGGCGCGACGGGCAGCGAGCAAGAGCCGTGCCCCCTCGGCGGCGAAAGCAAGAGCCGTTGCCGCGCCAATTCCCGCGCTGGCTCCGGTGACGAAGACTGTTTTCCCCTTCAGATCCATGCCTCTATCCTACCCAAAAGTCACGGTCGGGCTGTGTCGGAAAACACGGCACATGTAAGTGCTTGAAAAATTTGAGAGCTGTCGTGCCTATGTCGAAACGCCTCGCCGCTGCGCCATCTTGTACTGGCCCACTGCCCAATCCTCGCCGCCAAGGCCGGCCTGCCTGGCCTGGGCAAAAACCTCGGCCAAAGCATCGGCCAGGCTGAGGCGCGTCTTGCGGCTGGCGGCGGCTTCACGCAGCAGGCGCAGATCCTTGGCGCCCAATTCCATCGTGGCACCGGGGTGCTCTGGCGGATGCAGCATCACCTTGCCGTATGCCGCATAAAACGGAGACTGGAAGAGCGCGCTGTTCACGGTTTCGAGAAAAGTTTCCGGTTCGATTCCCTGCCCCGCCGCGTATACAAACGCCTCGCCGAGGGAATGGATCATTGCGCTGATGAGGAAGTTGCCTCCCAGCTTTACGGCATGCGCCTGGCGCGGCTCGGTGCCGACAACGGAAATGCCGCGCGACAAAGGCTCGAGCACCGGACGTGCCTTGGCCACGGCTTCTTCCGCTCCGGCGGCGACGATCCATAGGCGTCCCTGTTCGGCAATCTCCGGCCGGCCAAAGACCGGCGCCGCTATGAAGCTGATGCCGCGCCGTGCGTGCTCCTCGGTTAGCCGTTCGCTGAGCGCCACGCTGATGGTGCTGCACGAGATGTGCAGCGTGGCCGGTGAAAGCTCGTCAATAAGCCGGTGCGCTCCAAAAAACACCTCTTCGTGCGCAGCGTCGTCAAAGAGCATGGTAATCACAACGCCGGCGCCGAGTTCGGCCTCTGCCGGAGTGCCTGCGGCGATTGCGCCTTCGCGGAGCAGCGGTTCAGTGCGCCCCTCGGAGCGATTCCACACCGCTAACTCGTGGCCGGCAGCCAACAGCCGCAACGCCATCGGCGTCCCCATCTTGCCTGTTCCGATAAATCCAATTCTCATGCTGCAATCCTTTCCAGCTTTTCTCGCTCAGGTTTCAACTTACATCTTCTGCATCAGGATCATGCCTCGTTCCGCGCCTTCCACCGTCCCGCTTACAACCACTTTCTGGCCGATTTCTGTCATTGTGATAATCAGGACATTCTTCGCCGCGGGATCGGGCCTGATCAGTTGCGCTGCTTCCCCTCCGCCTACAAGCAGCTTTACATCGCCGATCGCGCGGACGCTTGCACCTTCTCCGATAAAACGAATCCGGTACTGCGTGGCCTCGTGGATTTTTCTGGTCAGATCCACTTCAAATCTGGAGTCGGTCCATTGGCCGACCGCATCGTCCGATCCCAACCGCGCAGCGGCATCCCAGGTGGCCGGAGCAGCGACGCCCGCATGGAACGCCGCAAACCGCCGGATGCGCGGCTCGCCTGCTGTCTCAGTTACAACGAGCCGCAAGGCCGAAACTTCCTGCATAGGGAACGTCACAATCCGCTTATGGCCGATCGAGGTTCCCGCATAAAGCAGAATCCACTGCTCGCCAGCGAGTGCTTCGAGGCGGAAGGCGCGGACCCGCTGGCCGAAACGGCAATCTTCTTCAAGAATCGCATGGTCGACGTTCACGCCCTTTGCCAGGCGAAGCTCAATCTGTTGGCCTGTTCCAGCGGATTCACCTATGCTCTTTCCGAATCGCCGCCGAATCTCTTCGCCAAACTCGTGCGCACGCGCGAAGTCCGCATCGGGCATGTGGCCGCGGCGATCTGCGGGAATGTTCAGCAAAAGCTTTGCGCCGCGCCCAACAGACCGGTAGTACACCTCAATCAATTGATCGAGCGTCATCAGATTGTGTTCGTTCTTTGTGCTCCAAAACCAGTTGGGGCGGCGGATCGACACATCACATTCGACGGGAACCCACGCGTCCCCGTCGGGATCTCCGAGGAGCGAGGTCGAAGTTCCGCTCTGCGCGTCGGACTTTGACTCCGCATTCCACAACGGGTATGGAGCAAAGCCGTTTTCGTTGCCCACCCATCGTATGGTTGCGTCCGGGCCCTGAAAGATGGCCGCGTGAGGCGCGTACTTGCGCACCAGGTCCGATGTGGGAACCACGCTTGATCCGTCGAACCATACCTCGACCATTTGACCGTAGCGCGTGAGCACCTCAGTCAGTTGGCGGCGATACATTGCGTTGTATTCGGGCTGGCGGCCGGGGTCTTTGCAAACGCCCCCCACGCCGGCGCCAAAGTAATCGTCTCGCGGCGACAGATAAACGCCTAGGCGGAGTCCGCGTTTCCTGCACGACGCGGAGAGATCTGCGAGCACATCCCCGTGGCCTTGTTTCCACGGTGTGTTGCCGATGCTGTATTTGGTCGTCTCGGTCTGCCACATGCAGAAGCCGCCCTGGTGCTTGGCGACGAATACGATGTAGCCCGCGCCGAGGTTGACGGCGCATTCGGCCCAGTTGTCCGTGTCAATGTCGGGATTGATGGCGCTGAGCGGGGTGGAAAGATCGTCGCCTTCCTTGTCCTGAAAGGTATTAGGCGCAAAGTGGACGAACATGCCGATCTCGAGATCCTGCCAAGCGAGCTGATCGGGGGAAGGGATTGCGCGCGGCTTTCCTGAGACTTCCAGCAGTGGAAGGGGGTCCGGCCCGAGTTGTCCCCATATCTGCCGGCCATTTGATGACATAACTGCCGCAGCAACCGCGCCTGCGACAAACTTCCGCCGGTCAGGCTTCGAGATTGACATGCCCTTTTCTGTTTCCTTTCATGTGAGCAATCAGACGCATGATAGGCTGTGTGCCGCGCCAAGTGCAAAGGAGGGAAAAGCAGGGATGAGAAGCGGCGAGAAGCTAATTGACAATAGCGAGCGGAGAAAAGCAAGCACAGATCCTTCGACTTCGCCTCTCGCGATGAAACTGAGAGAGGGTGCGCTCAGGATGACAATTCACTTTTTATTGAGTGCATTCAAGCGGTTAAGTGCGGATGCGAATTAGTTCGGCGTGCCGGTGGTTTCGGCGGACGCGAATGTGCACTCACTGCACTGGCAAACGCGGCGCAGGTACTCCCATGAATAGATTCCGCCGGAGTGGCCGTCGAGCCAGTTGAACTGAATGGCATAGCGGCCCACGGCCTGTGCGCTTTTCGGTTTTGCCGGCGGCGTATACATTGGGAGCACGGCCGAGGGTTTTGCCTTTGGCTGGCCGGGCTTGCGGCCCTCCTGCGTTCGCTGGTCGACGCAGGTGGCGCAGGGGCAGGCCTCGCGCAGCCACGCAAAGTTCCACGAGCTCTTGTGCCCGTCCCGCCAGTCGATCTCAAGACCCTTGCCCTCGGTGAGCAGCACGCGGACCTTATCGGGCGTCACAGCGATGCGCGCCAGTGGGCGATTCTCCGCGCTCTCCCGCTCCTGCTGCTCTTTCGATGCGAAACGAATGCCTTCGTGGCTCATATAGACAGTTTACAGCGGGCAGTGAACAGTGGACAGTTGTCGGCAAGATCCACGGGCTCCCACCCATTCCGCAGAAAAAAGCGGAAAAGATGGGGCACGGCAGCTGAGCGGCTTGTCTTGCGCCCCGATCTCTTATCTCTGCTTTTTACGGATTCTTCCAGAAGAACCAGGCTGCCATTGAGAGGCCGATGAAAACCACGAGTCCGCGCAAGATTTTTTGCGGGACCATTCTTGCGAAGCGGGCCGAGCTGTAGCCGCCGATGGCGCAGGTGACCATGGCCAGCAGGCAATAGCGCCACACCACCTGACCATCGATGACGAAGATTACAAAAGCGACGCCGTTGGCGAGCGTGTTCACGACCATTTTGAGGGCGTTGATCTCATGCAGGTCTTGAAAGCCGAACAGGGAGAACATGGTAATGAGTAGAAATCCTGCACCTGCTCCGAAGTAGCCGACGTAAAAGCAGACGAAAATGGTGGAGAGGCAGAGCGGCACCAACTTCAGTGGGGGCGGCTGGTCTTGCAGTGTTTCCGCCCGCCTGGCGAGGCTTCGGCGTTCGAGCCAGCGCGACACCGGACCGCTGGCCGCGAAGATTAAAGCGGCCACCAGCAGCAGCCACGGAACCAGATGCAGAAAGGTCATCTGAGGCGTATTCAGCAGGACGATTGCTCCCACCGTACCGCCCAGCAGGCCGGACAGCCCGAGGGGCCACGCCAGGCGCAGATTTTTTCTCACGTCGTCGCGGTAGGCGGCCACCGAGGTGAGCTGGCCCGGCCAGATTGCAACTGTGTTGGTGGCGTTGGCCTGTATCGGCAGCATTTTCATGCTGAGCATGGCTGGAAAGAGCAGGAAGGAACCGCCGCCTGCCACCGCATTCAGCACCCCGGCCAGAAAGGCAGCCACAGTGAGCCAAATCCAGTGCCAGTCCATGTAGGAGGGTATGCCGGAAATTTGAACCATTCGCCTTCTATTGTAGAGGGCCCCCATTCGGATGCCGGAACTCGGGAAACTTCCACGAGATTTCCACAGAAAAGGCACTTGCAATGTGCGAATTCTCGCCCCACAATAACCTTCTGCTGAAAGGGTGCTCTAGGTCAGCACCTACCGACTGGGGTTAATCAAAATCAGGCTCCTAATTGGAAAGGCCGGAGGTGTGCTTATGACTCAGGTCGTGAACGTTGAACCTGAATTTCTGTCAAAAAATCGCTCTGTGGACATGAGAGCGTGGCGTTATCCGGCTATCGGAACGCCTGAACACGCAGCCTTGGTGAGTTTAATCAGGCTGAACTTCCCTGAAATTTACGAGGACCCGGAAGACTCGCGGAACGGCCAACAGGTTTGCGAACCCGGTGTCTGGAGGTCCGTCATTCAGCCTCCAGCGTGTGTATAATCCCCGCCAAAAAAAATTCGCTATCACCAACAGAAACAGCGGAGTATGCCCTTCAATTGTCAAGGCTTCCCCGCCCTACGCCGCTTCTTGCGGGAGTAGTTTTGTTTGCTCTCGCCGCTGTGAGGTTACAGGCTGTCGCACCATCTGAAGTTCCTGTTGCAGGAATCGCACCGACGCTTCAGATTGACGCGCTGAGCAAGGGGCTCAGGGCGGCAGACTGTGTCGCTGATCGTGGGCACAGCGCACACGGCGGCGCGCCGGCCGGTTGGCAGGCTGCCGGCAGCGGCCCCTCACTCGGAGTACAACTGCGCTTAGGTCTGGACCATCAAACCAGGTAGCAAGGGGCTGAACCGGGACCGAACCGGGATCCGATTCGGCTCGGATTGGAACTTGCGCCGGGATTGAAAAGGCTGGAGGAATTGGGATGACGAAACTCACAAACACAGAACGGAAAGAGTTGCCCAAGGGCAATTTTGTATTTCCGAAAACGCGGCGCTATCCGATAGAAGACGCCGCCCACGCTCGCGATGCTCTGGCGCGCTCCAGCGGAAAGCCCGAACACGCCGCAGTGGTTACCGCCGTGCGGCGAAAGTATCCAGAGATCGATTTAGGGAAATAGAAAAGCCAGGAAATCGGGAACAGAGCGGCCCTGCCGGGAAGACCTAAGGGGCTCAGCTATCTGCGGCGGAAATGAGTGGCAAACGGGCAGCGCGCGACTCACGGCCGCAGCCCAATCGCCCCTGGACCGCGCATTCTTCTCTTAAATTATTGATTCGAGATGGCCTATGCGTGTGCGCACAAATATGCGCGTAAATCACTCATATTTTATGAATCATTTAAGCTACAGTTTCATCAGATCGATTGTACTGCAGGTTCTAACCCCTGCCCCATCATCACCAATCCATCAGGAGGAAAACATCATGCTGATCACCCGTTGGGACCCATTCCGAGAAGTCGCATCGCTACAGAACCGCTTCAACACGCTTTTCCGCGATCTGAACGACGCTGAGGCCCCGTTGACGACTGCAGCCTTTGTGCCGGCTGTCGATATCTATGAGGACGACAAGAAGGTCGTGCTCAAGCTCGAGGTTCCAGGCATCGAAGAGAAGGACCTGGATGTGAGCGTCGAGAACAACACGCTCACGGTGAAGGGCGAGCGCAAGTTCGAGACCGAGGAGAAGGAAGAGAACTTCCATCGCATCGAGCGGCGTTACGGCAGCTTCTTCCGCGCCTTCACGCTTCCGTCGACTGTTGACACGGAGCATATGCAGGCGAAGTACAATGCGGGCGTGCTCAAGCTGGAGCTTCAGAAGAAACCGGAAGCCCAGCCGAAGCAGATCAAGATCAACGTAGCAGCGTAAGAACAGTGGACAGTGAGCAGTGGACAGTGGTCAGTCTCTGCGCCTGGATTCTGAGCACTGTTCACTGTTAATTGTTCACTGGAGACACAATGGCTATTCGTTGGGACAAATTTACTGTCAAGTCGCAGCAGGCAATTCAGCAGGCACAGGCGCGCGCAGCCGAGCTCGGCAATCCCGAGCTGCAGCCTGTACACCTGTTGCTGGCGCTGCTTGAGGACCGCGAGGGCGTGATTCCCGCAGTGCTGGAAAAGATCGGCGTTCCCACTGAACGGCTCGAACACGACCTGCACGCCATTGAGGAGAAACTGCCTCGCGTGGCAGGAGCAGCCGCGCAGCCCGGCATGAGCCAGACGCTTACCAAGGCGCTGGACCAGGCATTCAAAGAAGCCAACAACTTCAAGGACGAGTACGTCTCTACCGAACATCTTCTGCTGGGGGCGGCTCATCTCAAGGGCGACCCGGCACGCGATGCACTGGTGGCTCTCGGCGCAACACACGAAGCCATTCTCAGCGCGCTCACCGCAGTGCGCGGCTCGCAGCGCGTTACGGACCAGAATCCCGAGGGCAAGTTCCAGGCCCTGGAGAAATACGCGAAGGACCTGACAGAGCTGGCCCGGCGCGGCAAGCTTGACCCGGTGATCGGTCGCGACGAAGAGATTCGCCGCGTGATCCAGGTGCTGAGCCGCCGCACCAAGAATAACCCCGTCCTGATTGGCGAACCCGGCGTTGGCAAAACTGCCATCGTCGAGGGTCTCGCGCGCCGCATCGTCTCCGGCGACGTGCCGGAGAGTTTGCGCGACAAGCGCGTGATTTCGCTTGACTTGGGGTCGATGCTTGCCGGCGCAAAATATCGCGGCGAGTTTGAGGACCGGTTGAAGGCCGTGCTGAAGGAAATAGAAGAATCGAACGGCGAGATCGTGCTGTTTATCGACGAGTTGCACACGTTGGTTGGCGCCGGCGCGGCCGAAGGAGCCATTGACGCGAGCAACATGCTGAAGCCGGCGCTGGCGCGCGGGGAACTGCGGGCCATTGGAGCAACAACGTTAAATGAGTACCGCAAGTACATCGAAAAGGATGCGGCGCTGGAGCGGCGCTTCCAGATTGTCTATGTCGGCGAACCGAACGTGGAAGACACGATCGCCATTTTGCGCGGGTTGAAGGAGCGCTACGAGGCGCACCACAATGTGCGCATCAAGGACGCGGCGATTGTTGCTGCGGCTACGCTTTCGCATCGCTACATCAGCGACCGCTTCCTGCCGGACAAGGCGATCGACCTGGTGGACGAGGCCGCGGCTTCGCTGGCGATTCAAATCGGCTCGGTGCCCACGGAGATTGACCAATTGGAGCGCGAGAAAACTTCGCTCGAAATTGAACGTGAAGCCCTGAAGCGCGAAACCGATCCTAATTCGCTGGAACGGCGCAAGGTTGTGGAGCGCCAGGCGGCTGCGCTGACAGAGCAGATTACCGCACTGCGCTCGCGCTGGACGAAAGAGCGCGAGGCCATAAGCCGCGTCAGCGAATTGAAAAAGCGGATCGAAGCGCTGCGCTTTGAGGCCGAGGAACAGACCCGCAAGGGACAGTTCGATCGCGTCTCCAAGATTCAATACGACGAACTGCCCAAGCTGGAAAAAGAGCTCAAGCAGTTGGATGCGGCGCAGAGCGGCAACGCTGGTGTGGCCCGCATGTTGAAGGAAGAAGTCGACGAGGAGGACATTGCCAGCATCGTCAGCAAGTGGACGGGGATTCCTGTTTCGCGCATGCTTGAGGGCGAAGTAAAAAAGCTTGTCGAAATGGAACAGCGTCTCCGCGAGCGCGTTGTCGGCCAGGATGCTGCGTTGACGGTGGTAGCCAACGCCATTCGCCGTTCGCGCGCGGGATTGAGCGATCCTCGGCGACCGATTGGCTCGTTCATTTTTCTCGGACCGACGGGCGTGGGCAAAACTGAAACCGCGCGCGCGCTTGCCGAATTTCTTTTTGACGACGAGCAGGCATTGGTGCGCATCGACATGAGCGAGTACATGGAGAAGCACGCCGTGGCGCGCCTCATTGGCGCACCTCCGGGCTACGTGGGTTACGACGAAGGCGGCCAATTGACTGAGGCCGTGCATCGCCGTCCCTACTCGGTCATCCTGTTCGACGAGATTGAAAAGGCGCACCCGGACGTCTTCAACATTCTGCTGCAGGTGATGGACGACGGCCGGCTGACCGACGCCAAGGGGCGGACTGTCGATTTCAAGAACACCGTGCTCATCATGACCTCGAACCTCGGGGCGAGCATGCTCGTCGGCGAGGCGCTGAAGACCGAGCACGACTTCGATATGGCTCGCGAGTCTGTGATGCGCGTGCTTCGCGAACACTTCCGGCCTGAGTTCCTGAACCGCGTGGACGACATCGTGATCTTCCGCCCGCTTGGGAACGCGCAGATGAGCCATATTCTCGACCTGCGGCTCAAGGAGGTAAGCAAGCTGCTGGAAGACCGTGCCATCTCGCTTGAACTGACCGAGCCAGCTCGCCAGTTGATTCTGGCAGCCGGATCCGATGCAGCGTACGGCGCGCGTCCGTTGAAGAGGGCCTTGCAGCGGATGGTGCAGGATCCGCTCGCCATCAAGATTCTCAATGGCGAGATACTCCACGGCGCCCACGTGAGGATCGATGTGGACCGCAAGTCGAACCAGCTACACTTCGAGCCCATGGGCCGCGAGGCCATGGCGTAAGACGATTCACAACAAATGAAAAAGCCGGGGCATGAGCTCCGGATTTTTCATTTGGATTGATGATGTTACTACTGCCGCAACTCCACCAGGGTTGCTCCCTGGCCGCCCTCATTCTGTGGGGCCTCTTCGAATGTCGCTACGTGCGGATGCCCCTTCAAGAACTCGCGCACGCCGCGGCGCAAGATTCCGGCTCCATGCCCGTGGATGACGCGCACGCGCGGCAAGCCTGCCATGAAGGCGCGATCGAGATACTTCTCCAGCTCCTCGGTTGCTTCATCCACCGTGCGCCCGATGAGGTTGATCTCCATGCGCATATCATCAGTGTTCGCGCTGGAAACGGTGACGTGCACATTTTTCTGCCTGCGGGCGGCGGCCAGCGGATCGGCTCTCCCTGCTTTCGTGGGATCTTCACCAGAACGTGAAACCTCAGAGAGGTCGTCGCGCTTCACACGCATCTTGATTGGTCCGAGCGCGACTTCAAAAAGATCCTTCTCCACCTCGCGCTGCACCACTGCCACTTTGCCCATTGACTTGATCAGCACGCGGTCGCCTGTCGCCACGTGCTTGAGCACATGCGGCTGGGCGTTTGCGTCGCCTTGATCGGCGCCGGTGCGGTGGGCCACTACTGTCTGGTTAAAGCTCTCCTGAAACTCACGGCGAAGCCGCTGGATGCGCCGCTCAGCTTCTTTTGAAAGCTTCTGCTGCGCGGCGCGATCTTCGATGGCGCGTACTGTCTCGCGCATCTGAAATTCGAAATCCTTCACGAGCGACGCGAGCTTTGTCTCCAACTCCCGCGTGCGGTTGCGCAGCTCTACATCGCCCTCGCGCGCCAGCCTCGCACGCTCCTGATTCAACGCGTACTGCTGCTCGCGCGTGGCCTTGCGTTCTTCTTCCAATTGCGTGAGCTCGTTGTGGAGGCGGTCGAGAAAGCGCGCGATATCCACCTGCTGCGAACCGAGGCGCTGCCGCGCCGCAACGATGATGGCTGAATTCAGTCCCAGACGCTCGGCAGTTTGAATACCGGCCGAAGCTCCCGGCACTCCCAGGCGCAACTGATAATTCGGCGCGAGAGTGACTTCATCGACGCCCGCCGCGGCATTCAACACGCCATCGGTGTTGGCTGCGTAAACCTTCAGCGAAGTGTGATGCGTTGAAATCAGCGACCACGCGCTGGCGTTGAGAAAGTGACTAGCAATTGCAACCGCAAGCGCGGCACCCTCTTCAGGGTCTGTCGAGGAACCAAGTTCGTCCAGCAGCACGAGCGAATGCGCGTCGGCCAGCCGCGAGAGCCGGTCGAGATTGGTAATGTGCGCGGAGAATGTGGAGAGCGCCGCTTCGATGGATTGCGCATCGCCAATATCTGCAAGGAAAGCGGTAAATACTGGAAAGCTTGCCGCTGTCGCCGGTACAGGTAGACCGGCCTGCGCCATCATGGCAAGAAGAGCCGTGGTCTTGAGCGTGACTGTCTTGCCGCCGGTGTTGGGGCCGCTGATGATGATCTGGCGGTCGGCCGCGGTAAGCTCCAGCGTCAATGGAACGATGCGGCCGCCTGTCGCGCGAAGGCGCTTTTCGAGCAGCGGATGCCGTGCACCTTCAAACCGCAGCAATTGCGGCGCAATCGCCGGAGCTACACAGTCGTAGTCGCGAGCAAAGCGGGCCCGGGCCTGCAAGCTGTCGACCAACGCGAGGACGCGCGCTCCTTCAACCAGGCCCTGTGCGTAGCCGCCAACCTGCCGCGTGAGCGCGACAAAGATGCGGTGAATTTCCGCCTGCTCTTCTTCGATGAGCCGTACGAGCTCGTTGTTCTGTTCGATGGTTTCAAGCGGCTCCACGTAGACTGTTTGGCCCGAAGAGCTGGCGCCGTGGATTACGCCCGAGATGCGCCTCTTCAACTCCGCGCGCACGGGAATCACGAAACGTTCGCCGCGAATGGTGATGAGGTCGTCCTGCGTTGCGCCGTCGCTCGACAGCTTGCGAAGGGCTGCGCGCAGGCTCTCTTCGATCTGGCGCTGCTGTCTCTCCTGCTCGCGGCGTATGCGGCCGAGTTCCGGCGATGCATTGTCGGCCAGCGACCCATCGGGCTGAATGTTTCGCTCGATCGACTCGGCCAGCGGGCGCAGGCTCGTTGTCAACGCGGAAGACAAAGCGGAGAGCCCTGGAAGCTTGCCCACCAACCTCGCCGGCGGCGATTGCAATAATGCCTGCCAAGATGCCACATCGTTGGCCAAGCGCGCGACGGCTTGCAACTCTCCGGCTTCAAGAGCTGCGCCGGGAATCTGCGCTTTTGCGGCCAGTTGCGTCGGGTCTAACAGGCCGCCGAGCGGAATCGACACCTGCTCCTGGAGCGCAAGGCGCACTTCGCCGGTCAACAGATGCTGGCGCGTGATCCACTCTTCGTCGGTGGAGGGGCGGAGGTCGAGAATAGCTTGCCGGCCAACTGGCGAAGCGGCGAAGCCGGCGATTAACCCAAGCAGCGGCTCCCACTCGAGAGCGGCAAAGTCGGCGTGTTCTACTGGGGACGGGATGGGATCGAGCAGCGACATGTCCAGCAACTATCTTAGCGTTTCAGGCGGCGGGTGCCTGAGTGTGCGCGGAATACTCAGGAAGCGGTGGTCTTCAACTCGCCTTCCCAGCGGGCGACAATCGCGGCGGCCATGCAGTTGCCGACGACGTTGAGACCGGTGCGGCCCATGTCCATCAGCGTGTCCACGCCCAGCAGCATGAGCACGGCAGCGGTGGGGATTTGAAAGGAGCCGGCGACACCAAGGAGCACGACGAGAGTTGCGCGCGGCACGCCGGCAATGCCTTTGCTGGAAAGGGCGAGCGTGGCCAGCAGCACAATCTGCTGCATCACAGTGAGGTGCAGACCGCCGGCCTGCGCGGCAAAGAGGGCCGCCATGGCGAGATAAAGCGTGGAGCCGGTGAGATTGAAACTGTAGCCGGTGGGAATGACGAAGGAAACGATCCACCGCGGCACGCCGAACTCTTCCATGCGCTCCATTGCGAGCGGGAGCGCGGCCTCTGACGAAGTGGTGGCGAAGCCGATAGCGGCGGGCTCGGCAACAGCAACAGCAAAGCGCCAGAGGGGAATCCGAGCCAGCATCAGAATTGGAGCCAGCACGAATGCGACGAAAATAACCAGCGTTACATAGCAGGTGATGGCCAGCTTGGCCAGGGGCAGCAGCGTTACCAAGCCCATGCTGCCAACCGTGTATGCGAGGGCCGCGCCTGCCGCTACCGGGGCCATGTACATGATGATCTTTGTCAGGCGAAACATGGTCTCTGTGAGCGACTGCAACACGCTTACCAGTGGCGCACGCCTGGGCTCGGGCATGGTGGCCAGAGCTGTTCCGAAGAGCAGCGCGAAGACGGCCACCTGCAGAATCTGGTTTTGCGCAACCGCCTGCGCGATGTTTTCCGGGAAGATATTCAGCAGCACATCCTGCCATCCGGCCTGGTGCGCGAGCGGCGCCACAGCCTGAGCTGACACTGGGAGAACCACGCCAACGCCTGCCTGCGAGATATTGATGGCGATGGCACCAAGGATGAGGCCGAGTGTTGTCGCCACTTCAAAGAACACGATCGACTTGATTGCGACTCGGCCTACGCCGCGCAATTCGCTGTGTCCAGCAATGCCGGTAACAATGCCGCCGAAGATCAGCGGCGCAACAATCATGCGGATGAGGCGCAGGAAGATGTCGCCGAGGAAATGGGCCTGTGCGGCAAAGTGCGGCGCGTCTACGCCAAGCTCAGCACCGGCCAGCATGGCGAAGAATGTCCACACCAGCAGCGATCGGCGGCGGAAGGCAAAAGGAACAAACATGCCGAAGCCGCACCACCGCAGCGCAACGCCCACCTCCGCACGTGTATGCAGAAGACCCACGATAAGCCCTGCGGCGAACAGCAACGCCGCTGCGACAGAGAATGCGAAAACTGCGCCGCTGAAGGAGGCAGGGCGAACAGGCGCTGGCCCGCGGCTCCCGAATGGATGTAGTTTGCTCAAGGCTTCATTATGCAATGAAGGGGCCCAAGCCCGCTTGTTTTGGGAGTGGAAGAGTGATGGGAGGCGCGCCCAACGGTTGAATAATGGGCGCTCCTAAAGCGTTGCTAAGTTAAGAACTCGGCGTTGCGGCAGGCGTTGACGAGGGTGTGGAGGCGCTGGACTTGCTGTCACTAGAGGCAGATGCCGACTTGGTTTCTTTTGCCGCAGAGCCGGAATCTGATTTGGAATCAGACTTGGATTCGGATTTGGAATCGGACTTGGAACCGGATTCAGAGCCGGAATCGCTGCCGGATGAACTGCCCTTGGACGCGTAGTCGTTCACGTACCAGCCGGCGCCTTTGAAATTGAGGCGCGGGGCCGTCAGCGGCCGCTCGAGAACGCCTTGGCACTTGGGGCACACAGTCTCGGGCTCCGCGCTGAAGTTCTGTATCTTTTCGAATTTATGACCGCATTCGGTGCAGCGATACGCATATAGCGGCAAGGCTCATTACCCCCAGGAGACGAAATCACCCAATATGTCTATTGTACCGGCAACGCGACAATTACCTGCAAATGCAGGCCGGCGGGGTTATGGTTGCGCGGGCGCCTGCAACACAACTTCATATTCCGGCAGCACTTCCACGGCCGTCACCTTTGCGGTCGGTGCATCCGCATTCATCTGCGCCCAGGCGCGAGCGTCGAGATAAATGGGGGCTTGGCGCGGCAGTGGCAGCACGGCCACTTCGAGCTTTTGCCCGAAAGCCTGCGGCAGAAAACGCTTGAGCCCAATCTCCCATGTGCGCCCGTTGTAGAAGTCGTCGTCGAGAAGTCGTCCATCTAGAGAAAGGCGCGCCACATTTCCGGCATAGTGGATGCGCAGATAAATGTCGCTCAGCCCGGTCATCGATTGCTGCGGAATCCTGAGTGTCCAGGCAGCGGCACCGGCATAGTCGGCCTCCTCTGGCGCAAGGACCTCTGGAGTCTTGTGCCCTCTTACCTCACCCATGCGGATCGCCGGGCGCGCGGTGGCTTCGCGGTCGACATTCCACTCAAAGTCGATCTTCCTTGGCGCAATCTTCCAAGTGGTCTGCGCCTGCCAAAGGGAGTGGGGATTATGCTGATTGCCGGGCGCAAAGACAGTGGCCGTGAGGTATGACGGCTCAATAGAACGCAGATGCACTCCGTCGCCGTCTGCGAACACGTCGGCCGGGGACAGCAACCCCGTATCTACTCCTCCGAGCGGAACACGCCAGAAATGCTCCGCCTCGGCCTCGGTGAGCAACACGATTCGCGCCTTGCGGCCGTTCTTGCCGGACACAAGCAGCACGGTGTCCTTGCCCGCCTCCGCACCTTCCACCGCAATGCTGTTTTCAGCATGCGTAACAGTGCCGCTGCTGGGTTGGACTGAAACAATACTGCCTGCATCGAACGCAAAGTCCACGCGCAGCCTGGAAACGGCGAAGAAAAAGTATGTGGATTCGCCGCCAGCATCCATCCGCGTCAACAACTGCGCGGTGCTGTACACAAGCGTGCCTGCACCGAGATCGAGATTCATCGGCCAGACAAAATAACTGCTTGCGGGAATGTCGATGGGCGTGCGCGGCAGATCGATCGTTCCGGACGGCAGCTTGACTCGTACCTGAAATCCTGGCCGCGCAGGCATCTCATATTTGCGCACATAATTGTTGACGAACAGGAAGCCGCTGCTCCCGTTGGCGCGAAGCATCATGCGCGGCATGCGCAGATCGGCGGCGTCTTTCGGTCTCTGCGCTGGCGCGTAGGGTGCCATCAAAGCCAGTTCCGAACCAAAGGACTGCACGAACAAATGCAGGCTCTTGATTTTGCGAAACGACTTCCGCTCCTGCCCATACTCACCGAGCGGCGCTTGAAAGTCGTACGAGATCTCGGGCAAATCGTTGGGATATCCGGTCGCGGTCGACTCCTGGAGCGTGCTGATTGTACCTGCGGGGTTGGCCCCGCCGTGGAACATATAGTAGCCGTAGAGGTTGACGCCCGAGCCGAGCCCAGTGAGCGTAAGCGCGGCAATATCATCCGGATCAATCAGCGGCCTGCGAAGATAGGAGGTCTCCATGCCGCCGCCCTGTTCTGCCGTGAAAAATGGATAGTGGCGCGGATCGAACTTATCGCTCGAACCACCCTTTGCGCCCGGACCCATCGCGCCCATGTCGCCAACGGCGCGGTCGGTCGCAAACAGATACACCAGGTTGGGCGGATGATCCGTTGTCACACCGCTCCAGAAATCGTCGGGATAGCCGCCGAAGGATGGAATGAATTCCTGCGCAGGAAAATTGCGATTGGGCCAACCAGTTACTGAGAACAGCGGCGGGTTGATGCCTGCAACCAGCGCCAGCCGCTTCAGTTCCGCAATGTGTTCAGCTCCCTCGCCTGGACCAGTAGCACCATACTCGTTCTCAAGCTGTACGCCAATTATCGGGCCGCCATCCTGCCACTGTTCGCCCTCGATCTGCTTTCCAAGTTGCGCGTAAAATCGGCCGACATATTTCAGATACTCAGGATCGTTGCGGCGCAGTCCGATCTTTTTTGCGACCAGCCAGTTGGGAAAGCCTCCGTTGCGGGCCTCGCCGTGGTCCCATGGTCCGATGCGCAAATAGACATATAGCCCTTGTTGCCGGCAGAGCTCGACGAAGTGTCGCAGATCGCGCTGGCCCGTCCAGTCGAACTGACCTTCGATTTCCTCGTGATGAATCCAGAAGACGTAGGCCGCCACCACCGAGATCCCATCTGCCTTCATCTTCGCGAGTTCTTCTTGCCAGTACTTGTCCGGATAGCGCGCGAAGTGGAACTCCCCCATCACAGGCAGCCATGGTTTTCCGTCCACGGAGAGATACCGGCTGTTGACTGCGAGCTTGTGCCCCGAAGGCGAAACGCCGCCCATATGCAGGAACCCGGTCTCGGCTGTGGGCGCAGCGGCGGATGCATCAATTGTGAAAAGAGCGGGTGCTTGTTGCGCGTGCAGGGCAGAAGTAAAGAAAACGAGCGCGGCAAATGCGCCGGCAGCCAGTGATATTTTCATCGAGTTCTTTCAGATCGTCGAACGGAATTGACGAGTTCAGGCGGCCTGTTTTGCGCGGACCTCCGGAATAGACGGTTCGCAACCCCGGCTGCAGTCGGGCAAAATGCGGCAAAAAGCAACGGCCGGCAGGACACAGGGGCGTTGCCCTTCAGCGCGTACTGCCGGCCTTATGCCACATCAGGCATTCAATATTCCCGGGCCGATTCTCAATGCGCCATGATGGGAACAGAGGCGCTGTGATCTTCCCACGCCAGGGTGAGTGTGCCGTTGCCACCGCCGCCATCTTTGATGGTGTAAACCAGGTTCTCCACCATTGCCGGCGGCTTGCTCATGGTCATCTTGGTTTTGCCCAGATCCTGGCTGCCGTCGTATGCCAAGCCCCATTGTCCGGTCTGCTTGTTCACTATCAGGGTCCAGTTGTCGGGGTCGGAGATGTCGACGAACAGCGTGTACGTCCCGGCCGGTACCATCACATCGCCGATCATGATGTCGCCTTCGGCTTTGAGCGTGGTGGCGGCATTGGCGCCCCCGCGCCACACAGGGTAATGGGGATTGTGGCTGATGAGCCCGTCTTTGGTAAAGATTGCGCCCTCGCGGCCCTTGACGCCGGGAGAGCTGTAAGTGATGGTGATGGCCTTGCCCCCAAGGGTGGCCGATGCGGTGGCTGGCGGGCTCGCCGGCGGTTTTTTCGGGGCAGTCTGAGCGAGCAACGGGAAGGCGGCAATGAATGCCGCAGCAAGAAAAATTCGACGGTTCATGGTGATTTTCTCCTTCAGGCAGGGCCATGCTTTTTGCAAAGCAGGCCCAACCGGACGATTGTCGCACCATCCGCCCCGGTTGGGAAACGGGTAAACCAGCGCGGGGTGTGCATCGGCGCGCCTGTTATGATGCCGCCCAGGGAAGATGCATGGCTGACCAAGTAAAACTCAGCTCGCCGGGGGCCCGGTTTCGGCAGGCCGTCGCTGAAGAAAAACCGCTCCAGGTGGCCGGCGCCATCAACGCCTATACCGCGCGCCTTGCTGAGGCCACCGGATTCAGGGCCCTGTATCTCTCCGGCGGGGGCGTGGCTGCAAACTCGCTTGGGCTTCCCGACCTGGGCATCAGCACCATGGAAGACGTGCTGACCGACGTCCGCCGCATTACCGGCGCCAGTTCCCTACCGCTCCTCGTGGATATAGATACCGGTTGGGGCGGAGCCTTCAATATTGCCCGGACGATTCGTTCCATGATCAATGCGGGCGCTGCCGCAGTGCACATTGAGGACCAGGTGGGAGCTAAGCGCTGCGGACACCGGCCCGGCAAGGAACTGGTCGCCTCCGGAGAGATGGTGGACCGCATAAAGGCGGCCGTCGATGCCCGTACGGACGAGCAGTTTGTCATTATGGCCCGGACTGATTCACTTGCGAATGAGGGCCTGGCAGCGGCGATTGAGCGGGCCCAGGCCTACGTGGCCGCGGGCGCCGACATGATTTTTGCCGAGGCGGTTACTGAGCTGCCCATGTATAGCGAATTCCGCAAGGCCGTTGGTGTGCCGATCCTCGCCAACATTACGGAGTTTGGCCAGACGCCGCTCTTCACGCGTGATGAGCTCGCCGCGGCTGGCGTCGACATCATTCTCTACTGCTGCGCGGCCTACCGCGCGATGAACGCCGCGGCTCTGAAAGTCTACGAAGCTATTCGCACCGAGGGAACCCAGAAGAGCGTCGTCCCGCTGATGCAGTCTCGCGCCGACCTCTACAAATTTCTCGACTACCACGCGTACGAGCAAAAGCTGGATGACCTGTTCGCCAGGGATAAAAAATCAGAGTAGACACTTCCCGCATTCATCTATTAGCTTGATGCTCTCTGGAGGTCTCCATGAGCGAAACCCGAACTGCCCCTGCCACCTTCAAACCCAAGAAGTCCGTGGCCCTTTCCGGTACGCCCGCCGGGGAGACCGCGCTGTGCACGGTGGGCCGCAGCGGCAACGACCTGCACTATCGCGGGTACGACATTGTGGACCTTGCCGCGCATTGCGAGTTTGAGGAAGTGGCGCACCTGCTGGTCCATGGCAGGCTGCCCAACGCGAGTGAACTCGCGGCGTACAAGGAGAGACTGGTAGGGCTGCGCTGGCTGCCCGAGGAAGTAAAGCAGGCGCTGGAATTGCTGCCGCCTCGCGCGCATCCGATGGATGTGCTGCGCACCGGCGTGAGCGTGATGGGATGCATTCGGCCTGAGGGCCAGGAGCATGGCGAGTCCGGTTCGCGCGCAATTGCCGACACGTTGCTGGCTGCGCAGCCCTCGATGTTGCTCTACTGGTACCGTTTTGCGCACAACGGCAAGCGCATCGACGTTGAAACGCCCCTGGACTCAAGATCCGATTCCATCGCCGCGCATTTTCTTCACCTGCTGCACGGCAAAGCGCCCAGCCCCCTGTGGACAGAGGCCATGCAAGCGTCGCTGATTCTTTACGCCGAGCATGAATTCAATGCTTCCACTTTCACAGCGCGCGTCATCGCCGGAACGGGATCCGACATGTACTCTTCCATCGCCGGCGCTATTGGCGCGCTCAAAGGTCCCAAGCACGGCGGCGCCAACGAAGTCGCGCTCGAAATTCAAACCCGCTACGCAACTCCCGATGAGGCCGAGGCCGACATACGCCGCCGCGTCGCCGACCGCGAAGTCATTATCGGGTTCGGGCATCCTGTTTACACCATCAGCGATCCACGCAGCGACATTGTCAAGGAAGTTGCCCGTAAGCTTGCTGTTGCTGCAGGCGACATGCAGCTCTTCTCTATCGCGGAACGCATTGAAGACACCATGCGCGACGCCAAGAACATGTTTCCCAACCTCGACTGGTACTCGGCCGTGGCTTATCACCTTATGGGCATACCGGTCGAACTGTTTACGCCGCTGTTCGTCATCGCGCGCACGGCGGGGTGGTCGGCGCACGTCATCGAACAGCGCCAGAGCGGCAAGATCATTCGGCCCTCGGCTGTTTACACTGGCCCTGAGAATCTGGAATTCGTGCCGATCGGCGAACGGAGCTAGAAACAGATAAACCATCGATTGCACAAGGAGAATGCGTGTCCTCTCACATAAGCAATGAACGTCCCGCGCCTGACAAAGTCCTGACCGACATCGCCGACTATGCGCTGAGTTACAAGATCGACAGCGAGTTGGCATACACGACGGCGCAGTATTGCCTTATGGACACGCTGGGCTGCGGCCTTGAGGCGCTCGAGTATCCGGCTTGCACGCGCCTGCTGGGTCCGATCGTGCCGGGCACTGTAGTTCCAAATGGCGCGCGTGTTCCCGGCACGCCGTATCAGCTCGACCCAGTGCAGGCGGCCTTTAACATTGGCGCCATGATTCGCTGGCTCGACTTCAACGACACGTGGCTGGCTGCCGAGTGGGGACATCCTTCCGACAACCTGGGCGGAATTCTCGCTGTCGCCGACTGGCTCTCGCGCATCGCACTTGTAGAGGGCAGACCTTCGGTGAAGATGCGGGACGTGCTGACCGGCATGATCAAGGCTCACGAGATACAAGGATGCATCGCACTTGAAAACTCGTTCAACAAGGTTGGCCTCGATCACGTCGTGCTGGTGAAGGTCGCATCCACTGCCGTGATCTGCCAGTTGCTTGGACTTACGCGCGAGCAAACCATCGCTGCGCTATCACTGGCCTGGGTTGACGGCCAGAGCCTGCGCACCTACCGCCACGCGCCGAACACCGGCTCACGGAAAAGCTGGGCAGCCGGCGATGCAACCAGCCGTGCGGTGCGCCTGGCGCTGATGGCGCGTGCCGGTGAGATGGGTTATCCCTCCGCGCTCACTGCAAAAACGTGGGGCTTCTACGATGTTTCTTTCAAGGGCCGCGAGTTCGACTTTCAGCGCCCCTACGGTTCCTACGTAATGGAGAATGTGCTTTTCAAGATCAGCTTCCCTGCCGAGTTTCATTCGCAAACAGCGGTTGAAGCCGCGATAATACTGCGCGCGCAACTCAAAAAACTTGGCAAGTCGGCAGAAGATATTCGCTCCATTATGATTCGGACTCACGAGGCCTGCCTGCGCATCATCGATAAGAAAGGCCCGCTTGCCAATCCCGCCGATCGCGACCACTGCGTGCAATATATGGTTGCGATTCCGCTGCTGTTTGGCAGGCTCACGGCCGCCGATTACGAAGACAAAGTCGCCGCAGATCCGATACTTGGTCCGCGCATCGACGCGCTCCGCGCCAAGATTGTTTGTGTTGAGGAGCCCGCCTTCACCGCCGATTATCACGATCCCGACAAGCGCTCGATCGCCAACGCACTTCGTGTTGTTCTCGAAGATGGCACTGTGCTGGATCAGACGGTTGAGTTTCCGATCGGGCATCGCCGCCGCCGCGAAGAAGGGTTGCCTTTGTTAGTTGAGAAATTCAAGACCAACCTGCGGCGCCGATTCCCTGAGGAGCAGCAAAAACGGATTCTGGATGCGTCAATTGACCGGAAACGCCTCGAAGCAATGCCTGTTAGCGAATACGTCGATTTATACGTCCCTTAGATTGTTTTGGACATAATCACGGTCTCAAACACCATCACTCCGAAGGACGGTAATGTCGTCTTCAGAAACACAAAACGCGGACCGAAGTCCGCGTTTTGCGTTTGTTGATTGTCGATTTGATTTACGCTGTGACGGGAACCGGTCCGGCAATCCGCTCCCTTACGAGCTCGTGCCCGCGCGTGAAAAGCTCTTCCAATGGAAGCTTGCCTGCATCTACGTCGGCCAGGATTGCTTTCTGCGCGATGTATTCCTTGTTGACGATGCCCGCCTTGGATTGCAGCATGCGCCACGCCTTGCGCCGCTCCACGCAGAACATCACCAGTTGCCGGCTCAGGGCGCGGTATTCGGTCTTGCCGCCCTCGTCGTACTTGATGTACACGCCGAAGTCGGGGATGTATGCGCGGTGTCCGGGCTTTACGTAGTAACGGTAGACCACATCCTGCTGCGTGATGCGCACCAGCATGTTGTCCAGCGGAATCATGGTTGCCGCCACTTCCGGCTTGATCTTTTTCAAGTGGTTGCGGAAGCGTGCTTCCGTGGTGCACCAGTGCGCCACTGTGTAACGCGAAACTTCGCCGGTCACCTTTGACTTGGTCTCATACCAATCGAGATCGATGGAAGGATTGCCCTTGAGGTCCAGCGCCTCCTGGTAGGTCTCGCCCAAGCGCGGATTGAAGACGAACTCCGGTGCGCCGCGCGA
>OBLW0100000112.1_pt1 | contig 62874 bp, 45 predicted proteins | sample 1520161 | NCBI WGS metagenome assembly OBLW01 (sample SAMEA3539309, study PRJEB22396) | soil metagenome | biome: tundra; feature: field; material: soil | place: USA | collected 2010-05 | depth 0.15 m
TCGATTCCACTCCACTACGCCGAACCCTGCTTGCTTGGGTTTTCCGAAACGGCTGCTGCCAAGGCGCCCAGGGTCCCTAATACCTCGCGCCGTGTCATCATGGTGTTCAATGCCTTTGACTATACGACATCTTGGCCGGCTGCTGGCGGCAGCCCTTATTGCGTCCTGCGCGATTGCGGTCAACGCGGCCGCCGCCGAGCCGCCGCTCGATCCGGCGACGCTCAGGCTCATCCCCAATCGCATGCAGGAGTTCGTCGATCGCGGCGAGATTTCCGGCGTCGTCACGCTGGTGGCTCGCAACGGCCAGATTGCGGCGCTCGACGCGGCCGGCTTCGCCGACATCGAGAACCGGAAACCGATGCGAACCGATACCATCGTGCAGATCATGTCGCAGACCAAGACGGTGACCGGTGTGGCGGCGATGATTTTGGTTGATGAAGGCAAGTTAGACCTGACGCGGCCGGTGCAGGATTACCTGCCCGAGTTCAGAGGCATGCAGGTGTCCGAAAGCCGGCCGGACGGGAGCGTGTCCGTCCACTCTCCGCGGCATCCGCCCACCGTGTGGCAGTTGATGAACCACAGTGCCGGCTTCGCTTTCCTGCCGGCCAGCGGCGAGTTCGCGCGCATCAACTTCACCCTGGACCACACGCTGGCCGAAGCCGTGCGCGCTTACGCCGGCGAGAAGCTCATCTCTGAGCCGGGGACCAAGTACGCCTACAGCAACATGGGGGTCGCCACGGTGGGCCGAATCGTCGAGGTCCTCTCCGGCCAGAAGTACGAAGATTTTGTGCAGAGCCGCATCCTGACGCCGCTCGGCATGAAGGACTCTTTCTACTTCCCGCCCGAAGACAAGAAGAGCCGTATCGCCATGATCTACATGCCGGATAGGGACAAGAAGCTGACGCTTGCGGGGGAGAAGGCGCAGGGCGGCGATCCCGCCAAGTACCGCTCCGGCGCAAAATACCCCGGACCGGAACTGGGGCTGTTCTCCACCGCGTCCGACCTCTACCGCTTCTACCAAATGCTGGCCAACCGGGGAACGTACGGCGGCAAGCGAATCCTTTCGCCGCAGGCCGTGGAAACGATGGTTCAGGACTACACGCCCGACCATAGCGGCTACGGCCTTACCATGACTGTAGCCGGGGGCACAGCGCAGCAGTTAAACCTGGTCAACCTGGGGACGTTCGGACACGGCGGCGCATTCGGAACGAGCGGAACGATAGACCCGAAGAACGGGCTGGTGATCGTCTTCCTGCCGCAGATGATGGGCGGGCCGACGAAACTGGCGCTGGACATTTTCACGCAACTGGCCGAAGCCGCGGTGCGATGAACCCGTTTCCCGCCGCCGTCAATCATATATAATCAAGAGCAACTGCAAGTGCGCACTCGGAGATGGATGTTACGTCTTGGGCTCCTGGGCTTCCTGCGCTGGACCGCTGGAATTGTGGCTGCTTGCGCCTTTCCCGGCGCCTACGCCGCCAATTCCGGACTGGGGCAGCAGTTCGTCCAGACCGTCCGTCCCTTCGTCTCCCAGTACTGCTTCGCCTGCCATAGCGGTGAAAGCCCCGCGGCGCAATTCGATCTCCGGTCTTACTCCACTCTGGATTCGGTGGTCCACGACAACGCCCGGTGGGCCCTGCTGGCGGACCGGCTGACGGCCAAAGAGATGCCGCCGGCATCCATGCCGCAGCCGCCGGCGGAACTCCGCCAGAAGGTTGTCGACTGGGTGAAGGCCATGCGCGCCGATGAGGCGCGAAGAACCGCGGGCGATCCTGGAATTGTGCTGGCCCGCCGTCTGAGCAATGCGGAATATGACTACACAATCCGCGATCTGACGGGCGTAGACATGCGCCTCGCCCGCGAGTTTCCGGTGGACCCCGCGAATACCGCCGGTTTTGACAATTCCGGCGAGTCGTTGTCCATGTCCCCGGCGCTGCTCAACAAGTATCTGCAGGCCGCGCATGAAGTTGCCGACCGCATGGCGCTCACTCCCGACGGCATCGACTTCGCGCCGTATCCCATGCTGGTGGAGACGGATCGCGACAAATACTGTATTCAACGCATCGTCGATTTCTACCGACGCCAGCCGACCGATTATGCCGCCTATTTCGAGGCCGCGTGGCGATACGAACACCGTTCCATTCTCGGCAAGCCGGCCGCCACGCTGGCGTCAACCGCGGCCGATGCCAAGGTCAGCGCGAAGTATCTGGCGACCATCTGGCCATTGCTGGAGGAATCCGGGGACGCCGCGAAGCGGGAAGTGGGCCCCATCGCCAAACTGCAAGCGATGTGGCGAGCCCTGCCCGCGCCCAACGCCAACCAGCCGGATGCGAACGGCGCGGCTTTGCGCCAGCAGTGCCGGGCGATGCGCGATTTCGTGGTAAAAATTCGCAATCACACAGCGATGCAGTACGCCGCTCCGGTGGTGCGGGGATTGCCTGGCGCATCACAGCCGCTGCTGAACTGGAAGCTGTGGGAGTTTGCCGACCACCGCCGCGACAGCGATCCCAGGGACCTGTTGAACGATAACGAGCCGCCCCCGGCCGTGCCTCCCGTCCCGAGGTATCCCGGTCTGCATCAGGAAGCCGCGCCGCGCTGGGCCGCGCTCACGGCGAATGCCCGCGCAGGCGATGCGGATCTGGTGGTTCCAGCGGCCGAGCGCGGCAGCTATGAGGCCGCGTTTGCCCGTTTCGCTTCCATTTTCCCGGATACCTTCTACGTCAGTGAGCGGGGCCGCTATTTTCCCGACGACTCGGACGACAAGGGACGGCTTTTGAGCGCGGGTTACCACAACACCATGGGTTACTTTCGCGACGACCGCCCGTTGATGGAGTTGATCCTCGATGAAAAAGGCCAGAGGGAACTCAACCGCCTCTGGGACGAGTTCGATTTCATCGCCGAGTACACGTCGCGCACGTTCGTGCAGTACTATTTCAACGAGAGCGGCGAGGTGCTGGGTAACGGCGCGGAATCGGGGAGCCTTCGCCCAACGGATCATCGGGTGACCGACGCGGAGGTCATCTTCGGACTGCGGGACGCTTATCTTGCGAAAGCCGCCGCCAGTTCGAACAACGATCCCCTCGCGGCCGAGGCGATCCGCGTTCATTTCCAGCGAGTCAATGACACGCTGCGCGCGCTGGAGCGGATGCACGCGGACGCCGAACCCCGCCACTTGCAGGCTCTCCTCAAATTCGCCGCACGAGCTTATCGCCGTCCTCTCTCACGGGCCGAATCCGATGACATACTGGCCTATTACCACTCACTCCGCGAGAAGAGCGGCCTGACGCACGAAGAAGCCATCCGCGATTCGATCGTCAGCGTGCTGATGTCCCCCGATTTCTGCTATCGGATCGATTTGCTGGAATCGAGAGGCTCCGGGGGGCCCGGCGTCATAAGGGCTTCCACTGGCGTCCCTGTGACGCCGCTTTCCGGCTACGCTCTCGCCAGCCGGCTGAGCTACTTCCTGTGGGCCAGCATGCCCGACGAAGAGTTGCTGGCGCACGCGGCGGCCGGCGACCTGCAAAGGCCCGAAGTCCTGCTGGCGGAAACGCGCCGCATGCTGAAAGACGAGCGCATCCGCGGCCTGGCTACGGAATTCGGCGGCAATTGGCTGGATTTCCGGCGCTTCGAATCACACAACGGGGTCGATCGGGAGCGCTTCCCGAGCTTCAACAACGATCTTCGCGAAGCCATGTTCCAGGAACCCATCCGCTTCCTGGAGGACGTCATCCGTAACGGACGCGCGGCGCTCGATCTCATTTACGGCAACTATACGTTCGTGAATCCCTCGCTCGCCATGCATTACGGCATGCCCGCGGTGGAGGGCGGCGAGGACCACTGGGTGCGCGTCGACAACGCGGGCGAGTACGGCCGCGGCGGCCTGCTGGGCATGGCTGTGTTCCTCACCCAGAATTCGCCCGGTTTGCGGACAAGCCCGGTGAAGCGAGGACATTGGGTGGTAGGACGCGTCATTGGCGAGACGATTCCGCCGCCTCCGCCGGTGGTTCCGGAACTGCCCGTGGACGAATCGAAGTCCGACCTGCCCGTCCGCGATATGCTGGCCGCTCATCGCGCCAACCCGGTCTGCGCCTCGTGCCATGCGAAGTTCGATAGCTTCGGTTTGGCATTGGAAGGCTATGGGCCCGTGGGCGAAGCGCGAACGAAGGACCTGGCCGGGCGCCAGGTCGATACCAAGGCGGCATTCCCCGGCGGCAGCGAAGGTTCGGGTATCGAGGGCATAAAGGCCTATATCCGCGAACATCGCGAGAGCCAATATCTGGACAATCTCAGCCGCAAGCTGCTGGCCTATGCCCTGAACCGGTCTCTGGAGCTTTCCGACGAACCCGTTATCGAGGGTATGCAGACGAAGCTCGCCTCCAGCGGATACCGGTTCGACGCCCTGGTGGAGAGCGTCGTTACCAGTCCGCAATTCATCAACAAACGCCGGCCCGACCCGCGCGAAAAGGCCATCGCGGCCAAGGAAAGGTGATTTAGATGCCTCGATTCACGCCCCATTCCCACCGCCGCATTACGCGCCGCGCCGTGCTGCGCGGCGCTGGAGTCAGCATGGCTTTGCCGTGGCTGCCATCGCTTGCCTTCGCCGACAGCGCTACGCCGCCCGCCTTTCCGAAGCGATTCGCCGTCCTTTTCATGGGCAACGGCATCAATGAGGACCACTGGAGCGCGGAAGGCTCGGGCGACGCGATGAAGCTCGGCAAGACGCTATCGGTGATGGAGCCGCTCAAGCGCAAGATCATCGTGATCGACGGCCTTTTCAACAAGGCCTCGGTCGGCCTGGGCATTCATCCCGCTCAGACCGGCAGCTTGCTCTCCGGCGTGAGCATTCAGAAGGGCGCGATTATTCATTCGGGCGTCTCGATCGACCAGATTATCGCCAGCGCCGTGGGAGAGGACACCGCGCAATCGAGCATCGTCCTCGCCTGCGAGCAGCCCATGACAGGCTATCACGAGACCAACTATTCCCTGGCGTATAGCTCGCACATCTCGTGGCAGAGCCCCGATTCGCCCCTGCCGGTGGAAGTCTACCCTTCGCTGGCGTTCGACAGCCTGTTCGAAAACCGCGGCAGCCTGCGAAACATCAGCATTCTCGACCGCGTGAAGGACCGCGCCGAAAGCCTCAGCCGCCAGATGGGCGCCGCCGACAGGCCCAAGCTCGATGAATACCTTACGAGCGTGCGCGAGGTGGAGAAGCGCGTCGAGAGCATGCGCAAGATCAAGGAAAAGGCCGACGACCAGGCGAAGACGGCCAATCGTCCGGCTTTCACGATGCCCCGTCCGGCCGACGGCTTGCCGGAGGATCTGCGCGAGCATGCCCGCCTGATGTGCGACCTCATCGCGATCGCCTTTCAAACGGACCGCACGCGAGTGGCCTCGCTACTGCTTGCGCGCGACCTTTCCGCGCTTTATTATCCGTTCCTCAACGTCAGGGAAGGCCACCATGCCGCCTCGCACAACAACAATTCCGATGGCTACGAGCGAATCGCCAGCTTCCACCTGAGCCAGCTTGCCTACCTTGCCGGGAAGCTGGACAACATGCCCGAAGGCGACGGCAGCGTGCTCGACAACTCCTGCCTGATGTGGCTCTCGAATATGTATATCGGGCGCCAGCACGATAACCGCCGGCTTCCCGTGGTGCTGGCAGGTGGCTTGGGCGGCACGCTGAAGACCGGGCGTGCGCTGAATTACCTGGGCGCCGGCGACGAGAATCGCAGGATGTGCAGCCTGTACCTTTCGCTAATGGACCGCATGGGCATCAAGTTCGACCATTTCGGCGACGCCAGCACACGGCTTTCGGACCTATAGTCGCATCATTTGGTAAATGCCCGCAGGTACTGCACCGGCGGGTCCACGTGTTGGTCCAATTCGCGCGCGGCGTGCAGCGGAAAATACGGATCGCGCAGGAACTGACGCGCCAGCAGAATCAGGTCGGCCTGGCCACTGCGCACGATTTCGGCGGCTTGTCCGGCTGAGGTAATGAGCCCGACCGCCGCGGTTAAAATCCCGGCCTCACGGCGGATGCGCTCGGCGAAGGGGACCTGGTAGCCCGGCCCGAGCGCGATTTGCTGCGCCGGCGATGCGCCCCCCGAGGAACAATCGATGAGGTCCACACCCAAATCCCGCACGTGCCGCGCCAGCTCGACGGACTGATCCAGGTCCCAGCCGCCTTCCACCCAGTCGGTTGAGGAGATACGCAAGAACAGCGGCAGGTTCTCCGGCCAAACGGAGCGCACCGCGCGGACCACTTCCAAGGCGAAGCGGATCCGATGTTCAAAAGCGCCCCCATAATCGTCGGTGCGGAGATTGCTGAGGGGGGAAAGGAACTCATGGATGAGATACCCGTGCGCGCCGTGAATTTCGGCTATCTGGAAACCGGCTTCGGCCGCGCGGCCGGCGGCGGACCGAAACGCATCGATGATCGAGCCGATCTCGGCGACGGACAACTCGCGCGGCGCGGGGTCGCCAAGGTGGAATGGAACGGCGCTGGGCGCGACGGGCTGCCATCCTCCGGCTTCCTGCGCAATCACGCCGCCGCCTTGCCATGGCGGGGCCGTGCTGCCCTTGCGGCCGGCGTGCGCAAGCTGAACGCCGGCGGCGGCGCCATGCGCGGACAAAAAGCGAGTGATGCGCGAGAGCGGCTCGATGTGCTCGTTCCGCCAGATGCCGGTATCGCCGGGCGATATGCGACCACGCCGTTCCACCGCGGTCGCTTCCATGAGAACCAGGCCAGCGCCGCCCACGGCGCGGCTGCCAAGGTGCACGAGGTGCCAGTCGTTGGCGAACCCCTCCTCGGCGGAGTATTGGCACATGGGTGAAACGCCGATGCGGTTGCGCAGAGTGATGTCGCGGATTTTGAGCGGCGCGAACAGGGATGCCGCGGCGCCTTCGATGGTCGGGATGACGCTCATGGTCTTAGTATCGCGCGGGGCCGCGACTGCTTCGCCAATTCGGCCCGGAATGCCCGCTCCCGTTCCGCCACGTAACTTCGGTAGCCCTCCGGGTCGATGAATGGATTCGGTTTGCCCGGCTTTAGGCCGGCAACCTTGGCCTCCATCCCGTAATAGCTCCCGTGCGCGCCGAGGAATACGTCGCAGGGCAGCGACTTCAAAACGCGGAACGTCCGTTCGTAGTCCTGGGCAATCTGCGGATAGAGCCGGTTCCCGACAAGCTTGTACCCTGGGTTCACGTTCGGGCTGCCGACGATGACCACGTTGTAGGTCCTGCCCGCCTCTGCAACTTTGGTGGTCCATGTGGTGCAGCCCTTCGTGTGGCCGGGGGTGAGGTGGGCTACCAGCACGGCGTCGCCGAGCTTGACCTCGTCGCCGTCGTGGAGCACCCGGTCGACTTTCGCCGGCGGGTAGAGCATATCCGGGGAATTGCCGTACTGGAAATTGCCCTTGCCGCCGGCTTCGATCTCCGGCGCATCGGCGTCCATCACCATGTACTTTGCGCCGGTGAGCTTCTTGACGGAGGCGCTCCCGGCGCAATGGTCCAAATGCGCGTGGCTGATCAACAACACACGGATATCGGCAAAGCGATACCCCAGTTTTTCGACGCTGGCCCGGATGAGCGGGACGGAGGCCGCCAAGCTGCTGTTAATGAGGATGTGCCCTTCTCGGGTGGTGATCAGGTACGAGGCCAGGCCCTTGCTTCCCACGTAATAGATGTTGCCGATGACACGATGAGGTGGGAACGGTTCAGTCCAATCGGAGGCGGCTAGTGAACCGGCAAGGGCCAGCAGCCATGCGAAACGCCAAAAGGCCATGACCCAAGATACTGCACAACAACGAGTCCCGAGGCGCATCGAAGATTCCTGAGACTCTCAGATGCTGAATTCCTGGCCGACGCGTTGTACCGTCACCCGGTCGGGATGGTTGCCGGCGGCGTCCATGACGCGCTCGATCGGCTCCAGAAGCGGCTCGCTGCTCAGGGGGAATGTCTGATGGTGCACCGGCAGGAACAACTCGGCGCCCGCTTCGTCAGCCATACGCCAGGCCTGCTCCGGCGTGCAGTGATAGTGAATCCACGGGTTGTATGCGCCCACCGGCATGATCGCCAGGTCGTAGGGCCGCGAAGTCCGCACGGCGCGGAACAGCGTGGTATCGGCTGTGTCTCCGCCGAACAGCACGCGGTAGCGGCCCGCCTCGATGACGTAGCCGTTGTACCCGCGATAGGTATCCGAACGCATCCGCGCGCCCCAGTGATTCACGCGGAATGCGCGGATTTCGAAGGGTCCCACGCGGGCGCGCTCGTCCCAACGCAATTCCCGCACGCTGCCATAACGATTCGCGCGAAGCAGGTCGCTGGTCCGTGCGGCCGTGATCACGGCGGTCCCGCGCGCCTCCAATCGGCGAAGACTGCGGATGTCGAAGTGGTCGAAGTGCGCGTGGGAGAGAAGCACGAGGTCGATCTTCGGCAGCTCCGAAATCGCGAGCGCAGCGGCCACGAAGCGTTTCGGGCCAAGAGTCGCCAAGCCGAGGTTGACGCCTACACGCGGGCTGAAAACGGGGTCGGTCAGGATGGTCGCGCCATCGATCTTCAGCAGCGTCGTGGCATGCCCCAGCCAAGCCGCGTGCAGGCCGCTATCGCCCCAGGCCCTGGGGTTCGGGCGGAAAGGCGCCGGAGCCACCTCTCGCTTCCTGTCTTGAGAATACCGTTCCCAGAAAATGGGGGCGGTGCGAAGAGCCCAGCTCCCCATGCCGGCCCATCCCGCAATCCCGGCGCTGCCAGGCATGGTCTTTCGGTGCATCTATTCTTATGACGCGGCCTCAGGGGCGAGCGTTGCGCGAGAAGGCAGTACGGTGAGCGCTCAGATCCTTTAAAATGACTGCGGGAAGGATTTGGCCTTTTCGCGGGCGCTAAACGGATGAGCAGACCGACAACATTGCTCGAAGGGTTATGCGGTCACGCACTGTCGCTCGGCGCTCAGTCGATTGAGGTGGAGTACAAAGACGGCCGGGAGTGGGTTTTCGCCAATAAAGGGGGCATGGGCATCGGGATCGCGAACTACACAAGCTCCAGCGCCGATGCGAAGGAATTGCGCGGAAATCTCTACGCCGCCGCCAAGAAGCCCGTTCGCAGCGTTATCGGCGGACAGGTTTACATTCTCAAAGTCCGCGTCTTCGAGAGTTTTGGCGAGGACGCCTTCGAGGTCAGCATCGATCCGGCGCCGAAGCTTGATCCGTCAATTGCACCGTCATTCACCGCAAAACAGGGTCAATATCTGGCCTTCATCTACAACTACGCCAAGATCCACCGCCAGGCTCCCGCGGAGTCGGACCTGGAGCGCTACTTCCAGGTTTCCCCGCCCGCAATTCACGATATGATCAAGACCCTGGAGCGTAACGGCCTCATCGAAAGAACCCCTGGGCAGGCCCGATCGATTCGCCTCCTTGTACAACCGGAGAAGCTGCCGCGATTGGAATAGGCTTCGCCAGCAACTGCAAGCTGGCGGTATGGGGATTTCGCGACAGGAATCGTAAACACTGCGCCGCCAGGGTAGATCTATCTGGCTTGTAAGGATGCTTGGCAGCCGCCGAAGGTGAGGTTGCAATAGAATTGAAGAGAATTCCAGGAATCGGGAGAGACCCTGTGTTTACGCCGGAAGAACGTGCTCGCCTGCGCTTCGACCTCATTGAATACGCCGCCCGTGACAGTCGCATCAGTGGCGCTGCGATCACGGGTTCGGGCGCGACCGAGCAGGAGGACCAGTGGTCGGACATTGATCTCGCTTTTGGCGTTGTCGACGCCGCCGAACTGCTCAGTGTCATCTCCGATTGGACGGCGCGCATGTACGATCGGTATTTGGCCTTGCATCATCTTGACGTGAAGTCCGGCGCCTGGATTTACAGGGTATTTCTCCTCCCGAGCACTCTCCAGGTCGATCTTGCCTTCGCCCCCGGCGCGGAATTCCGCGCCTTGGCCCCAACGTTCCGCCTCATGTCCGGACGGGCGAATGAGCCCCGGCATGCTCCGCCCCCGCAGCCTTTGGAGATCATCGGGCTTGGTTGGCTGTACGCACTCCATGCCCGAAGCTGCATTGCGAGACAAAAGCTGTGGCAAGCCGAATACATGATCAGTGGTATCCGCGACCAAGTGCTTGCCTTGGCCTGCATTCGCCACGACCTTCCTGCGGTCCACGGTCGCGGCATAGATCAGCTGCCGCGTGGTGTGACAGCACAACTCGAAAGCTCTCTAGTCCGACAACTCAACGTCATCGAACTATTGCGAGCTTTCCGGGTCGCAATGGCCGGCTTGCTCAGCGAAATCCAAAGCGCCGATTCGGAACTTGCAGGACGCTTGCAAGAGGCGCTTACACACCTGACCGAGAGCCCGCGGTGATGGCTCCTGCCTGGTCGCGCAGCGTTTACCGATTCCTGTCGGTAACCGCCCTTGTGTCCAACAACCGAATAGATACCACCACCGAATGCCCAAAACCGCCAGTGCGACTGGAGCATGTATCATCGGTAATGCCTATGCCCGATCTCCAGGAGCAATTCGGCCAGATTGACATCTACCTTTTCGATCAACTCCTCAGAGGCCGCATTGCGCCGGGGATGCGGGTGTTCGACGCGGGCTGCGGTTCCGGCCGCAACCTGGTCTACTTCTTCAGGGAGGGCTTCGAAGTATTCGGCGTAGACGCGGACCCGAATGCAGTCGAGTGCACGCGCGGCCTCGCGGCATCCTACGCGCCGGCTCTTCCCGCGGGCAACTTTCGGGTTGAACCCATCGAAGACACGACCTTTCCGGACGCCTTCGCCGACGTCGTACTCAGTAGCGCCGTGCTCCACTTCGCGCGTTCCGACGATCATTTTGGCGCCATGCTGCGTGGCACGTGGCGGGTGTTGAAACCGGGCGGCCTGCTCTTTTGCCGGCTGGCATCTTCGATTGGAATGGAACATCAAGTCCAGCGTGTGGCGGGACGCCGCTTCCGGCTGCCCGACGGATCGGAGCGCTATCTGGTGGACGAGGCGCTCTTGCAGCGGCTCACGGCAGAGATGGGTGGCCAATTAGCCGACCCGCTGAAGACCACCATCGTGCAAAATCAACGTTGCATGACCACGTGGGTCGTTCGCAAGGACGCCTGACCTTCCGCCCTAATCCCACCAGCTCTCGCCGGCCGCCAGATGCGCCTTGGCCACTTCCGGATTCAACTCCGCGCCCAACCCGGGTCTGTCCGCCACCTGCACGAAGCCGTCCTTGATATAGGGAACGTCCAGCAGCAGCAACTTGTCCATCCAGTCCCCCGCGCCGGTGATGGTCTCACACGTCAGATAGTCGCGAATCGATGCCGCCCACTGGCACGTGGCCCAGGTGTGAAGCTGGCTGCCGGTGTTGTGGTTGGCGATGGACAGGCCGAAGACGTCGGCCATATCTGCGATTCGCCTGGTTTCGAGGAAGCCGCCGGAATTGCGCAAATCCGGGTTCAGAATATCGCATCCATGATGAATGATGAAATCGCGGAAGCCCTGGCGGCGCGCCAGGTTCTCGCCCGTGCAAATGGGGACGCGCGCGCTCTGGCACAGCTTCGACCACTCCTCGGAGTACTCCACTTGCAGTGGGTCCTCGAACCAGAGTGGCTTGATCGGCTCCACCGCCTCGGCGATCTGGAGGGCGGTTCGGAAATCGTACTCCCAGTGGCAATGGACCATGATGTCGTGGTCCCAGCCCAGCGCCTCGCGGCAGTTCTCGAAGCCCTGCCGCACCTGGATTAGCTCCTTGGTGGTGAGCACGCGATTGGCGGCGTCGCGCGCCAGGTCGGCGTTGGGATTGGTGTGCGGGAATCCGAATTTATGCGCGGTGAAACCGGCGGGATCGGCCTTGACTTTCTGCGCCCAATCGCGGCAGGAGGCCTTGTCCAGCATGTTGCGCGGCGTGGCGTGGTCGTAGACCCGCACTTTCTGCCGGAACCGGCCGCCCAACAGAGTCGCGGTGGGGACGCCGAGCGCCTTTCCGGCGAGGTCCCACAATGCCATCTCGATGCCGCTGGCGGCGCGCATCAGGTTGTGGGCCGAGCCATCGGTGCGGGTGCCGCTGAGGTCCTTCAACTGCTGGTCGAGCAGGGTGTAGATAGCGTCGATTTCCAGCGGGTCCTTGCCCACCAACCCGGGCTTCATCGACAAGATTTGTTCTTTGACGCCGATCCCCGGCGTTCCGTACGCTTCGGCGATCCCATAGAGGCCGTCATCGGCCACCACCTTCACCAGCACGTAGGTGCGCGAAGGTCCCTGGAGCGTCATGGTTCGAACATCGCGGATTTTGAAGCGCTTCCGCTCGGCCGCGGCAAGCCGATGGTAGCGGCTCAGGAACGGAGCGGCGGCAGCGGCGCCCAGAAACGACCGCCGGGAAATACTGCGCGAGGTCATCGAATGTCCCTTTGACCGATCTGCCTGGCCGGATCCACCAGCAGCCAGGCTGCCGCGCCCAGGGTACACAGGGCCGAGGCGGTCAGGAACGAGGCAGTCCAGCCGAAATGGTCCGCGATCCAGGGAGTCAGGGAAGCGGTCAGGGCGCCGCCGAGCTGCGCCCCCATGTTCATCAAGCCGGAGGCGGAACCGGCCGAGGGACCGGCAATGTCGGCCGTGACCGCCCAGTAGGCGCTCTGCGCGATATACAACGCGCCGGCGCCGCAGGCTAGTACGAGGCTCGCCAGCCGGGCGCTATCCACACGGGCGCCCAGCGCAATGAACACCGCCGAGAGCGCCATGCCGGCCGCGGCCACCCCGCACCTTCCCACGCGCTTGCCGTAGCGTTTGCATAAAATGTCGGCGATCCAGCCGCCCATGGTGGAACAACCCGCCATGGCGAGGAAGGGCACCATGGAGAAATAGGAACTGGACTTGAGGTCCAGACCGCGGACCCTGCTCAGGTAGGTGAAGAACCAGCTAAAGAATACCCAGGATACATACCCAAAGGTGAAGTAACTGAGGGTCATGAAAATCATGCTGCGATTGCCCAGAATCGCCCGCCAGGGCACTGTCTTGTGGGCTTCGAATTCCCGGTCCGGAACCGGCAGTCCGGCTTGAATGGTTTCCAGTTCGTTCTTGCTGGTCCACGGATGCGTCAGCGGCGTGTCCCGGACCAGCCAATACCACAACAGCGCGGCCACAATTCCGACGGGCACTCTGAGGTAGAACGACCATCGCCAGCCCCAGGTAATGAGGATGAAGGTGACCAGGGGCGGAGCGATGGCCGACCCGGCGCCGGCGGCGGAGAAGATCACGCCGTTGGCGACGCCGCGTTCCGGCGAGGGAATCCACGCGGCTACCAGGCGGTTGGAGGCCGGGAACATGACCGCTTCGCCAATGCCGAGCGAGAAGCGCACCGCGATGAACAGCACGACCGACAGAGCGATGCCCACCGGGACGACGGCCGTCAGGAACGTAAACAAGCTCCACCAGAGGATGCCGAGGGCGATGACCACCCGCGGTCCGAAGCGGTCGGCGGTGCGGCCCCCGGGCACCTGGAAAAGGGCATACCCGAGAAGGAAGGCGCTGAAAACCCATCCCAATTGCTGGTTCGAGAGCCCGTATTCCTTCTGGATGGACCCGGCGGCAACGGAGATGTTGACGCGGTCCATGAAGGCCAGAGCGCCCATCAGAAACGTCAGGACAATCAGGGCCCAGCGTAGCCGGCCTTCAAGGAGCTTTCTCATTCGAACCTCGCCTGGAGTTAGAGATCCACTAACTGCCCATTGCAGGGAAGCCACAAGTGTAACGCAAGCGCGCCGGGCTTCGTGCTGCGTGCGGCGGCAATCCGGTTAGAATGGCGGAAAGGGCTCCAAATTGAATAGACGGGATTTTTTCGCGCGGGCCGGCTTCGGCGGTTATTCCCTGATCGTGCTGGCGGACGCCGCCGCCGGACAGAACGCCACCCCGGAGCAGCGTGCGCCCGGGCGTCCCGATTTCGCTCGAGTTGCGCCGCCGGGGGCTGGCTTCGCCCCCGGCGAACCGCACATGCGGCTGGTGGATCTGGAGACCGACGTGCTTATCGCCGGTGGCGGCCTCGCGGGCGTCTGCGCGGCGATTGCGGCGGCGCGCCATGGTGCCCGGGTCGTTCTGCTGCAGGACCGCTCCCGGCTCGGCGGCAATTCGTCGAGCGAAGTGAAGATGCACGTTGTCGGCGCCAACCAGCACACCGGGCGGCCGGGCTGGCGCGAAGGCGGGCTGATCGAAGAGTTGCGCCTTGCCGACGCGGTCAACAATCCCCAGCGCTGTTGGGAGCTGTGGGACCTGTTGTTATACGACAAGGTGGTCAGTGAGCCGAACATCACACTATTGTTGGAGACCACGCTCACCGCGGCAGCCGTTCGCGGCGCGAGCATCTCCGAAGTCACCGCCCGCTGCGACAAGAGCGAGCACATCTACCGCATTCGCGCACGGATTTTCTGCGACTGCACGGGCGATTGCCGCCTGGGCCTGGAGGCCGGAGCCGAGGTGCGCATCGGCCGGGAAGGGCGCGCCGAGTTCGGCGAATCGCTCGCGCCTGAAAAAGCCGATGACCTGACGCTGGGATCGAGCATCCTGTTCACTTCCCGCCTGTACCACAACCCCATGCCGTTCACCGCCCCCAAATGGGCGCGCAAGATCGGCAAGGAGCAACTGCTCCTCCGCTCCGTCAATTCCTGGGAGTACGGCTACTGGTGGATCGAATGGGGCGGAGACCGGGACATTATCGCGGACAACGAACGCATCCGCTTCGAGCTGCTCTCCATCGTGCTTGGCGTGTGGGACCACATCAAGAACAGCGGCGAGTACCCCGACAGCAGATACTGGGCGATGGACTGGATCGGGATGATGCCCGGCAAGCGCGGCGGCCGCAGGCTGGTAGGCGATCATATTCTGACGCAGCAGGACCTGATGGGCGGAAGCTTCGAGGACGCCGTGGCCATTGGCGGGTGGCCCATGGACGCGCATCCTCCCGAGGGCTTCGATCGGCCCGATCTGCCGCCCAACACCACGCTCAGCCCGCCCGAGGTCTACGACATCCCTCTGCGCTCGCTCTACAGCCGGAACATTACGAATCTCCTGATGGCCGGCCGCAACATCAGCGCCAGCTATGTTGCTTTCACTTCCGCGCGGGTGATGGCCACGTGCGCCGTGGAAGGCCAGGCCATTGGCGTGGCCGCCGCGCAATGCGTGGAAACCGGAATGCCGCCGAGCGCGCTGGCGCGGGACGCGGCGCAGGTGGCGCGGCTCCAGCAGACCCTGCTGCGCGACGACCAGACCATCAAGGGCCGTCCCAACCGCGACCCGCTCGATCTTGCACGCCAGGCCACCGCCACCGCTTCGGGAGAAGCCGGGCCTGCCAGGGCTGCCCTGGCGCTGGACGGATTCACGCGCGACATCCCCGACAAACGCGGCAACCCGGTGGAAGTCCACCATTGGGCTGCGCCGGTGTCCGAAGGCCAGCCGGCCTGGATCGAATTGCGATGGGACAAGCCGCGCTTGCTGCGCGAGGTCCAGATCGCGTTCGATACCGGCTTTCGCCGCCAGTTGACGCTGAGCGCGCAGGAGGCGCAAAACATCAACCTGTTGCGCGCCCCGCAGCCGGAGACCGTCAAGGACTATACGCTGACCTGCCGGGCCGCGGATGGCGGCAACCGCACGCTGGCCGTTGTGAAGAATAACTTTCAGCGCCTCAACCGCCACCATTTCGACCCGGTGGAAGCCCAGTCTATCCGTGTAGAGGTCCAGGCGACAAACGGAGACCCCCAGGCCCGTATTTTCGAGATTCGCTGCTACGCCTGAATGTCGGGACGCTTCTTGCTGAAGCCGGTCGCTTGTTCGAAGGCATGCGCCATTTGCAAAACGCTGAAGTCTGCTTTGTTGCGGCCGACGATCTGGACGCCAACCGGAAGCCCTTCCGGCGTGAAGCCGCCCGGCGCCGAAATCGCGGGATTCCCCGTTGCCGAGATATACCAGCAGGACTTCATCCAGTCGATGTAGCTATCGAATTTCACGCCGTCGATCTCCGTCAGGTACGGCGTATTGACGTCGAATGGCGGCGCCTGCGTGGTGGGCAGGACGAAGTACTCGTACTTTTCGAGGAATGCCTGAAAGTTCCGCCAGAGCTGGCCGTGGGCGGTCTCCGCGCGTGCGACGTCCATGCCGGTCAGGCGCAGCCCTTCCTCGATCTCGCCCTTCAGCGTCTCCTTGAAAGCCTTGGGGTGTTCGCGCAGCAGTGCGCCATACTTATTCGCCGAATTCCACGCGCGCAGCACGCGAAACGCGATTTCGGCGGGCGCGAAGTCCGGCTCCGCCTGCTCCACGATGCATCCCAGGGACTCGAACGTCTTGCAATGCCCATCCACAACGGCGCGCACGCGCGGGTCGAAGGGCACGCCGCCGAGGTCCTTGAACCAGGCCACGCGCGCGTCCTTGAAGCCGCGGTCCAACGGGCGCGCGAAACGTTCGCCCGGTTCGTCGATGGAGAGCGGCGCGCGGGAATCCGGTCCCGCGATGGCGCTGAGCACAAGCGCGAGGTCCTCCACCGAACGTCCCAGGCATCCGAAGGTACTGAGCGTAAACCAGCCGAATGGGGCTTTGGGGTTCGGCACGCGGCCGACGGAAGGGCGGAAGCCAACCACGTTGCAAAATGCGGCCGGATTGCGCAGGGAGCCGCCCATATCGGAGCCATCCGCCACTGGGACGAGTCCGCAGGCTAGAGCGACGGCCGCGCCGCCGGAAGATCCGCCGCAAGTCTTGGTCAAATCGTAGGGGTTGCGAGTGGCGCCGAAAACGGTGTTGAAGGTCTGCGATCCCGCGCCGAATTCCGGCGTGTTGGTTTTGCCGATGGTGATCGCGCCGGCGCCGCGGAGCCGTTCGACAATCAAGTCGTCCTCGCTGGGGATGTAGTCTTTATAGAGCGGCGAACCAAAGGTGGTGCGGATGCCGCGGGTTTCCACCAGGTCTTTGTGCGCGGCCGGCAGACCGTGCAGCGGCCCCAACTTCTCTTTGCGGACCTGCATTTCATCGGCCTTCGCGGCCGCGTCGGCGGCCATTTCCGGCGCCAGGGTCACGATGGCATTGACCTTCGGGTTTACACGCTCGATCTGCTTCAGGTGCGCGGCCAGAGCTTCTCGAGCCGACAGCTTCCCCGTACGGATCAGCCGCGCCATCTCGACCGCGCTCGTGAAGCAGAGGGCCGGAGAGTTCTCACTCATGCGTGCGAGTCTAGCACGCAGTGTCGGCAGCGCCGATCTTCAGAGACGCAAGTATAATGGAAGTTGCCGTTGGAGTTCGAGTGGGACCCGCAAAAGGCTGCGGCGAATCTCGCCAAACACAAAGTGTCGTTCGAAGAGGCGGCGACTGTCTTCGGCGACCCGTTAGGTAAAATTGTGCCGGATCCGCGCCACTCATCCGTAGAAGAACGGCTTGTCCTGTTGGGCATCTCTGGAGAGGGGCGCTTGGTCGCAGTCATGTACGTAGAGCGGGCCGGGGCGGTTCGCATCATAAGCGCGCGGCGGGCTACAGGCCATGAGCGAAGAGACTATGAAGAAATCACACCGTAAAGGCGCGGCTGCCGATCAGGCCGATGCTGACGAGATCCTTCCGGAGTATGACTTCAGTCGCGGCGTGCACAACAAGTTCGCATCCCGGTACTCAACGGGAAGCGCCGTTGTCGTGCTAGAACCCGATGTCGCCGCTGCTTTCCCCAGTTCTGGTGCGGCCAATGACGCGTTGCGCGCCCTGGCGGGAATCATCCAAAAGCATCGGCGCCGCCGGTCAGCATCGCGCCGCAGCCTCTAAACCCCGCGCCATCTACACGGGAACGACAGGGGTGCTTCTCGAAAAACGGACTGTTCAGCCGGGACGCGAACGTTCCGCCCTCGAAACCATACCCCCCTCAGCGGCATGCTAGTATAGGGCCGCAAGTACCCCCGAGGCGGGCGCTGGCCCGCCCCACATGAGAGGAGAGATCGCATGAAGGGTGATCCTGTTTCGCGGCGGCGGATGCTCGCCGGGATGGCCGCCTCCGCCCTGGCCGGTGGCGCGCAGGCCGCGGGCGCCCCGGAGCGTTACCAACTCGGGGTGATGGCTTCCATGTACGGTGCAGTGCCGCTCGATGACGCCATGGCGCGTATCAAGAAGGCCGGCTATCATTACATCTGCCCGGGGAACCGCCACGGTAACGACGTAGTGTTCGCGCCTACGCTGGCCAAACCCGAGCGCGCCCGCATGTTGCGCCGCATCAAAGACCTGGGAGTGCAGCCGTTCCTGAGCCTCGGCGGCTTCGGCGGAAGCGCCGACATGCAGACCGATCAGAACCTGGACGCCTACCTCGAACAGCTCGACTTGTGCGCCGATTACGAGATCCCCGTCATGGTGGGCGGCGGTCCCTGGTATTACGCCACGTTCCCCAACATACCCAAGCGGGACCGCGACTGGCAGCCCATCGTTAGCAGGTTCTGGGCCAACATGGAAAAGGCCGTGCGCCACGCCGAATCCGTGCGCGTCACCATTGCGCTCAAGCCTCACACCGGCATCACCGCCCGCGCCAAGGATTGCATCCAGGTGGCCGGCCGGATTGTCTCGCCCTACTTCAAGATCGCCTGGGACGCGGGCAACGTATCCTACTACGAAGGCGTACACCCGGACCCCGATCTGCCCGACCTCGCGTCCAAGGTCTGCGCGGTCTGCATTAAGGACCACCTGGGTTTGCGCGGCGACGGGAATTTCCCAGTCCCTGGACAGGGGCAGATAGATCACGAGCTCATGTTCCGCACCCTGTTCTCGGCGGGGTTTAATGGACCCATGGCCATCGAGCGTGTGGATGGCCGTGACAGCGGCAAGGTGCCGCCTGAGGTGGCGGACGAGCGGTTGGCCGCGGCGAACCGCTATCTTGTCCCCATCCTGGACAAGGTTACAGCGGCCTAGCCCCACTGCACACCAAAGGAGGATTGGAATGGAGCCAACAAACGTTTCGCGAAGATCGTTCCTCGGAACGCTGGGCGCGGGGGCGGCCGTCGCTGCGTTCAGCCGGCAGGGGTTGGCCGCCAAGGGCCCGAACGACCAGCTTGTCATGGGCTGTATCGGGGTGGGTGGCCAGGGGCTCTACCGCTTGAACGAATTGCTCAAGCAGGCAGATGTTCGAATCGCCGCCATTTGCGATGTCGACCAGCGCCACCTCGACCGCGCGCTCGGCATTGTGGAGAAGGCCAAGGGCTACCGGCCCCAGGGCCTGGGCGATTTCCGGAAGCTTCTCGATATGAAGGAGGTCGACGCCGTAACCGTGGTAACGCCCGACCATTGGCATGCCATTCCCACGGTGACCGCCTTCGAGGCCGGCAAAGATGTGTTTGTCGAAAAACCGCTGAGCTACAGTGTGGCCGAGGGCCGCGCCATGGCTGACGCATCGCTGAATCACGGCCGGGTCACGCAGATGGGCAACCACATCCATAACGATCATCCAAACTACCGGCGGGTCGTGGAGATGGTGCGGTCCGGCAAGCTGGGCAAGATCACGCGGGTGCATGCCTGGAACACATCGCCTACGCGTAATTATCGAACCAATGAGCCGCCCACCTGCCCCCCTGAGCTGAATTACGATTTCTGGCTCGGGCCGGCGCCCAAACGTCCCTACGATCCGCTCCGGTCGCATGGAACTTTCCGCGAGTTCTGGGATTACTCGGGCGGGACCTTCATCGACTTCTGGTGTCACATCACGGATGTCGCTTTTTGGGCCATGGATTTTAAGGCGGCGAAAAATATCTCCTCGGTGGGCGGCCGCTTTTTCCTGACCGACGAAACGGAGTGCTCGGACACCCAGGAAGCCATCCTCGAGTTTTCCGGCGTGCTTTACATCTACAGCTTTCGCCCCACGCCGCTCACCGGCTTCGAGCACATGGGAAGCATCGGATGCCTTTTCGAGGGCACGGAGGCCTCCCTGGTCACGAACTATGAGAAGAACGAGGTCTGGGTCAAGGGGAAGAGGATCGACGACTTTCCGCGGCCCCCACAGACCATTCCCGATTCACCAGGACACATGCGCGAGTTTCTCGATGCCGTGAAGAGCCGCAACATGGAAACCACCTGCAACGTTCGCTACGGGCATCGACTCTCGAAACACGGCTTGCTGGCCAACATTGCCTATCGTACCGGCCACCGCCTGACGTGGGATGACGAGCACGAGCAAATCGTCGGCGATCCGGCCGCCAGCCGCTATTTGACGCGCACATTCCGCAAGCCCTGGAACGTGAAAGTGCAGCCTCGCCCCGCCGCGGCGGCGCAAGGCCCGCCGACCTGCTAATGGGAAATTGGGGGCGTGGGAAATGTTGAAACTTACTATCTGCCTGGCGCTGGCGATTGTCGTCTCGCCGGCGGCCGATCGCAGGCAGGAACTCGCGGATCTCCAGAAGATTATTCCCCCGCCGCCGAGCAGCAGGGTGATGACGGGCCGGATCAGCGCGCAGGATAAGACCTGGGAAGATTGGGTACGGCGAACCGGCGAGCTCCCGCCGGACTTCGACGCCATGCCTTCCGTTCCCGGACTTCCGGAGATCCCCCTGCTGACCGGAGAGGCATGGCAGCGGGAACGGCAGCGCATCCGTGGGCTGTTCGAGCAATGGGTCTACGGGAAGATGCCTCCGCCGCCGGATAACCTGCGGGCCGTGGTGACGGGAACACGCCCGGAAGGCGGCGTCACGGTGCGGGACGTGCGGCTGGAATTCGGGCCCGGCCGGCGCGCCACGTTGCGCGTGCAGCTTATGATCCCGCCTGGCAGGGGACCGTTCCCCGTTTTCCTGACGAATCAGACGCGCAGCCACGCTTGGGTGGCTCCGGCCGTGCGCAGGGGGTACATCGGGGCCATTTACTATGCCACCGACCCGGACTACGGGAACGGCGACGATTCGGACGCGTACATCGAGATCTATCCGGATTACGATTTCTCCTGCCTCGCGCGGTGGGCCTGGGCCGGCATGCGCGCGGTGGATTACCTCGTTACGCTGCCGGAAGTGGACAAGAACCAGATCGCCATTAGCGGCCACTCGCGCAACGCGAAGGCGGCGCTGCTGGCGGCTGGGTTTGACGACCGCATCGCGGCGGCGATTCCTTCCAGCGGGAACACCGGCGAAGGGGACCCCTGGCGCTACACCACCGACATGTTTGTGAATGAGAGCCTGGAACAGATCACCGGAAATTTTCCGTATTGGTTCCATCCGCGGCTGCACTTTTTCTCCGGCCGCGAGGACAAGCTGCCGGTGGACGGGAACCAGTTGCTGGCGCTGGTGGCGCCGCGCGGCCTGTTCCTTTACTCGGCGTTTCCGGAGACCGAGGGCAATCCCTTCGGCTACGAGCAGGCGTACCGGTCGGCGCTGAAGGTGTACCAGCATTTCGGCGCGGCGGACAAGCTGTGGCTGCATCTTCGGGACGGCGAGCACCCCACCACGGCGGGCGATATCGAGCTCTTCCTGGATTTTCTGGACTCCGTGTTCGGGAGGAAGCAGTTCCCGAAACGCGAGACTTGGATTAACGGGTACACATTCGACGAGTGGAAGCGAATCTCGGGTGAATCGATCAACCCCATGCAGTACCCGCCCCATAAGCCCGGCGATTTGATCCAGGGCGATTGGGACGCGAAAAAGGCCGCCATCCGGGAGCATATCCGGTGGGCGCTGGGCGAGGAGCCGCCGTGGGTTCCGTTTCCGGTGGCGGCCGGTCTGAAGCGCGGGGTCGATACCAGCGATGGCTGGCTGTCGATGCTGTACCAGCGGCCGCTCAGATCGAACGGCATGGCGTACGCGCCGCTGGCTTTCGGCGACGATTTGAAGGCCGACCTGTATTACCCCGCGAATGTGGCGGCGGGCCGGCGGCTGCCCGTAGCGCTCTGGCTGCATCCGTTCGACTATCCCACCGGGTACTCGCGAAATAACGGGCCCATGATCGCATCCCTGGTCGGACGGGGGTTCGCGGTGGTGGCGTTCGATCAGATCGGATTTGGAACGCGCGTGCGCGATGCGCGCGAGTTTTACCGGCGCTATCCGAAGTGGAGCCTGATGGGAAAGATGGTGGCTGATACGCGCGCGGCGATCGATGCGGCGGCGGCGCTGAGCATCGTCGATCCGCAGCGGGTCTCGATTGTGGGATATGCGTTGGGCGGCAAGGTCGGGCTGCTGACAGCCGCCTTGGACGACCGCGTGAAGGCGCTGGCGGTGGTGGATGGGTTCGACCCGCTGCGCCTCGATACCCGGGACAAGGGGACGGAGGGCATTTCGCAATACTCGCACCTGCACGGGCTGATCCCCCGGTTTGGGTTCTTTGTGGGACACGAAGACCGGCTGCCGCTCGATTTCGACGAGGTGCTGGCATTGGTGGCGCCCCGTCCCGCGCTGGTGGTGGCGCCAACGCTCGATCGCTACGCGCGCGTGGATGACGTGCGCGCCGAGATCGGGCAGGCCCGCAGGGTTTATGAGCGGCTGGGCAAAGCGGACAACCTGAGGCTCGATACGCCGCTCGATTTCAGCCGGTTCCCGAGGGCCATGCAGGAACAGGTGTTCGATTGGTTGGCGGCGCGGTAGCGTAATATGCCTGTGCGGTCCCGCGCCGAGCTGTCCGCTTTCCTGAATGGCTTGCCGCCTCCTGCGGCCGGATTGGTGCGCCTGTATCGCGGCCAGACGTGCGGCTATACCGATCCCGCTACGTCGCGCCCCAGCCTGCTGCCCGCTCTGGTACGGCCCAAAGACGCGGGCGTGTACGATCCGGCCTGGCTGGTTTCGGTTGATATGTACATCAACTCGCAGCTCGGGTTGCATAACGATCTGCCGCCCGATGTCATCCACGTCTGGGCGCCGGCGCTGCTTCAGCACTACGGGCCGGGCTCCCGGTTCCTGGACGTCACCGCCGATGTCGATGTGGCCCTGTGGTTCGCCTTCCATGAACACCACGAAACCTGGGTCGTTCTGCCGACGCGCGAATCGCCCACGTTCGCCATTGAGCAATGGTTCCTCATGGCGTGGCATACGGAGGTCACCGCGGCTTCCGGTCTGGCGCCGGTGTTCTACATCCTCGACGCTCCGGTTTGGGATGGCAGCGGATTGCCACGGCACGGTCAGGTGGTCGATCTGCGGGCGTTGGCGCCGGGAAAACGTCTGTCGGATACCGCCATGCGGTTGGTCCGGCAGAGCGCGTCGTTGATGTTCGCCGGGGCGCCGGAAGACGGAGGCCCGGATCTGGGGTCCCACGTGGTGGCGGCCGTCGATCTGGCGCCCGATTTCGACGATGCCGCCGTGCGTGGCAGGACGGTGGCCGAGGTGTTCCCGCCGCCTGGCGCCGACCCGTTCTACAGCGCCTTGCTCGGCGTGCCGGCGCTGTACCGTTTCAATCCGGCCCGCATGCAGCACGCCCTGGACGTGCCGTGTTATTGGAACGGCAGCGAGCGCATCTGGGAAGCCAAGGACGTCACCGTCGCGTCGGGCGCCGGCGACCGTTCCGCGCCTTTGCGGCTCGAATTTCCCAAGACGCCAACCAAGATCGCCGGGCTCGAAGAAGCCGGTGAATATGTGGCCGCCAGCACCTCGATGAAGCCGCCCTTTCTGCACCCGCATTTGATCGCTGAATGGGCGCACATCGCCGGCGAACATTTCCAGGACTCGCTGCCGCTGCTGCTGGAAGCGCCGGTGATGACGTTTCTACCCTCCGTCGAGGACCAACTGGGGCGCGGGTCGTGGCTGGAATCGGCGCTTTCCGGACGCATCGCCGAACGGATAGGCGGGCGGTCTACCTCCGACGTTTACCTGGAATGCTCGCCGCTCGATGTCTGGTATCCGGGAAGCAGCGATTCGCGCATCGCAGTTCGGGCGGCGCGCGTCGTGCGGGAGGCCGACAGCTTTGCGACGACCATTTTTCTCACCAGTCCCGAGGGCGTATTCAGCCACGCCGAAGAGTTTCGCTTCGACGCGGAGCGGGGCTGCTTCTCCGCCACCCAAGCGCCGCCTGAGAACGCCGCATCGCTGCAGACGCTGGCGCTGAAGGCGTTGTTCACAGTGCTCACCGTGCTGCGGGATGCAAGCCCCGGCTTCAAGCCGCCCTCGGTTTTCAGCACGATGTCGCGCGCTCCGGGCGGCTGGTTCGAGTTCCTGCCAGGTACGCTGATGGAACCGCAGTTGGCGGTGGCCGAGCCAATCGAGGGCACGCCTTACTTTCTGGTGCGGTCCAGAAGCGGCGGGGTGTATGCGCGCGCATCCGGGCAAGCCGGACTTGCGACCACGCCACGCGATCCCATGATTGAAATTGCCGCGCTCAGCACCTTCGCTACGGAGGTGCGCGAGCCGTCGTACGTGGTCCTGGTGAACCTGGCCCTGGCGGAGAAGCGCGCACGGCGCGGCGATTTCGACGTGACTGCTTCGGCGGCAGCGGCGGCAGCGGATGCGGCGCGCAGGATGCGGCCCTCGCCCATGGCCCAGATGTTCGAGGCGCAGGCCGAGATTGTGCGCGGCCGGGCGCTGTCTCTGTTGAAGCAGTCGGACGACGCTGGCGCCGCGCTCGATGCCGGTGTCGCGATCCTGCGCAAGCTCGAAGCCGCCGGCGATCAACAGAGCCAGGGAGCGGCGGAGGCGCTGCTCTGGACGCACGCGCTCGCGGGTGTGGAAGTGGCCGCGTCGTCTGCCGATGTGAAGAGACCGCCGCGGTAACTCGGGCGCCGAAGGCTCTGCTATCTTTGTTGCATGCTCCGCCTTAGTTCCGCCCTGCTCCTGGCCGCCGGGTTGGCTTCCGCCCAGGACGCCGCACTTCATTGGATGCCGGTGGCGAGCCCGAAAATCGAGGTCGCCGGTCTGCCTTCGTTTCAGGAGAACCACGGTGAGTTCTGGCGTCTGCCCGCGCGCTCCCAGGATACGTTCCCCAAGGAAGTCTGGAACCTTTCGCTCGACCCCGCTGGCGGGCGAATCCGCTTCCGCACCGACTCCCCCACTGTGGCCCTCCGGCTCGAATGGACGCACCCGCCCGGTAGCATGCGGAACATGCACGTCTTTGGGCAGAGCGGCGTGGACCTCTACGTCCACAACGCCTACTGGGGTACCGCCATACCCGACCAGGACGCCGCCCCCGGCAAGGTCTACGAGCACGTTTATTTCAGGGGCCAGCCGCGCGTGATGCGCGACATCACCATCTACCTGGCGCTCTACAGCCCCGTGAAGGTGCTGGAGATCGGCTTGGCCAGTGACTCGGCCATCGATTCCGCCCCGCCCTTTGCCCTGGCTAAGCCGGTGGTCTTCTACGGCACGTCCATCACGCAGGGAGGCTGCGCCAGCCGTCCGGGGATGAGCTATCAGGCCATCCTGGGGCGCACGCTGAACCTCAACCACGTCAACCTGGGCTTCTCTGGCAATGGCAAGGGCGAGGCCGTCCTGGCGCGCGCCGTGGCTGAGATTGACGCGTCCTGCTTCGTACTCGACTTTTCCCAAAACAATAGCGACGTGGATTCGCTGGCCCAAGTGTACGATCCGTTTATCGGCATCTTGCGGGAGCGCCACCCCGACGCTCCAATCGTGTCGATCACCCCCATCTACTCCGCCAGCGAGGTCTCCGGCAGCCAGCACTACGAGCTGATGCGCGCCCTGATCCGCAAGGTGGTGAGCCAACGCATCGCCGCGGGCGACACCCATCTGCAACTGGTGGAGGGTACCGATCTGCTAGGCCCTTCCCGCGCGGACGGTTTGGTGGATGGCACGCATCCCAACGACCTCGGCTTCCAATGGATGGCCGATGGCCTGGCGGAACGGCTGCGAAAAGTGCTGGGACTGTGAACGCTTCGTAGACTAAAATGGAGCATGTTTCCGTACGACGCTACCCTCCTTGCCGCTGTCCAAACCGCTCCGCAATCCATCCCGGACGTTCTCGGAACTCTCCAGGCAATCGGCGCCACTTGCGTCGACGCGGATGGCCTGAAGTGGTTCAACTGGCTGTACCAGCAGGTGACGCAGGCCGTCGAGGCGCGAGTCGCCGCCGGCGGATTCGCAGATCCCGCTTGGCTGGCCCAACTCGATGTGCAATTCGCGCGTCTCTATTTTTCCGCCCTTAAATCCTCGCTCTCCGGTGAGGCAACGTTCGGTTGCTGGCAGGTTCTGTTCGATAGCCGCAACCACGGCGCCATCGCGCGAATCCAGTTCGCGGTCGCCGGCATTAACGCCCATATCAATCACGATCTGCCTGAAGCCATCGTCGCCACCTGTCAGGTCACCGGAACGGCTCCGGATTCCGGTGGAGTGAATTTCACCGACTACACCGCGCTGAATTCCACTCTTGACGGCCTCATCGAATCCGCCAAGCTCACCCTGAATGTCCGCCTCCCAGGCGGGGATCTCCCGCCGGCCTCCCATTTGGAAGATACTCTTGGCGCCTGGAGCGTGAGCGCGGCGCGGGAGTCGGCATGGCAAAACGCCGAACATCTTTGGCAACTGCGCACCGTTCCGCGGCTCACCACGAGCTTCATGGACATGCTCGACGGCTTGACCACGGTGATCGGCAAGGCGCTGTTGGTCCCAGTGCCATGACCGGCGCTTAGCCGAGGCGGCACGACGCCGTCTGATAATCTGGAGCCTTATGAACCGGCTTCTCGCTATCCTTTTTTTCGCTTCCGCCCTTGTCTGCCCGGCGGCCGGCGCCTCACCGCCGTGGCCTGTTCTCGATTCCTTCTCGGATCTCCGCACGGTTTTCGCGCAACCGCCCGCCGGATATTCCACGGCGCCCTTTCTTGTGTGGAACGGCACGGTGACCGAAAAAGACATCGACGCCTTTCTGACCGACTACAAGGCTCACGGCATCACCTCGGTAATCGTCCACCCGCGCGTCGGCCTCGTCACTTCCTACTTGTCGGAGCGCTGGTACCAGCTCATCCGCCACACCGTGGACAAGGCGAAAAGCCTCGGCATGTTGGTCTGGCTCTATGACGAGAACGGATACCCCAGCGGCTCGGCCGGCGGCAAAGTCAACGCCACAATGCCCGAATCCTGGAACCAGGGCTCCGGCCTCGTGCTCAAGAAGCTGACCGCGCCGCAATCGCCGGACCTCGCCGGCTGCAAGGTTCTGCTGCGCAAATCCGGCGACCGCTTTGAAGAAGCGGCGTCGGCATCGGCCCCTGGCGAGTACTATTGTTTCCAGCTTTCTTTCTACGACCAGACCCCCGGCTTGGCCTACGTCGACCTCATCAAGCCCGGCGTTACCGAAAAGTTCATCGGGCTTACCATGCCCGGCTACGAGAAGGCGATCGGCCCCGAGTTCGGCAAGACCGTCCCGGGGATCTTCACCGACGAGCCCCACATCAGGCCGCCCGTTGAAACCGACGGAATCCGCTGGACCCCCGATCTCTTTGAGCAATTTCAGAAGCGCTTCGGCTACGGTCTTGAGGCCAAGCTCCCGTCGCTGTTTGAGGAAACCGGCGACTGGCGCAAGGTCCGCCACGATTATTACGCGCTGCTGCTCGATCTCCTCATCGACCGCTGGTGCAAGCCCTGGTATAACTACACGCAATCCCACCAGCTCTTAGGGACCGGGCACGTCTGGGAACACAGTTGGCCCAGCCCCCAAGCCAGCCCCGACCACATGGCCATGTACGCCTGGCGCCAGGTTCCCGGCATTGACGCGCTCGGCAACCAGTTCAATGAGGTGGTCCACTCGGGGTTTGGCAATGTCCGCGTTGTCAAGGAACTGGCCAGCGTCGCTAACCAAATGGGCGACCGCCGCAAGTTGTGCGAAGCCTACGGCACCGCCGGCTGGGAGGTGCGTTTCGACGAACTGAAGCGCCTGGGGGATTGGTTGTACGTGCTGGGCGTGAATCTGATGAACCAGCACCTGTCCTGGATGTACTCCATGGGCGACCGCAAAGCCGACTTGCCACCGACGTTCTCCTATCAGAACCCCTGGTGGAAGCATTACACCGTGCTGGCTGAGTATTATGCCCGTCTCTCGGCCGCACTCTCCACCGGCGAGGAGATCAACCGCATCCTGGTGCTGGAGCCAACTACCTCCGCGTGGCTTTACGCGTCTCCCGACGCCCCGGATTACAACACGTCTTCAGCTCCTTTTGCGCCCATGGCGCCGACGGCCACCGCAGCCACCAGGACCATGGCGGCCATCGGCGATACTTTTCAGGCCTTCGTCACCCGCCTCCAATACCTTCAGGTCGAATATGACCTTGCCAGCGAGCACATCGTCCGCGACAGCGGCAAGACCTCCGGCGCGCACTTCATCGTCGGCCGGCGCAGCTATGATGTGGTCGTCGTCCCGCCCGGGATGGAGAACCTGGAATCTTCCACGCTCCGCCTGTTGGAGGCCTACAAGAAGCAGGGTGGCAAGGTGATCGCCTTCAGCTCGCCGGCCTACGTTGACGGCGCGCCATCGGCCCGGGAATGGAAGCTCGCGTCCTCGCTGGACGATCGGGAGGTCCAGTCCGTACTCGTTCCGTCCGATATCTCCTCCGTGGACGGCCCCATGTTCCACCAGCGCCGGAAGCTGGCGGACGGCGAGCTGCTGTTCTTCACCAACGACAGTCTGGAGCGCCCCTCTTCCGCCGAGCTGCGGCTGAAAAGTCCCTCTGTCGTTCGTCTGGACCTGGTCACCGGGCGTCTTGACCAGTACGCCGCGCGCCGCGTCGAATTGCCGCCCGCCGGCAGTTTGCTGCTCTATGCCGGGGCCGCCAAGGTCGGCGCGCCGGCGCCCCCGCCGCTGGGCAAGGGCGAATCTGTCGCATCGTCGGGCGCGCTCCAGATCCGCCGGATCGAGCCTAATGTCCTTACCCTTGACTACTGCGACCTCAAGATCGGCGGAGAGACCGAAAGCGGCCTCTATTACTACCAGGCCAGTCAGCGCGCATTCCAGCGTTACGGCCTTCCCATGGGAGCTTCCTACTTCGGCACGCCCGGCAACCCCGGGGACGTGGTCCGCAACTTCCCGGCGGATTCCGGCTTCGATCTCACCTATCGTTTCACGGTGGAAGGATCTCCGGACCGCGCCGCACTTCGCGCGGTGGTGGAGCGTCCGGAACTGTGGAAGGTGGCGATCAATGGCGAGCCCATCACGGCGCGTCCCGGCGAGTGGGCGTTCGACCGCGCATTCGGCGTCTATGACATCGGCGCCGCTGTGAAAAATGGTGAAAACATTCTTACCCTCGCGGCGCACCCCATGTCCGTGCAGTACGAAGTCCAGCCCGTATACATCATGGGCGATTTCGCCGTTACCCCGCAGTCCAAAGGGTTCAAGGTGGGTCCGGGCGCTACGCTCGCGCTCGGTTCCTGGAAGACCCAGGGGCTGCCCTTCTACGCCGATGAGGTCGCCTACGCGCGCAATTTCAAGTTCGACGCCAAGCCTGCGCGCTGCCTGGTTCGCTTGGGCCGCTGGAAGGGCACGGTCGCCGAGGTCCGCGTCAACGGCAAGTCCGCCGGCATCATCGGATGGCAGCCTTATGAGTGCGATGTCACGAGCCTCGTGAAGGCCGGCGTCAATCTAGTCGAGGTGGTCGTCACCGGCTCGGCCAAGAACCGCGAGGGGCCGCTCCACAGCTATGCGAAGACCGGCCGTGTAAGCTCGGACGATTTCCACACCGCTCCGGCGGCTATCCCACCCGGCGATTCGTACCTGACGCTGGACTACGGGCTAATGGAGGACTTCCAGGTCATCCGTTCTGCCGGCCGGTGAGCTTTACTCCCACAGGTCGGTGCTCATGTACTTCAGCCCCGAGTCGTTGACGATCGTGGCAACCGTGCGGCCGGGCAGCAGCTTTAACGCCGCCGCCACGTTTGCGCCGGAGGAATAGCCCGCGAAGATGCCCTCCGTTCGCGCCAGGGAGCGCGCCGCCGCCATCGCCTCCGTGTCGCTGATGCGGATGCGCCCGTCGATGTGCTCCGGCCGCAACATCGGCAGATCCGGCCGTGAGTAGCCGCCGCCTTGAATCCGATGATTGACGGCGGTCGGTTCCACCAGGAAGCACTGTATGGCCGGGTTGTATTCCTTAAATGCTTGCGCGCATCCCGCGAACGTGCCGCCCGTTCCGGCGAAATCGCAAAAGGCGTCGATTTGGCCGCCCGCCTGCTCCAGCATCTCCGGGCCGGTATGAAGGTAGTGAGCGCGGAAGTTTCCGGGATGGTGGAACTGGTCGGCGCGGAAGGCGTTCCGTTGGCAGGCGATCTTGCGGGCCGCTCCTTCCACCAAGTCCAAATCGCCGCCCGAAACTTGCCCGGCCAGCGATCCGGGAAGCTGGTCGACCAGAACCACCTCGGCGCCCAGAGCCCGCATCATGCGCGCCCGCTCCGGCGAATTGCCCTTGGACATCACGGCCACGAATGGATAGCCTCTCACCGCGCACACAATCGCCAGCCCCGTGCCGGTGTTGCCGCTGGTCAGTTCCACCACGGTTTGACCTGGGCGCAAGCTGCCATCGGCTTCCGCGTCTTCGACGATCTGGCGCGCGATGCGGTCTTTCTTTGAGAGGCCGGGATTCAGGTATTCCAGTTTCGCCAGCAGGCGTCCGCCCAGGCCGCGCGTCAGCCGGGATAGCTCGATAAGGGGCGTCTTACCGATGGTTTCCACCGCTGAAGGCATCACTGGCATGAACTATCTATACAACACGCCGGACTTCCCGCGGGCGCCGGCGGCGCTTGGAGTTTGTTATCTGTGTAACTTAAACCCGCTCCCATGCATCTTCCTATCCGAAGTGTTCACCGACGACAAACTCACCAGAAGAAGACTGCTCTCCGCTTTTTCCCTGTTCCCTGCCGTTCGCCTGCTCTCCGGCCAACAGAGCCCTCTCGCCGAGCAAACGCCGCAATACTCGGCGGACGTCAGGCTGGTCAACCTGTTCGCCACCGTACGGGACAAGGCGGGGAAGATTGTGAAGGACCTGACCAAAGACAACTTTCAGTTGGACGAAGAGGACCACCCCCAGACCATCAAGTTTTTCGAACGGGAGAGTAGCCTTGCGCTCCGCCTGGGCATGATGATAGACACCAGCCTCAGCCAGGCCCGTGTTTTGGGCGACGAGCGCACCGCCGCCCTCAAATTCTTCGACCATATTCTGCGGCCGGATACCGACCAGGCCTTTGTGATCCATTTCGATTTCGAAACAGAGCTGCTGCAGGATTTCACCGGAAAGCGCCAGGATCTGGAAAATGCCCTGGACTTGCTGCGGGTGGGTCAGCCGCCCCAGCAACAGCAACAACAGCAGGGTCAGCCGACGCTGGGACAGGGTAGCGGCTATCCCCAAGGCGGCGGGTATCCTCAGGGCGGCGGCTATCCACAACGCCGCGGTTATCCGCAAGGTGGAGGCGGCATGCAAGGTGGCGGCACCAAAATGTACGACGCCATCCTGCTCGGTTCCGAAGACCTGATGAGCAAGCAGAAGGGCCGCAAGGCGCTAATCCTTCTCACCGACGGCGTGGATACCGGGAGCAGGGTCACGCTATACCAAGGCATTAAGTCGGCGCAACAGGCCGATACGCTGGTCTACTCCATACTCTTTTCCGATCCCTCCGCCTATGGCAACCAGGGCGGCTATGGCATGCCGCGTATGGGGCGCCGGGGCATGGGGATACCGATGCCGATGCCGCGAGGCGGCGGCCAAGAGCTGCCGGACGGCAAGAAAGTACTGCAACAGATCGCCCTGGAGACCGGAGGCCGCTTCTACGAGGTGAATTACTTTCACAAGATCGATGCCATTTTTGCGGACATCGAAGAGGACCTTCGCAACCAATACAACATCGGCTACACCCCGGATCAGCCCTCCGAACCGGGCACGTACCGCCATATTCATCTCACCGCCAAGACCGACAAGAAGAAGGACCTGGTTGTGCAGGCCCGCGCCGGATACTACGCTCGATAGCGCGCCGCGTCAGACTTTATCGGGCACCACGTACGGCTTGCGGTACTCGCGTTTGAACATGCGATTGGCTTCCGCGTCGCCCGTGCAGGCATAGTTGGCGGCGTCGAAATGCAACGTGCGGCCCAGGCGATAGGAAATATTCGCCAGGTGGACCAGGGCCGTGGAGATGGCGCCTTCCTGGATGGGCGCGTGCAGATCCGACACCTTCCGGCTGCGCACGGCATCGATGAAGTTGGCCCAGTGATTGCCTATTCCCTCGGTGGGTGTGGGGCCAGGCCCCGGCGTTTGCTGGCGGCCGATCCAGGAAGAGTACTGGCGGGTGTCTTCCTCCCCCACCGAGATGTAGCCCTTGGAGCCATAAAACACAGTCCCGACGGTGTTGCCGGGCCGCGTCCCGCCGATGCCGGCTTCGTGGTTCGTAATCCAGTGGCGGACTTCAAACTCCATCATCTTCTTGGAAGGACCATCGCCGAATTCGAACGCCACGTTCAGCGTGTTGGGCGTCTCCTGATCGTCGTCGAACATGAAATGGCCGCCGATGGCGCTGATCTTGGTTGGGTATTTCACTCCCAGTCCCCAGCGAGCCATATCCACCTGGTGGATTCCCTGGTTGCCCAGGTCGCCGTTGCCGTAATCCCAAAACCAGTGCCAGTTGTAATGGAAACGGTTTTGAGTGAATGGGTGCATCGGCGCCGGCCCGGTCCACAGATCGTAGTTCACTCCGGCGGGCACCGGTTCTACCGGCTTCTTGCCGATGGTGTCGCGCCAGTTCAAGCACAGGCCGCGAGCCATGTAGACGTCGCCGACCAGGCCGTCCCTGAGGTGTTGGATCACCGCGGGGCCGATGTTCGAGCGCTGCTGGCTGCCTTGCTGCACCATGCGCCCGTACTTCTCGGCGGCGGCGACAATTTGTTTCGCTTCGAACATATCGTGCGAGCAGGGCTTCTCCACGTACACGTCCTTGCCCGCCTGGCAGGCCCACACCGTCTGCAGCGTATGCCAGTGGTTGGGAGTGGCGATGGAAATCGCGTCGATCGACTTGTCTTCCAGCAGCTTGCGCAGGTCGACGTACGTCGCGGGACGCTTTCCCTTGGCCTTTTCAATCATGGCCGCCTGCGCGTTGAGCACCGTATCGTCGATGTCGCAAAGCGCGGCGACCTCCACGTTGGCCATCGCGTTATAGGCGCGGATGTGGGTTTGGCCCCGGCTGCGGAAGCCTACGCACCCGACCCGGACTGTGTCGTTGGGACTGGCGAGCGCGCTCGAACGGAGCGCCATGCCCGCCGAAATTGCGGAACCCAAAAAGTATCGTCGATCCATACCAGACAGTGTAGTCCTTTTCGCTGACATTGCCGAGTTCGCGCGCTTGAAGTACAGTAAATGGAACGAACGGAGGTTCTATGGCTTTTTGTGCGACTTGTGGCGCCTCGGTGACTGGCGCGTTTTGCGGAAATTGCGGCGCGCCGGTGAGCAACGCCTCCGGACAGGCTGCTGGCGCCCCGCCCGCTCAGGTTCCCCAGGCGCAGCCTGTCGGGGGCGCGGTTCCAGTCATGCGAAAGACGAGCCCGCTGGTTTGGGTTCTGGTGATCGTCCTGGGGCTGTTCGTGCTCGGCGGCATCGCCACGGTGGGCGCCGGACTGTTCTTCGTGCACAGGGCCCGGCAGGCGGGTTTCGATGCCGGCCTGATCGGGCGCAACCCCGGTCTCGCGATCTCCAGGATGATCGCCGCCGCCAATCCGGATGTGGAGGTGTTGAGCACGGACGAAGGCTCCGGCAAGATCACCATGCGGGACAAGAAGACCGGCAAGGTGGTCACCATGAGCTTCGACGACGCCAGGAAGGGCAAGTTCAGCTTCACCGCCCAAGGCGACGACGGTAAGACCGCCAGCCTGGAGATCGGCGCCGGGGCGGACAAACTGCCGTCGTGGGTTCCCGCCTACCCGGGGGCGAATGTGGCCGGCTCTTTCGCCATTAAGGGAGACAGCAGCGAGGGCAACGGCGGTAACTTCTCTTTCGACACGCCGGACGCCCCCGCAAAGGTGATGTCTTTCTACCAGGACAAGTGCAAGGAATTGGGGATCAAGGTCAAAATGACTACCACCACCAACCAGGGCGGCGTGATCAGCGCCGCGGACGACGACAATTCGCGCACCCTGCTGGTGGCGGTGGGCAGCGGTTCGAGTGGGACCACCGTAAACGTGACGTACGGGTTGAAGAAGTAAGACCGCGTCTGCGTTCACTTCGCGGCAGCGTACTCGATGTTCACCGTCTTGCCGCCATTCAGAATGGATTCCCGCGCCGCCTCGATCACCTGTTCGTTGAAGCTGCTGTTCCCCGGCGTCGCCATGATGCCTGCGGCATCCATCTCTTTCAGAATCCGCTGCCGCCCAGCCAGATCGCGCCGCTCCGATTCCATCGCGATACAGCTCTCGACGATGTACTCCACCGACCGGTATCCATATCCTACCGGCGTCAAGCCCGGGCCGCCCGTTTCGACGTACTGGAAATAATCCGGGCTGGGTTCCGCGTAGATGGTCGAGCCCGCGGCGTCGCTCTTCCGCGTATAGCAGTACTGCAGGCCTCGGTATTGGTCCGAATGCGCCAGCAGCGCCCCGTCGTTCTCACCGCGGCAATACATGACAAGTCCCTGTGTGTTGGTTCCGGGCGCCTCGTCGGGGAACCCGAGCGCGTTCTGCACGTTTAGGCAGGCGCCGTTATTCCAGATCACGCGCGCGTCGGTCCAAAGAAATCCTTCATTGCCGTTGGGATACCGTTCGGGGATGCCGTACACGCTGATTGCGGCCGGCAGCAGACCGGTGATGAAGTGTACCAGGTCCACATAGTGGCACCCGACGTAGGTGAACGCATCCGAATTCCGGGTGGTCATCCAGTTTTGGAAATTCGAGTGGCGATAGTACCACTTCTCCAGCAGGCACGCCGTTCCCAGCTTGAACTCGCCGAATAGCCCCGCCCGGTACTTCCGCCGCGCCATCAGGCTGCGGTCGTCGAACCGCTTGTGGTATTCGATCCCCACCACCAGCCCGCGCGCGTAGGCCTCGCGCTCAATCCGGCAGGCCTCCGCGTGCCGGAGCACCAGGGGCTTGACCGTGCAGACGTGCTGGTCGTGCGCGAGCGCCTCCATAATCGTCTCGAAATGCAGGTGATCCGGCACCGCCACCACCACGATGTTCCGCGGGGGCATGCGCGCAATCAGCTCCCGGAAAAGATCGGGCTGCGGCCGGTCCGCATCGCCGTCGCTCGGAAACCCGCGGAACGACTGCCCTGGAAACGCCTCGGCCAGGTCCGCCGCCTCGCCGAGCGGCGCCCAATCCCGGCCGCGCAGGGCGCAAACGCCGATTTCGCCGATGCGTCCCTGGCGCTGCATCTGGTAGAGGGAAGGCAGGATCTGATCGTGCGTGATCATGCCGCCGCCTACGATGAGAACCTCCGGTTTCATGGTTATGCCGCCCCCCGCTGGCCGGTAATTTCCTCGAAAGCCTCTTCCAGCGCACCCACGCTTTCCCGAATGGCGGCTTCGTGAATCACCAGGGGAGGACAGATCTTGACCGTGCCGCCGCCAAGACCGACGGGGCTGAACATGAGCACCCCCTTCTCCACCGAGCGTTCGACCACTTGCCACGCCAGCTCGCCGTCCGGCGACTGCGTACCCGGCAACACGCACGCCACGCCGGCCACCAGGCCCTTGCCGTCCACGCTTCCAATCTGCGGGAACCGCGATTGCATCGCGCGCAGCCGTGCGTGCAACACCTCGCCCATGCACCTTGCATTCCCGGCCAGGTCCTCCGTGAGGACCAGTTCGATCGACGCCAGCGCCGCCGCGCAGCAGACCGGATTGCCGGTGTGTGTCGAGGTCATGCTGCCCGCGGGGTGCAAATCCACCACGTCCGGCCGCCCGGCTACGGCCGAGATCGGCAGCGAGCTGGACATGCCCTTTCCGAACAACGCCAGGTCTGGAACCACGCCGTAGTGCTCGAATCCCCAAAGCCTTCCGGTGCGGCCAAATCCGGCCTGCACTTCATCGCATACCAACAGCGCATCGTGGGCGGTGCACCAGCGCCGCAGCGCCTGCATGTATTCCGCGGGCGCGAAGGCCGCGCTTCCTCCCTGATAGGATTCCAGGATCACGCCGGCCACATCCCGCGCCGCTACATTGCTTTCGCGCAGGGCGCGTTCGAAGCCTTCGAATGAGTTATCGGCGGTTCGAAAACCATCCGGAAAAGGAACCTGCACGAAACCCGGATCCAGGTTTCCGATCCATTCCTTCAACGCCGGAATGCCGCCCACCTGCTGCGATCCCAGCGTGCGCCCATGAAAGCTCTTATCGTAAGAGACAATCACGTTCTTGCCGTGTCCGCCGCTCTTCACGCCATAGGTGCGGCACAACTTGACTGCGCACTCCACGACCTCCGAACCCGTGGTCAGCAAAAACACTTTCTTTAGCGGTTCGGGCAAGAGCGACGACATCTTCTCTACCAGCCGCGACCGGATCTCGCTGGGAAAGCAGTAGTTCGTGAGCAGGTGAGCGGAAGCCTGGCGCTGAATGGCCTCAACGATTTCCTTGCGGCCATGCCCCGCATTGGCGATCAGCACTCCCGACGACCAGTCGATCCACTGGTTGCCCCAGGCATCGTAAACCTGGAAACCTTCGGCGCGATTCCAAACCACGGGCGGCTGCCCGCGCATGGCCAACGGCTCATATGCCTGAAGTCTTTCGAGAATCGGAATCGATTCGGGCGCCGGAAACTCGGTAACCATCCGGCGGAATGGCGTCTCCACTCGCGGGACGCGTTTAGGAGTAAGGTTGTATTCTCTATTCATCTTGGTGTGGGATTGCCTTCTTACTACGGTTAGCAGAAAACGGGCCGCCCCGGTGCATCCGCGTAGGGCGATAGGAAATGTTCGCCGGATGCACCAGGGTCGTGGAGATGGCGCGGCGTCAGACCTTATCGGGCACCACGTACGGCTTGCGGTATTCGCGCTTGAACATGCGGTTGGCTTCCGGGTCGCCCGTGCAGGAATAGCTCGCCGCGTCGAAATGCAGCGTGCGTCCCAGGCGATAGGAAATGTTCGCCAGGTGTACCAGGGTCGTGGAGATCGCGCCTTCCTGGATGGGTGCGTGCAGATCCGAAGCCTTGCGGCTGCGCACGGCGTCGATGAAGTTTCCCCAGTGATTCCCCAGCACGTCGGCGTTGGAACCCGCTGGCCCCGGCGTCTGCTGGCGGCCGATCCAACTGGCGTATTGGTGGGAGTCTTCGTTCCCCACCGACATGTAGCCCTTGGAGCCGTAGAACGTGGTCCCCACGGTGTTGCCGGGACGCGGCTCGTCGATGCCCGCTTCGTGGTTCGTGAACCAGTGGCGGACTTCAAACTCCATCATCTTCTTGGAAGGACCCTCGCCGAATTCGAAAGCCACGTTCAGCGTGTTGGGCGTTTCCTGATCGTCGTCGAACATGAAGTGGCCGCCGATGGCGCTGACCTTGGTCGGGTATTTCACTCCCAGTCCCCAGCGGGCCATATCCACCTGGTGGATTCCCTGGTTGCCCAGGTCGCCGTTGCCGTAATCCCAAAACCAGTGCCAGTTGTAGTGGAAACGGTTGTGGGTGAAGGCGTGCATCGGCGCCGGCCCGGTCCAGAGGTCGTAGTTCACTCCGGCGGGAACCGGCTCTTCCGCGGCGTGGCCGATGGTATTGCGCGATTTGAAGCACAGGCCGCGAGCCATGTAGAGGTCGCCCACCAGGCCGTCTCTGAGATGTTGCACCACCGTGGGGCCGATCTTGGTGCGCTGCTGGCTGCCTTGCTGCACCATGCGCCCGTACTTCTCGGCGGCGGCTACAATCTGTTTCGCCTCGAACATATCATGTGAGCAGGGCTTCTCCACGTAGACGTCCTTGCCCGCCTGGCAGGCCCAGATCGTCTGCAGTGTATGCCAGTGGTTGGGTGTGGCGATGGAAATCGCATCGATCGACTTGTCTTCCAGCAGCTTGCGCAAGTCGGCGTAAGCCGCGGGACGCTTTCCCGTGCTCTTTTCGAGCGCGGCTACTTGTGGGTTAAGTACCCTTTCATCGATGTCGCAGAGAGCGGCGACTTCCACTTTGTCCACCTGGGCGTAGCCGCGCAGGTGGTCGCGGCCCCGGCCGTTCAGGCCCACCACTGCGACTCGAACTGTGTCGTTGGGGCTGGCGAGCGCGCTGGAACGGAACGCCACACCCGCCGAAATTGCGGAACCCAAGAAGTATCGTCGATTCATGCCAGATAGTGTAATCCCTTTCGCACTGCAACTGGGGATTGGTTTTGCGGTACCAATAGAGGTTTGATGAAATCCTCGGATTCGCGCACGCCGTCCATCCTCATTGCGGACGACCAGGCCGATGTCCTGGAAGCCCTCCGTTTTCTGGTGAAGGGCGAAGGATATCGGTCCGAAGCGGCCACCTCGCCGGCGGCCGTGATCGACGCCCTGGAGTCGCGCGATTTCGACGTCGTCCTGATGGACCTCAACTACGCCCGCGATACCACCTCCGGCCAGGAGGGGCTCGACTTGCTGCACCGCATTCACGCGCTCGATTCCACCCTGCCGGTGGTCGTCATGACCGCGTGGGGCTCGGTGGAGCTGGCCGTCGAGGCGATGCGCGGCGGCGCCCGCGACTTCATTCAGAAGCCCTGGGACAATGCGCGCCTTTCGGCCATTCTCAAAACCCAAATCGAGCTGGGCCGCGCGTTGCGGCAAGGCCAGCGCCTGGAGGCTGAGAATCTCGCTCTGCGCGCCGAGCGGTTTCCGCGGCTGATTACGCGCGCCGCCTCCATGCGGCCCGTGCTCGACGTGATTTCCCGCGTCGGGCCCTCCGACGCCAACGTGCTCCTCACCGGCGAGAACGGAACCGGCAAAGGACTGGTGGCGCAGACCCTACATTCCGTTTCGCTGCGCGCCGCACGGCCGTTGGTAACGGTGAACACCGGCGGGCTGGCCGAAGGCGTCTTCGAAAGCGAGCTCTTCGGGCACGTCAAGGGCGCTTTCACGGACGCCAAGTCCGACCGCGTCGGCCGCTTCGAGATGGCCGATGGGGGCACCCTGTTTCTGGATGAGATCGCCAACATTTCGCCGGCGCTTCAGGCCAAGCTCCTGCGAACCATCGAGACCGGCGAGTTCGAACGCGTGGGTTCCTCAAAGACCCGCCGTGTGGACGTCCGTGTTTTCTCCGCCACCAACGCCGACCTTCACACGGAGGTGGCGGAGGGCCGTTTTCGCCAGGATCTGCTGTTCCGGCTGAACACCATCGAGCTTCGCCTGCCTCCCCTGCGCGACCGCCGCGAGGACATTCCTCTTTTGGCGGCGCACTTCCTGAGCCAGCACGCGGAGCGCTACCGCAAGTCCATCGCCGGGTTCGACGAGGGCGCCATGAAAGCTCTGTTGGAGCACGCCTGGCCGGGCAACGTGCGCGAATTGGACCACGCCGTGGAGCGCGCCGCGTTGATGGCGCAGACCGATGCGATCCGGGCTGTGGACCTGGGACTCCGCGCCGGCCGCGAGGGTCCGCCCCGCCTGGAAGAGATGAGCCTGGAAGACGTCGAGGCTTTGCTCATCAAAAAGGCCCTGGCGCGTTTCAACGGCAACGTCAGCCACGCCGCCGACGCCCTTGGCCTGAGCCGCAGCGCTCTCTACCGCCGTCTGCAAAGATACGGATTATGAGAGAGAGGGGCCAGGCGGGGTACCCGCCGCTTCGGTGGGTCGGGGCCGGGGGCCGGGGAAAACCGGCATGGCGCGGCGGTGGCGCGTCAGGATTCATCCTCCGCTACTTCCTCCACCTCCTCCCGCAGCCGCAGCGCCCTCTAATCCCTGGCCCCTGGCCCCCGGCCCCTGGCCCCTGCTTAGGCCCCTGCTTATGAAAGCGCGCCTCAGCCACGAAGGCCGTGTGGTTCTGCTGGCCATTCTCTGCGGTCTTCCGGGGTCCGTCACCGCCTTGGCGGTCCTCTGGGCGGGCGATTTCACCTCCCAAACCAGGTGGACGCTCACCATCCTGATCGTGGGCGCCTGGATCGGCTTCGCCATGGCGGCCCGGGAACGGGTGGTATTCCCCCTGCAAACCGTCTCCAACCTGCTGGCGGCGCTGCGCGAAGGCGATTTCTCCGTCCGCGGCCGTTCGCCCCGCCCCGGCGACGCTCTGGGCGAGGTGATGCGGGAGGTGAATACTCTGGGTGGCGCCTTGCGCGAGCAGCGCCTCGGCGCCATGGAAGCCACCACCCTGCTGCGCACCGTAATGCGCGAAATCGACGTCGCCGTGCTGGCCTTCGACGAGCGCCAGCGCCTTCGCCTGGTGAACCGCGCCGGCGAGCGCCTGTTGGCCGCTCCCTCCGATCGCCTGCTGGGACAAACCGCCGCGGAATTGCGCCTGGCGGGATGCCTGGAAGGTCCGTCGCATAGCACCTTTCAAGGCGTATTCCCCGGCGGCGCCGGACGCTGGGGAGTGCGGCGCACACGCATCCGCGAGAAGGGCCTGCCGCTTGAGCTATTGGTGGTTTCGGATTTGACCCAGGCTTTGAGCGAGCAGGAATTGCAGGCCTGGCAGCGCCTCGTTCGGGTGCTGGGCCACGAGCTGAATAACTCGCTGACCCCCATCAAATCCATCTCCGGCAGTCTGGAGAGCATTCTCTCGCGCGATCCCCTGCCGGACGACTGGCGGGATGACATGCTGCGGGGCTTGAACGTGATTACGTCGCGCTCGGAGAGCCTCAGCCGTTTCATCGGCGCGTATGCGCGCCTGGCCAAGCTGCCGCGCCCGCAACTGCAGCCTCTTGCCGTCGCCGAGTGCGTCCGCCGCGCCGCCAGCTTCGAAACGCGCGTCCCGGTTCACGTGGAGGCTGGCCCGCCGGTCACCATCCAGGGCGACCCGGACCAGCTCGAACAGGCGTTGATTAACCTCCTTCGCAATGCGGCCGATGCATCGCTTGCCACCGGCGGCGAAGTCGGAGCGGGCTGGCGCCGCGATGGCGCCATGGTCGAAATCTGGGTGACCGACAATGGCCCCGGCCTTTCCGGCACGGCCAATCTGTTCGTCCCGTTCTTCACCACCAAACCGGGAGGATCGGGCATCGGCCTCGTGCTGAGCCGGCAAATCGCCGAAGCCCACGGCGGCGCCCTGGCCCTGGAGAATCGCGCCGGCGCCCCCGGCTGCATCGCCCGCCTGCGGCTACCAGCGTGAGCGCGCCAAAAAATCGGTCATAATAAGAGATCATAGTCCGTTGCGTCCCAAAGGGCCCCTTGTATGACGACAAACCCATCGACCCCTGAACCGTTGCCGGAGTTGCTGCCCGGCCAATACGAACCCGCGCCGCCCGGTTCCGGAAAATCGAAGAAACGCGGACTCATCTGGTTCGTTTTCCTGCTGATCGTCGTGTCCGTCGCGGGGTACGCTGTCTGGCGCGCAGGCCATCCAACCACCACCGCCCAGAAAGGCCAGGGCGGCGGGGGAGGAGGCGGCGGAGGTGGCCGGGGCGCGCCAGGGGGGCCCGTGCCGGTCGTCGTGACGAAGGTCGCGCGCTCCAGCATTCCGGTCTATCTGCCCGGGCTGGGCAACGTGGTGGCGTACTATACCGTCACCATCAAGTCGCGCGTCGATGGCCAGTTGATGAAAGTGGATTTCAACGAAGGCGATTTGGTCAAGGAGGGCCAGGTCCTGGCCGAAATCGACCCGCGACCCTACCAGGTTCAACTGGATTTGTCTCAAGCCACGCTGGCGCGCGACCAGGCTATACTGGCCAACGCCAAGGTCGACCTGGAGCGTTACAAGCAATTGGTGAAGACCGACGCCATTCCCATTCAGCAATTGGATACGCAGAACGCCCTGGTGGCGCAGTACGAAGCCACCGACAAACAGGATCAGGCCAATATCGAAAACGCCAAGCTGCAATTGGTTTATTCCAAAGTCACGGCCCCGATTACGGGCGTCGTGGGTCTGCGCATTGTGGATCCCGGCAACATCGTCCACGCCACCGACGCGAACGGAATGATCACCATCACCCAGCTCCAGCCGATCGCCGTGCTGTTTACCATCCCCGAGGACAGCCTTCCAGCGGTCACGCAAAAGCTGCGGGCGGGCGCCCACCTGCCGGCGGATGCATATAACCGGGACATGACCAAGAAGCTGGCGTCCGGGATGCTAACGACCTTCGACAACCAGATCGACAATACCACCGGCACTTCCAAGCTGAAGGCGGTATTCAACAACACGGACAATGCGCTCTTCCCGCAGCAATTCGTCAACATACAACTGCTGGTGGACACGCTGACCAATCAACTGGTGGTCCCCAACGTGGCCGTCCAGAATGGCCAGCAGGGCACGTTCGTCTATGTTGTGGACGACGATTCCAGAGTGCACCTGAAAACGGTTCAGGTGGGAATCACTACCGAGACCTCAGCCGACATTCTTGGCGGCATCTCCGATGGGGACCGCGTCGTCGTCGATGGCACCGACAGGCTGGTCGAAGGCGCCGCGGTCAGAGTACGCAAAGCCGGGGAGATGGAAAACCCGCCGGGCTATGACGCCGGCGGCCGAGGCGGACGGGGCGGCCGTGGCGGATCCAAGAACGGCGGCGGCGACTTCAAAAAGGGCGGCGGCAAAAAGGGGCAGGGCGGAGGCTCCACTCAGTGAGTCCGTCCCGAATCTTCATCCTGAGGCCGGTGGCAACTTCCCTGGTCATGGCCGGGGTGGTGCTGGTTGGCGTCACGGCTTTCCGCCAACTGCCTGTCTCGGCATTGCCTCAGGTCGATTATCCGACCATCCAAATCCAGACGTTTTACCCGGGCGCCAGCCCGGAGGTCGTGACGTCTTCCATTACCGCGCCGCTCGAGAAGCAGTTCGGCCAGGTGCCCGGACTGACGCAGATGACGTCGATCAGTTCTTTCAGCAGTTCGTTGATCACGCTGCAGTTTTCGCTCGATCTCAGCATTGACGTGGCCGAGCAGGAGGTCCAGGCCGCCATCAATGCAGCCACGACTTTTCTCCCCACCAATCTCCCGGTTCCCCCTATTTACAGCAAGACGAATCCCGCCGACGCGCCCATTCTGACGCTCGCCATTACGTCCGCGACGGTGCCGCTGCCGAAAGTCGAAGAACTCGCGGAAACGCGCATGGCGCAGAGAATTTCCCAGCTCAAGGGCGTGGGGCTGGTGAGCATCAGCGGAGGGCAGCGTCCCGCCGTCCGCGTGCAGGCGAATCCCACCGCGCTGGCTTCCTATGGACTCAGCCTGGAGTCTCTGCGGACCGCGCTGGCCAGCGCCAACGTCAACCAGGCCAAAGGCAGTTTCGACGGACCCGATCAGGCCTGGACCATTAACGACAACGACCAGCTTCAGGCCGGCGCCCAGTACGGGCCCATCATCATCGCCTACCGCAATGGGGCGCCGGTGCGCATTAAAGATGTCGCCACGGTCATCGACGGCGCGGAAAACACCAAGCTCGCCGCCTGGGTGAACGCCGACCGCGCCATCGTTCTGAATATTCAGCGCCAGCCCGGAACCAACATCATCAGCGTCGTCGATACGGTTCAAAGCCTCCTTCCGCAAATCGAGGCGTCTCTGCCGGAGGGCATTCGCGTGCAGGTCATCTCCGACCGCACCACCACCATCCGGGCATCCGTGAAAGACGTCGAATTCGAGCTGCTCCTCACCACCGTGCTGGTCGTGATGGTGATCTTCCTTTTTCTGCGCAGCGCTTCGGCCACCATCATCCCAGGCATCGCCGTGCCTCTTTCCCTGATCGGCACGTTCGCCGTCATGTACCTGCTGGGGTACAGCCTCGATAACCTTTCGCTCATGGCGCTCACCATCTCCACGGGCTTTGTGGTGGATGACGCCATCGTCATGATCGAGAACATCTCGCGCTACATCGAAAAGGGCGACTCCGCCATGGAAGCCGCGCTCAAGGGATCGGCGGAGATTGGGTTCACCATCGTGTCGCTGACCGTTTCGCTGATCGCCGTGCTCATTCCCCTGTTGTTCATGGCGGATATTGTGGGCCGCCTGTTCCGCGAATTCGCGGTGACCCTGGCCGTAACCATCATGTTTTCGGCGTTCGTCTCCCTCACGCTGACGCCCATGATGGCGGCCCGCATTCTGCGCCATCATCCGGAAGCCGACCAGGGCAAGTTGTACCGTTGGTCGGAATGGTGCTTCGAAAAGACCATCGAAGGGTACGGCAGAATGGTTCGGGTGGTGCTCCGTCATCAGCCCCTGACGCTGCTGGTGGCTGTGAGCACGCTCGGCCTCACCATTTACCTTTACGACGTCGTCCCGAAGGGATTCTTTCCCGTGCAGGACACCGGCTCCGTCCTGGGCATTTCGCAGGCGCCGGAAACGGTGTCGTTTCCCGCCATGTCCAACCGCCAGCAGCAACTGGTCCAGGTCATCCGGCAGGATCCGGCGGTGGAGAATCTTACCTCCTTCATCGGCGCCGATGGCGTGAACACCACCATGAATAGCGGCCGTATTCAGATCACGCTGAAGCCCCTCGAACAGCGCGCAAGCGTTTCCGCCGAGGATGTGATCCGGCGGCTGGAGCCCAAGGTGAAAGACGTCGCGGGCATCCAGCTTTTCATGCAGCCCGTGCAGGATCTCACCGTGGAAGACCGCATCAGCCGGACTCAATACCAGTACTCGCTCGATGCGCCCGACAAGGCGCTGCTCGACCTGTGGGCTCCGCGCCTGGTGGACCGCATGAAACAGTTGCCCGAGCTGCGGGACGTCGCCAGCGATCAGCAGAACAACGGCCTCGGGCTGCTGGTCCATATCGATCGCGATACCGCGGGCAGGCTTGGCATAACCCCCCAGAACATCGACGATGCGCTCTACGATTCCTTCGGCCAGCGCCAGGTATCGACCATTTATACGCAGACCAATCAATTCCATGTGATTCTCGAGGTGGAACCCCACTATCAGCAGGACAAGGGCGCTCTGGGAGACATGTATGTGCCCATCGGATCGGCCTCGGCCAATCTGGCGACCACCATCGCCCTGGCGGGAACTAATAGCGCTCTGACCGGCGCGGCCGCGCTCGCGCCGGCGCCCCTCGGGGCGTTTGTGAGGGCGACCTCGGTTCCGTCCCCGATCACCATCAACCACCAGAGCCAGTTCCCCGTGGTGACCCTTTCCTTTAATCTGGCGCCGGGAGCGTCGCTCGGCGCAGCGGTGGACCATATCAAGCGGATTACGCAGAATCTGGGCATGCCGGCCAGCATCGAACCCAGTTTTCAGGGAACGGCCCACGCGTTTGAATCGTCGCTGGCCAATGAATCGATCCTGATCCTGGCGGCCTGCGTCACGGTGTACCTCGTTCTGGGAGTGCTGTATGAGAGCTTTATCCACCCCATCACCATTCTTTCCACCCTGCCATCGGCCGGAGTGGGCGCCATCCTGGCCCTGATTCTGTTCAAGAAAGATCTGGATGTCATTGCCCTGATTGGAATCATTCTTCTCATCGGAATCGTGAAGAAGAACGCCATTATGATGATCGACTTCGCTCTCGAAGCCGAGCGCAAGGAAGGCAAGTCGCCGGAGGAAGCCATCTACCAGGCGTGCCTCCTGCGCTTCCGCCCCATCATGATGACCACCATGGCGGCCCTGCTCGGCGCCGTTCCTCTCGCCTTCGGCAGCGGCGTAGGTTCCGAGCTCCGCAAACCGCTGGGCATCTGCATCATCGGCGGACTGATGGTCAGCCAGGTGCTCACGCTTTTCACCACGCCGGTGATCTATTTGTATTTCGGGCGGGCCGCGGCCTGGGTCTCCCGGTCGCACGGCGCCCGCAAGACGGAAGCCCTGGCTTCCGGGCCCGCATTGACCTGAGGCTGGCGCCATATGAGCATTTCCACGCCATTCATTCACCGGCCGGTCGCCACCACGCTTCTCCTGGTAGCGGTGACGATGGCTGGCGGCATCGGCTATACGCTATTGCCGGTCTCGGCATTGCCGGAGGTCGATTTCCCAACCATCTTTGTGATGGCTAGCCTGCCGGGGGCCAGTCCCGACGTGATGGCGGCGTCCGTCGCGACGCCCCTCGAGAAGCAGTTCACGCGCATCGCGGGCGTCACGGAAATGACTTCCAGGAGTTCGGTTGGAAACGCGTCCATCACGCTCCAATTCGATCTGAGCCGGGACATCAATGGGGCCGCTCGCGAAGTGCAGGCCGCCATTAACTCCGCGGCCGGGTTTCTTCCCGCGAATCTTCCCTCGCTCCCCAAATACCGGAAAATCAATCCGGCCGACCAGCCGATTCTGCTGATGACCCTCGAGTCGGACGTAGTGCCGCGGCCCCAGTTGTACGACATCGCCTCCTCCGTCTTTGCGCAGAAACTGGCGCAGGTCAAGGGCGTCGGCCAGGTTCAGGTGGGCGGAAGCTCGCTTCCGGCGGTTCGCGTCGAAGTGAATCCGCAGCCGCTCTCCCGCTACAACGTGGGCCTCGATCAGATCGGAACCTTCCTCCAAAGCGCCAATGCGAATAAACCGAAAGGCGCGCTCGCGAACGCCGACCGGGAGGTCCCGATTTACGCCACCGACCAGCTTTTCCTCGCCAAAGACTACAAGGATCTCGTAGTGGTCTACCGGAACGGCGCGCCCGTCCGCCTGTCGGACCTAGGCCGCGTCGTCGACGCCAATGAAGACGTCCGGAACTTCGGCGTGGTCAACGGCGACCCCATGGTTCAGATTCAGATCAGCCGCCAGCCGAATGCCAACATCATCGACACGGTCGCGCGGATTAAAGCCTTGATGCCGCAGTTTGAGGCCCAGCTTCCGCCGACGGTTCGTTTCAAGATCGCCAGCGACCGCACCATTACCACCAAGGAATCCATGCGGGACGCGCAGCGCAACGTGATCATCTCCATTTCGCTGGTGGTTTTGGTGGTGTTCCTCTTCCTACGCAGCGCCTGGTCGACGTTCATTCCGAGCGTATCGGTTCCGGTATCCATCATCGCCACGTTCGGCGCCATGTATCTGATCGGGTACACCCTGGACAATCTTTCACTGATGGCGCTGACCATTGCGACGGGATTCGTGGTCGACGACGCCATCGTCGTGATCGAAAACATTACGCGCCACATCGAACTTGGCTTGAAACCCATGCAGGCCGCGCTCAAAGGCGCGGAAGAGATTGGTTTCACGGTTTTGTCGATGAGTATGTCGCTCATTGCCGTCTTCATCCCCATCCTGATGATGAGCGGCGTGGTGGGCCGCCTCTTCCGTGAATTCGCGGTGGTCCTTTCGGTCGCCATCGCCATCTCCATGGTGATCGCCCTGACGGTCGTTCCCATGATGTGCGCCTGGCTCCTCAAGGAAGAACACGGCCACGGATACCTTTATAACCAGACCGAAAAGATCTACAGGTGGGTCCTCTCCACTTATGCATCGGCGCTCAACGTCGCGCTGGACCATCCCGCGCTCATCCTGCTTACCGTCATTATTACGATGTGCGTAAACGTCTACCTTTACGACAAGATCCCGAAAGGGTTCTTCCCGCAGCAGGATACGGGGCGTATGCAGGGGGCCGTCATGGGCGAGCAGCACATCTCCTACCAGGCCCTGGTGGCCAAAGCAAAATGGTTCGAGGAGAAGATCCGGAATGATCCGGACGTCGAAGCGGTCACCATGGTATGCGGCACCAGCGGCGGCGGATTCGGAGGGAACTCGGCGCAGATCAACGTTCAGTTGAAACCGGTGGGAGTTCGCAAGGCCACTTCGGACCAAGTGATCGCCCGTCTGCGCCGCCAGACTTCCGGGGTGCCCGGAGCCAACCTGTTCCTGCAGAACTCCCAGGACGTGCGTATCGGAGGCCGTCAAGGCAACGCGCAATACCAGTACACCCTGCAAGCGCCCGACTTCGCCACGCTGTCGGTGTGGGGACCGAAGGTCCTGGACCAGCTCTCCAGGGTTCCGGAGATTGCCGACGTCAGCTCAGACCAGCAGAACTCCGGCCTGTCGTCCAATGTGGTCATTGACCGCGATACCGCATCGCGCCTCGGTCTGACGGCGCAAGCCGTGGATTCCGCCCTTTATGATGCGTTTGGCCAGCGCCAGGTCTCCGTAATGTATAAGTCGATCAATCAGTACCACGTGGTTCTGGCGCTGCAGCAGCAATGGTGGGAAAGCCCGGACTTCCTGAAGACCATCTACGTCCAGACGCCCAGAGGCACGGACGTTCCTTTGTCCACCTTCACGCACTTTACGCAAGGACTCACGCCCATTTCGCTGCCGCACCAAGGGCAGTTTCCGGCCACGACGATTTCCTTCAACCTGGCGGAAAATGTCGCGCTGAGCGACGCCGTATCCGCCATCAACCGGGCGGAAGTGGAGATGGGCCTCCCTGCCAACATCACCGGCAAGTTCGCCGGCACCGCGGCGGCCTATCAGGAAGCGCTTAACAATCAGCCCATCCTCATCGGCACGGCGCTGATCGCCGTTTATATCGTGCTGGGAATTCTGTACGAGAGCCTGATCCACCCTCTGACCATCATCTCGACGCTGCCGTCGGCCGGCGTGGGAGCGCTGGTGGCCATGGTTCTGTTCAAGAGCAATCTGGACCTGATGGGCATGATCGGAATTATCCTGCTGATCGGCATCGTGAAGAAGAACGCGATCATGATGATCGATTTCGCGCTCGCGGCCGAACGGAACGAAGGGATGAACTCGCGGGATGCCATCTACCAGGCATGTCTGCTGAGGTTCCGGCCCATCATGATGACCACCATGGCGGCGCTGCTCGGCGGGATGCCGATGGCGCTCGGCTTTGGCGCCGGGGCCGAGTTGCGGAAGCCCCTGGGAATTTCGATTGTAGGCGGCCTGGTGGTCAGCCAGATGCTGACGTTGTTCACCACGCCAGTGATTTATCTTTATTTTGATCGGCTTCGCAAGCATTTCACCCGGCGGCAGCCGGCTTACCGGGGCCGTCCCGGATTTCTCATTCCCGGCGGGGCCGCGGAGAACGGTGATTGATGACGCGACATTGGAAAACCTTAGTTCTTGTCTCTCTCCTGTGCTCGGGCTGTACCATCGGCCCAAAATACCAGAGGCCCCTGGCGCAGACGCCGCCGGCCCTCAAGGAGATGGCCGGCAACGACCAGTGGAAGATGGCGACGCCCGGCGATGGCCTGCTCAAAGGCAAGTGGTGGGAGATTTTTGGCGATCCGGAGCTCAACCGGCTGGAAGAATTGGTCAATATCGATAACCAGAACGTGAAACAGGCGGAGGCGCAGTTCCGGCAGGCGCGGGCGCTGGTCGCCGCCAATCGCGCAAACTACTATCCCACCATCGGAACGACCCCGGCCGTCTCCCAAAGCTACGCCGGCGCCAATTCGGGGAGGGGCGTTGCTGGTTCCAGCCAGAGCTTTTCGCTGCCCGCAACCGCGACTTGGGAACCGGATCTGTGGGGCCGGGTGCGTTTGTCGGTCGAGAACGCGGTGAATAACGCGCAGGTGAGCGCGGCCGATCTCGAGAACATTCGGTTAAGCCAGCAGGCGCTGCTTGCGACGGATTACTTTTTGCTCGCGGCGCAGGACATGCAGATCGGAGTGCTGAGCGATACGATCAAGGCCTACGATCAGAACCTGCAGCTCACCATGAACCGCTACGCCGGCGGAGTTGCATCGAAGTCCGATATTACCCTGGCGCAAACTCAGCTTGCCGGCGCCAAAGCCCAGAGTACCGATATGCACATCGCGCGGGCGCAGGACGAGCACGCCATAGCCATGCTCACCGGTCAGCCGCCGGCCTCCCTCGAGATTGGACACAGCACGATTGCGGGCCCGCCTCCGCCCATCCCGCTGGCGGTTCCCTCGCTGCTTCTCGAGCGCCGTCCGGACATCGCGGCGAGTGAGCGCTTGGTGGCCGCCGCCAACGCCAACGTCGGTCTTGCCGAAACCGCTTACTATCCCACGTTGACTCTTTCCGCGAGCCCCGGCTTTCTTTCGACGGATCTCGCGACTCTGTTCGCGTACGCCAGCCGCAGTTGGTCCACGGGAGGCTCGCTCTCTCAGACGCTGTTCGATTTTGGCCGCCGCGGAGCCGCATTGGCGAGTTCCGAAGCCGCGTATGACGCAACCGTTGCCGCTTACCGGCAGACGGTCCTCTCCGCCTTTCAGGAAGTCGAGGACGATCTCGGATCTTTGCGCTACCTTGCCGAAGAGTCGGTGCAGGAACAGGATGCCGTGGTGGCCTCCCAGCAGGCCCTGAATCTCGAGTTGGAACGGTATCGGGCGGGAACGGATTCCTATCTGAACGTCATCACCACCCAAATCATCGCATTGGGCGACCAGCAGACCGCCATCACCATCCTGCAGCGGCGCATGACCTCGGCGGTGGATCTCGTCAAGGCCCTCGGCGGCGGTTGGGACGCCTCCACCTTACCGTCGGGCAACGCGCTTCGCGCGGTTGCGCTTGAAAACCACCATTAGCGCGTTTAGTGCCGGCATTGGTCGTTGTTGGTGAAAATGTCCCGCAAGGGGCTCTGGATGAGCCTTACCTGCTTACGGTCGCCTCGCGTAACCCACATCGCGATGGCCTTCAGATGCGCCCCGAAACCCCGCCGTTCCTGTTTACCGTCCGCCCGGGTGACCCAGATGTGCTTATCGTCATAGCTGATCGGCACGGTCTGTCCGGGGGCGTCCCAGGCTGCCCATCGAGGGCGAACCGGCGTAAAATAATTCTTCGTTTTGTCGCGCCAGTTCAAGACCGGGGTCTTTTGGTACCCGACCAGGATCTTATTGTCCGCCGCGAAGCAGTAATAATAATCGCTCGCTCCGAAGAAACAATTGTCGCAAAGAAACTCCGCGTGATCGAGCACCTGCGCCGTAGCCTGCTGCCGCGGGACCTCCGCTCCAAAGCAGACTGGCGCAGCCAGGCAAACCGAGGCAAGGATTACAGACCGTACATAAAAACAGGACTTCATAGTCCAAATCGTAACCCGATGCCGCGTCCCCCGGCAACTCGTGCCGCGCCGCGACGATTCGTGGGCCTCCAGCCCTGCATTTCGTGGAGTGGGCCTCCAGGCCTGCTACGCCGGCGTCCGTGCCGGCGTTCTTGGTTGCGCCATGCTGCCCAGTGGGGCGCGGACGATCGCCTTTCGTCGTCTGCCTCTTCGGCTGGTTGTTGGTGGGCCCCGCTCCAGCGTCTATCTCCCATTCTTCCCAGCCGCGAAGAGAACGCGAACCGCGAGTTCGGATTCCACTGGTTGGCCATTTCGCGTGGCTGGTTGGTAGCGCCACTTTAGAACGGCCTGTTTCGCGGCAGCCGCAAGCACCGCATTTCCGTCTACCACCCTGACGTCCCTGACGATCCCCTGTTTGTCTATTGCCGCCATCAGATCTACAGCGCCATAGATGCTGTGCTGCCTCGCCAATAACGGCATTTCGGGCGCGATGTGGCTGATGGCGGTTGCAGGACTCATACTGCCGCTCGCCGGTTGCAGCGTCGAAGCCGCGGTTGAAGGTTGAGGTTGGCCCTGCGGCGTTGGCGGTGGAACGGGACGGCTGGGCCGCGGCAGGTCGGGGATACTAATGGGCAGTTCCGGACCCGATCCCCCAGCCAGGCCGGTAGGCGGAACAGGCAGAAGAGTGGACTGGGGTCCAGGCTGCGCCTGGCTACCGAGCGCTAAAGCATTAGAAGCATCAAAGACCCGCAAAGCCTTCGGCGCGGGGGTCTCCCGAGGCTTGTTGGGCTGCTGTTTCTCGGACGCCGAGGCCGTCTTGGCCGCCGGAGTTGCATCACTCCGAACAGCCGGCGTCGCAGCGGGTTCGGCCTGGGCTTGGGTGGACAGGTCCTTCCTGGTAACTTGGGCTGGCGGAGGGGTGTTCGATTGATTCTTTCCGGCGGTCGTGCGATCCCAGATCACGCCGGCGGCCACGAGCAATAGGACGCCACATACCGCCGCCGGCACGGCCCAGGGAAAACGCCTTGACTTGGTCGAGGATTTTGGCGTGGCCGGGATGAGGGGCCCCGCCGCCGGTGCGGCTTTACGTGGCGCCGCGGGCTCTTCCAGTTTGGCCATCGTCCCGGCGGCCGGGGACGGGGCCGGCGCCTCGATAGAGCGGTTCTGTTCTCCCCTTCGCTGCGCGGAAGCGAGGTGCCTCTCCAGGATGGGATCGCCGGGAAACAGCGTTAAGAGGTTGCGCAGGATGTCAGCCGCCTGGTCGAACTCCTTTCCCCGAATCAGTTTCAATGCTTTGTCGACGCCTCGTTTGTAGAACTCGGCTTCCTCGGCGGCGGCCCGCGCCTCACTTCGGTATCGCTTGTCGGCCTCCACTGCCTCCCGCGGACCTGTCGGAACCGGTTCGCCGGGAAGCGCTTCCAAGGGTCGATCGGGCAGTTCCACGGGCGGCGGTTTTGGAGAAGCCTGGTGTTTCTCGATCGGGGCTACACTGGCGGAGAAATTCGGAATATTAGGGGAGGAGGCGCCCGGCGGCTGGGGTGGGGACTCGATCAGGCCCAGATTCGAGGCCGCATCCCGGACGTAGTTCGATCCCACCACGGGAGATTCGTCGCCATAGGCCATCAACAGCGCGCGGTCGCAGAGGGAGTTAATTAATCGCGGGATGCCCTGCGACCATTGCGCGATCCGGGCCAGGGCATCCGGGCTAAATGGAGGGGCTTCTTGCGCGCCTGCGCTGGCCCACCGAACCCGAATGTATTCTTGAACCTCCGAGGGGGGCAGGGGATCGATGTAGAGGCGCAGTGCAATCCGCTGCTTGAGTTGTCGCAAATCCCGGCGGCTCAATAGATCGTCCAGTTCCGGTTGGCCGATCAGCACAATCTGAAGAAACTTCTCGGAGGCGCTCTCGTAGTTCCCGAGCAGGCGGATTTCCTCCAGGAGTTCGACGCTCAATTTGTGGGCTTCGTCGATCACCAGTACGGCATACCTGTCTTGATGATGTACCCGCGCTAGAAACTCCTGCAGTTTCCAAAGGCGCTGGGCCTTGTTTGCAGGCACCTCGGGAATGTCGAAGTCCAGCATCACAATTTCGAGGAACTCGGATGCGGTAAGCGTTGGATTCAGAACAAAGCTGCACTCGACGCGCCCGGCGGGCAAACGGTTCAAAACGGTGTTGATCAGCGTCGTCTTCCCCGTGCCGGCATCGCCGGTTAGAACGACAAACCCCTTCCTTTCCAGAACCGCATAGGTTAACCCGGCCAGAGCCTCGCGGTGCTTCTCAGGCAGATAAAGAAACGAAGGGTCGGGAGTCAGGTTGAAGGGCAGCTTCTGCAAGCCGAAGAAGTCTTTGTATAACATGTCTTGAAGTCCGGCGTGCGGACGGTCGCCCCTCCAGCCATCCGCGCAAACGGACGGATGGTGAAGGGCCTGTTCAGCGTAACCTTAGCACAGTTGGCGCGGCAATATCGGCAGCTATGGTTTGAGAACGGTAAGAATTAACACAATCCTCCGCCCTTCACGCGAGTTCTCTTCCGGCGAGGAAGTCTGATAATAATATACATTCGCCGCCGATCCCTTCGCAGACAGGTGCATAAAGGTACCGGAGTCCTGGTACTCACAATTCTGGATTGCAACGACTGCACGAAACTCAAGTTGGTGTATATTCTTCTGCGAGTCAGTTGTTTGGAAGGGCGGGCACAGGCGTTGGTGAGGGCATTTTGGTGAGCGAAGTCGATGTCGCTATTGTCGGCGCGGGTCCCTATGGTCTTTCAATCGCCGCTTACATGAAGGCATGCGGTCTCGACTTTCGTATTTTTGGCAGCCCAATGAGCGCCTGGAGAACGCGTATGCCCAAAGGCATGCGCCTGAAATCGGAGGGCTTCGCATCGTCCCTCTATGATCCGGATCTGGCGGAGTATTGCGAACGGGAGGGCTTCCCGTATGCGGACTTAGGGCTTCCGGTCCCACTGGAGAGGTTTACTTCTTACGGACTCGCCTTCCAGCAAAGGTTTGTGCCGGAACTCGAGGACAAATTGGTGGTTTCCGTATGCCGGTCCTCCACACGCTTCGAGATCCGTTTGGAAGACGGGGAGATGGTTGCCGCGAGAAGGCTGGTGATGGCGGTAGGCCTGTGCCACTTCGAGCGCGTCCCGCCGCTCCTGTCGGCCCTTCCGTTGGAATTCGTCACACATAGCTCCGCGCACAGCGCTCTCGACCAATTCAAGGGGCGTGAAGTAGCCATTGTCGGAGCGGGAGCGTCGGCGCTGGAATACGCAGCGCTTCTGCATCAAGCCGGCGCCATCGTCCATGTGGCCAGCAGGGCGCTAAAGATTCAGTTCCACGATCCGCCCGAGATACCACGGCCGCGCTGGAAACGGATTCGTTACCCTGGTTAGCACGCCCGAACCGACGGAACCGGCCGCCGTTGTGCGCATCGTCGACAGCCCCGAAATGATGTTCGCGGCGGAACGTATTGCGCGCCGGTTAGGATTGTGGGGATTCTTTGGTCTCGATTTCATGATTGACGACGATACGGGCGCCAGCCATCTCATCGAAATGAATCCGCGCTGTACGCCGCTATGCCATTTGCGGCTGGGCCAGGGGAGTGACATGATTGGAGCGCTATGGGAACGGCTGTCTGGCCAATCGCTTGGGGTAGCGCCTTGCGTTACTCGGAACGACCTGATCGCCTATTTTCCACAAGCCTGGCATTGCAAGAGCGAATTTCTGCGGACGGGCTTCCAGGATGTTCCACACGACGAACCGGACTTGATGAAAGACCTTCTTGAGCGTTGGCCGGACGGCGGCCTGCTGGCTCGTGGAGCCCACCGGCTGCGCCGTTTCGGCGCTCGGGAATAACCTCCTGATGGCCCAAATGGCCGAGGGCCTTGACATCGTCGCCCCGAAGTGTGATAAATATTAACATTACAATGTTTAACATCGGAATCCGCAAGGCTCCCACGCCGCTGGAGCAGTTCATCATGGACTATGTATGGGCGCATCCCAATTGCACCGCGGAGATGTGCCGTGAAGGGCTGGCCGGCCAGCGCAAGCTCAAGGATTCCACCATCCGCACCATCCTCCGAAAGCTGGAAGAGAAAGGCTACGCCACCCATGCGGTAGACGGGCGTACTTTCGTTTATCGCGCGGCGCATACCAAGCGCAACGTGGCCGTGCAGGCGGCGCAGCAGCTCATCGACCGCTTCTGCGGCGGGTCGGTCGAAGAGTTGCTGGTCGGCTTGGTGGACAACCAGGTGCTGGAGCCGAAGCGGCTGCGGCGCCTGGCGGAGAAGATTGCATCGCGCAGGGAGAATAGGACATGACCACCGTACTGTTCCTGGCGGAGTGGGCGCTCCGTTCCTCCATCCTGATCCTGGGCGGCGCTTTGCTGCTGTGGGCGCTGCGCGTGAAGGATCCGGCCATCCGTTTGGCGGCGTTTACCGCAATGTTGTGCGGCTCTCTGGCGATGCCGGCGCTCACCGGCGCATTGCCGCACGCGCCGTTAGCGGTGAGGCTGGTCCCGGCGCCGGTGGTGGTCCATGACGCCGCGTTGCAGCCGGCGCCGGCCCTAACCCGCTCGGACGTTGCTGTGGAACGGCGCGGCCCTGGCGTCCGCAAGCGTTTTAACTGGGCGCGCGCCGCGCTGGCGATATACGCACTCATAGCCCTCGCGCTTCTGCTGCGCTTGTGCGTCGGTCTGGCGATGAGCCTGCGTTTGCTGCGCGGCAGCCGTCCGACGGGCCAGGCGGCGGAAGGCATCGAGATTCGCGAATCGGACCGCGTGTCGGCCCCGGTGACGCTGGGGATCGCGCGCCCGGCCATCGTGCTCCCCGCCGATTGGCGGCAGTGGAACGGCCCCAAGCTCGACGCGGTGCTGGCGCATGAGCGCTCGCACATACGGCGCGGCGATCCGGCCGTACAGTTGCTCTCGGCGATTCATCGGGCGGTGCTGTGGCACAGTCCCCTAAGCTGGTTCCTGCACCGGCGTATCGTGCGGATGGCGGAAGAAGCGAGCGACGATGCGGCTATAGCCGCAACCCGTGACCGCGCCTCGTACGCCGAGGTGCTGCTGACCTTCATGCAATGCGGGGTGCGAGGCGCGAACTGGCTGGGAGTGCCGATGGCGCGCTATGGCCGTGCGGACAAGCGCATCCACCGCATTCTGGAAGGGACCGCCCTGCCGCGCGGAGTCACCCGCTGGAGCGTAGCGGCGATTCTGGCGCTGGGATCGCCGCTCGCCTACCTGGTGGCGGCGGCGCAGCCTCAGGGGGCGCCGCAAGCACGGACGGCATCCGCTCCGGCGGCGCCCGTCCCGGCGGCCCCGCAAACGCCGCCTGCCGTTGAGGCGCCCCCGGTCCACCTGGCTCAGCCTGCGCCTCCGGCCCGGCCGGAAGCCGTACCCGTTTATCTAAATGGTCTGGGTAATGTCGCGGCCTTCTACACGGTCACCGTCAAGCCCCGGGTCGACGGTCAGTTGATGTCCGTGAAGTTCAAGGAAGGGGAGTTGGTCCAGGCCGGCGAGGTGCTGGCGTCCATCGATCCCCAACCCTATGAGCTCCAACTCGTTCAGACCGAGGGACAACTGGAACGGGACCAGGCCGTCCTGAAGAACGCGCGCGCCGAACTCGATCGCATCAAGCATCAGGCGGCGTTGGGCTTGGCGCCGGACCTCGACGCCGCGAGCGCAAAAGTTGCGGATCTCGAAGGCGTCATGAGAACCGATCAGGCCAAAGTGGACTACGCGAAGCTCCAATTGACTTACACGCAAGTCTCGGCGCCCATTACGGGCGTGGCCGGTCTTCGTCTGGTCGATCCCGGCAATATGGTTCATGCCGCTGACCCCGGCGGCTTGGTGATCATTACCCAGCTCCAGCCCATCGCGGTTCTGTTCACCATCCCCGAAGACAGCCTGCCTCAGGTGCGCGCGCGTCTCAGGGAGGGCGCGAGCCTGCCGGTCGAGGTTTGGAACCGCGCCGACACGGTAAAGATCGCGACTGGCCGGCTGACGGCCGTCGACAACCAAATCGACCAGATAACCGGCACTGCCAAACTGAAAGCCGTGTTCGACAACCAGGATGACGCCCTGTTCCCCAACCAGTTCGTGAACGTGCGCATGCTTCTAAATGCCCGCTAAGTTGGCGGAATTCCCCCTAATCGTGCGATATTGAGAGTTAATACGGCGCGCCCGCCTTTTTGAGAGGATTTTTGAGGACCCTGTTCGCTTGCACCGTCCTTGTGTTTTGTTTCTGCGCATCTAGTTCCCAGGTGGCCCTGATTGCCTTGGATACGGCTAACTGGACCGCCGGCAGGCTGCCTTCGGAATGGCAGATCAAAGTGACCCACGGCAAGCCGGAAGTTTCCGCCTGCGCCGACGCCGCCGGTCCCTGCCTGCACTTGAAAAGCGTGAGATCGTCCTTCGCGCTGGAACGCAGCGTGGATGTGGACCCGGCCCAGATGCCCTACCTGGGCTGGCGTTGGAAGGTAGCGGAATTGCCGCGCGGCGGCGATTTCCGCCATTCTCTGACGGACGATCAGGCCGCCCAGGTCATGGTGGCTTTCGCCGATCGGAGGGTAGTCTCATACATCTGGGACAGCACCGCGCCCAAGGGGGCCGAGGAGGCCGCCGGGTTCATTCCGCTGGTCCACGTCTTCGCGGTGGTCTGCGAATCGGGCGCGGCCGACCTGAACCAGTGGATCGCGGAAAACCGCAACCTGGCCGCCGATTACGAACACGCCTACGGCCGGCCGGCGCCCCACGTCAAAGGGCTGCGCCTCCAGATCAACTCCCAGCACACCGGGACCACGGCGGAGAGCTACTTCGGCGAAATCGCCTTCCGCACCACCCCGCGGTGATGCTGCTGATCACGGGCGGTACCGGATTCGTCGGCGGGCGCCTGCTGGAGAAGCTCGCGGCCTCCGGAGAGACGGCGCGCTGTCTGGTGCGCCGCAAGACGCTGAAGCGCCCGTTGCCCCCGGGAATGGAGCCGGTTTTGGCCGATCTGTCCACCGGCCAAGGCCTGGATGAAGCTTTGCGCGGGGTTGACACCGTCATCCACCTGGCGGGAGTGACCAAGGCGCTGCGGGTCGCCGATTACGAAGCGGGAAACGCGCGCGCCACCGAAACGCTGGTTCGGGCTGTGGCTGGCCGGCCGGTTCGCTTCCTGCACGTGAGCTCGCTGGCGGCCATGGGACCGGGCACGATGCTCGAAGAGGATGCCGAGCCGCGGCCGGTGTCCCACTATGGCCGGTCGAAGCTTCAAGCCGAGCGGACGGTGCGCGCGCTGCTGCCGGACGCGGTCATTGTGCGGCCTCCAGTGGTCTACGGCCCGCACGATACCGATGTTTTCCAGGTTCTGAAATCCGCCGCCAACGGCTTGACCCTGGAGATCGCCGGAGGGGGACGATGGTTCAGCGCCATTTACGTGAAGGATTTGGCCGACGGGTTGATCCTGGCGTCGCGCCACCCGCGGGCCGCCGGCCGGACCTACTTCCTGGCGGCGCCCCAACCGGTTTCGTGGCGCGAGCTGGGCCAGGTTGCGGCCGGTATCATGGGACGCAAACCGCCGCGCGTCGTGCGGATCCCCTACGCCGCGGCCTACGCCGTGGGAGTTTGCGGGGAAGCGTGGTCCCGCTTGACCGGTACGCCCGGCATTGTGACGCGTGATAAGATTCGAGAGGCGCGCTGTCCGTCCTGGACCTGCGACGCCCGCCGCGCTGCCGCGGAGCTCGGCTTTGAGGCGCAGACCACCTTGCGGGCCGGCCTCCAAGAGACCCTCGCTTGGTACAAGGAGTCGGGTTGGCTGGAATACTAAACTACGTTTCGGCGTTAACCGCGGCGCCCGCTGGCCGGGCGGCACGCACTGGCGGTTCGCCGGCCGATACCCGCTTTTGGCCCGTCGATAAGGTCATCCTGGGCTACCAGGCCTTCGCCTTGCTGCTGATTCTGGGCTGGTGGAACCGTCTCCCGGAAGCTCCCCTGTTCGCGGCCGTGCATGTGGCCGCCATAGCGCTGCTGCTTTTTGAGATAAAACGCCCCAATCCAACCAGTTGGGTCTTCCGCAATTGGTATCCCCTGCCGTACGTCGGGGCTTGCTACAAGGAGATGGCGCGGCTCATCCCGGCCGTGCGAGGCTGGAAAGGGGACCAGGCGCTGGCCGACCTGGATTACCGGTTCTGGCATGCCTATCCATGCGTCTGGCTGGAGCGCATACAGACGCCGGGGCTGACGGAATTCCTCCAAATCGCCTATACCTTGTTCCTGCCGGCCGTGCTGTTGCTGGCATTTGAGATCTGGAGGCGGCGGAGCTACGGAAACTTCCAATATTACGCTTTTTTAATCGCGCTGGGCTTCCTTACCTCCTACGTGGGATACCTGATGGTCCCAGCGCGAGGACCGCGGTTTTTGCTGGCGTCCTTGCAGCACGTTCCGCTACGCGGATTATGGCTATTTGGGGGCATGCAGGGTGGGCTTGACCGCCTGGAGTCGACCCACTACGATTGCTTCCCGAGCGGGCACACGGAGATGACTATTCTGGCCTGTTGGGGCAGCCGGATGGTATCGAAATGGCTTTTTCGGACCTATTTGGCTTACACTCCGGCCCTCATTTTTGCTACAGTTTATCTTCGATACCACTATTCGGTCGATCTGTTGGCCGGGGCCGCCCTGGCATTGGCGTTGATTCTGGGAGCCCCGTTAATTTACCGGAAGCTTTCACAAAGGGGCGTAGCGATTGGGAGGAATTGAGGTCGTTCCGGCGGACAACAAGAAGTCGCTGAAGGAGTTTGTCGAACTCCCTTACCGGCTCTACCGTGGCGACCCGTATTGGGCGCCTCCGTTGCGGATCGCAGTAAGAGAACTGCTTGACCGGTCGAAGCACCCGTTCTACGCCAATGCCGACGCCGAGTTCTTCCTGGCGATGCGGGACGGCCGGGCGGTGGGCCGGGTGGCGGCGATCATAGACCGGAACTATAACAAGTTCCATGACGAGCAAGCGGGCTTTTTCGGATTTTTCGAGGCGGAGAACGATTCCGCGGTGGCCAGCGCCCTTCTGTTGCGGGCGCGCCAGTGGGTATTCGACCGTGGGGCGAAGTTTTTGCGAGGACCGATGAATCCGTCGACCAACTACGAATGTGGCATGCTGGTCGATGGCTTCGATTCCGCCCCTATGGTTCAGATGACCTATAATCCGCCATACTATCCGGCTTTGATGGATGGCTTGGGGCTGCGGAAAGCCAAGGACCTGTACGCCTACCTCCAGCATTCCGATACGCTCGACACGGAGAAGATCGGGCGCGTAGCGGACAAGGCGCTGGCGAAGCATGGCATTCGCATTCGGCCGATCGACATGAAGAATTTCCACGCCGACGTGGAACGCGTCTGGGAGGTATACAACTCGGCTTGGGAGCGCAATTGGGGATTCGTTCCGATGACCCGGGAGGAATTCATTCTGCAGGGCAAGGAGATGAAGCAAATTCTCAAGCCCGACCTGGTGCTGATCGGCGAAAAAGAAGGGCGCGTTGTGGGTTTCGCGCTGGCTCTTCCCGATATCAACCAGGCGCTTATTCATGCGGGCGGAAGTCTGTTCCCCACGGGCCTCATCAAAATCCTGTATTATCAACGTTTGGTCAAAAATGTTCGGGTCCTTGCACTTGGGGTTGTGGAGGAGTATCGCGCCTCCGGCGTGGCGGCCGGCTTCTACGTCACGCTGTGGCGCAATGCGAAACGTTTGGGCTACGGCCCCAGCGAAATGTCGTGGATACTCGAGGACAATGTACTGATGAATCGCTCCCTGATAGCCATGGGGGCGAAGCGGTACAAGACCTACCGAATTTACGAATGGAATTGAGGACCATGCGCTTATCGACTAGCGACATCACCGGCAAGAGGAAAGCCAGCGGCTCCAACGATCTTTTCGAAAAATGCCGCACATTCACTCGCCCTAGTGAATTGCAGGCCGCCGGGCTCTACATGTATTTCGAGGTCTTCGGTGAGCGGGATGGGTGCGCGCCGGGTGAAGTCCGCTTGGGCAAGCGCAAGGTGATGATGTTCGGGTCGAACGACTATCTGGACCTGATCAACCATCCCAAGGTGAAGGAAGCCGCCATCCAGGCCATCCGCAAGTATGGCAGCGGGTGCAGTGGATCGCGCCTGCTCAACGGCACGCTCGACCTCCACGTCAAGCTGGAGCACGAACTGGCCGCCTTTGTCCATAAGGAAGCGGCCATCATTTTCGGCACCGGATTCCAGGCCAATTACGCCGCCCTCTCAGCGCTAACCGAGAAGGGCGACGTCATGATCTGCGACCACAACCTGCACGCCAGCCTGGTGGAAGGCGCGCTGCGGTCGCCGGCGCGCACCATGCGCTTCCGCCATAACGACCTGGAGCACTTCGAGCGCTGCCTGGAGAACTGCCTGCCCGACGAGAAGATCTTCATCGTCTCCGAGGGCGTGTTCAGCATGGAAGGCGATATCGCCGATTTGGAAGGCATCACCAAGCTGGCCAAGCCCTACGGCGCCCGCGTCTACGTGGATGAGGCGCACGGCATCGGCGTACTGGGACCTACCGGGGCCGGCGCGGCCGAGCACCTTGGCCTGCTCGACGATATGGACATCGTGATGGGCACCTTCAGCAAGTCGCTGGCATCGGTGGGTGGCTTTGTCGCCTCCGAGCGCGATGTCATCGATTACCTCAAGCACACCTCCCGGCCGTTCGTGTTCTCGGCCAGCCTGCCCCCGGCCTCGGTGGCCGCGGTGGGCGCGGCGCTACAGGTCATGAAGCAGGAACCCGAGCGCCGCCTGCACCTGCTGCGCACGGCGCAACTGCTGCGCGACGAGCTGGCTGCCCGCGGCTTCAGCGTACTCCCCGGCGAAACCGCCATCGTCCCCGTGGTCATTGAGGACGAGCTCGACCTGTGCCGCCTGTGCAAGGCGCTGCTCGCGGAGGGCGTCTACATCAACCCGGTGCTGCGCCCGGCCGCCGCGCAGAACCTGCTGCGCATCTCCTGCACCGCCGCCCACACCGAGAAGCACGTGGACCGCCTGATAACCACTTTGGTCAGGGTGGCCGACGAGCTGGGCATCGAGAGATAGGGCGGGCGCGAGGTCTGGCCCATGAGGAACGTCGTCGTCCTCGGGTCCAAGGGCAATCTCGGGGGACAACTCCTGAAGATCTACCCCCACGCGACGGGCTGGGACCGGGAAGATATCGACGCCACCGATTTCCCCAAGTTGCGCGCCAGGATCGCGGGCTTGGGCTTCGTCCCCGGCGCCGTAATCAATTGCGTGGCCTTCAACGATGTGGATGGCGCCGAAGACCGCCAGGAACAGGCCTTCCTGCTGAACGCGGAACTTCCCGGCGCACTGGCGCGAATCGCCAGGGATCTGAACGTACCGCTGGTCCACTACAGCACCAATTATGTCTTCGACGGCGCTAAGGGCGAGTACGCCGAAGGGGACGCGCCGGCGCCGCTCTCGGTTTACGGGCGGTCGAAGCTCCTCGGCGAGCGGCGCATCGCGGAGCACGGCGGGCAGTGGTACGTGGTGCGGACCGCCGTGATTTTCGGCCCCAAGGGGGAGAGCGCGCTTTCCAAGAAAAGTTTCGTGGACATCATGCTGGAACTATCCGAAAAACGGGACGCCATCGAAGTGGTGTCGGACGAAATCAACAACCTGACTTACGCGCCGGATCTGGCCGAGGCCACGCGACGCCTGCTGGAAGCGGCGCCCCCCTCGGGAATCTATCATCTCACCAACAGCGGCGGCGCCAGTTGGTTCGAGTGCGCCAGGGAAATCTTCCGCATCGCCGGGAGGAAGGCGATCGCCATTCCGGTCCCCGCCGCCAGATTCCCACGGAAGGCGGCGCGTCCAGCCAAAGCCCTCCTGCTGAACACGAAACAGCCACTCCTCCGCCCCTGGCAAGAAGCGCTGGCGGAGTTTCTCAGGGCGGAGGCAAATAGCGCCTAACGCGGGGTTTGGACACAGTTCTGCTGAGGGACTGGGCTGGAAGTTGAAGACACTTCGGGCGTATGATTTTTCGTTGCGGCGGCCGGGGCTTTCGGACTTATCGCCGGGCGTATTCCGGCCGCCAATGGTTTGGACCGCATCTTCGGTAGACAATGTCTCGCT